>SESD01001461.1_pt1 | contig 13086 bp, 11 predicted proteins | sample 3171411 | NCBI WGS metagenome assembly SESD01 (sample SAMN06051880, study PRJNA518727) | freshwater metagenome | biome: subpolar coniferous forest; feature: holomictic lake; material: water; isolation source: holomictic Lake 442, 16.5 m depth | place: Canada: near Kenora, Ontario | collected...
GGCACTCATCCACAAGCCCGCGCTGCTGCTGATGGACGAGCCCTTCGGCGCCCTCGATGAGCTCACCCGCATGGAAATGCACGACCTCCTGCTCGACATCCGGCAGCGCACGCGCGCCACTGTGATGTTTGTCACGCACAGTATTTCGGAGGCGGTCTACCTGTCCGACCAGGTGATGGTGTTCAGCCGGCGGCCGGCGCGCATTGCCGAGCACATCCACGTCGATCTCCCTTATCCCCGCAACGCCGAAATGCGCTATTCGCCGGCCTTCACCGAATTTGAGCACCAGGCGAGTGCTGCCCTGGGCGTGCTCAAGGGCAGGCACGCCGCATGAAAAAATTCCTCTACCCGGTTGCCGGAGCGCTGCTGCTGCTTGCCGCATGGCATTTTTATGTCGTCGAGTTCAAGGTCTCCATAGCGGTTCTGCCCACCCCGCTGCAGGTGCTCAATGCCGCCATCGCCAAGCGCGGTCTTCTGCTGAGCGAAGGCTGGATTACCCTCAAGGAATGCGTCTATGGCTTTGCACTCGCTTTTTTTCTGGGCGTGCCCATTGCCGTGGCGGTGGCCAATTCGCGCACGCTCAACCAGATGTTCTATCCGCTCTTGATCGCCACGCAGTCGGTACCCAAGGTCGCGCTCGCGCCCATCGTGCTGGTGTGGCTGGGCACCGGCATGGAGTCCAAGCTCGCCATGGTCTGGCTGGTGGCCTTCTTCCCGATACTGGTGGACACGGCCACCGGGCTGCGCGCAACGCCGCATGACCTGATCGAACTGGCGCACTCGCTGCGCGCCTCGCGGCTGCAGATCTTCATGAAGGTGCAATTTCCCGCTTCGCTTCCTTTCGTGCTCGCCGGATGCAAGGTTGCGATCACGCTTGCGGTCATCGGCGCGGTGATAGGCGAATTTGTCGGTTCGTCCGAAGGCCTGGGCAACCTGCTGCTGTCGGCCAACTCGCAGGTCGATACACCGCTCGCCTTTGCCGCGCTCGGCGGCCTGGCGATACTGGGTCTCTTGCTCTACGGCGCGGTGGCGCTTGTTGAACACCTCCTTACGCCGTGGATTTCGTCGTCGCACCACAAAGGCTAGCGTTAAAAAATGAGTGCAAACATGCATGCCAGCCCGGAGCGCCTGATCGGTCTTGTCGCCGCAATATTCACGGCGCTGAAGCTGCCGGCCGACGCGGCACGGGTCGTCGCCGCAGCGCTGGTCGACGCCGATCTCGAGGGAATTCCCTCGCACGGTTTGATGCTGCTGCCAATGTATGCCGAGCGTATTCGTGCCGGCTCGGTATCGGTCTGCACCGAAGCGGTGGTCGCCAGTGACCGCGGCAGCGCCATCGTGCTCGATGCGCAGAACATGCTTGGGCAGCTTAGCTCGCGCCAGGCGGTGCAATTGCTCATCGGGCGCGCACCCGTGCACGGGCTGGCCGCAGTGGCAGTGCGCAACGGCTTTCACTTTGGCACCGCCGGGAAGTGGGCGGCGGACCTCGCCGCGCACGGGTTGCTTGGAATTGTGATGTCCAATACGCGGCCGCTGATGCCGGCACCCGGCGGCGCGGAACGCGTCGTCGGCAACAATCCGCTCGCCATCGCGATACCGGCCGCAGGGCGGGAGCCGGTGGTGTTCGACATGGCCACCAGCGCCAGCGCGATGGGCAAGATCCGCCTCGCCGCGGGCGCCGGCCAGCCCATACCCGAGGGATGGGCGACCGATGCCAAGGGGCAATCCACAACCGATGCGGCCGAAGCCATCAAGGGCATGCTGTTGCCGGCCGCCGGCCCCAAAGGTTTCGGTCTCGCCTTCATGATCGACCTGCTTTGCGGCGGACTGTCTTCGGGCGCGATCGCCGACGCCGTGCGCCCGCTCTATGGAGACCCGGCGCTCACCTACGGCTGCGCGCATTTCTTTCTCGCCATCGACGTCGAGTACTTTTGTCCGCGCACGGTGTTTGAAGATGCGGCCGGCGCCTTCGCCGGCAGGGTCGAAGCCTCCGCGCGCGCGCCCGGCGTCGAGCGCGTGTTCGCCCCGGGTGGGCCTGCGATTCGGACGCGCCTTGCCAATGCGACGGCCTGCCCGCTCGCCGCCGACACGGTGAAGCAGCTCACCGCACTTGCAAGCAGCCTCGGTGTTTCGACCGACAACATTTTCCAGAACGCATAACCATAACGACCAGAAAGGAAGCGACATGGCCAAGCAGCAGATCAAATCGGAAAAATTACGCCAGCCCAACGGGCATTTTTCGCATGCCACCACGATTGAGGCACGCGGCAAGCTGGTGTTCATCTCGGGCATGACGGCGCGCCATCCGGACGGCAGCATCACCGGCATTGGCGATATTGACGCGCAGACGCGACAGGTGTGCGAAAACGTCAAGGCCGCAGTAGAGGCCGCCGGCGGCACGCTGGCCGACATTTGCCGCGTCGACGTATATGTGCGCAACATCGAGCATTTCGAGGCCATTCACAAGGTGCGGCGCGAATACTTCCAGCCGCCGCTGCCAGCCTCGACCATGGTGGAGGTGAGCAAGATGGTCTCACCCGACTACCTCATCGAGATCAGCGCCATCGCCGTTCTGCCGGACGCTTGAGAGGAGTGGGAGCATGAGTAAAGTTCTCGGATTGTGCGGCTACGGACTCGAGGTGCCCGACCTTGACGTGGCCGAGCGCTTTTACACCACCTTCGGTCTTGCAGCCGAACGTCGTGACGGCCTGCTGCTGCTGCGCAGCCCCGGTCGCCCCAACGACGAGATCGTGGTGAGCACCGGTGCGCAGAAGAAAATGCACCACCTGTCGTTTTTTATCGAACCGGGCAACGAGAACGCCTTCGGCGAGAAGCTGCGTGCGGCGGGTCTTGAAGTGTCGGACAGCGCGCCCGCAGGCGGCGGCCGTTCCGGCCTGTGGTTTCGCGACCCCTGGGGCACGCTCATCAACCTGCACCCGATGCGTCCGGCGCCCGGGCCGGTGGTGGCGATGCCGCGCAGCAATTGCGGCGGCCGCGCCGAGCGCGTGGACGTGCACTTGTGGAAGGAACTCAGCCGCAGCACGCCACCTTCGCGCATCGGCCACATGCTGGTGTTCACGCAGGACTGGGAGCGTGCGGAAAAGTTTTTCACGGATGTGCTGGGCTTTCGCACCACCGACCGCGCCGCCGGCAAGGTGGCCTTTATGGCAGCGGGCAGCGGCGTGATCGACCATCATTGTTTTGGCCTGATCAACGGCACACACCGCGGCTTCCAGCATTCGAGCTTCCAGGTACCGAGCATTGACGACATTGGCTTTGGCGCCTGGCGCATGAACAAGGCCGGCTACAAGGAGGCCTTCGGGCCCGGCCGCCATGCGCTCGCCTCCAACCTCTTTCATTACACGCGCGATCCCTGGGGCAGTTGGGTGGAGTACTACGCCGACATGGACAAAATATCGGATACCTGGGCTTGCCGTGACTGGAATGAGCTGCCTTACGCCTGGGGACCGGAATGGTCGCCCGAGTTCTGGGGCAAGGAAATGAACGGCAATTTCGAGCCGCGCTAGAGCATGCAATCGGCTGGAAAGCCGCGCCAGTCGGGCATCTCCAGCCAGTCAGTGAATGACGAAGCCGCCGTCAACGACGAGGTTGTGGCCTTGCATGAAGGTGGCCGTGGTGGTGGCGAGAAAGGCGATGACTTCGGCGATTTCTTCTTCGCTGCCCAGGCGCCCGGCCGGAATCGCTTCCAGGCGCTGCTTGAGCAATTCCGGTTCGCGCGCGAGCCGCGCCTTGTAGTAATCGGTGGCGATGGGGCCGGGGCTGACGGCGTTGACGATGATGCCCTCGGCTGCGAGTTCGAAGGCCATGGAGCGCGCGAGGGAAATCAGCGCCGCCTTGGTCAGGCCGTAGAGCGCGGCGCCCGGGTCGGCCACCATGCCCAGCTGGCTGGCCATGAAAATGATGCGCCCGGCTTTTTGCGCGCGCATCGCCGGCAACACCGCCTGGCTCAGTAAAAACGCCGAACGCAGGTTGACGGCGACGACCTTGTCGAACTCGTCGGCGGTGAAGGTGCCGAAGGGATGGCGTATGCGCATGCCGGCGTTATTGACGAGCACGTCGATGCCGCCCAGCGCCTTGATGGCGGCGGCGGCCGCCAGCGCCGGCGTGTCGGCGCGCTCCAGGTCGAACAGGCCGTAATGCGCGTCGGCATGTTGCGGATGCGCGGCCTTGCATTCGGCGGCCACCGCTTCGAGCTCCTCGCGCGTGGACTCGGCGACTAGATAAATTGCGAAACCCTTGGCGGCGAGTTCGCGCGCCACCGCCCGGCCTATGCCGCGCGATGCGCCGGTGACGAGGGCGACCTTGGTGTTGTCCATGGAACGATCAGGAACCGATGGCCGGCGGGATGCGCTCGGCCTTGGGCGGCAGGAATTTTTCGGTATAGACCTTCTCCGGCGCCGGAACCGTCTTGATGTTGTAGGCGTCGTAAATGTTCTGCATGGTCTTTGTCATGCGCACCCGCGACACCGAGCTCAGGCCTTCGGCGCGCGTGTTGGGCGTCACCACCATGTCGCGCAGCATCAGCAGCAGGCGGTCGTTTTCAAGCGCAAGGTCGACAAGGCCGTCGCGCGCCTTGAGCGAGGCGACCGAGGTCTTGGGGTTGGCGATGGCGGCGATCAGGCTTTTGTTGACGGCCTTGACGAAGGCGGCCACGGTTTTGGGATTTTTCTCGGCGAAGGCGGCGGTGGTGATGACGGCGTGGCCGTAGAGCTCGACGCCAAACTTGCCGTAAGGCATGACAATGATGTCTTCCATCTTGGTGCCCAGCGCCTTGATGGTGAACACGCCCGAGGTGGTGGCGCCGAGGATGGCATCGACGTCGCCGCGCACCAGCATGGTTTCGCGCAGCGCCCCGGTCACGGTCTCCGTCTTGATCTTGGCCGGGTCGAAGCCGTTGACCCGGGCGAAGGCGTCAAATACGTCGCGCGCCGCGCTGCCGGCGGTGGAACCGACTTTCTTGCCCTCGAGGTCCCTGGGCACGGCGATGCCGCGGCCCTTGATGCTCATCACGGCATTGGCCGAGTTCTCGTGGGTGACGTAGACGGCGATCAACGGGCGGTCGGGATGGTCGGCGTTGTACTTGATGACGGCGCTCATTTCGGCCCAGCCGAATTCGTAGGTGCCGGTGGCGACACGCGACACCGCGTCGGCCGATCCGGCACCGCGATCGACCTGCACCGTCAGGCCCTCGTTCTTGAATGCGCCGCTCTCGGCGGCGTAGGTGAAAATTGATTGCGGCCCCTGGAATGCCCAGTCGAGCGTGAATTTGACGGTGGGTTGTTCGACGGCCTGGGCGCCGGCGAACACCGGACACAGAGCTGCAATGGCGACGGCGATCAAGCGGACGAGGGATATGGGCATGGCGGGAGGCTCCGGAAAGGACGGAAGGTGCGCAAACGAGTGGCGAGTATAAGGCAGCCGCCGCGCCGGGCGGCGCCTGGCTCCAATCTGGTGCATCATCAGGCCATGGAAATCCCAGACGAGTTGCGCGGGCACCCGGACATGGGCGCCGCGCTTGAACTGCTCGGCGCCGGGCGGCTGGATGAGGCGGCGGTTTTCGGCGAGAAACTGGAGCGGGTGCTACCAGCTCATTTTTTCCCGCAGTATTTTCTCGGTTTCATCGAGCTGCGGCGCGGAAGGGTGCAGCAAGCCATTTCGTGTCTGACCCTTGCCGCCACGCATGCGGCGGCGACGCCCGCGGTGCTTGTGTCACTGACCGAGGCGCACCATGCCAACCTTGACAAGGATCGCGCCGGCGAGCTCTTTCAACGGGCGCTCGATGCGCTCGATGGCGACTGGCCGGGGTTGACGACATTGGTGCAGCATGCGCTCGAAAAAGGCTGGTACGCCGAGGCCGAAGCCGGTTGCCGCCGCCTGCTCGCAGACAAAACCGATAGTGCCAGCGTCTGGTTTTTTCTCGGTGGCGCATTGCACGCGCAGCGGCGCTTCGAGGAAGCGGTCGAGGCCTACGAGCAGTGCCTGCGGCTGAAGCCCAAATCTCCGGAGGCCTATTTGCAGGCCGCCTGGACGCAGCACGAGCTGGGCTGGTATGTCGATGCCCTCGAGACCTTGCGGCAACTGCTGGAATTGTCGCCTGGCAACGCCGCGGCGCTGCGCGAATCCGGGCGCATGCACTTTCATTTCGGGCAGCACGCCGAGGCGAGGGACGCCTATCTTGCGGCGTACCGCGCGGACTCACCCGGGCGGGCACCGCCACGCCTGCTCAATGCAGTGCGATCTTCGCTGCGCGAATGGTGCGCCGGGCGCAAGGCCGGCTATCGCTGTGTCGAGCCGGCACGCCATACCGGGGTGCCGGCGCCGCGAACCATTCCGGCCGGGGAGGCCGCGCTGTGGCCGGCATACCAAGGCGGGCTGCGCGAGCGTTTTATTGCGCGGATTGCCGGCGCGGAGGTATTCCCGCAGCAATTTGCCGTGTTGTCGTCCGACGGGCATTTTTTCATCGACGACCTGGTGACCACGCCCGATGTCTATCCGGTGAAGGGAATCCTGGTCAAGTACTGGAATCGCGCCGGCGAAGTTTTGCTCGAAGCGCCGCCGCGCCAGCGCATCCAGCGAGGGGCCTGCGTGCTTATCGGCGGCCACACCAATTATTTCCACTGGGTTTACGAGGGCGTCGCGCGCATGATGCATGTCGAGGCGGACGCAGCCCTGCACGCGCTGCCCATGGTGTTGTGCAGCGGTCTCGCCGCCAGCCAGCTCGCCATGCTCGATGAGCTGGGTGTCACGCCGGAGCGGCGCCTGTTCCTGGCTGCGGACGAATCACTGTTATGCGACGATCTTGTCATCCCCTCGCTGGTGACGCAGGGCCATGTGATTCCCGCCGAAGTGGTGAGCTTCCTGCACGACCGGTTTTCCCATCTGGTGCCAAGGAACGCGGCGCGGCGGCGCATTTACATTTCGCGCAATCGGTTGGGGCGGCGCGCACTCGCCAACGAGGCGGAAATCCTGCCGCTGCTGGCGGCAAAAGGCTTTGAGACGGCGTATCCGGAGAAGCTTTCATTTGCCGAGCAGATCGCCCTGTTTGGCGGCGCCGAGGCGATTGTTGCCGTTGACGGTGCCGCTCTGGTCAACCTGTTTGTCGTTCCCGCCGGCGCAAAAATCGGCGTGATGGCGGTGGCGGGGCTGTCCACGCCGCATTACCATTGCGTCTCGCACCATCGGCAGCACCAGTTCACTTATTTGCACGGCCGGCTTGTCCACGACCAGGCCAAACCGCTCGATGTGCAGGATTTGTACCTGCCGCGGGCCAGGATGGAGCAATTCCTGCAGGCTTTCTAGCCGGCACGCGGCGCATTGGTTTTCAACACACACACAGGGACGGCAGATGGAACTCGAACTCGAGGGCAGGGTTGCACTGGTTACCGGCGGCACGCAAGGCATAGGCCGCGCCACGGCGATACGGCTGGCGCAAGAGGGTGCCGCTGTGGTGATCGCGGCGCGGGGAAGGGAAGGCCTCGATGCCGTCGCCGCGCAGATCGGAGCCGCCGGCGGCAAGGTGGCGGCGGTGCAGGCCGATGTGGCCAAGGCGGCGGACTGCGAGCGTCTTGTCGGTGAGGTGATCAAGGCCTTTGGCCGCCTCGACATCCTCGTCAACAACGCCGGCACCTCGTCGACCGGTGATTTCGAATCGGTCACCGACGAAACCTGGCGCGAAGACCTGGAGTTAAAACTCTTTGGTGCGATCCGGCTCGCGCGCCTGGCAATACCGCACATGAAGCAGCAGGGTGGCGGTCGCATCGTCAACATCACCACCATAGGCGCCAAGCAACCGCGCGCCAGGTCCATGCCCACCACGGTGACGCGTGCCGCGGGCCTCGCTTTTACCAAGGCCTTGTCCAAGGAATACGCCGCGCACAACATCCTGGTCAATACCGTGTGCATTGGCCTCATCCGTTCGGCGCAGCAGGACGCCAAGGCGGCAAAAGCGAATCTGACGGCTGAGCAGTTCTACGCCAACCTGGGGAAGGACATACCGCTGGGCCGTGTCGGCCTGCCCGAAGAGGTGGCGAACGTCATCGCTTTTCTCGCCTCGTCGGCGGCAAGTTATGTCACCGGCAGCAGCATCAATCTCGACGGCGGTACGTCAGGCGTGCTCTAATCGGGCGTTGTCCGGCCCGGTGGTGTATCGGGCCGGTTTAATTTTCGCGGTACTTCCTCCCCTTGCGCGCCACTCCCGCCCACGCACTGTTGTTTGCCGTCGTGTTGTCCACGGTATCGGTGATGACCCAGCTCGCCTTTGCTGCCGGCAGCAATGCGCTCACGGTGGTGCTGGTGCGCAACGGTTTCGGCACGCTCGCCATCGCGCTGTTCTTGCTCGCCTCGCGCGCGCCGCTGGGCTTGCAACTGCGCGAGCGGCGTATTGCGCTGGCCATCGGGCTGATACTGGGCTTTAACAACATCACGCTCAACCTTGCCATCGAGCGCGTGCCGGTGCCGGTGGCGATCCTGGTGTTTTATACCTACCCGGTGTGGATGGCCGTGTGGAGCTGGATGCGCGGACACGAGCGCTTTCGCCCGGTCGGTGCGATCGGCGTGCTGCTGGCCTTTACGGGGCTGGTGCTTACCCTGGGGGTGGGGCCGGTGATGCCCGACCCGGTTGGCGTGGCGCTGGCCCTTTTCAGCGCGCTGGCCTGGGTGGCGGTGCTGCAACTGTCGACGCACTACCTGGCGGCGGCGCCATCGCATGCGCGCAGCCTGCACATGTTCATGTCCGCCACGGTCGTGATCACCCTGTCGCTGTTTGCCTTTGGCACGCCGACCATGCCATCCGGTGCGCTGGGCCTCACCGCCCTGGCGCTGGTTCCGCTCGCCTACGGCGCAGGCATGCTGGGCATGTTGTGGGTGACCGCCGGCCTGGGCCCGATGCGCACCTCGTTCTACATGAACTTCGAGCCCATTGTGTCGATCGCGCTGTCGGCGCTGGTGCTCGGACAGACACTCACCGCGCTGCAACTCGTAGGCGCGGCCCTGGTCGTTGTGTCGCTGGTTATTTTCCGCCCTCCACCCAAGACGCCTGCGCCGCCTGCCGCGACCTAGTCTGCGCGCCGGATTAAGGCCACGGCGTTGTTTGCTTATGCCCGGCCGCAGGTGGTGGGCGCGGGCAAACAGGCGCAAAATAGCCGTTCTTTTTCAGCAACCCACACCGGGAGTTTTCGATGAAAGCCAATTCCGTACTCGACACCATCGGCGGCACGCCGCATATCCGCGTCAACAAATTGTTCGGCGCCACGCACAAGGTGTGGATCAAGTCCGAGCGCAGCAACCCGGGCGGCTCGATCAAGGATCGCATCGGCCTTGCCATGATAGAGGCGGCGGAAAAATCCGGCGCGCTCAAGCCCGGCGGCACCATCATCGAACCGACCTCGGGCAACACCGGCGTCGGCCTGGCGATGGCTGCGGCGGTAAAAGGCTACAAGCTGGTGCTGGTGATGCCCGACAGCATGTCGGTCGAGCGCCGCCGCCTGATGCTCGCCTACGGCGCGAGCTTTGACCTGACGCCGCGTGAAAAAGGCATGAAGGGCGCCATCGCCCGCGCCACCGAACTCATCGCCGCAACGCCAAACTCGTGGATGCCGCAGCAATTTGAGAACGCCGCCAACATCGAAGTGCATGAACGCACCACGGCGCAGGAAATCATCGCCGACTTCCCCGAGGGAGTGGATGTGCTGATCACCGGCGTGGGCACCGGCGGCCACATTACCGGTTGCGCACGGGTGCTGAAGAAAAAATGGCCCAAGCTCAAGGTCTATGCGGTCGAGCCCACGGCCTCGCCGGTGATCTCCGGCGGCGCACCCTCGCCCCACCCCATCCAGGGCATAGGCGCGGGCTTTATCCCGAAGAACCTCGATGTCAGCCTGCTCGACGGCGTGATCCAGGTGGAGGCCGAGGCGGCGCGCGAAATGGGCCGCCGCTCGGCGCGCGAGGAGGGCCTGCTGGTGGGCATTTCATCGGGTGCGACGCTTGCCGCCATTGCGCAAAAGCTGCCGGAGATTGCCGCCGGCGCCACGGTGCTGGGCTTTAACTACGACACCGGGGAGCGTTACCTGTCGGTCGAGGGTTTTTTGCCGGCCTGAAGCCGGTGACGCGGCAGAAGATGCCGCGGAGCAACCGGTTTCCAATGGGAGGAGAGAGCCCCGGGAAACCGATTGCCCCTTGGCGGGAAAGAGTAACCGCGGCCACTGGACGCTACGACCGGCTTGAAGTCGGCTGAGTTAGAAGCGGTGTAAGTGCCAGTGACTGCGGTTATTTTATTTATCGGCAATGCACGGGGGAACTTGAACCGGGCAGTTAATTTTCACCGCGGTTGGCTGAAAAGGCCCGGCCGGCGCGGGTTTCGGGGTGCTTGCCCCTGCCCGGGGTGATCGGCCGTTCAGCAGCTTGCACAGCGCATTCGTGCGGCGTAGCATGGCTGGCGCAGCGGTGGTCCGATCAATCCGGTTTGAACCGGTGGCTGCGCTTTGCCGCGTCCCGCCCGGGACGTTCCCGCACAACAGGAGGAATAAACATGGCGTCATTTACCCTTAATGGCAAGCCGGTCACCGTGACCGGTGATGCGCAGACAATGTTGTTGTGGGCGTTGCGCGACGATGTCGGCCTGACCGGCACCAAATACGGTTGCGGCGCGAGCCTGTGCGGCGCCTGTACCGTTCACGTCAACGGCAAGGCGGTGCGCTCCTGTGTCACGCCGCTCGCCTCGGTCGAGGGCAAGAAGGTCACCACCATAGAGGGCTTGTCGCCCGATTCCTCGCACCCGCTGCAAAAGGCCTGGATCGACAATGCGGTGCCGCAATGCGGCTACTGCCAGTCGGGGCAAATCATGAAGGCGGCCGAGTTGCTGTCGAAAAACAAGAAACCGACGCGCGCGCAAATCGTCATCCACATGAACGGCAACATCTGCCGCTGCGGCACCTATCACCGCATCATTGCGGCGATTGAACAAGCCGCGAAGGAGGTCTGATCATGACAACCTCAATCAAAACGGGTATTTCGCGCCGCAGCTTCCTCAAGGGCATGGGCGGCATGGCCTTTTGCGCCGCCGTCGGCACCGACAGCATCAAGCTGATGTCCGAGGCCCAGGCTGCGGCCATGGCCAACGCATTTGTCACGCCCTGGGTGCGCATCGCTCCCGACGGCGTGGTGACCATTCTTACCGCCGGCGCGGAAATGGGCCAGGGCTCGATGACCTCGCTGCCGCTGATCCTTGCCGAGGAGATGGATGCTGACTGGTCCAAGGTAACGATCGAATGGGCACCGCCCGAAGTGGACAAGTACGGCTACACCGACCCGATCGGCAAGGACAAGCTGATGTGGATCGTCGGCAGCCGCGCCAACCAGCTTTACTACCTGCCGTTGCGCACCGCCGGTGCACAGGTGCGCAAGGTGCTGATCGCCAATGCCGCGCAAAAATGGGGAGTCGACGCGGCAACCCTGGTTACCGAGCCCGGCTTTGTCGTCAATCCGGCCGGTGGCGCACGTCTTTCCTACGGCGAGATTGCTGCATTCGGCACGATTCCCGACGTGTTGCCGGCGGTCGATCCCAAGGAACTCAAGGCGCGCAAGGATTTCCGCCTGATCGGCAAACAAGTGCCGCGCCGCGACCTGCCGGCCAAGGTCAACGGTACTGCGCAATACGCCATGGACGTCAAGCTGCCAGGCATGGTCTACGCGTCGAGCCTGCATTCGCCCGCGCACAACGCGCCGGGCAAGGTGTGGGAGCAGGACGGTGCGACCACTTCGGCCGCGCCCGAGTCCTGGAACGATGCCGAGGTCAAGCGCATGCCCGGGGTGATCGCAATCGTCAAGCTACCCAACGGCCTTGCCGTGGTGGCCGACAATTTCTCGCACGCCAAGGCGGCGCGCGCGGCACTCAGGGCGACCTGGCAAAAGGCGCGGGCCGACGGCTTTGATTCGGCGATGGCCATGGACGATTACCTCAAGGTGCAGAACGATCCGGCCGCGCAGGTGGCAAAGCTTGAGGTGAAGGGCGACGTGAACGCGGCGTTTGCCAGCGCGGCCAAGACCTACAAGGCGGAGTTTCGCAGCGATTACGGCTATCACGCGCAAATGGAACCGCTTAACGCCGTGGTGCGCATCAATGACGCAGGTGACCAGGTCGAGGTGTGGGAGGGCAGCCAGTCGCCCGACGACTCGGTCAAGGCGGTGTCCAAGGTGCTGGGCGTTAAGCCTTCGCAGGTGACCTTTAACCAGTGCTATATGGGCGGCGGCTTCGGTCGGCGCACGCTGGGTGATTACGCCGCCGAGTGCGCACTCATTGCCAGGGAAGTCAAAAAGCCGGTCAAGCTGATCTGGACGCGCGAGGAAGACATGGCCCAGGGCATGTTCCGTCCGCAGTCCTTCCAGCGTCTCGAAGCGGCCACCGACGCCAGCGGCAAGGTCACCGGCTGGAAGCACAGCGTGGTGGGCGAGGGCGAGTTCCTGCTCATCACCGGCATCAAGATCCCGTACTACGGCGTGCCCAACCAGCTGATCGAGCGGCGCGGCGTGTCGCACGGCATCAAGGTCAAGCACTGGCGCGCGGTGGGCCACGTGTTCAACACCTTCGCCATCGAGAGCCTGGTCGACCAGATGGCGGTGGACCAGAAAATCGATCCGATAGCCTTTCGCATGGACAGCATGGCGGCCCTGCCCAAGACGCGCAAGGTGTTCGAGGAGCTGGCCGGGATGGTCGACCTCAAGGCCAAGCTGCCTGCGGGACACGCCATCGGCATTTCCATCACCGAGCGTTCCGGGTCACTGGGCGCGGGGGCGGTGGAAGTGTCGCTCAACAAGAAGACCGGCAAGATCAAGGTGCATAAGGTCTGGGTGGCGGTCGACGGCGGCGTGATCGTGCAGCCGGAGCAGGCGCGGCACAACGTCGAGAGCGCCATCCTCTACGGTATTTCCGGCACGCTGCATGAGCGCGTGACCATGAAAAACGGCGCGGTGCAGCAGTCGAACTTCCATGACTACAACCTGATGCGCATGGCCGACCTGCCGGAGGAAATGCATGTGAAGTTTGTCGACGTCGACACGCGGCCTACCGGG
>SESD01001464.1_pt1 | contig 13071 bp, 11 predicted proteins | sample 3171411 | NCBI WGS metagenome assembly SESD01 (sample SAMN06051880, study PRJNA518727) | freshwater metagenome | biome: subpolar coniferous forest; feature: holomictic lake; material: water; isolation source: holomictic Lake 442, 16.5 m depth | place: Canada: near Kenora, Ontario | collected...
GGCGATTCTTTTCCACAAAGCGACAGACACTTTTGCCTTGGCGGTGACTTTGGTGCGCTATGGGGTTTCGCGGACAAAAATTATTGGAGCTACGGTTATTTTGAGTTTAGCGAGTCCGGTGGGGGCGTTGTTGGCTTCGATGGCGGATCTTTCTGGGCCACATCTGTTGCACGGGATTTTAGCGGCGACGACGGCGGGGACTTTTCTTTATTTAGCGGGATCGGATCTGCTGGTGCCGGAGTTAAGGGACAAGGAGGGAAGAGGGATAAAGATTGTGGCGGCTATGGTTGGGTTTTCGATAGTTGCGTTGGCGATTTTAAAGGGGAGTTGAGCGACGGAATCTTCACAAATTCCCAAGAACGTGGGAATAACGATGGGGATGGGGTGGGCGAGGGGCGATTTTTCCTCTACTACGTCCCACCTGCCCGGGAGTAGGAAGGGCTAACGGGACGCGGGAATGCGACTTACGCGAAACCAATTTAAGTCACAAGAAAAAGGTAAAACATTGTTGAGCAGAGAGATACAATAAGTAAATATGATTTGCTAAAGATTGGCCTAGGCGTACGTTTATGTTTGTTGAAAGTTAGATCAAAAGTTGTCATGGCGGTTTTCGTCCTAGGCGTGGTTGCTGGGGGGTTCTATTTACAAAATAGTTCAGCTTCATTCGCCAATATCTTCTCTCGCATTGGGGTAAAATCCGACTCTTCACAAAAACAGGGGACTACGGCGGCTCATCTCCCTGGGAGCGCTTCGGTTCTCGTACGTGCGAACAAGGGGAACGCGCCCGCTTCCGCTGTGGCAACTGGTCCTGTGAAAACAATTCCTGATGCGGCTTCCCCCATGGATCGCCCCTCTGCGGAGGAGCTCAAACGATTTCCTGGCTCGACGGTGAAACAGTCGGCAGAAGTTGCTGGACCTGGGCCCAATCAAACTACCCGTGTCCGTATTCTTGAGACCGACTTTAAATATCCGAACCTACGCACAGAGGAGGTCGTGGACACAGCCACGGGGCAAGTTTTGTTGCGGGAGGAAATGGTGGCCACCCACGTTCTGGTCACTTTAGCGGATGGGGAGGATCCCACCGCCTTTCTTGCTAAAATGGGAGGCCAAGCCACCACGATGGAGCGTGTCACCCCAGATGCTCCTCTTTACCGGCTACACTTAGCGTCACTATCGTTGGAGGCGTTGCCGAATGCTCTCGATGATGCAGCCGCTCAGGCGAGCGCTGTGGCGGTGGAACCTGACTATGTGCGGCAAGCGATTCTTGTCCCGAATGATCCTAAATATCTCGATGGCACACTTTGGGGGCTGAACCAGGTTTCCGATGCGGATATCGACGCGCCCGAAGGCTGGAATGTTCGCTCCTCCGCAAGCGGTGTCATCGTCGCGATTATCGATACAGGCATTAAGACAACCCATCAAGATCTCGCCGCCAATCTGTGGCGCAATTCTGCAGAAATCGCTGGCAACAAGATTGACGACGATGCCAACGGATTCGTCGATGATGTCTATGGATGTGATGCCTATAATAATGACGGCGATCCCACCGATGATAATGGTCACGGCTCGCACTGCGCCGGGACTATCGGGGGAGCAGGAAATAATGGCATCGGAGTGACCGGAGTGGCTTGGGGGGTTCAGTTGATGGCTTGCAAATTTCTTTCGGCAACGGGAAGCGGTGCCGATAGCGACGCCGTTCGTTGCATCGATTACGCACGATCAAAAGGCGCCAAGATTTTGAGCAATAGCTGGGGCGGTGGTGGAGCTGGCGTTAGCTTGCAGGCCGCGATTGAACGAAGCCGAACGGCTGGACTGATCTTCGTTGCCGCCGCAGGAAATGACGGAAGAAATACGGATATCTCCCCCTCTTATCCAGCGAGTCTTGCGACCGATAACATTGTTTCCGTCGCCGCCACCACCCGTACCGACACCCTCGCCTCCTTCTCCAACTATGGAAGCGTCACGGTGGATCTCGGCGCGCCTGGGGAAGCAATCTATTCGACTGTTTCCACCTCCGACACGGCCTATGCGATCTACAGCGGTACCTCCATGGCTACTCCGCACGTCGCGGGGGTTTTGGCTTTGCTGGTGGCACAATTTCCGACCGAATCCTATAGCGCAATCATTTCCCGCTTGCTCAACGGAACCGATAAAATACCCGCCCTTGCAGGCAAAACAAAATCGGGTGGCCGCCTGAATCTCGCCAACGCACTTCTGGGAACAACTCCGCCGACACCGGTTCGGCCACCGAATGATGCCTTTGCCTCCGCGATTGCGACTTCTACAGCCACTTGGACGCTGACGGGAAACAACACGGACGGAACTTCAGAAACCGGCGAACCCGCACATGCGGGCAACTCGGCCGCGAAATCGGTCTGGTGGGCGTTTACCGCCCCTAGCTCTGGCACCTGCACAGTCCGTACGCTGGGCTCCGCCTTTGATACAGTCCTTGCCGTTTACACCGGAACTTCGGTGGGCGCGTTAGTGGCGGTGGCTTCGAACGACAACAGCAGTTCCACGGTTCTCGATAGTACCGTTTCATTTTCCACAGTGAAGGGCACGATCTATCGACTCGTAGTGGACGGGAAAAGTGGCGCATCGGGAGCGATCCAATTAGCCGCCAGCTTGGTGGCGGCGGTGGCGCCAGTGAATGATAGTTTTGCCTCCGCTACGGTCTTGGCCGGCACAAGCTTTTCGGTGAATGGATCTAACATTGGAGCCACCGTACAAACAGGGGAGCCGAAGCATGCTGGGATCACAGGCGGCAAGTCGGTCTGGTGGAGTTGGACCGCTCCCTCCACTGGGACATTCACTTTGGCGACGACGGGATCCTCTTTTGATACCACGCTCGGGATTTATACGGGAACAGCGGTAAACACTCTGACGGTCGTGGGATCGAACGATGATCAATCCACGACTCTCCGCACGAGCAAGGTTGTTGTTTCGGTTGTGGCGGGCACGACCTATCGAATCGCGGTGGATGGATATAGCGCGGCTTCTGGGGCGATTACCCTTGCTGGATCCCTTGTGGCGAAAGCGGTCCTCGCAACCCCAGCAGGGGTGACCGCCCTCCGCGACACAGCAGGACGAATCACGATCAGTTGGGGTGCAGTGGCGAGTGCCTCATCGTACGAGGTTACGCTGACCAGTGGGAATACGGTTTACGCTAGCGGTCAGGTTACAGGCACGCGCGCCAGTACAGTCGGGACGTTTTCCAAGACCCTCCCTTTAGTCGCAAAAGTGCGCGCGTTAAGTGGGACAGGTGAAAGTGGTCCGTGGTGTGGCGAGAGCGCCGTCCGCTGATTTGATTTAAGCTTAGGCTACGCGCTCAGCGCTAATTCACTTGGTGAGAGGTTTTACTGGGGGTGCTTTGACCCGAAGATGCAAAGACGCGACGAATCACTTCCTCGACTGGCATGGCTTCGATACGGATATCCTCCAGTCCTGGCAGGTCGATGGCCCTCCTGCTTATTTCTGTCGCACGTGAGGGGGTAACCCGAAGTCGCAAGGTGGCCCCATCGCGAGAGACCACCTCGCCCCACTCTTCTCCTCGGAGATCGGGAGCAGTCTCTTTAAATCGGAGGACAATTTCTTTGCGATCGGAAAAGTTACGGACGATCTGCTCCCAAGAGCCATCGTGAATGATCCGCCCGTGATCAATGATGACCACTCTGCGACAAAGCGCCTCGATGTCCTGTAAGTAGTGGCTGGTTAGAATGGTGGTGATTTTTTCTTCAGCGACAAGGTGGCGAAGAAAATCTCGAACCCGATGTTGCGAGACGACATCGAGGCCCAAAGTGGGCTCGTCCAAAAACAAAATTTTGGGCTTATGGAGGAGAGCGGCAATTAATTCCATCTTCATGCGTTCTCCAAGGGAAAGTTCTCGGACTGGCTTATCGAGAAGCCCCCGCACTTCGAGCAAAGCAGAGAGATGATCGATGGTCCGTTGGGCTACGCCTCGGTCGATGCCGTAGATGGCGCGATTGAGCTCGAAACTTTCACGAGCGGGCAGATCCCACAAAAGCTGATTTTTTTGGCCGAGGAGGAGGGAAATCTGTCGTCGAAAAACAACTTCTCGCTCCCAGGGAACGTGACCGAGGACACGGGCGGTTCCGCCACTGGGATGAAGCAAGCCGGAGAGCATCTTGAGGGTGGTGGTTTTACCAGCGCCGTTGGGCCCGAGAAATCCCACCAGTTCCCCGTGGCCGATTTCGAGGTTCACCCCGTCCACGGCAACGGCCTCATCGTAGCGCCGATGAAAAAGGCCACGGATGGCGCCGGTCAGACCAGGTTCCTTCCGAAAGACTCGGTATACCTTGCGCAAGCCCCGAGTGACGATGGCGGGTTCCATGATTAGATGAGCATAGTCGCTACTTCATCAGCGCGTAAACGACCGCGAGGGGTAAGCAAAAAACGACCGTCTTGGCGACGACCCCAACCTTTTTGCACGAGTTCGGCCAGGCAGACCTCGTGGCCCTGCAAGGTTTCTTCGGCTAACCCGAGGCTGGTGCGCAGGCCTAAAAGGATCCGTTCGGTCCGCCGCTCTTTGGCTCCACAGATCTCCTCATCCTCATGATCGGGGTGAGGAGAGGTTTCGGCGGAGCGGGCGTACTGGCCAGTATCGCGAATATTGCGCCAGCGCCGTCCCGCTACGGTGGAGACGGCCCCGGGTCCCATTCCTAAATAATCTTGGCCTGACCAGATGGCCTGATGATGAAGGCACTCCATCCCTGGCTTGGCAAAATTAGAAATCTCATAAGCGATGAACCCGTGCGCTTCTAAAATCCTTTGGGTGAGAAGAAAAAGCAGGGACTCATTCTCTCCGTTGGGGTGCCACTCTCCGCGCTCGATCATCGAAGCCAGTTCGGTACCTGCTTCAGGTGTGATGACATAGGCGGAAATGTGGTCGGGCTTCAAAGCACACGCTTCTTCGAGGGTGGATTGCCATTCGGCGGGGCCTTGGTTGGGGAGGCCGTAGATGAGGTCGAGATTGATCTGAGGAATCCCCGCCTGGCGTGCGGCGTCGACGGCGGAACGAATGGTTGCACGGTCGTGGCGTCGTCCGAGCCAAGCGAGATCCTCGGGACGAAAGGCTTGGACCCCGAGGCTTAAGCGGGTGACACCTGCGGCTTGGAGCATGGCGGCTTTGGTCGGGCCGAATCCGTCGGGATTTGCCTCCACGGTCCACTCCTTTGCCTGTCCCCAAGGTGCAATTTCGATTAGTTCTTGAAGTAAGGAGGGGGAAAGAGCGGTAGGAGTGCCCCCACCGAAAAAAATGCGCTGGGGAGAAATGTCGAACTCTTGTTCGGCCCAAGCCCACTCTGCTTGGAGGCCACGGAGAAAATCACGCATGCGATTTCCCGCGAGGCGCTCTTTAGGAAAATCGCAGTAGGGGCAGAGGTGGGTACAAAAGGGAACGTGAACGTAAAGAGTTTCGATGCGGGGCTTCATTTTATTGGTCGGCAAAGAGGTTGGCCTGCTTCGGGCCGAGGGTGGCGAGGCGTGCCTCGGCCTCGCGGGTAAACCTTTTAAATTCTAAGCGTCGGAACAGCTCCACCTGCTGAGCGGGATCAGGGCGCAAAGACAAATCGGCGAGGGGAATGGGCAGGGTCAGGGCGGTACGGAGCTCGACCATTTTGCGATTTCGCCGAACGATGGCGGCGGAATTTTGCAGGATGGGGCGGAAGCGTTCAGGCTGGATCGAGTCGGCGGCGGCGAGGACACCTTCGGCGGTGCCGTATTGCAGAATCCATTTGGCGGCGGTTTTTGGGCCGACACCGGGAACGCCTGGGAAATTGTCGGCGGCATCTCCGGTGAGGGCGAGAAGTTCGGGAACTTTTTCGGCGGGGACGCCCCACTTGGCGGTGACTTCAGCGGGGCCAAGCAGAGAAAAGCTTTGGCCTTGGGGTTGATAAATCCTGCATCCTTGAGAGGCCAGGACCATGAGATCTTTATCGTTGGTGGCGACGATGCATTCGGGGCCATGGGCGGCGGTGACATAGCTGGCGATAACATCGTCCGCTTCTTCGTCTTGGACGGAGAGGGTGGGCCAACCGAGGGCGATGGCGACCTCGCGGAGGAGAGGAAACTGTTTTTCTAGGGCCTCGGGAGTTTCTTTGCGGTTAGCTTTATATTCGGGGTGGGTGGCTAAGCGTTCGGCGGGAATGCCTCCATCAAAAATAACCGCGCCTTGGGTGGGTTTGAGATCTTCCACCATGCGGAGGAGGGCGGAGGCGAATCCGTAAGCGGCGTTGGTGGGTTCGCCTTTGGAATTGGTTAGAGCCGTGATGGCGTAAAAACTGCGGTAGGCGTAGTAGTGGCCATCCACGAGCACCATGCTCATTTTTTTGGGGCCTTGGTATCGGAGGCTGGTTTGGCAGGGGCTTCTGGCGGAAGCAGGCGCCATTCCATGCGAGGTCCTTTGACGGCCTCGATGCGTAGGCGGAGGCGGGCGGGACTCCCTTCCAAGGATTTTTCGGCCGCTTCCATGAGGAGACGTGCGCGATCTTGAGCGGTTTGCCAGCCATCTTTTCCTGGTTCGGCTCGTGCGATGAGTTCGAGGGTCCAGTCGGGATCGAGAGAGGAAAGCAGTTGGGCTAGGGAGCCAAAGTTGGCATAGCCCTGATTTCCCGAGGGGAGACTGGCTCCAGGGAGGAGGCGAATGGCTGTGTCACTTTTTTCCACGGCGGCCCAAGTGGGGAGTTTGGCTTGGGTTAAGTGGCTAGAGAAAGTGGTTACGGCTTGTCGTGTTTTTGATTTTTCTTCGGGGGTGGCGGGAGTTTTGTTTTTATCCTCGGCGGGGTGGCTGGCGGCTTGGGCTAACTTCTGCTTGGTGACATCCAACTCCTGTTTTCTTTGGAGGTAGGCGACGCGGATCTGGTCGGTGGAGGAAGAAAGAGTCTGGAGGCGGTGCATGGCTTGGCGAAGATCCTCGCGGGATTCGGCGAGATCGGTGGAAAGTTGGCGTTCGCGCATAATCCAAGCGGAGGCGAGGAGGGCGGCAAGGGCGACCATGCCCATGGCGATGTAGCGATCCCTAGGAGGTCTAGGAGGAAAGGGGGAGGAGGTTTCCATAAGGAAAGAGTATGGAAAGATGAGAGATTCCTCAAGTCGCCCATCGGGTCTTGCCTGAAGTCGATTGGGCTTCCATCTTGGTTCCATGTCTTGTCTCTGGCTTGCCAGTTTGATGGTCCTGCTTAGCGCAAGATGTTTTGCGGTGGAGGAAAAGCCTTTTCTCTATTCGCCAGTATCGGAGGTGCCCGAGTGGCGGTTGTTGGAGGGGTATCAGGGCACTCTGAGTCAGGAGGAGTTCAGGGAACGGCTTCAGCGTATCTTCGATCCCAAGGGGGCTTTGAACGCTTATTTAGAGATGAGCGAGAGTGCGGTGGTGGTGTTTCGGGATCGGGCGAAGACCCAGCCTTTATTTCGGCTACGCTTTGCTGAACTGAATTCCACGCCACGGGCGGAGCTAGCTCCTTTGGCGCTGGCGGATCCGACCCAGCCGTTGTTAGGAAAAGTGATCTGCCTTGACCCTGGGCATATTGGTGGAGATTGGGCGGATATTGAGGAGCGAACTTTTAGGATTGGGCGGGACCGACCGGTGGTGGAGGGGGAGCTCAATTTGCAGACGTGCCGTTTACTGGCGGAGAGGTTGAGTGCGGCAGGGGCGAAGGTGGTCTGGACCCACGAGGGGTTTGCGCCGACGACTGAAGTCCGGCCAGCCGATCTTTATCCCGAGGCGATCGAGTATTTGCTGCAGGATCCCACGAATCGGCGGTTGCCCCGATTCTCGATGAATGGACTGATCCGCTGGAATGCGGAGCTTCTTTTTTACCGTTCGGCGGAGATTCAGGCACGGGCGCGGCGGGTGAATGAGGAGCTACGGCCCGATTTTACTCTTTGCCTGCACTACAATGCGGCTCCGTGGGGCTCGCCAGGGAGGGCGTCGCTCACCTCGGTGAACCGTCTGGTTCTTTTTAGTCATGGTTCGTATACCGCGAGTGAGTTGGTCTATGACGACCAGAAATTTAACCTTTTTAGAAAACTTTTAGAAAACTCCACGCCGTCGGAGTTGGCCCTCGGCGGGGCGATTGGGCAGCAGTTTAAGGAGAAGTGGGGGATGCCTCCGGAGAATTATGAGGGGTCTGGGTATGCGCACGCCTCTGGGGCTAGTCCGTATGTCTGGCATCGGAACTTAATTGCCAATCGCTTGTTTCGGGGGCCAGTAATTTTTGTGGAGGGGCCCTACATGAATGACCGGAGCACCTATGGCTGGATTCAGGCGGGGGCTTATGAGGGGAGTCGCATGGTGGCGGGGCGGGATCGGCAGAATATCTTTCGAGAATACGCGGATCGGGTGGCGGATGGGGTTTTACAGTGGGCTCGGACTCAGGCAGGTAGTTCGCGGGCATTCACAAATTATTCTCCGTAGAAGATCTTCCCTCTTGTGGGATCGCTGGGTGGTGGCAATACAGACCTTATGAAAACACTGCGTAAATTATCCTTCGTCTTGGCTTGTTTGTCTCTGCCTGCTCTTTCTTGGGCTGATCTGCGGCTTCCGCCCAAGCCGACGATGATGGAGAAGCTGGGTCGTGGGATTGCCAACGTGACTTTATCGGTTTCTGAGTTATTCGACTCCCCTTATATCGCAACTCAGAAGGGGGGCGGGACCTATGGGGATACTTTGGGGTTTACCCAAGGAGCGTCGCGGATGGTGATGGATATTGGGGTGGGTGCGATCGAGATCGGTACGTTCTTTATTCCGACCAAATCGATGAAGATGCCTGCCCATGATACGGGGCAGGTCAATCCGTTGCCGCCGGCTGACTTGAAAGACAACTGGTACTGAAAAATCTTTCCGAGTCGGGTGCAGACTCGATCGAGCTGACGATCTCTGAAATCGCCTATGGCGGAGAAGGTGTCTCCCGGCACGATGGGCAGGTTATATTTGTTCCTTATACGGCGGTGGGGGAAAAAGTGCGGGTTGTCCTGACGGAGAAGCATAAAACGTTTGCGCGAGCGCGGTGCGTAGAGGTGGTGCAAGCCTCGCCCGATCGGGTGGCTCCTCCTTGCCCGCTTTTTCAGTCTTGCGGGGGTTGTGTCACCCAGCATTTGGCTTATCCCGCTGAGGTGCAGGCTAAGGTGGCGCAGATCGAATCGGCTTTGCGGAGAATTGGAAAAATTGAGAATCCGGTAGTTCGGACTGCTTTGACTGGGGTGGACTACGGGTATCGCAATCGGATTACGGTGCATAATCGGGCGGGGCGGATGGGTTTTCTGGGAACGGACGGACACACCTTAATTGATGTACAGAAATGTCTTTTGGCGGCGGACGATGTGAATGCCAAGTTGGCGCATTTGCGAACGCGTCCTCGTCCTCGGCCGCACTACTCGATTCGGGCGGATGAGGTGAGGGGAGAAGCTTTTTATCAGTCGAATCGGCCCTTGGGGGAAGCTTTGCAGAAAATGGTGACCGAGGCGGTGCCTGAAGGAATTGTTTCGGTGCTGGAGGGGTATGCGGGGACGGGTTTTTTTACTGGGCCGCTGTCGAAGCGTGGGATGCGGGTGGTGGCGATCGAGCTGAGCGCGGCGGCGGCGCCTGCTTTTCAGCGAGAAGCTCCTCAGGCGGAGTTGCTCCAGGCGCGGTTCGAAGACGCTTTTGAGGAGGGGCTGGGGAAGTTGGGGGTAGGACCTTCTTTTTGTCTGATCAATCCTCCTCGGGGAGGATTGAGCCCAGATGCGCGGCGGTTGTTGGCGCGGGCTCTGCCTTTTCAGGGAATCCTCTATCTATCGTGCGATCCGCCGGCATTGGCACGGGACCTAAAAGCGCTGGCGCCGCACTGGGTGCCGGAGTGGTTTCAGCCGATCGATCTTTTTCCTCGGACTTCCCATGTGGAGTGCCTCGCCCTTCTACGTTCTTCTTCTTTATCCCCAAGCCATTCACCCGTCCCGCAGGCGGGCGGTTGACGCAGTCGGTCTCTCGGGTATTTCCAAAGAGATGAAACGATCGATGTTATGTTGGTTTGGACTGGCGATGGTGCTGTCGGGGTCTTTTTCTCGGGCTGGGGCGCCGAGCGATTATTTTGCTCCGCCTGAAACGATGTACTCCTTTGCAGATTTCTGGATTGTCCGACCGATGGATTTGGCCGTATTGCCGATCACAGCGACCACTTGGTTGATTAGTTTGCCGGTGACGGCGGCCTCGGGGACCTCAGAGCAGGCCTATGATCTGCTGATCAAGGATCTGTCTCAGCACATGATGCAGCGCCCCTTGGGTCAGTTTTGGGATTGGGAAAATCGGGATCAGACCCGCCCGGTGGTGATTAAGTTTAGGGACAGTTTTTCCATGGCCGATCTTTCTCCCCAACAGGAGAGGAAGTACCGGGCGGCGTTAAAAGATCACGAGGCGCGTATTATGGCAATTGAACGGGAACAAGATCTTCCGCAGAAAGATCGGGATGACTTGGCTCGCGGGGAAGAGCGGCGTTGGGAAAATGTGGTGCGACTGCTCTTGTCGCTCTAGCCGTTCTTTTTTTCTAAGCGGGCGATTCTCTCTTGCAGGGAGTGCAGTTCTCCGTGAATTCTCTGAATTGTTTGCGTAAGGATTTCCGTCAAGGCATGGCAAGAAGGATCAGGTTGGGTTGAAGGGGTTTTGCTGGCGGCGATGCCGTGGGCTTCGAGCCATTCTTGGGCAGCTTGTTCCACCACGGCGGGCGGAAGGGACGAGACTAACTTTGTCGAAGAACGGGAGGCGGGCTTTTTTGCCTTGGCCATGGTGGTTATCCCCCGACGAGGCGGCGGGCTTCTTCGGCTAGAGGGGTAGTGAGATAGCGTTCTCCTGTACTGCACCCGATGGTGACGATGAGTTTTCCTTTGTTCTCTGGGCGTTTGGCGACTTCCATGGCGACATGAACATTGGCACCAGTAGAAATTCCGACGAGGAGGCCTTCTTCTTTGCAGATGCGGCGGGCCATGGCAAAGGCGTCGTCATTACTCACGGTGATGACCTCATCGATGATGTCGAGGTGGAGGTTATCGGGGACAAAGCCGGCACCGGTGCCTTGGATTTTATGGGGACCAGGTTTGACGGGTTGACCCGAGCGAGTTTGGGAGATGACGGGGGAATCTTTGGGTTCAACGGCGATGGCCAAAAAGGATTTTTTGCGGGGCTTGATCACCTCGGCCACTCCAGTGATGGTGCCGCCCGTGCCGACGGCGGAGATGAAAATATCGATGCGCCCATCGGTATCGGTCCAGATTTCCTCCGCAGTGGTTTGCCGATGAATGGCAGGGTTAGCGGGATTTTTAAACTGTTGGGGGATATACGAATTGGGAATTTCTTTGGCGAGGGCTTCGGCGCGGGCGATGGCGCCTTTCATTCCTTCGGCGGCGGGGGTGAGTTCGAGTTTGGCGCCGAGGAGAGCGAGGAGCGTGCGCCGTTCCAGGCTCATGCTTTCGGGCATGGTGAGAACAAGTTTGTAGCCTTTGGCGGCGGCGACGAAGGCGAGGGCGATGCCGGTGTTGCCAGAGGTGGGCTCAATGATGGTGGTCTGCGGGGTGATCAAGCCATCGCGTTCGCCGGCGGCGATCATGGCTGCACCGATACGATCTTTGACGCTTCCTAGGGGGTTAAAGAACTCAGCTTTGAGGGCAACGGTGGCGGGGAGTCCGGCGGAGACGCGCTGGAGTTTGATGAGGGGAGTGCGACCGATTGTGCCAAGGACATTTTCATGGATGGGCATAGAGGAGAACGATGAAGGAAAAAGCGGAAAACCTCAAGCTTTGGTAGAAATGGATTCCCTGTACGGCGGAGGTGGATTTTCCGAGGTTGATCCATGGGGAATTGGAAATTGACCTCTGACCCCAAATTACGCGGTTAAGTGTCGGTGCTACCTAGGTTTTCCGCGCTGGGACATGAGCCGTCGGTAGAGATTGCCCATTTGGGTTGCTTGAACGGGCAGGGAGGCTTGGGTTTGGATACGGGAGTGGGCCTGGGATTGTTCGGAGGCGGATGGGGCCGAGCCTTCGGCTTGGCGGATCATGGCGCGGGCGAGTTCCTCGGGGTCTCCTGCGGACACGAGATGTCCTAGGCCCCCGATGGACCAAGCTTCGGGGATGCCGTCTAGTTCGGAAGCGATGACGGGGCGTCCGCAAGCGTGGGATTCTAGAACGACGGAGGGGAAGGCCTCCGTGGCAATTTGCGGGTGAACGAGGCAGTCGAGTGCGTGATGGAGGGAGACGGGGTCGGGTTGTTGGCCGACGAGTCGGGCGCGCTCTTCGAGACCGAGGTGGCGGATATCGTCGCGCAGGATGGAGTCCATCGTGCCTGAGCCTGCGAGAAGGAAACGTGCTTTGGGGATTCGTCGCATTACTTCTTGGGCCGCTTTGAGAAAAATGCGTTGGCCTTTGCCGACGGGCAGGTCGAATCCACCGACCACGCCAAAGGCGAACTCTTTATCGGCGAGGCTAAGGCTACGGCGGGCGTTGGAAGAGAAAGATGGGTCTTGGGGTTGGAAGCGGCGTGTATCGATGCCGGTGTGGATGACGTGGAGGTTTGCGGGATCGATCCGGCAGGAGGGGCGATGATGGCGTTCGGGAACTGGGGAAGCGGGATCGTCATGGCCTTGCAAGAGGACTTGAGCGACGAAGGAGGAGACGGCGACGACCGCATCGGCGGAGGCGAAGAGATGTTTTCGGCTGAGGGGGGAGCGTGGGCTTTTGGCAAGGTGGCGGGAGAAGACGATGAGTGGGCGGGGATTAACGAGGCGGGAGGCGAGAAGGGCGGTCCAGTAGTCGTCTCCGTGGTGGGCATGGAGGATGCGGGCGCGGGTACGGCGGAGAACGCCAGCAAGGGCGAGAATCTGCAGAGGGCGGAAGCGGGGCAGGGGATGGTAGGGCATTTTTTGGGCGGTGGGGGTGAGGGGGGCTTGGGTAGGGCCGGCGATTTCCACGGACCATCCCAGTTCGGTGAGGCCTTGGGCGAGTGAGAGGGACTGGGAGTCGGTGCCGCCTCCGCGGAGGCGGGAGTTGAGGTGAACGACTCGTGCGGTGAGATCAGAAGAGGACATACGA
>SESD01001473.1_pt1 | contig 13022 bp, 11 predicted proteins | sample 3171411 | NCBI WGS metagenome assembly SESD01 (sample SAMN06051880, study PRJNA518727) | freshwater metagenome | biome: subpolar coniferous forest; feature: holomictic lake; material: water; isolation source: holomictic Lake 442, 16.5 m depth | place: Canada: near Kenora, Ontario | collected...
GAAGGGCTAAGCAGACTCTGTGGTCAGGGCCAGGCACGACCTGCAGACAGAAGCAGAGCGATTTATCCCCTTCATCCCTGTTTTCAAGAAAAAGTAATAGGAACAGGGATGAAGGGGATGAAGGGGATTACCGAAATAAATCAGGTGTGCGAGCTGGTATCAAGCCCTGCCTCTGCGCAACTCTGCGCTCTCGTCCTTTCTCCGCGAGAGTTGTTTTCTTTTCTACTCACCCCAGGGACTGGCTGTAGCAGAACTGGATTACCTAGGCTCCGCCTTCCATGAGTGCCCGATCCTGGCGCTGGGCTCGGCGGGTGGACCAGAAGGCCCAGAGGGCACCCAGGGCGCCGGTACTGGCGCCGAGGGCGGCCAGCAGGGCCATGCTGGGGGCGGAGAAGAAGCCCAGGCGGGCCATCTCCACCAGCATGGGCGAGAGGCCACCGACACCCCGGGAGATGGGCAGCCACACGGCGAAGAGGCCCAGGATGGCCAGCAGGCTGCCGGCCAGGCCGAGGACGGCACCCTCCAGCAGCAGGGGCGTGCGGATGAAGCCTTCGGAGGCCCCCACCAGCCGCATGATGGTGATCTCGTCTTCCCGCGCCAGCAGGCTCATGCGGATGACGGTGCCGGTGGCAAAGCCGGCGGCAATCAGGAGCAGCAAGCCGAAGCCGCCCAGGGCGGAGCGCAGCATCCGGGCCAGGCGCTGGAGGCTGTCCAGGCGCTCCTGGTCCACCAGCACATCGCCCACGCCGGGCAGGCTCCGCAGGCTGCGGCCAACTTCCACAGCGCGGTGCCCATCGGCGAGGTCCCGGCGCAGGGTCAGCTCGAGGCTCTCAGGCAGGGCGTCGAGGCCTGCGGCCTCCAGCAGCACGCCCGCATCCCGGGTGGCGGAGAGGAAGCGGCGACGGTTCTCGTCGGCACTGACGCGGTGCACTTCCTGAAAGCGGGGGTCCCTGCGCAGACGGCCCTCGGCCTCTTCCAGGCTGCGCCCCTCGCCCGCATAGACCACCACCTTGGCCAGGCCTTCCAGCTTGGTCACAAAGCGGCCCAGGCTCTCTGCAGCCAGCAGGCCACCCCCGGCCAGGAGCAGACCCGAGGCCAGGGTGAGCACCGCCAGGGCGTGCTGACCCCGATGCCGGTAGAGGTCCTGAAGCACCTCCTGCAGCAGCAGGCCCAGCAGGCGCAGGCCCTTCACGAAGCGTTACCGTCGATGGCGACGCCCTTCACCACGGAACCCGTGGGGGCCAGGATGGATTTCGCGGCACTGCCCGCCATGGGCTGCTTCCAGACATAGAAGGTGCCAGCGCCCACGGTACCGGTGCCCTTGAGGCCCACCAGCCAGTCCCGGTTGCCGGCGTGGGTGAGCACTCGCAGATCGGGCTGCCCCGTGGCGCTACCCAGGGTGAGGTAGGGCGCCTGGTTGTAGGAGAGTCCGAACTGGCCCGTGCGGAACACCTGGATGGGCGCGGCGGTGCTGGCGGCGTCGGTGTTGTGCCGCCCCACAAACAGGTAGCCATTGGCGGTGTCGAGGGCGAGGACGCCGTACTTCCCAAGGGTCGTCAGGCTGCCGAGGATGACATCGGTGGACCCGAAGGCGGAGGCGTTCCCCCGGCGGAGGCGCGGTCCCGTAAGGGCCTCGATGCCGACGGTGCCGCCATCCAGGAAGAATCCGTACACAACCCCCGAGGCGGCGACCACGCCAGTACCCCCGCTGTCGCTGGTGTTCTGCAGCGCCTGGAGCGTCACCGAGGCGTCCTGCCCCTGGCTGCTGGCGCCGGAGACCACCCAGATCTGGGTGCTGCTGTCGCCGTTCTCGGTGATGTACAGGGTGTTGTTCTGCGAGTCCAGGGCGACCTGGCCAAACTTCCCGTTGGTGAGGCGACCGGTGTTGGAGAGGGCGAAGGAGACCACCTCGGCGCTGGGCACGGAGCCGGTCTGGGTGCGGATGCTGCTCACCCGCACGATGGTGCCGGTCTCGGACACCAGGTAAAGCACGCCTCGCTGGCTGTCGAAGCAGACGCCGCCCCAGGCCAGGGCGGTGACCTTGGTGAAGAGGCTCGAGCTGATGCGGTAGGTGGGCGCCAGAGTGGCAGTGCTGTCGTAGAGGGTGCCCAGGTCCTTCCACACGAACACCTGGCTGGTGGTGGAGTCATAGGCGTACAGGGCGGCGCCGCTGGTGCCACCGCTGGCTTCGGTCGTCTCCTTGCAGCCGGTGAGCAGGAGCAGGCAGGAGGCCACAAGGCTGAACAAGAAGCGCAGGGTCATCGGAATCCTATCGGGTGGCGAAGAGGGCCTTCAGCTGGGCGTTCAGGCTGCGCACGGTGTCTGCATCGCAGCCCGCTTCCACAGCGCCCCGGCTGACAGCCAGGGCCAGGGCCTTGACGGCTTCGGGACCTTCTCCGTTGTTGATGGCCTGGGTGGCCTCGGCCTGCAGCTGATTCACCATGCCGTGGTGCGCCTCTGGGATGGCGGCCTTGGCCGTCTGGGCGATGCGCTGGGCGTAGTTCATGAGCTTGACCATGCGCTGGGGATCCACGGTAACCGGGGCGGCGGGCGGTGCCGGTGGCGGCTCCGATGGGGCCTCCAGAGTGGTTACCAGCGGAGCTTCGGGCATCGCCTCGGCGGCGGGCAGGGCTTCCACCTCGGCGGTGACAGAGGCTTCCTCCTGGACGACGACGGGACTTTCCTCCTGGGCAAGGCTGGGTGTGGGGGCCACCGGGGGGGACGCCGGGACGAAGTCCTCCGCCAGGGGTGGCCGCCCGGAGCGGATGCCCTTCATGGCCACAAAGCCCGCCAACACCAGTCCATAGATGTCCTTGGCCAGGTCCAGCGCCGGCTGGCCGGCCAGCTCCGCCAGCTCAGACACGGAGCAGAAGCCAGTGGCTACCGCCAAGAGGCTGGCCTCCCGGGGCCCGATGCCCTCCGGGACCTCCCCCGGCAGCAGGGTGGACACAGGGTAGAGGTCCAGCGAGGGAATCTTCTGGCTGAGAATCCGCCACTCGTCCATCCGCTCCCCGAAGGCCATCAAGAGGGCACCGTTGGGGCGGGTGAGGGTGGTGGGTACCTCGGTCGCCGAGGCCTCAAAGTGGTAGCGGCCATCCAGCCACATGGCCACCTCCAGCAGGGCGTCCAGGCCCTCGGTGGAGGAGGTCTCGGCATGTACCAAGCGCCCATCCTTCAGGTAGATGCGGGCTCGCCGGGCCTCCTGCTGGACATGAAAGCAGCCGGATTTTCCGCTACGGCCCACCAGCTGGATGATATCCGCCAGGGGTGCCTCGCGCATGGAGCCTTGGATGACGCCCTGGGACATGGAACCTTCCAAAGGAGTGGAATGGGGAACGCAAAACCTTACCACGGAGTGCGCCCTTCCCCCCGGCGGGTTCCTGAGCGATGCTGGGAGTTCCATGAACCAGCTTCCGGCCCCTCCTTTCGCAACCATTGAAGACGCCATCGACGCCATCCGGCAGGGCCGGATGGTGGTGGTGGTGGATGACGAGGACCGGGAGAACGAGGGCGACCTCACCCTGGCCGCCGAGCATGTGACGCCCGAGGCCATTGCCTTCATGGCCACCCACGGCCGGGGCCTGATCTGCGCCGCCCTGGAAGGTCCCCTGCTGGACCGCCTGCAGATCCCCCTCATGGTGCGGGACAACACCAGCCCCTTCGAGACCGCCTTCTGCGTGTCCGTCGAGGCCCGGGAAGGCACCACCACGGGCATCAGCGCCCAGGATCGTTCCCGCACCATCCAGGCCCTCATCGCCCCGGAAGCCCGGCCCCAGCACTTCGTCAAGCCCGGCCATGTGTTTCCCCTCCGGGCCCGCCCCGGGGGCGTCCTGACCCGCACGGGCCAGACCGAGGCCAGCGTGGACCTGGCGCGTCTGGCAGGCCTGCACCCCAGCGGCGTCATCTGCGAAATCATGAAAGACGATGGCACCATGGCCCGGGTCCCCGACCTGGTGCCCTTCTGCCGCCAGCACGGCCTGCTCCTGGTGACCGTGGCCGACCTGGTGGCCTACCGTCTGCGCCAGGAGCCCCTGGTCCGGCCCCTCGAGGTGCGGACCATGGCCAGCGAGTGGGGCCCCCTGCAAGTCCACCGCTTCCAGAGCCTCCTGGATGGTGGCAGCCACCTGGCCTTCGTCCTCGGGGACCTGGCCCGGGAGGCGGCCCCCCTGGTGCGGGTCCATGTGGAAACCCTGCCGGACGACCTCCATGGCTTTGAGAACGGCCTCTTTCAAAAGGCCATGGGAGCACTGGCGAAAGAAGGCTGTGGGGCCCTGGTTTACCTGCGCCGCCACGCCCACACCCCCGGGGTCGCGGAGGAGGGCCAGCCCCTGCCCCAGACCATGAGCGACCGGGACTTCGGGGTGGGTGCGCAGATCCTGCGCCAGCTGGGCATCGGGAAAATGCGCCTCCTCAGCCGCCACGAAACGAAGTACATTGGCCTGCGTGGCTTCGGCCTCGACCTCTGCGCCCATGTGCCTCTGGAACCCTCTGGAAGCCAGCCAACACTGGACCAGTCCTGATCGAAGCCGCAACCCCGACCCTGAAAGGAGTCTTCATGTCCGACCTCGTCTCGCACGTCACCGACGCCGAGTTCCCCCAGACCGTTGCCCAGGGCGTCACGCTCGTGGATTTCTGGGCCCCCTGGTGCGGCCCCTGCCGCGGGATCGCCCCGATCCTGGACGAGCTCGCCGGCGAGCTGCAGGGCAAGGCCAAGTTCGTGAAGATGAACGTGGACGAGAACCCCGACGTGGCCGGCCAGTTCGGCATCATGAGCATCCCGACCCTCATCGTCTTCAAGGACGGCAAGGCCGTGAACAAGCTCATCGGCGGCCAGCCCAAGGCGCAGATCAAGGCCTTTGTCGAGTCGGCGTTCTAGAGACTACTTCTTCCTCAGCGCCATCCGGATCTGATTGCCCTTCTCGTTGAAGTGGACTTCGTCCATCACGAGGAGGATGAGGGGCAGGCCCCGGCCGCACTGGGGTGCCACATCCGAACCCAGGGGCTCCTGGGCCACCTGGCCGGCGGCGAAGCCTTGGCCCTCATCGGTGATCTCCAGCTCGATGCGGTCGGTGTCCATGGCCAGCCGCACTTCGATGAGGCGGCCGGCGTAGGCGGGGTCGGCCAGCCGCTGGGCCCGCAGGTCGGAGTAGGCATCCTGCTGGTCGAGGATGTCGCCCTTCAGGCTGGAGTCCAGCTCAAGGTTCCCGTGCTCCAGGGCGTTCACCAGGGACTCGTGGATGGCCATGGCGATGACGTCCACGTTGTTGGCGGAGGCGAACCCCATGGGCACCAGGCGGTCCGTGAGGTGCCGCACCAGGGTCGGCACATCCAGCTCGTCGGAGCGGAACAGGAAGTGGCGCCGCTCGTTCACCAGGCCCTGGAGGCCGGAGTCCCCCAGGCGGATGTCGCGGTAGAGGTCCACCAGGTGGAACACGTTGTTGATCATGTCCCGCAGGGCAATGGGCTTCATGAAGAGGTTGGCCGCCCCCTGGCGCATGGCGCGGATGGCGTAGTCCACCGAGGCCTGGCCGGTCATGAGCACCACGGGCAGGCGGGGCTTGATGGCCTTGATGCGGTCGATGACATCGAAGCCGTTGAGGCCCTCCATGTTGATGTCGCTGATGACCAGATCGAACTCAGGGGAGGCCGGATTCTGCACCAGGTCCAGGGCATGGGCGGCGTCCGGGTAGGAGTGCACCTCCATGCCGTAGTGCTCCAGGGCCGAGTGGACCATCTCCAGCACCGCCAGATCGTCATCGATCAGCAGGATGTGCGGGGCGCGTCGTTGCATGGGGACTCCGGATGTGGGCGATTCTAGCCCGTCCTTGGCAGGAGCGGGGCCAGCAGGCCCCAGGTGCGGTCGAGGGCGCCCCGGAGGGCCGGGGGCAGCGGAGCGGCGCCCGAGGGCCGCAGGGGTGCCGCAGCCAGCACCTCGCCGAGCCTTCCGATCAGGACCTCCGCCGCCACCACCTCGATGAGGGCCGCCGCCAAGAGGGGCGGCACCAGGTCCTCGAAGTTGGTGTGGCCCGGCCCCAGCAGCGTGGGCACCCCGGCCTGCACGGGCTCCAGGGGATTGTGGCCCCCGGCCCCGTCCCAGCCCCCACCCACCAGGGCCACGGTGCCCTCGGCGTAGGCCGCCGCCAGCTCACCCAGGGTGTCCAGCAGGAGGATGTCCACAGACTCCCAGGCCGCCGCCTCGGGCCAGGGCGCCGAGGCCCGCCGCCAAGGCCGACCGGCACTGGCCAGCCGCGCCGCCACTGCCTCAAAGCGGGCGGGCTGCCGGGGCGCCAGGATGAGCCGCAGGCCCGGCTGCTGGGCCCGGGCCGCCGACCAGGCCGCCAGCACCCGGTCCTCCTCGCCCGCCAAGGTGTTCCCGGCCACCACCACCGGGTGGCCCGCCCAAGCGGCCCGCAGGTCGGCCCAGCCCGAGTGCAGGGGCGCCGACGCCGGCAGGTCGGCCTTGAGGTTGCCCCCCAGGGCCACCTGGGGGGCCCCCAGGCCGCGGAAGGCCGCGGCGCTGGCCTCGTCCCGCGCCGCCACCAGGGCGAGGCGGGAGGCCGCCCGCCGCAGCCAGGGGCCGCCCCGGGCCAGGCTGCGCGCTGTGAGGCGTCCATTCACCACGGCGCAGGGGATGCTTCGGTCGCCCAGCGCTTGCAGGAGGCCGGGCCAGAGCTCCGTCTCCAGCGCCACGAAGGCCCCGGGGGGATTCAGCAGGAAGGGCTCCAGCCCCGCAGGATCGTCCAGGGGAAAGGCCCCGCCGGTGATCAGACCCCGGCCCTGATCCCACCTGGGCAGCCGCTGCTCCAGCAGGCCCAGGCCCGCCGGGGTGCCCGTGCTCAGGTGCACCCGGTGACCCGCAGCCAGGAGGCGGCCCACCAGGCCATCCGCCAGCAGCAGCTCCCCCACGCTCACCGCATGGAGCCACACCCAGCGCCCGGCGGGCAGCTCCGGCGCATCCGCTTGCAGGCGTAGCGCCCAGGCTTCCGGCAGGCCCCGCACACAGGCCCGAGCCACAGCGCCGGCCAGCGACGACGCAAGGCGGTAGCTGAGGTCCAGGGTGTCCACTCCTCAACGCTCTCATGAATCGGGCCGGTGCTGCATCATAGAGGGATGACCGAGCGCCGCCCCATGGAGATCCTCATCGTTACCGGCCCCCTGGGCGCCGGCAAGACCACGGCCGTGAACCGGCTGCTGAAGGCCGAGGTGGCGGCGGGCCGCCGGGTGGCGGTGCTCATCAATGAGTTCGGCGCCGTGAGCGTGGACGGTGCCCTGGTGGACGCCGAACGCCCGGAGCTGGCGGGCGTGGAGAACCTGGTGAACGGCTGCGCCTGCTGCAGCCTGCGGGATGATGTGGTGGAGACCCTGCGGTCCTGGTGCTTCGAGCCCGGCGGTCCCGAGCGGGTGGTGCTGGAGACCACGGGCTTGGCGGACCCCACGGACCTGCTGGACCTGGAGCTGGAGCCCGCCCTGGCTGGCCGCACCCGCCTGGCTGGCCTGCTCACGGTGGTGTCCTGCCTGTCCCCCGTGGATCACCTGCAGACCCGCCCCCTGCTCCACCGGCAGGCGGCCCTGGCCAGCCTCATCCACCTCAGCAAGGCCGACCTGGACCCCTCCGCCGCCTTCGCCTGGGAGGGTGAGCTGCGGGCCGCCTTCCGCCAGATCCCCCTCGTGGCCACCCGGCACGGGGAAGCCCCCGCCGGCAGCCCGGACCCCTGGCAGGGGGATGTGCGCCCCCTGCCCGAGGGCTGGGTCCCCGTGGACGGCCCCAGCTTTGCCGCTGCCCGGGCCATCACCCTGGCCTTCGACCACCCAGTGGACCCCTCGGCCCTGGAGGCCCTGCTGCTGGCACCGCCGACCACTGGCGAGCTCTTGCGGGCCAAGGGCGTGTGTGCTTTCGACGGCTGGGCCGCCCGCAACGACGGCAGTGACCGCTGGGCCTTCCAGCTGGCGGATGGCCGCCTGGAGCTGTCCCGCATGCCCCTACTGCCCAGCGGCCAGCCCCCGCCCTGCATGGCTGTGGCCATCGGCACAGGCCTGGACGCGGCCCACTGGCGCAAGGCGCTCCGGGGTCTGGAGCGACCTCCCGCGGGCACCCGGCGGAAGGTGGTCCTGGACCGATAGGCCACGGCAGGGGGCGGGAACCCCCCGGCCTTGGTATCATCCCCTTTCCCGGATTCCCGGGGTGCAAGGAGCAAGTGTGGATCAGGTGCTTGACCTCATGGCCTCGGAGCTCAAGCTCCCCCGCGCAGGCGTTGCCGCCATTGCGGCTCTGCTGCAGGAGGGCAACACCGTGCCCTTCATCGCCCGGTACCGGAAGGAAGCCACCGGCTCCCTGGACGAAGTGGCCATCCGGGCCGTGGAGGACCGCCTCGCCTACTTCAAGGACCTGCTGGACCGCCGGAAGACGATCCTGAAGAGCATCGGGGAGCAGGGCAAGCTGACCCCGGAGCTGCGGGCCAAGATCGAGGGCACCTGGGTGAAGGCCGAGATGGAAGACCTCTACCTGCCCTACAAGCCCCGCAAGCGCACCAAGGCCACGGCGGCCCGGGAGCGCGGCCTGGAGCCCTTGCTGGACTCCCTGCTGGCGGATGCCACGGGCGCCGAGCCCATGCTCATCGCCGAGCCCTTCATCAAGGACGAGGACGGCCTGCGGGCTCCCTCCGAGTGCCTGGAGGGTGCGGGTCATATCCTGGCTGAGCGCCTCTCCGAGGACGCCGCCATCCGGGCCTGGCTGCGCCAGACCTTCCACGAGCACGGCATCCTCCAGTCCGTGGCCCGGGAAGAGCGCAAGGCGGACCAGGCAGCCCTGCGCTTCAAGCCCTACTTCGAGTTCTCCGAGCCCATCAAGAAGATCCCCAGCCACCGCCTGCTGGCCCTCCGGCGCGGCGAGAAGGAGGACATCCTCACAGTGAAGCTGCTGGTGACCCGGGAGCCCCTGGTGGCCCAGCTGGAGGCCCGCATTGAGGCCGACCCCGGTGCCGCCTACCGCCGCCACTTCCCCGAGGTGGCCGCCGACGCCTTCGACCGCCTGCTGGCCCCCGCCATCGAGTCCGAGGTGCGCTACGAGGCCAAGCGCAAGGCCGACGGCGAGGCCATCAAGGTCTTCCAGACCAACATGGATCACCTGCTCCTCGCCCCGCCCGCAGGGCAGCGCTGCACCCTGGGCGTGGACCCGGGCATCCGCACGGGCTGCAAGCTGGTGGTCATCAACCGCCTGGGCCAGCTGGTGCAGAACGATGTCATCTACCCCCTGGAGCCCAAGCGGGACCTGGACGGCGCCCGCGCCATCCTGGAGAAGCTCTGCGTCGACAACCCCGTGGAAGCCATCGCCATCGGCAACGGCACTGGCGGCCGGGAGGTGGAAGCCTTCATCCGCCTGTGGCTCAAGGAAACTGACCGCACGGGCCTCATCTGCGTCACCGTCAGCGAGGCCGGCGCCTCGGTCTACTCCGCCAGCGACATCGCCCGGGAGGAGTTCCCCGAGCACGACGTCACCGTGCGCGGTGCCGTGAGCATCGCCCGCCGCTTCCAGGATCCCCTGGCGGAGCTGGTGAAGGTGGATCCCAAGAGCATCGGCGTGGGCCAGTACCAGCACGATGTCAACCAGACCGCCCTCAAGAAGGGCCTGGATGACGCCGTCGAGAGCTGCGTGAACCGCGTGGGCGTGGACCTCAACAGCGCCTCCTACAAGCTGCTGGCCTACGTGGCCGGCATCGGCGAGAGCCTGGCCAAGAGCATTGTCGCCCACCGCTTCGAGCACGGTGCCTTCCGCCGCCGCGCCCAGCTCCTGGAGATCGGGCGCTTCGGGGCCAAGGCCTTCCAGCAGGCTGCGGGCTTCCTGCGCATCCAGGACGGTGAGGACCCCCTGGACGCCTCCGCCGTGCACCCGGAGAGCTACCCCGTGGTGGAGCGCATCTGCCAGCTCACGGGGCGCACCGTGCCCGAGCTCATCGGCGCCGACGAGGTCCTCAACGCCCTCGACCCCCAGCAGCTGGTGGACGAGAAGTGCGGCATGGAGACTGTGCGCGACATCCTTGCAGAGCTGAAGAAGCCCGGCCGCGACCCCCGCCAGACCTTCGAGATCGTGGAGTTCCGCGAGGGCGTCCACAAGCCCTCGGACCTGGAAGTGGGCATGGAGCTGCAGGGGATCGTCACCAACGTGACGGACTTCGGCGCCTTCGTGGATGTGGGCGTCCACCAGGACGGCCTGGTGCACCTCTCGGAGATCGCCTACCGCTACGTGAAGAACCCGGCGGACGCCCTCAGCGTGGGCCAGGCCGTGAAGGTCAAGGTGCTCACCGTGGACCTCCAGTCCAAGCGCATCGCCCTCTCCATCAAGGCCCTCTTGCCGCCCCAGCCCCAGACCGGTCGGCCCCCCCGGCCCCCCCGCGCCGAGGGTCAGGCCCGTCCGCCCCGGCCTGAAGGTGCTCGGCCACCCCGGCCTGAGGGTCCCCGGCCACCCCGGCCTGAAGGGGCTCGTCCGCCTCGGCCTGAAGGACCACGACCACCCCGGCCGGAAGGCTCACGTCCGCCCCGCCCTGAGGGCGCCCGGCCGCCCCGTCCTGAAGGTGCTCGTCCGCCTCGGCCCGAAGGCCCCCGGCCACCTCGGCCTGAGGGGGCACGCCCGCCCCGGCCCGAAGGTCCCCGGCCCCCGCGCCCGGACCGCGGCCCCCGCCCCGTCCGTCCGGAGACCGAGTCCCGGGTCTTCTCGGCCCCCGCCCAGCCGGCCCCCGAGCCCGGCGCCTCCTTGACCGACCTGGTGGCCAGGTTCAACCGGGGCCACCGCTGATGGGCCGGACGGGGCTGCTCCTGGGCGGCGCCGCCCTCCTGCTGGTCCTGGCCTGCCAGCCCCGCCAGGCGGCGGTCTATGCCCCCTGGGAAGAGGGCCTGACCCTGGCCTACGAGAATCCCACCCTGCCCCAGCCCGCCCGCTCCGCCGGTCGCCTGCAGGTGCGCGTGGCCCGCTCGCCCGTGGCCCCTGGCGGGCCAGCGGCCATCCAGCTTGATCTCACCAGCACCCAGGGCCGCACCAGCGTCAACCTGCTCTGCCGGGCCGGTGGCGTGAGCCTCGTGGCGCCGGACGGCCAGAGCCAGACCCGCCTCCTGCCCGAGGGCTTTCCGGCGGGCGACACCTGGACCGAGCGGGGCATCACCTTCCGGGTGGTGGGCCGCGGGGCCTGGCAGGGCGCCCGCCTGCTGCCGCCGGGCACGGACCCCGTGGGCGTCTGGGTGGAGGCCACCCCCGCCCACGGCCCCCGCCATCGGACCCTCTATCTGCCGGACCTGGGGGAGGTGGAGTCCCTGGAAGAGCGGGCCGCTGGCTGGACCACCGTGAACCTCCTGGTGGCCCGCGGCTTCACGGACCTGCCCTCCCTCATGCGACCCTGATCCCCTCCGGAGCCCCCATGGCCGAGACCACCGCCGAAGACCAGGACATCCACCTCCCCCCAGGTGCCGAGAAGGGCATGGTCCGGGACAACCTGGAAGTGATCTGCTTCGCCATGGTACTCATCCTGTTCTTCAAGGCCTTCGTTGGGCAGCAGTTCAAGATCCCCACCGCCTCCATGCGGAACACGCTGATGATCGGGGACCACCTGCTGGCCAACAAGTTCATCTTCGCCCGGCCCCAGTGGGCCTGGGAGGAGGCGCTGTTCCCCATGCGCGGCGTGCGACGGGGCGACATCATCGTGTTCCGCTATCCCCTCGACCGTGACCAGGACTACGTGAAGCGTTGCGTGGCCCTGCCCGGCGACACCCTGGAGATGCGGGACAAGCGCCTCTACGTGAACGGCAAGCAGGTCACAGGCGCCTTCGAGCACATGTTCGGCCGCAACCCCGAAGGCCCCACCCCCGGCCCCTGGCCCCCCACCCGCACCGCCGGTGAGGCGGAGCGCCCCCAGGGCCTCTGGCGCCATGCGGATGCAGAGGTGCTGTCGCTCCACACCCGGAACCAGATGCAGGCCATGAACAGCCTCGTTCAGGACGGCTTCAAGGACAATCTGGGCCCGGTCAAGGTGCCTTCAGGCCATATCTTTGCCATGGGTGACAACCGGGACAACAGCCAGGACAGCCGCTACTGGGGCTTCCTGCCCATGGACCACCTGCGGGGCCGCCCCTTCATGGTGTGGTGGAGCTTCCGCGAGGGTGCCACGGACAACGACAACGGCCGGGTGCCGGAAGGCCCGGGCGATGTGGCCGGGGACTTCATCGACGCCGCCCGCCACTTCTTCACCCGCACCCGCTGGGAGCGCTCCGGAAACATCCCGGAGTAGCGGAACCCAGCCCAGGAGTGGGGGGAATTTCATCAATAAGCCACCAATAAAAACCATGGGCATGAGCTAATTCATGAATGAGTTTTTTCATGCTTTTATCGGTGTTCATCGGTGTTCATCGGTGGCTAATATCTTTTTTCATTAAACTCAATGTTTAGGCTAAATCGAATTTGACAACAAGATAAAAGCCTTTTTAACCACCGATGAACACCGATGAACACCGATTTAAAAGCTGATAAAGAACAACGGCGTTGAAAGGCGAATACCAGTTGCGACGGTGTCCGCATTTTCCCTGTGAGTACGATTTATTGAATGCATCGGGGGCACCTCTTGAAAGCCAGTCTCCTGTTCCTGCTCCTGGCCGCCCTGCCCCTCGGCGCTTGGGGGGACAAGGGGCATCGCACGGTGTCGGCGCTGGCGCTCACAACCCTGCCCCCGGCGCCCCGGGCCTGGTTTGCGGGCCAAGAGAGCGTCCTGGTGGACCACGCCTCGGATCCGGACCACTGGAAAACGGATAAGAAGGAGGGCCCCCGCCACTACATGAACCTGGAGGCCTTCGGCGGCTCCGGCCACCTGCCCCGCACCCTGGAGCAGGCCCGGGAAGCAGCCGGGGCTGACTACTACCGCAAGGGCGTGGTGCCCTGGGTCATCCAGGACCGCTGGCGGGACCTGGTGGCGGCCTTCCGCAGCGGTGATCCCGCCCAGGTGGCGCTGGCTTCGGCGGTCCTCGGCCACTACATCGGCGATGCC
>SESD01001474.1_pt1 | contig 13021 bp, 13 predicted proteins | sample 3171411 | NCBI WGS metagenome assembly SESD01 (sample SAMN06051880, study PRJNA518727) | freshwater metagenome | biome: subpolar coniferous forest; feature: holomictic lake; material: water; isolation source: holomictic Lake 442, 16.5 m depth | place: Canada: near Kenora, Ontario | collected...
CCTGACTGTCATTTAAACGCTGGTCTGCAATCGTGTTAAGTTCTATGTCATCGAGTTTTTCAAGTAACGCTTCATAAGCTGCTGCGGGAACACAATAAAACGCAGGTTCATTTCGACTAAGAATTGCAACGGGCAAGCCACCACCTGCCGCAACGGTTCGGATTGGATGTTTTTTTAGCTCTGAAACACTCGCCGACATATCCGATAAAATTAAACGCGCCATAATAAAACCTCCCAAAAAAATCAAAATCCCACAGCTACAAAACTAAATCAATCAACAAAACGAAAATGTGAAATTACTCCGCGTTGCGAACTAAGCGAACATTTAAATTGAACAGCTTGAGATAGAATCCGTCGTCATCTATCCCTCTACTAAAATTAACACCCCAAATTACATGGTTGTCATCTGGATAATCAAAAGATGGCGATGATGTCCAAAAAGCAAAATCGAAAACATCGTCATTTGTAGTGTTTGGAAAATACGTCGTAATAATAGTTGGTGAACTTGTATTGATAGATATGTATGTATTACTCACACAAATAAAACCGTCTTCATTCTTATCGATAATATTGTATTTACCATCGGAACAATAAATTAGCTCTCTAAGCTCTTCGTGTTTAGGTAATCGCCAATTATCTGCTCCGCACATTCTTTTGTTATTTACAGTATTAGCGTAAGCGTAAGTGTCACATTCACTTCCATTACACAATTCTGAGTGTCCATCTGCATTTTTAAATCCTGAAAAACCACCATTTTTGCTCAAATCTGGATTGTACCAAGTGTATGTGTTTTTCATATCACGCAAACCACCGTCAGTAGTTTTCACCTCCCAAATCAAGCCCGTTTTGTTATCTTTTGTGCAAGCCCAATCTGTTGGATTCGTGCCAAGCATTGCGCTATCTGGTAGGAGTGAACCGTTGTTAGCAATTTTTGTGTAGCCCGTAGTTTTTGCCGGCACGATTACTGGCAGAGGTATTACAACTGGCACAATTACGGGAATGGGATTTGAAACGGCGACAATTTTAGAAATGGATTTGCTGTTTAAAATAGGCGTGCCGTTATCGCTTGCAAACGCATTCCAACCAAATGAACTAGCGGTTGCGTAAGTATGACTGAAAACTAAATCTTTGCTGTCTGTTGCGGTTACTGTTTCAGGTTCGGAATTATCGCCCCAATTCATGGTGATTGCGTTTAGATTTGCATCGACATCTTTTGCATTTAGCGTGACGGTGTAAGCGGTGTTTGTAATGGCTGATGTTTCTGCTTTGATTAAAGCTAACGTTGGTGCGTGATTGATAGGTGCAGCACTTGTGACGGTATAACTGCTACTTTTTGCAGAGCCTTGTGTGACATTTTTTGCATTAACAATAACAACTTTATATGTTTGTTTGCCTGCTTTGTAGATGGCTCGTGATAATGAATAACTATTATCCGTCCCTGTCATTGAGGTAAATCCTGTTAAACCTACGGGAGCTATTTTTAATTTGTAACCCGTTGGCAAAGGTGTATTCAATTCGGCGGTAAATTTAAACATCGTTCCCGCAGGTGCAGAAGTTGGCGTGACGTTTATTTTGGTTATTGTTGGCGTAACGGCTGACATCGCAGACGCGCTAAATACAAACATCGGAACAACTAAAAACGCGCTGTGATATTCCATGCAGAAAAACCTTTTGAAAATGATGGAGAAATTATTTAACAGCTTTAAACCGTTTCGCTTCAGCAGAAAGCGGGAATTTTGTCAGAAGTAAGGTTTGATAATGTTTCGCCATTCCTGCATTGCCCGACGCGCCTTCGATTTGCGCGGCAATTAACAACGATTCGGGCGTGGGTTCAGAAACTTGTGCATAACGCTGTAAATAGATTTTTGCCGCCGAAAAATTACCTTGGTGATAATTCACTTTTTGCATTTCGAGCAGGGCAGGGGAGTAATTAGAATTTAGTTGTAGAGCTTGCTCAAAATAGGTTTGCGCTTGAGGATATTGTGCGAGCTGCATATAACAACGTCCTAAATTTGTCATCGCTAGCCACGGACGTTCATTCAATCTATCGTTTGTAGCTTCGGTAAGTAACGCCCTACCTTTTTCAACTTCATTTTGTTCACACAAAAAACGGCCGTAATTGTTTTTCACACCTAAATCGTCAGGTGTTAGCGAAATTGCGATTTGATAATGTGAACGTGCGTCATCGATTTTATTGAGTTTTTCGTCTAAAAAAGCGAGTGCATTAAAGGCTTGCGCGTTTTTAGAGTCTAAGCGAATTGCGTGTTGTAAATTTTCTTTCGCAATTTCTAATTTATTCAAATTCAAATAACGAACACCAAGTTGCAGATAAATATCGGCGGCATTGCCTTCGACATTTTTAGTTTCTTCGGTCGTCGCACAAGCAGTTAAGGTCAATAACAACGCGCTTGAATAGAATAATTTGAAAAATTGCATGACGTTATGCGGCAATTTTAAGTTTTAAATGCCGACGACTTTTGTCCGCAACTTGACCGACGAGTTGACCGCACGCCGCATCAATATCTTCGCCGCGTGTTTTGCGAACGGTCGTAATAATCCCTGCGTCGTTAAGCATCGTTTTGAATTTTAAAAGCGTTTCTTTATTTGAACAGCGATAAGGTGAATTCGGGAAGGGATTAAACGGAATTAAATTGAGTTTGCACGGCACCGTTTTGAGTAATTTAATTAGCCCTTTTGCATCTTCGACCGTGTCGTTGATGCCGTCGAGCATGACATATTCAAACGTGACAAAACGACGTGGCGCGATTTTGGCATTTTCACGGCAAGCGTCCATCAACATATTTAACGGATATTTTTTGTTAATTGGTACGAGTTCATCACGCAATTCATCACGCACCGCATGAAGTGAAATCGCCAAACTGACATCGCACGCTTCGCCCAACCGTTCAATCGCGGGTACAACGCCAGATGAACTAATCGTGACACGGCGTTTCGATAAACCATAAGCGAAATCGTCCATCATCAAGTTGCAGGAGGCAACAACATTGTCGAAATTCAACAATGGTTCGCCCATGCCCATCATCACGACGTTGGTAATTCTACGGTTTTTGCCGACACGGTTTTGCGCGACAAACAATTGCCCGATAATTTCAGAAGCCGCGAGATTACGATTAAAGCCTTGTTGCGCAGTGGAACAAAACGTACACGCTAACGCACAACCGATTTGCGACGAAACACACAGCGTATTTCGGTCATCTTCGGGAATAAAAACGCTTTCAATCCGATTGCCGCAATGCGTTTGCATCGCCCATTTTATCGTGCCGTCCGTCGCGATTTGTTCAACCACAATTTCAGGCGTTTCAATCACGCAGTTTTCGGATAAATAAGCACGAAGCGTTTTGCTTAAATTGCTCATTTCATTGAAATCGTACACGTCTTCTTGATAAATCCACTTCATCAATTGCGTGGCGCGGAAGGGTTTTTCGCCTAAACCAACAAAAAAGGCGGTTAAGCCTTTTCTGTCGAAATCGAGCAAATTAACCTTTTTTATAGGATTAACGAGTTCTGTCACAAATTTGGTCTGCCGTGAAAAAGTAAGCAATTTCGCGTGCCGCAGTTTCTACAGCGTCTGAACCGTGAACGGCATTTTCGTCAATGCTTGCAGCGAAATCAGCGCGAATTGTACCCGCAGCGGCTTCTTTAGGATTCGTTGCGCCCATAATGTCGCGGTGTTTTAAAACAGCATTTTCGCCTTCTAAAACTTGCATAATTACTGGACCCGAAATCATGAAAGACACTAAATCGCCGAAAAATCCGCGTTCGCTGTGTTCAGCATAAAAACCTTCTGCTTGTTCTTTGGTCAAATGAACCATTTTCGCAGCAACGATTTTCAAGTCGTTTTTTTCAAAACGGCTGTAGATTTCGCCGATTGCGTTTTTTGCTACTGCGTCAGGTTTGATAATAGAAAAAGTACGTTCGATTGCCATGGGTTTTAAAACTCCTAATTGTAAATTAAAAAATGAGTGCAAATTATAGCCGATTAAGGTTTGCGTGGTTAAGGCAAATGCGCGATGTCGGAATTGTCTTTGACGGGAATCATCAAATCAGCGGGACTAACGCCCAACATCAATGCCGCTGGACTGGCGATAAAAATCGACGAATACGTTCCGAAAAATACGCCGAATAAAAGCACGAGTGCGAAATTGTGAATCGTTTCACCGCCTAAGAAAAACAGCGAAACCAGCACAAGTAAAACTGTCAACGAAGTCATAATCGTGCGGCTTAATGTGACGTTCACTGAAATGTTCATAATTTCTTCGGTTGATTTATCGCGGAACTCGCGGAAACCTTCTCGAATTCGGTCGTACACCACAATCGTATCGTTCAATGAATAACCGATTAACGCCAAAACAGCAGCCAAAACCGTCAAATCAAACTCCAAACCGAGAATCGAAAATAATCCCAACGTCACGATAACATCGTGAAATGTAGCGATAATCGCGCCGAGCGAAAATTTCCATTCAAATCGCCACGCGATATAAACCAAAATTGCCAAGGAAGAATAAAGTAAGGCTAAAAAGCCATCTTGGGCTAAATCGTCACCCACTTGAGGACCAACAAATTCCACACGTCGCAAACTCGCAGGTTCTACCATATCTTTGTTAATCGTTTCTAAAACTTGGGTGCTTAAATCCGCGCTGCTTACGCCTTCTTGAAGTTTTAGGCGAATTAAAACGTCTTTTGCAGATCCAAAATTCTGCACGGTTGCGTCTTCAAAACCTTCAGTATCCAATTTTTGCCGTAACGCATTTAAATCGGCTGGTTGTTGATAACCGACTTCGATAAGTGTTCCACCCGTAAAATCGATGCCCATGTGCAAGCCTTGTGTGGCGAGCGAAATAATCGAAATCAACGAAAGTACGCCCGAAAAAATCAGAGCGATATTTCGATTTCCAATAAAATTGATATTTGTTGTTTTCATTTTTAAATTCTAAATGATGAGGTCAGCGTGAAATGAGCAGGCGATAATTTTACCTGCTCATTGGCATTTTCTAAATCGACAACTTTTCAACGCGCTTGTCGCCGTAAATCCAGTTAATAACCATTCGAGTACCCGTGATTGCTGTGAACATCGACGACAAAATCCCGATGATTAACGTAACAGCAAAACCTTTCACCGAACCAGTACCGAAAGCAAATAACACAATCGCCACGACTAAATTGGTGAAATGCGAGTCGAAAATCGTTCCAAACGCTTTTTCATAACCTGCGAAAATTGACGATTGAGGCGTATTGCCATTATTGAGTTCTTCTTTAATCCGCTCGAAAATCAATACGTTTGCATCGACCGACATACCGACGGTTAAAATAATCCCTGCAATACCTGGAAGTGTCAGCGTTGCTTGCAACATCGACAAAATCGCCACAACGATGACTACGTTAAACGCCAACGCCATATTCGCAATCATGCCGAACAGTTTGTAATAAATCGCCATAAACAAAACAACTAAAGCAAAACCAACGAAAAATGACATCATGCCTTTGTCGATATTATCTTTACCTAAACTAGGTCCAACGGTGCGTTCTTCGACAATATCCACTGGAGCTGCTAACGCGCCAGCTCTCAATAAAAGTGATAAATTACGCGCTTCTTGTGGACTGTCTAAACCAGTCGTTTGGAAGCGTTTGCTGAATACGCCTTGAATCGTCGCGACACTAATGACTTTTTCGACTTTTTCTTTGTGGCGAACTTTTTGACCATTCACAATGCGCGTTTCATTTTTGTACTCAATAAATACAACCGCCATTGATTTGCCGATGCTGATTTGGGTGAGTTTACCCATTTTCGATGCGCCAATGCCATTAAGTGAAATACTCACAGATGGACGACCGTCATCATCGCTGCTCGAAGAAGAATCTACGATTTGATCGCCGGTAATAATAATGCGTTTATCAAGCAAAATTGGACTGCCATTTTTTTCGTAATAAAGTTTACTGCCAACTGGCGCATGTCCAGAAACCGCCTGCTGTACATCGTGTTCCGTATCCGCCATGTGATATTCCAACGTCGCGGTGGTACCTAAAATTTCTTTAGCGCGTGACGTATCTTGAACACCAGGTAATTGAACCATAATGCGATTTTCACCTTGCTGCTGAATCACAGGTTCGGCAACGCCTAATTCATTGACCCGATTTCGCAAAGTCGTCATATTTTGTGCGACAGCCGATTTTTTAATTTCACGGACTTCAGTTTCTGAAACTTTCAGCCAAATTTGCTCATCTGCTTCAGGTTCAGTAATGGTTAAACCTCGAAATTCTTTGCTCAATAAAGCCATTAACTGTGTTTTGTCATCGGCTGATTTCAAAGCGATTTTGATAAAACCATTGTCTTTCGTGACCGCTTGATAATGAATTTTCGCTTCACGCAATGCTAAACGTAAATCATCGTTATAGCGTTCTTCAGCTTGTTTCACCGCTGCATCCATATCGACTTCGAGTAGAAAATGAACCCCTCCGCGTAAATCCAAACCTAAATACATCGCTTGTGCGCCAATGGCGCGTAACCAATCAGGCGTATTCGGTGCAAGATTTAAGGCGACGGTGTAATCATTACCCATTTTATCGCGCAATAAATCCGCAACTTTCATTTGGTCATCGGTATTAGTCAATCGTGCAACTGTTTTTCCATCTTTAAACTCGAATGTTTTAACTGTTACGCCTGTTGATTTAATTGTGGATTCGATGTCGCTGGCTTGTGATTGTGTGAGATTATTAATTGTGTGAGAAACTTGAACCGAAGGATCGTCACCGTACAAATTTGGCAACGAGTAAATAATGGAAATGATAAACGCCAAAATGATGACGATATTTTTCCAAAGAGGAAAATGGTTTTGCATTACGTTTATTCCGCTGAATTATTGAGCGACTTTTTTGTGCATGGCTTTATAAGTGCCTTTAGGCATCATGCTTTCGATGTTGTGACGTTGTACTTGAATGAAGATATTGTCACTGATTTCAATTTTGACAAAGTTATCATCTACGTCTGCAATTTTCCCCAAAATTCCACCTGAAGTTACAACTTCTGTGCCTTTTGTTAATGATTCAACCATTTGTTTTTTTTCTTTAGCTCGCTTGGCTTGCGGGCGTAAAAATAACATGTAAAAAAATACTAAAACCCCTAAAGGAAATAACATTCCTTCTAAACCAGGTTGTTGTGCAGCGGCAGCTCCGCCTTCAGCTAAAGCGTCAGAAATGAAAAAACTCATTGTATCTCCTCGTTATTTTTATAATGTGTGTGAAAAAAGAATTAAAACAATGGTTATTATGCCATAGAAAATTTGTTGCGCCGTGTTTTGCACGTCATGAAACACGCCATAAAACGTGACAAATCAAAGTAGCGTGCTACACTTTTTCGCATTATTCACTTATTTTTTATCTTGAGATTTACCATTTATGAAAGCTATGGAAGAAAATTTCGCACAAATTATTACAGCTATTGGCGAAGATTTAACCCGTGAAGGTTTAGTTGATACACCAAAACGAGCCGCAAAAGCCTTTAAATTTTTAAATAACGGTTATGAAAAAACGTTGGACGAAGTTTTAAATGGCGCAATTTTCACAGCAGACAGCGAAGATATGGTTATTGTGAAAGACATCGAACTTTATTCATTGTGTGAACATCATTTATTACCCTTTATTGGAAAATGCCATGTTGGTTATTTGCCGAATGGTAAAGTTTTGGGATTATCAAAAATTGCGCGAGTGGTTGATATGTATGCACGGCGTTTGCAAATTCAAGAAAAATTAACGAAACAAATTGCTGATGCGATTGAAGAAGCAACAGGCGCACGCGGCGTTGCTGTTGTGATTGAAGCTAAACATTTGTGCATGATGATGCGTGGTGTTGAGAAACAAAATTCCGTGATGACAACGTCGGCGATGAAAGGGATTTTTCGCAAAGAAATCAGCACTCGTTCTGAATTTTTAAACTTAATCAATCGCTAGGATTTTAGAAATGGCAGATGAAAAAATAGGTATTTTACTTGCAAATTTAGGGTCGCCAGCTGCACCGACTGTGCCAGCAGTGCGAAAATTTCTGAAAGATTTTTTAGGTGATAAGCGTGTTGTAAACATTCCACGTTTTGTGTGGTTGCCGATTTTGCACGGTTTTATTTTGCCATTTCGTCCAAAAAAATCATTGAAAGCCTACGCTAAAATTTGGGATGCTGAAAAAGGTTCGCCGCTCACGTTTTTGACGCATCAATTAACATCAAAATTAGCGACAAAATTAGCCGCTCAAAATGTCGTTGTCGATTGCGCGATGAGTTATGGCGAGCCATCAATTCCAAATCAATTACGCAAATTTAAAGAACAAGGCGTGAATGAAGTTATCGTATTACCGCTTTATCCGCAGTATTCTTCGACAACGACCGCTTCCGTTTATGATTCGTTAGTGACAGAATTTAATACCTTATGGCACTTACCAAATTTTCGTTTTATTAGCGATTATCATCAAAATTCGCGTTATATTTCCGCGATTGCTGAATCAGTTGAAAATGCGTGGCGCGAAAAACCTAAAAATGAAATGTTGATTATGTCATTTCATGGTTTGCCTGAAATGCTAACCCAAAAAGGCGATCCGTATTTTTATCAATGCCAAAGAACAGCCGAATTATTAGCCGAAAAATTGGGTTTGAAATCGAACGAATGGCGATTAGTTTTTCAATCACGTTTTGGCAAAGCAGAATGGTTGAAACCATATTGTGTTGAAGTTTTAGAAGCCTTACCAAAAGAAGGTGTGAAAACGGTTGACGTTATTTGCCCTGGTTTTGCTGTCGATTGTTTAGAAACACTCGAAGAAATCGCAATGGAAAATAAACACGTTTTTCAAGAAGCTGGTGGTGATTATTATCGTTACATTCCAGCTCTGAATGATTCCGATGCGAATGTTGATGTGATGTTAGATATTTTGAATTTAAAAAATTTTAAGGAAACGAAATGACTGCTCTCGTAGGCATTATCATGGGTTCAACGTCTGATTGGGAAACAATGCGTTTTGCCGCTGAAACATTAGAAAAATTGGGCATTCCACACGATGTTGAAGTTGTATCCGCGCATCGCACGCCTGATAAATTATTTGCTTATGCAGAAAGCGCGGAAAGCAAAGGTTTTGAAGTGATTATTGCGGGGGCAGGGGGCGCAGCACATTTGCCTGGTATGACTGCAGCAAAAACGGCGATTCCTGTTTTAGGTGTTCCTGTTCAGTCGAAAGCATTAAACGGCATGGATTCATTATTATCAATTGTTCAAATGCCAGCGGGAATTCCCGTGGGAACATTGGCGATTGGTAAAGCTGGAGCGATTAACGCGGCATTATTAGCGACTTCAATTATTAGCAATAAGCACAAACAATATCGTCCAGCATTGGAAAAATTTAGACAAGAACAAACAGACACAGTTTTGGAAAACTCTGACCCGCGTGGAGAATTAAAATGAAAGTAGGAATTTTAGGTGGCGGGCAATTGGCTCGAATGATTGCCTTAGCAGGTTATCCATTAGGCATTCGTTTTATTTTTTTAGACCCGTCGATTGGTGCGTGTGCCACAACTTTGGGTAGCCATTTACGCGGAGATTATCATGATGAAACATTATTGGCTGACCTTGCGAAACGCGCTGATGTTGTCACCTATGAATTTGAAAATGTACCCGCAAAAGTGGCTGAATTTTTAACTTCAAATACACAAGTTTATCCGTCGCCCAAAGCTCTTGCTGTTGCACAAGACCGATTAGTTGAAAAAGAATTTCTGAACGATTTGGGCATTCCGACTGCGCCTTATGAAGCAGTTGGACATTTTGATAGTTTGCAAGCTGCGATGGAAAAAATCGGTTATCCCGCGATTTTAAAAACGCGCACTCAAGGTTATGACGGTAAAGGGCAATCGATTTTAAAATCTGTTGCAGATTTAAAATCGGCGTGGCAAAAATTGGAAGGTTTAGCGGCGATTGTTGAAGGATTTGTAAAATTCTCACGCGAAGTTTCAATCATTGCTGTGCGAAGTGTTTCAGGCGAATTGGCATTTTACCCACTGTCTGAAAATGTACATAAAGACGGCATTTTGCGTGTATCTGAAAGTCGAGAAAATGACCCAATGCAAGCTAAAGCGGAAGATTACGTTACACGTTTAATGATCGCGTTGGATTATGTTGGTGTATTGGCGTTGGAATTATTTGAAGTTGATGGTGAATTAATTGCGAATGAATTTGCGCCGCGTGTTCATAATTCAGGACACTGGACGATTGAAGGCGCAGAAACTAGTCAATTTGAAAACCATTTACGCGCCATTTTAGATTTGCCTTTGGGTTCGACGGCGGCTGTTGGACACGCTGTAATGGTTAATTTCATTGGTGGCAAACCCGAAAGTGAAGAAATTCTAAAAATCCCCAGCACACATTTACATTTGTACGCTAAAGCAGCACGGAAAGGACGTAAAATTGCTCATGCGACGATTCACACCAAAACATTGGCAGAATTAGAACCGTTGAAAAAACGTTTAATTGCTTTAGCTGACGAGGCAGATGATTCATAAAAAACGATTTCTAAATCATACTACGTTAAATAAAAAGTTCGTCACCGCATTTAAAAAGGCTTCAGGTTGCTGAACGTGAATCCAATGTTCAGCATCGGGAATTACTTGAATTTTTGCAAATGGAAAAAGCATTTCGGTGCTATTTTCTTTGAGATAACGCGAATTTCCACCTGCTAAAAACAATGTTGGAGAAACGAATTGCGGCACTTTTTCAATACTTGGAAAGCGTAAAATTTTGTCGGCATTTTTCTGGAAAATATCCAAATCAATCCGCCATTCATAACCGCCACTTTTTAGCAGTAAATTTTGTAATAAAAATTGTCGATAATTTAACTCTGGAATAATATCAGCGAGCAGTAATTCTGCTTGTTTGCGGTTATTTAATTCCGCCAATGGCAAATTTTTTAACGCGTTAATCAGCGGTTCAAAACTGTGCTTATACTCAATCGGTGCAATATCAACAACGATTAAATTTTGCACCAAGTCGGGATAATTTAACGCCGCCCACATAGCAGTTTTACCGCCCATGCTATGCCCCATTAGCGTGACGTTTTTTAATTTATTTTGACTGATAAATTGCGTCACATCTGCCGCCATCGTTTCATAATCCATAATTTCAACATGCGGCGACGCGCCATGATTTCGCGCATCTAAAATATAAACACAGAAATTCGTCGCTAATTTTTCGCCAACGTGTCGCCAATTTCGTGACGAAGCAAAAAATCCGTGCAAGATAATCAGCGGCGGATTTTTTACTTCACCAAATTGCTCAAATGCTAAATCGACAGTTTGCATTTTAAACAAAGAAACTAAAAACGCCGCCCAACAATCCCCCGATAACACCGCCCCAAACGACCAACCAACCTAAATGCTCTTGAATAATCGCTTGCACCATTTCTTTGACCAGTTGGGGCGTAAGTTCGCTTAACCGTTTATCAATCACTGTTTCGATTTTACCAACTAAATCAGCACTGATTTTTTGTGCGTTGAAACCGTTTTGCAACGCAGTTTTGAATTCGCTGGAATCGACCATTTCAACGAGCGTGACTTTTACTTTTTCGATGAACGGCTCTTTCAATGGCACCAACGCTTCCACGCCGCCCATCATCATTAACATGCCGCCGAATGACGATTCCAAAATCACTAAAACTAAACTATCGTAAATTTTGTCATAATTAACTGCGTTCAAAAGTGGTTCTAAATTTAGAATTTTTTCGCCACCTTGTTCTTCGGTTTCGATAAATTGTTCGATATTTTGTGCGGTAAAAAATTGCGACATCATCAACGTTTTAATCGCGCCTTTGAATTCTTCAAAGCGTTCAGGAATTACGCCTGATCCTTTCAAATACGGCACTTTTTCAAACAACATGTGAACCGCAAGCCAATTGGTAATCGCACCCGAAAGCGCGAAAAATCCGACTGACGTAATAAAACCAGAGCCGCTTGCCAACCCTAAAACCGTTACGCCTGAGGCAACGGCATTGGTTGAATAATTTTTGTCGTGAATCACTTTGTTCATCAAATTTTTACACATCATCGTCTAACTCTTCTGCTGATTTGTTGGTGAAATAACTGGGCGCAATACTGATTAAAGTTGTAATTAATGTTGCGAAATAAGGTACAGCTTGAACGGCTAAAATCGCCATCCACAATTTACCGTTTAAATTGTCGAGATATTCCAAGCGATTGATTTCAAAAATTCCCCAACCGAGCAAAATCAACAATAACAACTCTTGTTGAATAACGCGCAACCCTGAAAATAACGCGCCTTGCGATTCATATTTAGGTGTTCGCATAAACGGTTTGCCTGACGTGAATAACCCTTGAATTGTACCGAGCGCGACGGTGTGCGTAAGCGATAAACCCGATAATGCCGCACCGAGCGAATGCCCAACAGAACAAGGAACACGCGCTTGATACAGCCACAAACCGCGAATAATTTTGAACGCAAACAGCCCAACCGTCGGCATTAAAAATACGACTGACGGTAATTCAGGATGCGACGCGAAACGAATTAACACGGTAATAATCAAACTCGCAATGGTGAACACTAACGCCAACGCATCGGAGAACCAAGGCAACCAACCTGCAACGAAATAGTATTTTTGCGCGGCGGTGAGTTTTTTGCTGGTCGGTAAAAAGCTGCGCCAATGCGCTTTGATAATTTGCATCGCGCCATAAACCCAACGGAAACGTTGTGTCATATAGCCTGAGAACGTGTCGGGCATTAAACCTTTGCCGAATGAATCTTTCACATAAACTGAATCATAACCCGCTTCGTACAACCGAACGCCCAACTCGCTGTCTTCACAAATGCACCATTCTGACCAGCGTCCGACTTCGATTAACGCGGATTTGCGAATCATCGTCATTGTGCCATGTTGAATAATGGCGTTGTATTCGTTACGTTGCACCATACCAATGTTGAAAAAGCCTGCGTATTCCCAATACGAAAATTCTTTAAACGTGCTTTG
>SESD01001479.1_pt1 | contig 13006 bp, 15 predicted proteins | sample 3171411 | NCBI WGS metagenome assembly SESD01 (sample SAMN06051880, study PRJNA518727) | freshwater metagenome | biome: subpolar coniferous forest; feature: holomictic lake; material: water; isolation source: holomictic Lake 442, 16.5 m depth | place: Canada: near Kenora, Ontario | collected...
TATTACGGCCTACCTCTATTGGCCGTTATCTTGCTGGTTATCTAGTATCTATAAAGTCAAGGTAAGAAAACTTGAAGATCGAGTGATAATTTCATCGGCTATGAATAAAATCACTAAACTGTTGTTACAAAACCATTCATGGCCAACCCGGATTGTCAGCTAAACGAAGGTATTGGAAAATACTTTAACGTATAAATTTTTTCCTGATTCTGCCTAAATTTTCCGTGCTTGTTTTTGCCCGAGCGCAGCCTCAGAAACAACGGCTTTACCATCAGCGCTATAGCTGATGCGCTTGGTCTCTCCGGTTTCGGGCAGTTTTGCAAAATCTGCCCGATCATGGGTGATATATTGCCCTTTCCCGACTTGTTGATACACCGTCGTTTTATCTGCATACAAGATAACGCCTGCATGTTCTTTGGTTTTATCCGCTTGGTTTGCCGTATAAATATTGTAGATTCCGGGCTTAACGCCCCTGGCCTTTTCAACCTTGACATTGCGCCACTGACCTTGGTCTTCTTGCTGCATTGAGCACTGGCCGTTCATTACAAGTAAACGTTGTTTCATGCCTAACCCTCTAAAATCGCAGTCAGCTGAACATCACGTAAGGCCGCTTCAAATTCGTAGCCATCGTCTTCATATTTTAACCACGCAACCCCCTCTGCTGTTGGCCTACGGTCCAGCATTAGCCGTGCACCCCGATGATTATGCAAAACCTTCACAATCGCTTTTTTAAACTTGCCAGGGTCTGTCGGGTGTCCTGCGTTTTTACCACCGCTTATCTCAGCTAAGCTAAACTCCCCATCGGTGTTAGCACTATCAGCAAAGGCTGCGGTATCAATGCTGGAGTGTCTGGCATCCTGAGCAGGCCCAAATTCCCCTCCTGCGTATAAATCACTATCGCCACCGGGCATATCGAAGGTCTGTTCACTTTCTTCGGCTTTTTGGGCCAGATAAATGCGTAGATACTTCATGGAACCGCGAGTAAATTCCTGGCTTTCATCACTGACCCAGGTATCGACTTCCTCAGGATGATTGTGATGCAACTGCACCAATTCATAGATAATGGTCACATCGGTAATTCGGTTATTACGAAAAGCCGTAGCGATCGACTTGGGCAATTTTAATAGGGAGGAGTATTGCGTCACATACCCGGCCGTTTTGCCAATGCTCTCCGCTATTTCTTTTTTTTTCATGCCTCTTTTAAGAAATTCGCCAATAGCCGTGGCAATCTCTAACGGGGTATTCCCCTCACGAAGCAAATTTTCTGTGAGTTGATCGGTTCTTGTGTAATCATTATCGATATGGGCGGGTATGGTCTTTTTACCGGCCATTTTCGAGGCTCTAAATCGACGCGCACCATGATTGATAATGAAACGGCCCGGTTGTTCCGGATGAATGTGTACCGAAATGGGGGTTTTTACCCCGCGCCGGGTAATTGACTTAGCCAACTCGTTTAATTTTTCTTCTGAAAAGCCCGGATTATCTTCGCGTCTCGGTTGCTGTGGATCTTCATCAAGCAAACCGAGATCTAAATCAAGCAGTTCTTTTTTGGAAGTGGCTACTGGATCGGCCGGCGTAGCGAGCCGGGAGGCTGAAGCGCTAAAGGCACTTACACCAGGACTGGACTGTGGTTTGTCTTTTTTTTTTGCATTGTGCATGTCATTGCTCTCCATGTTGTTATCACTGTAATCGGCTAAAGCCCTTAGGGTTGTGACGGCTTTGCGGGTGCCGGTTTGCGTAATCCCTGCTCAGCAAAATCGAATGCCAGGGGTGCCCACTTAGCGGTTTTACCTGTTCCCTCTTTTAGGTTGGCGGTTACCCAGGTGTTCATTTGTTACTGCTTTGGGCTGCTTTTTCCCATTGCTTTACGATGAATGCGAGGTGTTCTGGCAGAACCGCCGTAACTTCCACAAACTTGTCCGGGATATTGAGCGCCTTTAGATGAATTTTCCAAACCCGGCTCACAATCTGTGACACCGCTCCCCGCGTGATATGCTTCGCTCTGGCGTAGTCTGATTGGGATTTTCCGTCTACCAAAACACCCTCCGCAATCTCCAGGGTGCTTTCTCCCATCGTTAAACTGCGGGTTGCTTGAATGAATTGATCTCTAGTCATGCGTTTCATTAATAATTCCATGGAGAGCTATATAAACCTAGCTTAATGCCAGGTTTTTGAAAAATGGAGGAAACCCGTCATTACGAACTAATTTAGCTAAACATTATACCAAGTCAATCCGTTTAGCGGCTAAATCTTTTCAAAATGACTTGGGTCTATATAAATAAACAAACAATGATAGGAGAATGTACAAAACGCCATGTATCGATGCCTGGAGAGTCGCGTGGATTGCCGGTGTGTTTGAATAATAAAGCGCTCTTAAAAACTGGAAAACTACATCCATTGCCGCTAGCCAATTAAGCAAAGGCCAAAACAGGCCCAAAAATAACCATACCAGTCCAATAGTCCAGGACAACAGCCTTTTCCACCCGGCAATTCCAGTTGATTTTATAGAACCCTTTTGGGTATTAAAAGCATCGTCAGAATGCACGATATTGATAGATGCAGTTCGCGCGTGCCGAGGAAACTGATAAAGTTTTGCTGATTTCTGTTTCATTTTTACCGCCTATAGACTTGGATGTTTGGTATCCTGTCAGTATTAAACCAACATTTTACCAAACAAACATAAAAATTCTTTTCATGAGTTTGGCACCATCACTGACCCGGTTTTTATTGAGGGTATCGTTACCTGTTTACGATTAGCCAATAGAGTCCGCGAATTGGTTTTCAGTAAAACCGTGAACAAGAGAAGCCTTATGATTAAAGAAAGATTTAAAAAAAGATTAAAAAAAGATTAGCTGATTTTTTCGAAATCCTGAAGCCCATGCCGCATAAGGGCTACAGGCTATTTTAATCATTTTTTTTGTGCCCCGTATCCCGTCAATGCCGTGTCTCGTATCCCGTGAATAGCGTGCCCCGTATCCCGTGGAATCTGTGCCTCGTATCCCGTCATGTGTGCCCCGTATCCCGTGTACTTGTGTCTCGTATCCCGTGCTTTTGTGTCCCGTATCCCGTGCCAATAATGTCCCACATAGCGTGCTTGTGTCTCGTATCCCGTGCAAGGGGTAGGCGGCATTCTGTGTTTATTGACTGATCAGGTAACGCTGTTGCGAGGGTGTGGGCGGTTTATTGATGATGACATGATCGCCCTCAAAAGCAAAGCCCATGATAAACGCTATTTTTTTGAGTTCGTTTAAGGCGGCAATCAACTTCCTTTTGAAACCTCTAATTTCTTTATTACTGCTGCCGCTAAACGAGCGGATGGTCTCTATTTTGATAGGATACGGCTTGGCATGCGTTGCCAAATAGCCGTGCAGCCATAGCGCTAACGGTTTTCCCCGTAATAACTGCCGGTCTTGCCAATCAATGGCCGTCCAACCGCCCTCGTAGAAAGTGAGTATCTTGGGGTTGAAAATAACCACATAACGACCACTCTCATCATCACGCATAAACTCCAACAAACTCCCGCCATAGGTTTTCCGTTCCTGTTGGTTGGTTAATTCAACCCCGCAACCCATGAGCCGCGCAAACGAATTTTTTAACCATTCATGCTCGCTTTTCCCCGTTTTTCGGCCGAGCGCCTTTAAAAAACCATACACGGAAAATTCGCAACGCGTGCCTAACGGATGGAGCCTTGCCAAATGTAAAGCCTGCTCCCAAACATCAAGGTCTGACTGGTCTAACTGAATGCCTGTAAAACGAATTTGCAGGCCTTTCTGACAAGCTAACAGCTCGCGCTGAAATACCGCCCTGTTTTTACCTTGTACGGCGGCAAATAATGCCCCGCGCAAAACCGGGTTGGGTATCCCTCTCGCCGGATCCGGCCAGAGGGGAAGGTGATAAACCTTACTATCCCTTGCTCGGGCAGAAGCCTGCTTGCCTAAATTAGCGATCCGTTGTTGAAAGGCGATGTCACTCAGGCTCATGGGAACACTGCACGGTCATTGGGGGGTTATTGATGAGGGCAACTAACACATTAATTATTCCAACAGGGATCATTAGTCATTGCATGCACTTTATTTGATAACGGGTGAGAGGCGTTGCTTACTACACTTTCAGCACTAACAGCACTAACAGCACTAACAACCTTAGTTAATAAATATCATTATATCGAGTTATTATATTAATGGATAGTATCGACTATTCTATTTATCGAGTCAATCAAATGTCAGAAAAAATCCGTTCTGCAAAATAGGCAAAAAACCCTTTATACTATCCGGAGCAAAATAATGAACGTCGCCAATTCCCTAGCCATGCTAAGGAAAATGGTTTATCAAATCGATAAAAAATTTAGCCGCTTAATTTCCCGGGCCATCAATAACACATGTATAACCACATATTTTTTACCAATATCCTCCGAATACTGGATGAGAAGGGGATCACAAAAGAACAACTCTCAAAAATATCGGGGGTATCCATGGGCTTCATTTGTGATTTAACCAACGGAAAAAGCAATCCGTCTTTACGGATTATGGAACAGATAGCCGATGCGCTGGATACGCCTTTGCCCGCGCTGCTTGAAGAAACAGACCTGGACAGACAATCATTAGAGGCCTTAACGGGTGGTAAACTCAGAGGCCTGGCGGAAGGCTATGAGCGCGTTTCTTTAATACTGCCGTCTCATCAAGCCTTCATCGCCAGACAATGGGCAAAAGAGGCTAAGGAACAGCTAAAGAAAAATTGAGCCAAAAACGTATAAAATAGCGCTGTATAAACCAATCGCGATTAGAGCCATCACCCCGCTAATGCACCGCAGTAATCCGCCCGCGCGTTTTGCTCTTTCCCGTCATGCGGGTGACCGTGATTTCTGGGCGCCGGAAAAATTGTCTAAAACGCGCTGGTAGCCTCATGATGCCAATCACCGCTTCTTGTGAGAGGCCGATGCTGTTTGAGCATCTCCATAAACTTAACAAAAATGATCTCTGGGTGCTTGTTCGCGTTTATCCAGAGTGCTGGCCAATCACTCATCTGGATTCCCCTGCTCCCAAAGCCGCATCGATAACACGCAAATAAATCAGCTTATTAAGCAGGCGTTCAGCTTAAAGTTTATAGGATTGCGAGATAACTCAACAAAAAGCCTCTCGAAACTCCTAAAAACCAACAAGCGTTTATAGCAATCCCCATAATCCTGCCAGCCTGCTCAATTTTGGCTTATCGCTATTCGATAACTTGCCTGCTAATAACAGCAGTTGCATAAAGGTCGGTAACCCGCCTTACCGTCTTCTTACATTAAGATTAGATTAAAAAAATAATATTATCGATATATAGTCTACTATTACATCAAACCACTCAGCAAACGATGACTCGATATGCCGAACTTATCTCAGCAAGACGATCAAGTGCAGGACTCTGTAAAGGCACGCGCCAAAATCAAACTGGAGCGTGATCTTGGCCCAGACATTATGGCGGCTCTCGCCGATCCAAAAACCGTCGAAATTATGCTGAATGCCGATGGCAAGCTCTGGCAGGAACGGCTCGGCGAAAAGATGCGGCCGATAGGCACTCTATCGGTAAGCCGCAGCGAATCGATTATTAAGACAATTGCGGGCTTCCACGGCAAAGAAATTACCAAGGGCAGACCCCTTATAGAATGCGAACTGCCCCTCGATGGCTCCCGCTTTGCCGGGCAATTTCCCCCTATCGTGCCGGCCCCCACCTTTGCGATTCGAAAAAAAGCGGTCGCCATTTTCACCCTGGATCAATACGTCGCGGCCGGCATCATGACTCCGGCACAGTTAGCCGTCATTGAAGCCGCCGTCAACCAGCACCGGAACATTCTAGTGACCGGCAGTACCGGCTCGGGTAAAACCACCTTAGTCAACGCCATCATCAACCACATGGTCTTCATTGACCCCACCGAGCGCATCGTCATCATCGAAGATACCGGTGAAATTCAGTGCGCAGCTGAAAATTTTGTCCAGTACCACACCACGCTCGACATCACCATGACGCTATTGCTCAGAACGACCCTCCGCATGCGCCCGGACCGGATACTGGTGGGTGAGGTGCGCGGGCCGGAAGCCTTAGACCTGCTGATGGCCTGGAATACAGGACACGAGGGCGGCGCGGCAACCCTCCATGCCAATAATGCCCGGGCGGGACTGGCCCGACTGGCAATGTTGATCAGTATGCACCCGGACTCCCCCAAACAGATTGAACCGTTGATTGGCGAGGCGGTGCACTGCGTTATTCATATCGCCAGAACCCCGGAAGGTCGTCGCGTCGCGGAAATAGTAGAAATACTTAGGTTTGAAGACGGCCAATACCTCACTCAAACGGTAGGAGCATAAAAAATGAAGGTAGACCATTTTATTAAAACGTCGTGGTTGTTGCTGTTAATGCTGTGGATCATTAACCCTGAAATCGCAGAAGCCTCGGTGGGGACGGGCGGTGGCTTGCCCTACGAAACCTGGCTCACCAGTTTGCAAAATTCGGTGACCGGTCCGGTCGCCTTCACACTCTCCATCATCGGCATTGTGGTGGCCGGGGGCGTGCTGATTTTTGGCGGCGACCTCAATGGCTTTTTCAGAACCCTGATATTTATTGTCCTGGTCATGGCCTTACTGGTCGGCGCACAAAACATTATGTCAACCTTATTTGCCAGAGGCGCCGTCATTACACCATCGACACAGGGTGATACAGCCACTGCTGTCGTCGTGACCCGCACGGGTGTTAACCCCTAATGGCGCTCCGGACGATACCTGTTCGGCGGGCAGGTAACAGACCCAATCTGTTTATGGGTGGAGATCGCGAGTTGGTGATGTTCACCGGACTGATCGCCTTTGCACTGGTCTTCAGTGCCCAAGAACTCAGGGCAACCCTCTACGGCATGATCCTGTGGCTGGGTTCGCTCTACCTGCTAAGACTGATGGCCAAGGCCGATCCCCAAATGCGCGTTGTTTATCTTCGCCATCGTCGTTACCAGCGCTATTACCCGGCACAAAGTACGCCGTTCAGAATAAACACGAGCAGTCAGGGGCACCAGTACCGATGATAGAAACACTGACTTGGCTTATTGCAGGGTGTGGCATCGCGCTGGTCGTGATGCTGCTGTCGCTCATTGCCAAGGCGAATAAAGACCGAAAGTTAAGCAAACATCGCTCAAAAGCGGCCAGCGTTGCTGACTTGCTCAATTATGCAGCCGAAGTGGAGGATGGCATCATTGTTGGCAAAGATGGCTCCTTTATGGCCGCGTGGCTCTATACGGGAGACGACAAGGATAGCAGCACAGAGCAAGAGCGTGAGTCGGTTTCGGCACGCATTAACCAGGCCTTAGCCGTTCTTGGCAACGGCTGGATGATTCATGTCGATGCGGTGCGAAGACCGGCGCCCGCCTACGCTGAACGCGGCTTGTCCGCCTTCCCCGATGCCATTACTGCGGCCATAGATGAAGAAAGACGGCGGCTGTTTGAAGGCCTGGGGACGATGTACGAAGGCTATTTCGTGTTGACCCTCACGTATCTGCCACCGTTGTTAAACGAACGCAAATTTATTGAGTTGATGTTCGAGGACGATGCAAAGGCACCTAACAACAAGAGCCTCACCCGCGATCTGCTGGGCCATTTTACGCGCGAATGTCACAACATCGAAACGCGCCTCTCATCCGCACTTAAATTAACCCGCCTGAAAGGCAGTAAAATGGTCACCGAGGCCGGTGCAACCGTCACCCACGATGATTTCTTGCGCTGGCTACAGTACTGCATTACCGGCATTAATCAACCCATCCAGTTACCCACCAACCCCATGTACCTGGATTGCCTTATCGGAGGTCAGGAGCTGTGGGCCGGGGTTATACCCAAAATAGGCCGTCACTATATTCAGGTCGTCGCTCTCGGTGGCTTCCCGCTAGAATCGACGCCCGGTATGTTAACCGCACTGGGAGAATTACCCATTGAGTACCGCTGGTCGTCACGGTTCATCTTTATGGAACCCCACGAAGCGTTAAAGCACCTGGAAGTGTTCAGAAAAAAATGGAAGCAAAAAATTCGCGGCATTTTTGACCAGGTGTTTAACACCCACGCAGGGCCGATCGACCAGGATGCGTTAGCCATGGTTGAGGACGCCGAAGCCGCCCTGGCCGAAGTCAATAGCGGCGTGGTTGCACAAGGCTATTACACGAGCGTGGTCATCCTCATGCACGAGGATCGTCAAGTGCTTCAGGACTGTGCCCGGCGCGTCGAAAAAGCGATCAACGCCACCGGGTTTACCGCCCGCATTGAAACCATCAATACCCTGGATGCCTATTTGGGCAGCTTACCGGGGCACGGCGTTGAAAACGTGCGGCGACCACTGCTCAATACCATGAACCTGGCCGATCTCGTGCCGACCAGCACGATCTGGACGGGACGCGTCGACGCGCCTTGTCCGATGTACCCGCCTTTGGCGCCCGCCCTGATGCACTGTGTGACCCAGGGCTCGACCACTTTCCGCTTGAATCTGCACGTTAACGATCTTGCGCATTCCGTGGTGTTTGGCCGCACTGGCTCAGGCAAATCGACCTTACTGGCGCTCATCGCCGCCCAGCTACGGCGCTACCCCAACATGACCCTCTATGCGTTCGATAAAGGCCTGTCTTTATACCCGCTCACCGCCGCCATCCGGGCCAGCACCCAAGGGCTTAGCGGCCAACACTTCACCGTTGCCGGTGACGATGACCAACTCGCCTTTTGCCCGCTGCAATTTCTCGAGACCCGCGCGGATAGAGCCTGGGCGATGGAATGGATTAATACCATTCTGGCCTTAAACGGTCTGGTCACCACGGCCGCACAGCGCAATGACATCGCCAGCGCCATCGTCAATATGGAAAAGAACCAAGCGTATACGCTCTCCGAGTTTTCCGTCACTGTTCAGGATGAACAGATTCGTGAAACCATCAAAAATTACACGGTGGATGGCGCCATGGGCCATCTTCTGGATGCTAAAACCGACGGTTTACGTTTGTCCGATTTTACCGTCTTTGAGATCGAGGAGTTGATGAATCTGGGCGATCGTTACGCACTACCGGTATTACTGTATTTATTCCGGCGCATTGAGCGGTCCTTGCAAGGTCAACCGGCGGCAATACTCCTGGACGAAGCCTGGCTCATGCTGGGCCATCCCGTTTTCCGCGAGAAAATCCGGGAATGGCTAAAAGTGTTACGCCGGGCTAATTGCTTTGTGCTGATGGCGACACAAAGCCTGACTGACGCGGCCAACTCAGGCATCTTTGATGTCATTATCGAGTCCACGGCCACCAAGTTACTGCTGCCCAATGTTTACGCCAGGGATGAGGACACCGCCAACCTGTATAAACGCATGGGGCTTAATACCCGGCAAATCGACATGCTCGCGACGGCCATTCCAAAACGGCATTACTACTATGTGTCGGAATATGGCCGCAGGCTTTTTGATCTGGCCATTGGCCCGCTAGCCATGGCCTTTGTCGGCGTCTCCGACAAAGACTCGTTAGCGCTCATCAGGCAACTGGAGTCGCTGCACGGACATGGCTGGGTGGGTGAATGGCTTGCGCTAAAAAACTTACGACTTGAAGATTATCAGGTATAGCAACATGATATTAAAAAAGAAGAAAACAGCAGCAGCAATCAGTGACCCACGGCGCAGCCACGAACAACTGTCGGGCGGCCGTCGCCTGGGTGAAAATGAAAACCCCTATTTGTCGGCAAGACGCACCTGGAACGATCACATGCAAACGGTGCTGTCATCACGGCAAGCCTGGCAAATCATGGGTATCTTGTCCTTACTGGTGGCGCTGGTAGGGGTGGCCGGCATGATCCACGTCGGCCAACAATCAAAATTTATACCTTATGTGATACAAATCGATAAGTTGGGGCAAGCCGCCGCTGTCTCGGTCGCTGATAAAGCCGCTCCCGCAGACCCGCGGGTGATAGCCTCGGCTCTCTCCGCTTGCATCGCGAATGCACGCCTGGTGACGCCCGACGTGGTGTTGCAACGCAATGCGGTATTTGCCGTCTACGCGATGTTACCGGCGAACGCGCCGGCCACGCAAAAGATGACCGAATTTTACAATGCCACCGAGGCATCCAGTCCGTTCAAACGTGCCACCCAGGAAATGGTCAGTACTGAAATCAGCTCGGCCATGGCACTGACTCCGGAAACCTGGCAAGTCGACTGGCTGGAAACGACACGGGATCGGCAAGGCGTTATGAAAGGCCGGCCGGTACCGATGCGTGCCATGATGACTATTTTCATCGCTGCACCCACTTCAGCCACGACCGAAGAGCAATTGCGGAAAAACCCGATGGGTATTTTCATTCGGGATTTTTCGTGGTCAAGACAGCAACAAACCAATTAATGCTTAATACTTAAATATTAAAGGCACCCCGTATGAATAAGCACCTAGCTGCAACCGTAGTCACAGTTCTGCTCACCACAGGGCAGGCATCGGCTAATCAGGATCAGGATATGGCCGAGCTCTATTTCTCCGATAAGAACCCAATTTTAACCCGGCAAGAAAAACAGGCCATGGCGATTGCCAATAAGTGGAAAGGCCACAATGCGCTCGGCATGGCACCAACCTCAGGAAAAAACGGCGTGGTCACGTACCTGTTTGGGGCTCAACAACCCAGTGTCGTCTGTGCCGTGTTGCAAGTCTGTGATGTGGCCTTGCAGGCCGGCGAACAGGTGAATTCGATCAACCTGGGAGATACGGCCCGGTGGACCATTGAGCCGGCCATTACCGGCAGTGGTACCAATGAAGTACAACACCTGATCATAAAACCGATGGATGTCGGTCTGGAATCCTCGTTAGTGGTGACCACAGACCGTCGTGCCTATCATATCAGGTTACGCTCGCACCGAACCGACTACATGCCACAAGTTATGTTTGCCTACCCGGATGAAGACCAGGCCAAATGGGATGTCTACCGTAACCACTCCCTAAAGGAGCGCCGGGACAAGACCCTGCCACAAACCGGCGAATACCTGGGCGACCTCGATTTTGCGTATGAAATAACGCCCAACGGTGTTATCGCCTGGACACCTCTCAGGGTTTTTAATGATAAGCAAAAAACCGTCATCCAAATGCCCGAGGCCATGGCGCAAACAGAAGCACCCACTTTACTGGTGGTGCGTCGGGAAGGCGGGGTTTTCGAGGACGATGAAACCGTACAGGTTAACTATCGCATACAAGGCAACCGCTATATTGTCGATACGGTTTTTGATTCGGCCATTCTTATCGCCGGGGTGGGCGGAAATCAAGACGCAGTGGCGATAAAAAGGGTGAAAAAATGAACCGTTTAGTCGTCACATTTTTGTTTCTAAGTAGCTTGTCCGGCTGCGCGATCGTTCGCAACGAACATTTTACAACCACACCGGTCCCCGTTGAACTGGGTAACAGCCTGGCTGCCGATGCCATCAAACAATTGCAAACCCTGTATCCGCCCGCACAAACAAAATTCAACATCGGCCAACCGGTGTCTGAAACTGATAGTTTCGGCACCGCACTGGTGTTGCAGCTGCGTGAAAAAGGCTACGCCGTGCAAACCTTCGACCCCACCCAACTTGCAGCAGTGGCTGGACTAAGTACCCTCTACACGGTCGATAAGCCGGCATCCAGCTGGTTCGCAGGACTGTATCGCGTGCAGTTGACAGTTGGCAAAGTCATCCTGACCCGCGCCTACACGGTCGGAAATAACACGGCTGTCCCCGCCGGTGCCTGGGCAAAAATGGAGTAAATCATGCAGCAGCAATCGACTGAAAACGAAGACACCATGTCGCCGGCACTGTCACCCGGCGAAGCCTCGGAAAGAAGCGGAGTCAGGCGCGTCAACAACCTGCCCCTCTATCTGGTCGGCGGTGCCACACTCACCTTCTTGATCATTATGGTATTGGTTGCGGCAGATCGCGCCGCTAAACAGAACAGAGTCGGTGACAAAACCGAGCAAGAGCAGGTTGTCAAAACCAGTAGGGGCGCAAATGAAATTGCCGGTAACTACCTCAGCGGCCTCATACCGATAGCCGCCAAGCCGTTAGAATTACCCCCGCTACCGATGACTTCAGAAGCACCGGCCTTGACCGTAGCAAGGCCGGCCAGCCTGGATGCGCCGCCACTACCGCCGAACCCTGTTAACCAACCGAACCAGCCGCCCACACCCGAAGCGGATTTAGCGGCGCGTATCCGGCAAGTTAAGTTGCAACAATTTGAAGAAGCAGTTAAAGCGAAAACGACGGTCAGCATATTAGCGCCACGCAGTCCAGGCTCGGCACCCGTTGCCGCCGATAAGTTGTCGACACAACAAGCACTGCTGGCACAACAAATGGCAGCGAACCAGACGACAGAAACCGATCCGATAACCGCCTACAAAAAACGTCTCGCGCAACTAAAAGCCACCGGCATTATTAATGGCGGGGGCAGTGCAGAAACAGCAACACCACAGCTGATGAACACGGGGGCATTAGGTGACGACAAGGACAAGGACAATAATAACATCAACCAGTATGCCAACACGGGGCAAGGCGATCGCTGGCGCTTGGACTCGAAACCGGAACCGCCTCATTCACCGTATGAATTAAGAGCGGGCTTTGTCATACCCGGTACGCTGATATCCGGGGTCAATTCACAATTGCCCGGCCAGATTATGGCGCAAACGTCGCAGGATGTCTTCGATACCGCCACCGGCAAATACAAGTTGTTTCCACAAGGCTCCCGCCTGATAGGCACCTATTCCAGCGAAGTCGCTTACGGGCAAGCGCGGGTACTGGTTGCGTGGCAACGACTTGTCTTCCCCGATGGCAAAGCCATGGACATCGGCGCCATGCCAGGCGCTGACGGCGCAGGCTTCGCCGGTTTCAAAGACCAGGTAGACAACCACTATCTACGCATCTTTGGTTCCGCCTTGTTAATGTCGGCCATCACCGCAGGTGCGGCTTATAGCCAACAAAACCAAACTACCGGCAGCGTGTACGCACCCAACGCACAAAGCACCTTGAGCAG
>SESD01001480.1_pt1 | contig 12996 bp, 9 predicted proteins | sample 3171411 | NCBI WGS metagenome assembly SESD01 (sample SAMN06051880, study PRJNA518727) | freshwater metagenome | biome: subpolar coniferous forest; feature: holomictic lake; material: water; isolation source: holomictic Lake 442, 16.5 m depth | place: Canada: near Kenora, Ontario | collected...
TAATAATTTCTCCTATCAATCGTACCAAAGTGGAATTGAAATGCCTTATGGCTATTCCTGCAAGGAGGAATACTTACTATCAATCGTACCAAAGTGGAATCTGCCATCTGATATCCCACATCCGCCATCCGCCATCCGCCATCTGATATCAGATATCAGATAACGGGAACTCCAGCTCCACCCGCGTTCCACAGGGTTTGCCGGTGAGGTCGTAAAGATCGGTTATATTGATTGTGAACCGCCCTTTCTGGCCATTTAAATTCAGCAAATGCAGGCGGGTATTGGTGATGTCCATGCCCCTGGAATTATGCCGTGTACCCGATGCTTCCTTCTGCCCGGCTGCTTTTTTGCGGCCTATGCCGTTGTCTTCAATGCTAAACTCAAATTGGGTCTCATTCAGTTTCTTTACTTTCATAGTGAGGCGGCCGATTCCATTGAGCTTCAACAGCCCGTGTTTGATGGCATTTTCGATAAAAGGCTGAACGATCATCGGCGGGATCATGGTCGTGTCGAGAGGCAATAACGGATCAATTTCCAGTTCAGTGGTAAATTGTCCTTCAAACCTCATCTTTTCCAGTTCCAGATAATAATTCAGGTACTCCAGTTCTTCGCAAAGAGGGATAAATTCCTTTGCCGTATTTTCCAGGGTTTTTCTAACCAGTTTTGCAAACATCGAGAGATAATACAGGGCTTTGTCGACATTATTGCCCAGGATAAAACTCTGGATAGAATTTATGGCATTGAAAATAAAGTGAGGGTTCATCTGGGCTTTCAGCGCCTTCATCTCAATATTACTGAGTTCTATCCTGGCATCTGCTTTTTGTTTTTCCTGCCGCCTGATTTGCCTGGACCTTAAACGCATGGCTATAAATACAATCCACGAAAGAACAATCAGAGCTACAAGGATGAACCACCAGGTAAAGTAAAATGGAGGCCTGATTGTAAACTGATAGGATAAGCGGCTGACCTGATTGTGATCGAGAGGATCTATCGACTCCACTTCCAATGTATATTTGTTTGAGCCAAGTGTTGTAAAAACGGCTCTCCTGCCAGGAGAAAACTCACTCCAGGTCTTTATCGCAGGTAAAAGCCTGTACCTGAACTCTTGATGTTCGGCATCGAGATAATTCAATGCATCCAGATAAAATACCAGGTTATTCTGGTCATGCGACAGGCTTAGTTCTTCTTTGGGCATACCAAACCATGCATCCAACGGGTATTTGCCCAGCTGACCTAAAGGCATATTGTTTAATTCCAGCCCGGTAAGGACGATTTCTGCTTTATGGGCCGGGTTGTTCAGAATGAGTGTGCGATCTATCCGGCAAATATTTTTATCCGTTGCAATCCAGATATCCCCTGCCGTATCCACAACGGCCCGTTTCCCACTACAGTCAAAATAACCGGTCTCCCGTGAAAAAAATCTCACATTCGCTTTCCCGTTTTCAAATAAGGTATTGAGGTCTATGATGTTCATTCCTTGATTGGAGCCGACATATAGCTGCCTTTTTTTATCAGTCTGCACCCAGCGGATGCTGTTTCCCACAATACCATCTTTACCGCTAAGCCTGTAGAGCACTTTAAGCTTTTCACCCTCCATTCGCGAAATCAGCACCTCGCCGTCATTTGTGCCTGTAATGATATTCTGCTCTCCATCAATACAGATATCATTCATACTCTGCGGAAGGCTTGAATCGGTCTTGCAAAATGCATAATTCTTTCCATTGAGGGTAAGATATAATCCGCCGATGCGGCTCACGCTCCAGATCTCGTTCCCCCTCGAGATCATTCTACAAAGCCGGTCGGGGGCATTGTCCTTTTCGGCTGAATAAAAGGATCGCTTCGGATAGAATAGTTCAGGATAAACAGCAAATTTCCATATCCCCCTGTTCCATGAAGAAGATCCGTACATCGTATCGGCCTTATCGAAGGCAAAAATCCAGTTATTGTCGAAGAGGGCGAGTACCTCAGGCTTCTTATAATCATCCGCTTCGGTAAACCGGGTTACTCCAAGCCTAGCCGAAAAATAAATATTGTGATGCGAATCCTCCCCGATACCATAATAGCAGTTTGCCGATGTGTCATTTTTCCTCTTCGAAAATTCAGCGCTCATCCCTACGATCATGGCGGGGTTATACAGTGACCGGGGCGGGGCGATCTTTTCCGTTCCGAATTCACTATTATTTAAAAAATATGGGTTAGGATAAGGATACTTCCGCTCGTCAATTAGTTTTTCATATTTCTCAAAGGAGCCGTTCATATCGGCAAAGCCAATTCTAATAAGAGGAAGCGAATGTACTTCAGCCTTGTACTTAACCGATTGTATTTCTTTTTGATTATAAATAACATATCCCGTCTCCCCGTTTTTTCTGATAATATCCCTGGTAGTGGTAATCCACAGATTGTTATGCCGGTCGGCATAGATATCATTAATTTTTATTGAAGAAAGCCCAAACCAGGAAGCCGCGTACCATTCAAAGCAAGGCAATGGCATCCTGTAAAGACCCTGGTGAAGGGTGCCCACCCAGAGAACATGGAACACCGTATCATAAAAAACAGTCCATACCGAAGGATCTGATATTCCTGTCTTCTTTGTCATGTTTACCACTTTGGTCCCATCATACAGGTAAAGGCCCCCGGGCATGGCTGGATTTTCAGCAGTTTCGGTCCAGGCGGCGATCCAGATATTCTTCTCAGCATCGGCTGTCATGTGAAAAGGCTGACCCATACTGTCGAACGAAGCTTTCAATCCCTTATTCCAGACCATGATGCCCCTTCTTCCCCAACTCCAGATGGTATCGCCATTCTTCCCCTCGATAGGAGAACAAGAAGTCGAAATATTAGGTGAAGTTTTTGATGGGTACTTCGAAAATTGATGGGTAAAAGGATAAAACTTGTATAAACCCAGGTTAGTATATGAATTGAGTTCAATACTTGTATCCTTCTCGGTAAAGCCTAAAATAACATATGTATCATCATTTTTGCGTAAATCTCTGCCGGAAAGTGAATAAAACCTAATTCCGTCAAATACGCTGCAGCCTTTATTGGTCCCGATAAGCAGGATATTGAATTTCTTTGACCACCAGACCCTTCGAACGTCGTTGCATACCAGTCCGTTCTTTGAAGTATAATTTGTGAATTTTTTTCCGTCAAATTTCGAGATCCCCTCTCCCATGGCTCCTATCCAGAGGTTACCCTGATTATCCTCGGTGATATCAAAGATGTTTTCGGCTCCAAGCCCGTTCGAGGAGTTATACACTTTGAACTCCCGGCCGTTAAACCGGCATAAGCCTGCTCCGGTTCCTATCCACATGATCCCGCGTGAATCCTTGAAAACCGCTCTGACGATATTCGAAGGCAGTCCGTCTTCAATCGTAAAATTTTTAGTATACACGGTCTGGCCCTGAGAGATGAACCCGGCGCCCAGAAAAGACGTCAGAAAAAGCATCAGAAAAAAAACACGCGTGAAGGATAAAAAATTCAGGCGGCAATTCATATCTCAGCCCCTTGCTTTGGTAAGTTCTTTAACGAACTCCTCGTTACGCCTTGTGGCAATTTCAAGTTCAACGCCGTTTTCAAGAAGAATCTTATGTCCTTCGCTGCGGTCGTAACTTTTTACAAAGTTCATGTTGATGAGGTAGGACTTGTGGATACGAAAGAAATACTCTACCGGGAGCATTTCTTCAAGCGATTTGAGGGTGCGGGAAACAAGCACGAAATCGCCTCTTATGGTGTAAATTTTGGTATAATTCTCATCCGCCTCGCAATACATAATATGACTGATCTTTTCCATCTGAAAGCCCACAAGGGTTGGAAGGGCAATTTTGGAACTGATATCGGCCCCGATATTCAGATTACTAAGGAGCGCCTGTACCCTTGCATTTTTGTTAACTTCCTTTTTCTTTTTCTCAAACCTCGAAACTACATTCGTAAGTTCCATGTAATCAAGTGGTTTTAAGAGGTAGTCAAAAGCCGCAAAGCGGATGGCATCGATGGCATAATTTTTATAAGCCGTAAGAAAAACCGTTTCGAAAGTCACCGTATCTATATACTCGAACAGTTTGAAGCCGTTTTCGACGGGCATTTCAATATCGAGAAAAACAAGATCAGGTGCGAATTTGTGAATCTCATACACCCCCTCCTTTACCGATTCGGCCATGGCCAGAATTGTAAGTTTGTCGGGCAGGTACCTTTGCACGGTCAGTTCAAAAGTCTCTCTGGCCTTCTTTTCATCATCGATAAGGATACAGGATATCATATATCAGTGGCTAAAATAACAAAAACAAAGATAAGATGAATTTTTACCAGATATGAACCCACTTATTTAACGTGGCATTATGACGATGAACGCTGAGTATGGGCAAAGGAACGCTTTTATCTGATAACGGATAACGGATAACGGATAAGGATTATGAATCAAATTTCCGGAAGTCAAAGGCTTTAATATATTCAGTAAAAGTCTTAAGCTTAATAATATCTTTCTTATTGAACAACATATGCTCGCAATCGTAGATCGTAAATCGTACATCACCTCTCCCTTTCCGTTGTAAACATCACCAGCTGGTTCAGAGATTTTCGGAAATCGTTATCGGGAAAGCCTGCGAGGATTTCGAGGGCTCTACCCCGATATTCGAGCATTTTTTCATGGGCATAGCGCATGCCGCCGGAGGCTTCAACCTTTGAAATGAGTTCAGCAACCCGTTTGGGGTCGTTATGATGATTTTTTACTGTACTGATGATGTGGTGTTTTTCGGCCCGGCCCGATTGATTGAGCAGATAAATGAGGGGTAATGTCATTTTCTGTTCCCTAATATCGGCTCCGCCTGGTTTGCCGGTTTTATTATGTTTTTGATAGTCAAACAGATCATCCCTGATCTGGAAGGCTGTGCCCACGAGTTCACCGAACTGCCACATGGCCTGCTGAATGTCGCGGTCGGCGGTTGTACTGGCAGCCCCGCAGGCACAGCAGGAAGCAATAAGCGAAGCGGTCTTCTTACGGATGATCTCGAAATACACGGTTTCTTCAATGTCAAGTTTGCGCGCCTTTTCAATCTGCAGCAACTCCCCTTCGCTCATCTCCCTAACGGCATCGGAAACGATCTTCAGCAATCGGAATTCGTCCTTTTCAAGAGCCACGAGCAATCCCTTCGAAAGCAGGTAATCACCTACCAGCACGGCGATTTTATTTTTCCATAGTGCATTGATCGAAAAGAAGCCCCTGCGCTGGTTTGAGTCGTCAACCACATCGTCGTGAACCAGGGTAGCGGTATGCAGCAGCTCGATCATCGAAGCCGCGGTGTATGTGCTTTCGTTGATAAGCCCGTGAAGCCCGGCCGAAAGGAAGACAAACATCGGCCTCATCTGCTTGCCTTTGCGCTTGAGAATGTATCTCGTTACCGTATCGAGCAGCGGCACAGAGCTTTTCATAGAAGCCATAAAGCTCTTTTCAAAGCTCCCGAGTTGCTCTTCGATGGGTTGTTTTATGTTAGTCAGTGAGTTCAAGATTCTGGGGTTTTTCGGATGGCAGATATCTGATATCAGTCCTTAAAAGTAATCATTTTCTGTGTTGTGTGGAATGTCGGCAGAAAATACGAATTTTGCAGAACTAACTAATTGCTATGTCCTTTCTGTTTCATGATGTAATTTTCGGACCGGTTCGCAGCCGGCGGCTTGGACTCTCGCTCGGGATCAACCTGCTGCCTCTTCACCGGAAATACTGTTCTTTTAATTGTATTTATTGTGAATGCGGATGGACTCCCTCCCAGGCCCGGGAAGGGATGGAACTGCCCTCGCGTGCTGAGGTAGCCTCCTTCCTGGAACAAAAACTAAAAGAACTGGCGGCCGGGAATTACCTGCCCGATGCCATCACCTATGCCGGAAACGGGGAACCTACGCTGCACCCTGAATTCAGCGCTATTGTCGACGACACTCTGAGGCTTAGAAACCAGTACTCTCCGCATTCGGTGGTTACCGTGCTGAGCAATGCCAGTCGCATTGATGACCCTGCCGTGTTCGAAGCCCTTTTGAAGCTCGACCATAACATTCTGAAGCTGGATGCCGGTACCGACAAGACGTTCCGCATCCTGAACAACCCGGTTGAAGCGTTTGATTTTTCACATATGATCAGCGGACTGATGAAATTCAACGGCAATCTCATCATACAGACCATGTTCCTGAGAGGAGTCATAAAAGGTCAGGTGGTCGATAACACGACAACTAATGAAGTGGAAGCCTGGATCAAACACCTTAAAGCCATCCGCCCGAAAGCAGTCATGATCTACCCCATCGCCAGAGAAACGCCCGCGAAGGACCTGGAAAAGATAAGCCGGGAAGAGATGGAACAAATCGCTGCCATGGTTCGAAAGGAAGGGATAGAGGTGAAGGCCTATGATTGAAAGGATGCGGGCGCTTCGCGCCGATGCGGGCGCTTCGCGCCGATGCAGGCGCTTCGCGCCGATGCGGGCGCTTCGCGCCGATGCGGGCGCTTCGCGCCGATCCAGGATGCAGGATGCGGGATGCGGCCCTTTTAGGGTATGATTTTTTTATAAGTATATTAATCTTACCTTTATAGTGTTCATAAAATTACAGCCATGAAAATCAAAAAAATGCTTTTTCTGATACTATTTGTCATCCCGGCTCTAAGCTTTGCAGGTGATATTTTTGGCACTATTACCAAAAGCGGGAAACCTTTTGCAAAACAGCTGGTTAAGATTACTACGAATGATGGTACTGTAGTAAAAACAGACAGTACCGATGCTTTCGGTTACTTCACCATGAATATCAAACAGCCAGGTCAGTTTAAGCTGAGCGCCGGAGGAGCCGTTACGGATGTAACTTCAAATAACAGTCCCACGGGATACACATTTATCCTGGTTCAAAACAATTCGAAATGGGAACTGATCAAAAAATAGAACCATCAAAGCCCAAAAAAGATCACTGGGAGAAGGCAGATATTATTTTGCGTCCCATTGGCGCCCTGCTCACAGCCCTTACGATTGCATTCGTGAGTTATTCTGCTTCAGCTTATCTTAGTAAAAGCCAGGAAAAGGATGCGAGAACCAAGCTTTACACCGAGCTGATGACAAGACGCGAAGAATCTGAGAGCGCACTTCGAAAGGATATGTTCAACTCGATCATGAACAATATTCTGGCAGATAAAGCCAATACAACCCTTAATGAAAAGATACTGCAGCTTGAACTCCTCACGTATAATTTTCATGAATCTCTGAATCTGATGCCGCTGTTTGAATATCTGAACAGGTGTAATAATGAAGAAAAAAAGGATCCGGCTTTAAGACAAGCCTATAAATACAGGCTGATCAAAATGTCGAAAGCGACCATCGCGAAGCAAATATCGACTCTTGAAGCTGTATCATCGCCCATTACTTTGACTTATGAAGATACTTTGTTTACTTATAAAAACAAAAAGGATTATAAAACAGACAGCGCATTCAAAGCACGGATCGATGAATTATATGAACGAAATTCAACTGCTTTAAATGGAACAGAGCCATTCTGCACCTATACGGATTCTGTTTTCAATGGAAAGACCTGGGATTCACTGCAGCAAGTTGTACGTATTAAAATTCTGGATTACGATACTAACGATGCTTCCGTAAAAGTGCGGTTGACTATTCAAACCAATTATCCCGGCAACAACAGAGCACCTGAAATGCCTCGTCAGACCGAGTTTATGGTTAATTATTTCGAGTTTCCGATGATCGATAATACCAGGTTGAAAAATGACATGCGACTTGCCGTGGTGCTGAACAGCCTTGCCTGCGAAAACAGATTCAATAATTCCGGGCAGTTGGCAGGTAAAAGCAACAGGATTGAATTAAAGGTTATTTATTTCCCTGGCTCACGCTCCAGCCTCAAAGAAAAACCTTATTTCGACGACATCGTTTCGAAACTTCTGATAAAAAATTAATTGTAAACACTTCATTTCGCCATTTCGCCATTTCACCATTTCACCATTTCACCATTTCGCCATTTCACCATTTCACCATTTCGCCATTTCACCATTTCACCATTTATGCTCTACTTTCCCCCCAAAATCTGGCTTGCTTTCGGTGAAACCCTGAGAGGTAACACAGAAATCCTCGATTGGCTGATGAAGAACGGCTATCCCGAGCTTGCGGCCTTATCGCATGCCGTGAGGGGAAGTGAAGAGGCTACAACCTGGCTGTTAACGAACGGTTATCCTCATCTTGCAGCCCTCGACGCCGCCATCGACGATGACGCAAAAGCCTACGAATGGTTGCACAAGAACAAGCACGACTTTTTCGTTGTCTTTGCCGATGCCTGTCATGCTAACCCGGCGGCAATTCAATGGTTCCGGCAGAACAAGCTGGAAGCGATACTCATTATCGCCTTAAAAATAAAAGAGATCCGCGACAACACAACCTACGATTATCACAAGAAGAATTTTTGAGATAGCAGATAGCAGATAGCAGATAATTCTCACCATTTCACCATCTCACCATTTCACCATTTCACCATTTCACCATTTCAAAAGTACCTCTGGCTTACTCTCCTCGTATTAAACATCTCAATATCGTACCCGATCCGGAGCTCATGCGAGCCGCGGTTGTTTCCCTTGAGGGCATTGAACCAGATATCGTAGCTGTAACCCATTGAAAGTCCTTTGTAAACGAGCAGTTCCATCAGCAGGCAAAGGGCGTTATCTGTGCGGTAGGAAGCCCCGAGTGTGATGATGCTGAGGAAGCGTATTCTGGCGCTGATGTCGGCCTGCAGCGGGCAGTTCTGCACGTATTTCAGCAGCAGCGATGGCATTAGCTGTACGTTCCCCGGAAGGTGTATGAGGCCTCCTCCTATGAAGTAATAGTTTCTGAGCAGGCGGGTGTAGCTGTTTTGCCCGTCGGGAGCCGTGTTCCCTACCACCATCTGATTCTGGAACAGGTGTTTTGCCGAAACTCCCGCGTAATAGTTTTTAGCGTAGTAATAGATCCCGAAATCGGCATCGGGGACCACCTTGTTACTCACCGGCAAAGATAGCGCCGGGTCTCCGGCGTCTTTGGGGTTCAAAGCAGTCCAGTTCACAGTATAATATTTGATCCCTGCCGAGATGCCGAAGCAGAGCTTTGACTTGTTAAACAGAATGCGGTAGGCAAAGCTTCCCATCACATTGTAATCGGTGCTGGGCCCCACCTGGTCCATGTAAACATACATCCCCAGGCCAAGGCGCTCGTTCGGCAATGGAGTGTGTGCCGTAAGGCAGAGCGTTTTTGGCGCGCCCTCTATTCCTACCCACTGAAACCACCCGAGCAGGTCGAGTGAAAGTCCTTCATGACTGCCGGCATAGGCGGGGTTAAATTCAAGCTTGGTATACATGTACTGGGTGAACAGCGCATCCTGCTGGGCAAAGAGGGGTTGGGTAGCGAGGCCTGCAAAAAAAATCACGACGAAGCCTGGCAGGAGGACACTGATGAAGCCCTTCAAGCTCCCCACCACTGTTTTCAGGCAGTTCATTTTATTTGTTAAGCAAATCATTTCCGGCTATCTCGAATAAATACCCAGCCTGTACGACTGCCAAGGCTCTTAATATTTAAAACATAGTAATACGTTCCGTCGGGCAGGGGCTCTCCCTTTTCGTTGGTCCCGCCCCAGGCAACAGTCGTATTGTTATACCCGTCAAAAGAATTCACCAAGACCCCCCAGCGGTTAAAAAACTGAATTGAATTGTCGGGATAAATATCAATACAGTCAATGAAAAGTTTGTCGTTCAGCCCGTCTCCATTGGGGGTGATCACATTATGCACCAGAATGCAATCCTCCGAGGGAGGTGGCGGTGGTGGTGGTGGTGGCGGCGGCGGCGGTGGTGGTGGCGGCGGCGGGGACTTGATCACTTTTATCCTTACACTGTCGGTGGCGCTGCAGATCGAGTTACGGTCTTTCACGGTAAGTATAAAAACAGTGTCGGCCGTAAGTTGCCGCGTTTCAGGTGCAGGAACAGTAAAATCAAGCAGCAATGAGGCCGGCGACCAGGCATAGGAATAGCTCCCAGACCCCCCGGTCACAGTGCTGCTGAGGAAAGTCGAGGTACTGTCGGGAATACTCTGCTCCGCTCCCGCATCCACGGCCAGCCCGGTATACACGGTAACTGTAAGCTCACTGAACACGGCCGAATCGCTGCATGGTACATTTCCATACACCTGCATTCTCAGAATGACATCCGCAGTTTCATCCGGTGCAGGAGTGTAAACCGGCCTCAGCGTTGTGTCTCCGGCCAGTGTGCCTCTCCCGTTATGGGTCCACTGAATGCGCGAATAATTTGCCGCCTGCGCGCTGCTGACCGTGAAACGACTTCCGCCGCAAACCACTCCCCCTGTTCCGGCCGAAGCTGTTGGCGCTTTACCGACAGATAACTGCATTGTATCGTTTACTGCCTCACATGGCGGATGAGGCGCCGCATTTAGCGTAAGCACGACCGTTGCGTTGCGAATATCCTCAATTGAAGGGATATACTGCGGATGAAGGAAGTGAGGATCGCTGAATGTGCCGCTTCCGCTGCTTTTCCATTGCAATGAAGAATAATTTATGGCGGATGAGGACGTGAGAGTATAGCTGTGACCCTCACAGATAAGTGCGTTGGTGCCCGCGCTGGCTGATGGCTTGACCAGGTAAACCAGGGTCAGCTCTGAAGTATCGTTGCTGCAGGGTGCAAGTGCGTAGGCTACCAGCCTCAGATGAAGCCGTCCGGTATCGCCGGAAGCCGGAGTATACAAGGGGTTCAGAGCTCCTGCATCGGAAAAGTAACCTTGTCCGCTGGTTGACCATCTAAGGCTGCTGTAGTTCTGAGCCCGGGCCGTGGAAAGGACGAAGGAAGATCCCTGGCAAAGTGTGTCGCCCCGGCCTGCCCAGGCTGTGGCTGGCTCTTGAATTACGAGAATGAATGGAGGCGAGGCTGCGCCATATCCGCAGTTATTCATAGCATAAACGCTGATGATTCCGGTGAATGAAGAGTCTGCAATATGCACAGTAATGCTGTTTGTTCCGGCGCCTGAAACAAGTGACAGTCCCGGCGACAGGCTCCAGATATAGCTCAGGGCATAGGGTACCGGAGGCACGGCAAACACGACTTCCGCATTCCCTCTGCACAAGAGAGAAGGGCCGCTGATGAGACCTGCCGGGCCGGGCGAAGGGGCGATGGTGATGTTCTTAATGCCTGGTTTCGGCGGGATGCATCCGTTGGGATTGATAAAACTTACAACCACGGTTTCAGTTCCGGTACTGGTAAATATTACCGTGATGACGCTGGTACCCTGCCCGGAAACGATAATCCCGCCCGGGGTAAGGCTCCACAGGTAATTCAGCATACCAGGCCGGGTAGTATAGACCTGGCTGCCGCTGCCTTCGCAAACATAAGCGGGGCCGCTTACTTCGGGAATCACAACCGAGTCGATGGTTGCAGTGAAAATTGCAGAGCTGGCGCTGCTGTACCACCAGGTGTTGATCATTTTATCGTGACAATCGGGCTGGTTCAGGCCCCAGGGATGGCAGCCGGGATAGCCGGGTATGGAACCGGGGGTGCACCCGCTCAGATTCGTACTCTGGGGAGCTACCGGGCACATGGATCCGGTCTGAACCAGCTGCGAATCATCCCAGTAGGTCATGGGAACCATCATAGCTGATCCCGCGGGCCTCACCAGCGAGATATTGTAGCCATCGGGATTTCTCTCCTGGTCCCAGATGGGCAGGTTCGTAAGGCCGTTCACATAGTTCAGGGTAACCGTGATCAGAGTGCCTGAGGGTACAGCGTTGCCAATTCCGTCGAGACCGTTCCATGGGATTTCATTCACTCCGCTGATTACATTGGTGTAAAAATTGACGTTTGTGGCCGGACTTCCATACGGAAACACGATAGTCGTTTCCAGGATACCCTGTTTGTTCACATTGACAACGATTTTCTTATTCGGACTGCAGGGCGGATAAGATGTATCGGCAATCATAGACGGGCTGCCGGTGATTTGTCCGTACACTCCGCTAGCGTATTTGCTTGAATCAGGATCATTCAGAAAAACCTTGTACTGAGCTATCCCCGGAAACGTGATGAACGTATTGGTATTCACCGAACGCCTGTCGTCAATAAAATTGCCCGTATTATAACATCCGTAAGGGTTACAGAATACCGTGGCAGCTCCGATATGAGCATTGCTGAAAACAAGTTTAGTAACTATTCCGTCATCAGAATAAACAAAAAATTTCCCGTTGAACGGCTGAAACACCACATTACCGAGATCGGCATACACCTGCCATGATTTAGACCATACCCTTCCGTTGATGGTATCGGAGGGGACCGCAGGGTTATGCAAGCCAGAAACGACCTGGAAATCCCAGTAATTAAAGATAAAAGTGGAGTACGCTGAGGCATTGGCGATTTCGAAATAATAGTCGCCCGTATCGGCCAAACTGGTAACGGTATATACGAGAGGACTATAGCCGCCGGTTAGCGGGAAAGGCCCCACGAAAGCCTGTTTGAAATACCTGATGTATCCCGTTTGCCCGTTAGCATTGGGGCAGGTACCCGTGAGAGCGATCGTACCGTCGGGTTTTCTGAGGTTAAACGTAAGACCCGACTGTGGCGACTGTAATCCGAACAAAATCCGCTCCCCAACACCCGAAACATGAATATTAAGACGATAGTTCGGTGCGCAATTGATGAGAGCAAATCGGGTATAAACCGACCCCGCCGAGTTGTCGATATACAGCCCCGCCGCCGAGACCGTAGAGTCGGGCATGAGCTGCTTTACCCCTTCGGCCCGGGAGTTGCATGCAAAAGCCAGTATGGCCAGAGCCAGAAAAAGAACCCGGCAGGAAGTTGTTTTCATTCCGAAATTACAGATTCATAATAACAAGCCCCAGCGTGCCGTCAGGAAGTTTTTGGATTTGTTTTAAAGATTTATCCAATTTCTGAAGAAAATCGTTTTTAACTTTCGTTGACCATTCTTTCTCAAGAAAAATAAGGAGATTGCCGAG
>SESD01001481.1_pt1 | contig 12987 bp, 11 predicted proteins | sample 3171411 | NCBI WGS metagenome assembly SESD01 (sample SAMN06051880, study PRJNA518727) | freshwater metagenome | biome: subpolar coniferous forest; feature: holomictic lake; material: water; isolation source: holomictic Lake 442, 16.5 m depth | place: Canada: near Kenora, Ontario | collected...
TAACGGTAGCAATGCGACAGGGAAAACAGCAAACCATGTGCAGACGACTGCCTCATGCGATAGTTGCCATAAAAACTTCAGTTCATTTGCCGGTGCAACCATGAACCACACAGGAGTGACGCCAGGCTCTTGTGCGACGTGCCATAACGGTAGCAAGGCGACTGGTAAAACAGCTACACATTTACCTACAACCGCCTCTTGTGATAGTTGCCACCGCACCACTGCTTGGTTGCCGGCTACATTTAGCCATAGCACAGTCACTGCGGGTAGTTGTGCTACTTGCCATAACGGGAGTACAGCTTCAGGCAAAACAGCACGCCATATCTCAACCACAGCATCTTGTGACAGTTGCCACCGCACCACTAGTTGGACACCTGCAACCATGAATCACGCCGGAGTGACACCAGGCTCATGTGCCACTTGCCATAACGGCAGCAATGCGACCGGGAAAACAGCAAACCATGTGCAGACGACTGCCTCATGCGATAGTTGCCATAAAAACTTCAACTCATTTGCAGGTGCAACGTTTAACCACACTGGAATCACACCTGGCTCATGCGCAACTTGCCATAACGGCACAACGGCTAAGGGCAAGACAGCCAACCATTTACCCACATTAGCATCTTGTGATAATTGCCACAGGGGAACGGTCACTTTCACCGGTGCACAAATGAACCATACAGGGATTGTTTCTGGGTGCGCAAATTGCCATAACGGCAGCTTTGCAACAGGAAAACCAGGCGGCCATCCTAAAACCACTGCCGACTGTAGTTCATGCCATACAACCAGAACATTTAGTAAATAAATTAGCCAACTATTTTTAAGAGAGTGCCTGTATGAAAGGAAATAAAAAAGATTTCAGAATTTTAATATTACTTTGCTTGACGCTACTGTCACCAATTGTATCTGCAGAGCAGATTCTAGATAAAATTGAAATTGTCCAAACCAAAACTGAAGCTGACATTCATATTGATTTCTTTACTCAGGTTCGCTATTTAAGGCATTCTCCTACCAAAGAAACTAGCAGTTTACAAATATTTTTAGATTTTCCTCAACTAAAATCTGCGCCTACGATTCGCGAAACATTAAACTCGCCGCCTTCAGATTTGTTGCCTAGCTTTACTGTCAGTTATCCAGATCAGAAAAATAGCAGCCTAGGTATTAAATTTAAAAAGCCCGTTAAATTCCGTATTACGCCTGATAGCAGTGGTCGCGGGATTATTATTCACGTGCCTTTAGAAAAAGCACTAGAGCCACAGGCACAGGACATATTGGCCCCTATCAATGAAGTAGCCATTGTTGACATCCCTAGCATTCCACAGGGCATGAGTGTCAATGATTATGCAGGTAAATTAGTGGCGGAAAGCCGCGCTGCTATAGGATTAGGTGATTACGCTAAAGCCATTCAACTCCTTAATGCAGCACTTAATTTCCCCCCTCATGCAAATTCGCAAACTGCCCAAGAATTAATTGGTGTAGCCCGTGAAAAAAATGGTGAATTAGCAAAAGCCAAGGTTGAATTTAATTTATACCTAACGCTTTACCCAGAAGGTGAAGGCGTAAAACGTGTACGTCAGCATATTGCGGATATTGATGAAGCTAGCAAAGTAAAAGTTGCTACGAAAAGCAAAAAACCAACCCGAGAAATTAGTGAAACTACTGTATATGGTAGCTGGGACCAATACTATTATGATGGACATAGTCATAATTACGAGTCAGATCCAAAAACAAATTCGCATACACACGACCAATCATCTCTCATGAGTAGCATTAACCTCACGGCGAGATCTAGACAAAATCAATATGATAGCAAAATCGTATTTCGTAATCGTCAGACGATGGATTTCCTACCTCAAATTGGAAATAGCACTCATAGCAACAGAGACAGAACAGACGCCGCTTACGCCGAACTGGCTAACACCGAAGTGGACTACTTAGTCCGAATTGGTCGGCAAAGTGGCAACTCAGGCGGTGTACTAGGTCGGTTTGATGGAGGACTGTTGCGCTATGGTTTAAGCTCTAAATTACGTCTTAACTTAGTTGCGGGGACTTTAAATGAATACAAGGTTGACTATAAACGTCACTTCTACGGCGTTAATTTCGACATCGGCCCACTTTCTGAAAATTGGAGTGGCAATGCATTCTTTATCAATCAAGAAACTAATAATGTGACAGATAGACGTGCTGTAGGCGGTGAGTTACGTTATTTCAAAAATGACCGTTCTGTTTATACCTTAGTTGATTACGATACGATGTTCCATCGACTCAACACTTTCATGGCTCAAGGAAATTTACAGACAGAAGACACAACAAATTACAACATACTATTTGACCATCGTAAGTCCCCTATCTTGCAGATGATTAATGCTCTTTCTAGCGTGCCTGTTGTACCAGGATCTCCTCAACCAACAAGTATCCGCCAAGCCTTACAACAAGGCCAGACAGAAGAATTATTACGTAGCCTTGCGATTGCAAATACGTTAAATACCGATTTGTATTTACTGGGCGCTACACGCCAAATAACACCACGTTGGCAACTGGGTGCCGATGTGCAGTTGAGTAGAGTTTCAGGCGGCGACTCAACTGCTGCAGTATCAGCAGCAACAAAAGCACTTTTAGATAACAATCAATTTATTGACCCGCTAACATTACAAAACATTAGTAATTCATTTGCTGGTGGTAATACATATACCTACCATGTTCAGGCAGTTGGACTAGATACTTTGTTTAAAAATGACACTTCAATTATTAGTGCAAGTATCACTTCCGGTCCTACCAGTTTAGTTAATTCGGTAGTTCTCACCAACATTATGGTGCCACGTGAAAATTGGCGACTAGATAGCTCAATTAAGTTAACCAAAATAGATACAGATCCATCAACCATACAGTACGTTGTTTCACCCACGATGCGCGCAAGTTATCGACTAGGTACAAAAGCGACTTTAGAAGCAGAGATTGGGTTGGAGAGCGACAACAGATCTAGTGCAGTTGATGGCCATAGTCGCACCTTCCGCGATTTCAGCTTCATTGGATATCGTCTAGATATTTAACTCAAGATTTAAATTTATAAACACATTGATATATTTTATAAGGCAAAATTGCCTAGGAGTACAAGATATGCATTACGCAAAAATCACATTTACTTCACTACTTATTACTTCTTTAACTTTAAGTGGCTGTGCCAGCATGACTGATCGTCAGAAAAATGAGGCTGCAGGAGCTGTTATTGGCGGCATAGCTGGAGCATTGCTAACTGGGGGAAATGCCTTCGGTACGGTAGGTGGAGCAGCTATTGGAGGTGTTATTGGTCACGGGGTGGACCAACTGACGCCAAATAAATAATAAAGGCTTGTACATTAACTCCCATAAGCCTTTTGTCTTTCTAAATACTTAAAAAAATTCGGTGCCTTCAGTCTATGCCCCCATAAAAATAGTTTGCTATAAAGCCGACGGATATAAATAAGTCTTAGGGCCAGAAGCCGTCGCGCATAACTCCAACCAATATTCAAGAAAAAAATTTCTAAATTCAATCTAAATTATAATTTAGTATCATATATTGATGAATATGATACATTTGTACTAATTAATGTGAAACGCAGAATTTAAGGAGTCTCTTTGAAATCAATCAAGATAAAAGTGTGGCTGACGATTTCCTGTGCGATTGTAGTGGCCGAGTCTCTAATAATGCTTCTATTTTGGTTGATTCCCTCAATTCCACCTTTGATACAAACTGTCATTGATGTATTCCTGCTAACCTTAGTTGTTGTGCCTCTCATGTATTGGTTAGATTCTGTGCAAATAAATAAAACTGCACAAGCTCTACATGCATCCAATCAACTGTTACTAGGAACGCAGGATCAGGCTCTTTCTTTGCTCATTGCTTTAGCTGCGGTTCGTGATGATCAGACAGGACAACATCTTGTCCGATCAAGGCTTTTTGTAAGAGTCCTAGCAGAGCGATTAAAACAAATGGGACACTATCTAGATGAGCTAAATGATGACTTTATTAAAGTGTTATATAAAGTTGCCCCGTTACACGATATTGGCAAAGTAGGGGTGCCAGATAGTATCCTTAATAAACCAGCCCGCTTGGAAGTAGATGAGTGGGCCTTGATGATGACCCATGCAGCAACAGGGGCATCTATTCTAAATGCGGCTAAAGAAAGCTTTGATGCTGATCATGGCTTGATAGCTACTGCGGCTAAAATCGCTGAGTCGCACCATGAGAAATGGAATGGCTCTGGCTACCCTAAGGGTTTAAAGGGACTAGATATACCGCTTGCTGCTCGCATAATGTCTTTAGCTGATATGTATGATGCATTAACTGGTGAGCGTCCATACAAAGCAGCGTGGACGCATGAGCAAGCCATTCAAGAAGTTATTAGGATGAAAGGCATCGCTTTTGATCCGATAGTCGTAGAGGCCTTTTTGCTAGAAGAGAGCAACTTTAAGCAGATTTCAGATGATTTTAGAGCAGATTCATAGTAACAGCACTTATATTTATGACTGATTGCCTGTCCGCTTAGTGTCGTTGGCTTCGAATCTTAACGTCAGCTGTTAGGTAGTTTCACTATACGCTCCATCTTAGGTTGCTTATAGATAGGTCCTTTAAGAGGTTGTCTGACACGGGCGGCAAAAGCGGAAGTTCGTTTATGCCGTTAATAATTAATTTTCACAAAGTTCAAGCACATCTACATGTGCTCATCGTGAATTACACCGCCTGTTAAATCAACCATCTCTGGGGTGACCTGGCTAAAATTTAGCACCTTGCCACCGAATTCAGAAGCGAATTTATTTGCGGCTTCTTGACTGGAGAATGCGGCTAAGGTTGGACCCATAGAACCTGTTTTTCTGCTACCCAAAACATAAAATGCTTTTTTTGCATCTATCCAGTTACCTTGAGGCTTCTCCCAATCAGCTTTCCCCATGTCTTGGGTATAGATGCCAGTGATGTTCTTTTTTTGTTCCGGCTGAAGGTAAATTGAAAACATTTCCACTGTGTCGCAGAAAAAATCTGGCGATCCGGTGGCGTAATGAATTTGCGCCTTCGGCCCGGGAAAGTCTGCTAATGTCATGCCGTCTAGTGAGCATGATGTACCAGCAGTTATTTCTTGAACTGTCGTTGGAGCTGAAGCTTGCTTGCAGCCTATAAGTAATGTTAAAAAAATGAGTGACAGGGTAATTCGAGTGATTGAAGTCTTATTCATTTAAATCTCCATAAAGCTATAGTTAATGGCATAACAATCCATGTGATCATCATAGAGCCCAGCAACCAAGGATTAGATAGGCTGGCTGGAAATACTGTGGCTAATCCGTAAAATACCTTCAAATCTTCTGTGCTAAAGATATTAAGGATACGGAAGATATCCGCAGGGTTTAGTAATAATAATAACGGAAACAGTGCTTCGCCAAAACTTCCACCAGAAAGTACTAGCATACCAAGTAAGATTAGATCGTAAACAAGTACAAAGAAGAACCATACCGCAATTGCCGCACCGCTTGCGCGAGCACGGTCTTTAGATATCACCGACACCATGACCGCTAAGCTTAGAAATACCATGCCCAGCAGTATTGCGCTGAACATAAAGCCTACGTAGTGATAAAGTGCATCTAGATTTATTTGGTAAGCCAACAACAATCCTACCAGACCAAATCCAGCTAACGTGGCACTGGCAAGGGCTGCCGATAGCCCTAAAAATTTTCCAAGTATTAACTCTAGGCGCGTGATGGGCATTGATAATAAAAGATCCAGTGAGCCACGTTCTCGCTCACCAACAATGGCATCATAGCCAAGAATTAAAGCAATCAATGGAATAAGGTAGATTACTAAACTGACCAGGCTAGCAACGGTAACCTCTATGTTGCGGAGTCCGACTTCACCTTGTTGAGCCGAACCAAAATAGGCGATAGCTAAAGCGAAGGCTGTGAAGATAATCGCTACTGCTATTACCCAACGGTTGCGGATGCGATCACGGAATTCCTTTTCCGCAATCACTTTAATCTGTGATATTTCAATGTTCAACATATTTAGGTTCCTATACAGCATAGCCAAGAAAAACATCCTCTAGCGAGGGCTCTCTGACAATAATATCTTCTAGCTCACTTAGCATAGCTAGCCTGTGCAACACTTCCATTTTTTGCGCACGGTGACAGCGTATCTCAGCGGTAGTGTCACTAAAAGTGCTGCTTTCAAGTATGATGCCTAGCAAAGATGATTGTAGAATTCCTTGAAGGCAATGATGGCGCAGTTTGATGACAAGAGGCAAATTAACAGATTCACGAAGTTCTTGCACTGTACCCAGTGCATGCAGCTTACCTGTCTTGAGTACGGCTAAACGTTGCACCCGCTCTTGAATTTCCGACAGTATATGTGAAGTAATGACTACCGTTACTCCTTGGGTATTAAGTTCATGCAGGATGTGATAAAACTCACGTATCGCTTCTGGATCGAGTCCTGTGGTTGGTTCATCTAAGAATAAAATGCGTGGATTTCCTAACAATGCCTGGGCAAAACCAAGGCGTTGGCGCATACCTTTAGAGTAGCCATCAACACGACGACTTACTGCATGTGCTAAACCAACTTTTTCCAGCAGTAGTTGGCATTCCTCCTGACTACATCCCTTTAGTGCTGCAAAGAATTTTAGCGTTTCCAGCCCGGTGAGATTGTCATAGAACACAACATTCTCTGGTAGATAGCCAATCGAACGGCGCAGCTCACGGAATGCGCTACCATGCACAGGAGTTCCATTAATAACAATCTCACCAGATGTTGGTGGGATTAACCCCAACATCATTTTAAATAACGTACTTTTGCCAGCGCCATTGTGCCCAATCAACCCTATGGTTTCACCTTTGACCACGTTAAAGGTTACGCCATCGACTGCTCGCACTTCACCGTAATGCTTGATGATGTTCTTGATTTCAATGACGTTGTTTTTCAAGCCAAATACTCCAATTTTTATTAAATGGCGACATGCGGGGGTGTTTGTCGACGATACTCGTGGCACGCAGCAACGGGAACTGTCTTGATACTAGTCGCAGGGTCTGCACAGCAGGGCTGTTGAGTAGCAACTTGGCTGCAGGATACTTCCATGTCAGATGATCCACTAGGTCATTGGCTTCATAAGGTACATCGCCTATACCATCACCATTTCGATCCCAGCCGATGTAATTGCTCCAATAGTTTCCGGTCTTAACTCCCCAGTATTCATCTTTACTGGCTACATATTTAATCTGCTCCCGATTGTTGATTAAGTCATTACCTTCGACCTCATTATGTATGGATCCCGCCCATAGGTGGACTCCAACACGGTTGGCAATAATTAGATTATTACGTAATACATTAAACTCTGCATCATAGATAAAAAAACCACGGCCATTACCAGAGACTATATTATTCTCAATCACTGAGTCCGTGATAGTGCGAAGCATGATGCCGTGATCTGAGTTACCCCAAGCATGATTATTGCGCACGGTCTGATTGCGAACTTCCATAAGTGCCAGCCCACCACGATTAAGATAAGACTCGTTGTTTTCCCATACGTTATAGTTAGAATTCATGTAATGCGTGCCGTAACGCAGATGGTGTAGTCGGTTGCCACGGAATACTGCATGATTTGAAACGTCGACGTAGATACCGTCACGCGTAAAACTAATATGGTTGTCTATAATCTGGGCGCCACTGCTGTTATATAGTTGTACGCCGTTGCCACGTTGCGCAGAAGCCAAGTCTCGCATACCGGTAATGTTGTTACCAATAACCTTAATATCTTTGACCTTTTCAATCCACAATCCAAATAGTGTGTAATTGATTATATTATTTTGAATAATGGCGCGATCACTACCTGGCTCCAAGTAAATGCCAGCATTCTGTGCAGTGAGATCTGCACCGCTGTTACTGATGATACACCCCTCAATAGTCACGTCGGGTGATTTTACCCGTATGACGTCAGCTACATTCCCACCATCTAAGGTCGGTCGATTTAAGCATTTAAGATGTAGTGGTTTCGTGATCACTAAGTGCGTCGGATAATAGCCAAGTTTAACTATTATGGTATCGCCTATGCCTGCTTGCTGGACGAATGCAGCAATTGACTGCCCAGGCTCTATTACATACTCAGCAGCATTTCCTTGAATGCAAAACAGCAATAATCCAAGCGCTGCAAGACGGTAGGCACTATCCATTAATCCACCAATTGCAACAGGCCAAGATTACGCAGCACAGAAAATAAAATAACGCCTATTAGGAGATTTTTGAACATGACATAACAAAACATATCCATGCGACCTGCTTGCCGATAGTTATGACGCCACCATGGCCCATCTTTGATATATGGCTTACATTGCAGCCGAATAATAATTTCATAGGCACTCCAACCTAACCACCAGCCAATGACTGCACTGGCACCCAACTGCCCATTAGCTGCCAGTAGCCATGCGGTAGTGGCGGCGAGGGCCAATGCCATACCAGCACTTTCAATTGCTTTATGCTGAAGCCAGCCTTCTTTGTTCCATGGCCATAAGTGATCTATGATTTCGTGCATGAGCCATTTTATTCCTGAGGCGTGCGCATAGTCTGGGGAGCTATTGTTGACAATTGGTTTCATGTATCAACACCTTTTGTATTTATCAGTTGGATGGGGATGTAATATCCAGAGGCGCTGATGCGTGTTAACGGCAAGCCAGTCTTAATGCGCAATTTGCGCTCTTTCGACAGAGGGGGGCAAGCATGATCATCATAATAAAGCACCATACAATCCAAGCATAGTAAACATTCACGGTGATCAATGACGCCAATACTGTCGATTGCTTGAGAGCCGCAACCTTTGGCGCATGCTGCGCAGCTTGTACATTCTTGTTTACGCTTAAGCCCAAACCAGCGGAAGGTTGATGGCATCGCAAGTGCAGCTCCTAGCGGGCATAGGTATTTGCAAAATGGGCGTTCTGTGAATATGGACAAGCCAAGCAAAGTAGCTGTAAATAATGTGTATGGCCAACTACGGTTTAATAGGCCAACTAAAAAGGTGGTTTTAAATGGCTCTACTTCGGCTAATTTTTCCGCTAATCCCATGGAAAAAAATGAAACGGTGAGCAACATCAAAAATATGCCATATTTCAGCCACTTCAAGCGGTCGTGCAATGCACGGCTAGGCATAAACTGAAAGCGTTTCAAACCACCTCGTTCGGCAACCTTATATAGCAACTCTGACAAAGAGCCGAATGGGCACATCCAACCGCAGAATAGTCCGCGTCCCCATACAAAAACAGTGACAATGATGAATACCCAAAAGATAAAGATAAATGGATCCGATAGAAATAGCTCCCACTTCCAGTGGAATAGTATGGAGTGGAACCAAGTAAGCACTTGCGTAATAGAAGGCTGTGCCATCAAATCAAATCCGATGAAGCCTATACTTGCTATCCAGATTGTGTACTTAGGGATCGAGACCCAGCGCTTATCTTTATGGCTGCTACGGCGCACTAAACTGTCCCGATTAGCGTAGATGGAAGCGGTGAGGATTAGAATGAAAATAAAGACAGTAATTTCCCAGATGCGTGACTTCCATATTTTTAGCCAAGTTGGATCTGTTTTAATAATGATAGGGCGACCGCCTTGCATATAACGGCTCTCCAACCAGTATTCTCGGTCAAAATTGGCAAAAGTTTTTGCGCCCGTTTGCTTATCCATTTTATTACCAAGAAATACCAAGCTCCATGGATAAGCCGCGCTAAAACTGCTGCTACGGATAATGAAAATGGCAGACTCACCAAACTCTGGGGCACCGGCAGCATGGATGCTGTATAGGTTGCGATAGTCGGTATCGCGGAAGGTGAAGCTGTCCATATCCTGCGACACCTGAATGCGATCGTAGATGCCGCCCCTAACAAAGCCAGATCCTTTAAATGAGGCGGTGCCATTGGCAACGATAAAGATTGCATGTTCGTTAGGTTTAAGATCTGCCATTAATCCTGCGTAATTACGCTCACCTAAAATGCTACGGCCTATACTTGGAGCATTAAGGTAACCAAAATAGAGATCTATATAAGGCTGACCTGTGTTTTCAAGTCCAACATCGCTTGGAGTCACGATTAAGTGCTGGATGCTACCTTCTGCTCGTAGCGCATCCCAAGTATATTGCGCATCTGTTGATGTAAATATGGCTTGTGGTCTAGCGACAGCCTTAATGATGCCTACTTGTTTTGCTATTTCGTAGGCGCAGCGCATCACTACTTGATTTTCTGAAATTACGGTCACGGTGGCGCCACTTATAGCATCAATGCCAATATAACCGCCGTCTGCGCGTGCTTTACCGATTTCTATCTTATCCCAAGCATGCTTGCCAACGAACTGCTTGATAAACTTAGTAAGCTCACTCTCGGGTATGCCTACTAATAGGATTGGCTCGCTATGTCTTAGTACCTTTACGCCAACTATTTTCCCGGCAATATCCATGCCCATTAGCGTAACCACCGGCTTCCCTGAATAGGCTGGAATATCAACTATATCGGTAGAAAGGAAGGCATAGCCTAGAAGTTTTTGCTTTCCATTTTCATCGCGATAAGCCTCAACATATGCTGGGCGGCCTTTACGGGGAGAAAAATGTTCAGCGTTTGGAAAAACGTCACCACAGGGTACGTAGGCGCAAAGATCTAGGTCAGAAGAAAGCTTTACTGGCAGGGGTGCTTCGTATGATCCTGTGTGCGAATTTTCTGCTTGGGCAGTATGATTGAGGACAAAAAATAGATAAAAACAAATTAAGGCCATGTAGCGCCTAGTAATCTGAAGTATGCCAAGTGCTAAGGGTGAAAGTTGAATGCTCATTTTTATTTAAATAGACAGCACCTTATTTAGAGGCTAAATATACATTCTCTTTGTTAGTTTGAATACAACAAGGGCGAGCCAATTGCTGACTCGCCCATCTTGGATTTTTTGAAAGCTTTATTTCTCGACAACAAATCTGCTACGCATCTCTAAATGCAGTGCGTGACAGAAGTGAGTGCAATAAATCCAGAACATCCCAGGTTTATCTGCCTTGAAGGTAACGGAATGCGTTTCCTGAGGATTAACAATGAAGTTCACATTGTATTTCTCAATACCAAAACCATGCGTCAAATCTTCCACTTTGTCGTGGTTAGTCAAGATCATGGTGACTTCATCGCCTAGTTTTACTTTAATTTCTTGCATGCTGTAATTTGGTGCTTGAGACGTTAAATACACTGTAACTTTTTTGCCTTTGCGCTCAATCCTGCTGTCAGAGAACGACTTAACAGCATTAGGAAAGTCGTTCATGTCAGATACTTGCTTGGTTTTAACTACATCTGCGCGAACAATAATTGCGTCATGCGGTTCTGGGTAAGCGGTGTGATCATGAATCAGGCGCATCTTGTTGCCTGTGATATCAATTAATTGCTCAGTTTCACAATGCAGCGGACCTACTGGTAAAAAGCGATCTTTTGAGAACTTATTGCCAGAATTAAGGAATTTACCATCCGCTTCTTTGGTTTCACCCATAGATGAGTATGTATGACCTGGTTGGTAGTGCACATCAATACGATCTACAACTGGCTGCACGCTTTTGTCACCTTTAAATTGCGCAATCGCCTTATCAAGATTCCATTTGACGATTTGGCTGTCCAAGAATAGCGAAGTATAAGCGTTGCCTCTACCATCAAAAGCTGTATGCAATGGCCCGAGTCCAATTTCAGGTTCTGCTACAACAGAATCGCGAGGATTTTTTAGTTCGCCAGCAAACCATTGGTGTACCAATGCCGTAGCTATTACTGTGGCAGTAGGAGATAACTTTCCTGCGCAAACAAAGTACTTGCCATCAGGTGTTAGGTTCACGCCATGCGGATTTTTAGGCACGGGTACGTAATAAGTAAGGGCAGTTTTCGGATTCTTATTGGCCTCTTTTGTACCATCAACCACAGGTACCTTAGAGTTGCCAATAGTGAATGTTTTACCTGCTTTTACCATTGCTTCGATACGCTCGATATTGAGGAAAAGACAAGCATCACGCTCAGCTGACATCATATCGGCTAATACAGCGCCATTTTCGGTATTGTATTGATTAACTGCTGCCAATTTACCATCATACGATGTTGCAATGAGATCCATATTGCCATCAACCTTGACCTGCCAACGCACTTCCATCGACTCCGCATCAACGCAGGTGAACAGTGCAAACCACTTAGTAGGATCTGTGGCATCACGACCATCGTTTGGTTGCGGTAACGCAAATTCAGAGCCACAGAATACGCGTGTCGTGAAGTTGATACCTGCATCTACTGGATCACGCTTATCTGGGAAAATACCGTGAAAGCCCTGAACATTAGGAATGTCAGTGATGGCATCGCACTCCATTCTATCCATACGAATGCGGGCAAGGCGGCAGTTGAGTTTGTCATTAGTCCATAAATACTTGCTGTTGTAAGTGCCATCGGTATATGAGCCATGTACATGGTGAGTATCACCCGTCATATACTTCAAACTACCATCGGGGTTGGTGCCCATTATTTTTTTGGATTCATTGGTAATACCCCAGCCCACCATAGGATCTACATTAAACACTGGAATACGTTTGAGTGTTCTGCCTGATGGCATTCCATAAATACGCACTTCGCCATTATGGCCAGCACTTGAAAAGGTGTAATAGGTGTCAAGTTTTCCTGGATGTACGTCAAACTCACCCGGTGCTACGGCGCGGCTTGCGTCGCCGCTAACGTCAGCGGCCTTACCTGAAACAAGCGCAGTTTTCTCATCTTTTTTGCAGGCAGATAGACCCATCACCAAGCCAGCTCCAGCTAATGTCGCCGCAGCGGTAGTGCCAAAAAACTTTCTTCGGCTTTCGCTCCCCAGTCCATCGTTAGTATCAACTTCTTTGTTGTGATCACTCATGTCTATCTCCATTTATTGTGTCTAGAGTATTTGCCAACTGCTGCGTCAATTTGTCGCACCTTAAGCAGAGAATGACAGGTGTTTGATTG
>SESD01001482.1_pt1 | contig 12981 bp, 13 predicted proteins | sample 3171411 | NCBI WGS metagenome assembly SESD01 (sample SAMN06051880, study PRJNA518727) | freshwater metagenome | biome: subpolar coniferous forest; feature: holomictic lake; material: water; isolation source: holomictic Lake 442, 16.5 m depth | place: Canada: near Kenora, Ontario | collected...
TGCGGCAGATCTCGCGGTAGTAGGGTTCCGTACCGGCGTCCAGCTTGGCCCATATCTCCCCCTGATGGGCCATTAGCGTGTCGAGCCCCTGGACGACCTCCGGTGCCTGGAGCCGGGTGGCGTCTGTGATGAGCACCAACTTCACATCCCCGAGGCCACGCGCCACCTTGAGGCGTGCCACCCGAGCCACAGCCTCGGCAAACGTGGACGCTGTCGTGGGCTCGCCATCCCCGCTGAAGGCGATGTCATTGAGGCGCCGCTGCTCAGGCCGGGCCGAGTCAAAGGGGGCGGTTGCGTAGATCTCGCCCGAGGCCGCTAGCTCCAGCAGCACCGCCAACTCCCGCTCCAGTTGATCCAGATCCAGGTCCCGGCGGCGAGGAGGCACGGTGCGGTCCACTTCGCAGTACACACAGTCGAAGTTGCAGGCCTGATCGGGGTTCAGGTTCACGCCCAGGCTCAGGCCCCGGCTGCGGCGGGAGATGACCGGGTAGCAGTAGTCGAAGGCCTGCCACGAGCGGCGATGATCCAGGTGGGCCTTGATGAGATCCGTCATGGCAACAGGATAGCCCGGAGAGGGAGCTAGGACTTCAGTCCCAGGACTCGGCGCACCTCTTCCAGGCGCCGGGTGCTGACGGCGATGGCGCCGCTCCCGAGCACCACCTCGCCCTTGTCCGTGAGCTCCCGGATGGCGGCCAGGCGCACCAGGGCGTTCCGGTGGATGCGCAGAAAGGCACCTCCCAGGCGCTCTTCCCAGAAGGCGAGGCCGCCATCCACGGGCCAAGGGCCCTCGGCGGTCCAGGCTTGGCAGTCACCCAGATCCGCAACCAGCGCGTCCACCTCCTCGGGGCGAAAGAGGCGGGTGGTGCCGCGCCGTCGGCCGGGAATCCGCAGCCAGTCGGCCTGGAGTGGGTCGCTGGCGGGCCGGAGCCGAGCCAGGGCTTGGGCCACCTTGAGGCGGCTGATGGGCTTCAGCAGGTAGTGCACGGCCCCACCCTCGAAGGCCTCCACGGCGTGCTCCCGATAGGCGGTGACGAAGACTAGGGCGGGCCGGGGCTCCGGCAGGATGCGCATGAGCTCCGTGCCCGTCATGCCCGGCATCTCGATGTCGAGGAAGACCGCGTCTGGTTGCAGCTCCGCCACAAGGCGCAACCCCTCGACTCCGTCTGCCGCCTCACCCACAAGGCTCACCCCCGGCTGCTCCCGCAGGAGGTCCGCCAGCAGCTGCCGCGCTGGGGGCTCGTCTTCCACAATCAGGATGCGAATCACAGCTGGCTCCAGAAGCCTGGGAAGGGGCGGGTCGGCAGCAGCACCAGGCTACCGTCCCCCTTGCAGCTGAGTCTGTAGTTCCACGGGTCGCTCAGGGGGTCGTGGTGCAGTGGGCGACTCTCGACCAGCGTATTAAACCAGGACTGTTCGACCTCGATCTGCCGCTTCAGCAGGGGTGCCAGCTGCCAGGTCCCAGTGCGGAGGTCCAGGGTATGAACCTCAGCGCGTTCCTGGAAGACCCCCCCGGCCTGCCCCAGTCGCGTGCGAAGCGCCTGAGCCACAAGGCGGGTGGCCGGGGACATGGCCCGGCTCTCCATGTGGCTGGCCATAACGAGGCTGGCTCCCCGTCCTAGCTCCGGGGGCGTGCTGCTCGGGCCCTTGCGGGGACGCGCCACCTGGATCAGGCGACCGTCGGGCCCCATCTGCTGATGGGAGACCAGGGAGGCCCAAGGAGTCCCTGCGGGTCGGTCCTTTGGGGCAAGGCGCCAGAGGAGGCTGGCATCCTTCAGATCAACGGCAATGGCGCCCCCAGAGGCTTGGAGCAGCAGGGCGTCTGGGCTTTGGAAGAGGGTCCAGAAGCGCCTCCGGCCATCGCTGCCACTGAGGGCCGGGGGGGACCAGGGCAGGCTGGGCCCCTCCTGGAGGAGGAGTCCCTCGGGGCTGACCCTAAAGCGGGCCGCGGCGCTGCCCCCTCGGAGTCCTGTCCCCGAGACGCCCAGGAAGCTGCCATCCCGGAGGGGGTGCACGGCGGCCAAGTCCTGGTCCGGGAGACCCTCTAGGGCGATGCGCTCCCAGGTGCGGAAGTCCCGGCTCCGATAGAGGGCCTGCCGGCTGGTTATCCGTTCAGCCTTCTGCATCAAGCGGAAGGCGTCGATTGGGCTCTCCCCTCGGCGTGGTCTGGGACTCGAATGGGCCACAAAGACGCGGCCCCAGGCATAGGCCTGGCCATCCAGGTACGCCAGGTGGCGAAGCTGCCCCGAGGGTGTCTGGAGGGCCAGGGGGACCTCCAGGACGCCCACTTGGCCCCGGGGGCCTTCCCGGCGGAGGCGCAGCCCTCGCCCGTTGCTGCCGTTTTCCTGCCGGACCAGCACACCCTGCTCCCAGACATTCAGGAGGGAAGGCTGCTGGCCAGCCAGGGGCAGGAAGGTGGCGAGGATTAGGAGGAAGGTGCGCACGATGAGCCTCCTCACAGCCCGGACCAGCGGAAGGCCACCCGAAAGCCCTCCGGGGCCAGGGCCAGGCTGAGGTCTGCGGGGCGCCGCAGTCGGGCGCGCAGGTTGGCCAGGGACTGTCCAGTCCCAGGAGTGGCGAGGCTCACCCCGTCCCCCGAGTCCACCACGGCCACCTCCATGCCGCCCGCCACCGCAGCGGCCATGAGGGTGAGGCGTCCCCCTTCCCGGCGTGGGGCAATGGCATGCCTGAGCGCATTTTCCACCAGTACTTGTAGGGACAGCACCGGGATCTCCCTGTCCAGCAGCTCCTCCGGGATGTTCACCGTAACCTGCAGTCGGTCTCCCAGGCGCTGGCGCTCGATGGAGAGCAGCCCCTCCACCAGGGCCAGTTCCTCGCGGAGGGGCACCGTGGGCCGCACAGAGGCCCGCGTCACCTGCTCGAAGAGGCCGGCGAGGCGCTGGGTGGTCTCCTGGGCAGCCCTGGGATCCTTTTCGATCTGGGCGTTCAGGGTGTTGAAGGCGTTGTAGAGGAAGTGGGGGGCCAGCCTGGCGCGCAGGGCGCCCTCCCTGGCCTCAGCGAGGAGTACCCGCGTCTCAGCCGCCAGCAGCCCAAACTCCAGACCGAAGATGGCGAAGGCCAGCAGGAGGAGCCACAGCCCCGACCCGGTCAGCAGGGGGTGGCTGACCCAGCCGCCCCACACCGCGACCGCGCCTGCAGAGAAGGAAGGCTGAAACCCGCGCAGATGATCCACGGCGAGCTTGCTCAGTCCCAGGCAGAAGGCGGGGACCCCGACGAGGGGCACAAGCATGCCGAGGAGTCCCGGTCCCCTGCGGCGGGCGACCACCCGGCGCAGCCGATTCAAGGCCCACCACCCAAGCGCCATGAGGATCGCCAGGGCCACTAGGCGGCCGGCCAGCCCGAACCGCGTCACATAGAGGGCCGGGTCCAGCACATTCAGTCCCTCTGAGCTGGCCAGGGCCACCAGGTCGGGATCCAGGTCCTCCAGGCGGATCAACTGAGGATGGAAGTGCCAGCGCCAGGGTTGCATGGCCAGGCCGCAGAGCAGGAGGCGCCAGGCGAAGGCGCCCAAAGGATGCGCTTCGAGGGCCAGGAAGCGCCGCAAGGGCGTGGTTGCAGTCATGGGCACAGTCTCCAAGAGGAAGGTCGCCTCTGTCCAGAGCTCAAGGAAGGCAGGCACTGCTGAGCGGTGGTCAAAAAGCCGCAGACGTCGTCCCCTAGGCCTTGAACGCAGAAGAGGGTCCCGCGCCCTCTCTCCGACCGCAAAAGGAGCGGCCCGGTTGGGCCGCTCCTTTTGCTCGTTAGCTGGGCTGATTTAGCCCTTGAGGCGCTCAGCCAGCGCCTTGCCCATGTCGGCGGGGCTCTGCACGACGGTGATGCCGGCGGCGGTGAGGGCCTTCATCTTCTCGGAGGCGGTGCCCTTGCCCCCGGAGATGATGGCGCCCGCATGGCCCATGCGGCGGCCCGGAGGGGCCGTCTGGCCGGCGATGAAGGCCACCACGGGCTTCGTGACGTACTGCTTCACGAACTCGGCGGCCTCTTCCTCGGCGCTGCCACCGATCTCGCCGATCATGATGATGGCGTGGGTGTCCGGATCGTCCTGGAACATGCGCAGGGTGTCGATGTGGCTGGTGCCGTTGACGGGGTCGCCACCGATGCCGATGCAGGTGCTCTGGCCGATGCCCAGGGCGGTGAGCTGGCCCACGGCCTCATAGGTGAGGGTGCCAGAGCGGCTGACCACGCCGACGTTGCCCTTGAGGTGGATGCGGCCGGGCATGATGCCGATCTTGGCGATGCCGGGGCTGATGATGCCGGGGCAGTTGGGGCCGATGAGGCGGCTGTTGGGGTAGTCGGCCAGGACACGCTTGACCTTGACCATGTCGAGGACAGGGATGCCCTCGGTGATGCAGACGATGAGCTCGATGCCGCCTTCCAGCGCCTCCAGGATGCCGTCCGCCGCGCCGCCGGGGGGCACGAAGATCATGGTGGCGTTGGCGCCAGTCTTGGCGACCGCTTCCTTGACGGTGTTGAAGACGGGGAAGCCGTCGACCTCGGTGCCGCCCTTGCCGGGGGTCACGCCGCCGACGACGTTGGTGCCGTAGTCGCGGCAGCCCTTGGCGTGAAAGAGGCCTTCGCGGCCCGTGATGCCCTGGACGATGAGTTTGGTGTGGTTACCCACGAGAACAGCCATGTCATACCTCTCTAAGAATCAATGAGAACAGGAGAAAAACTCTCGCAGAGAAAAGAGGAGGAGGCGGAGGTTCGCAGAGAAGGAATTGCTTTTCCTCAGCGTCCCTCAGTCATCTCTGCAACCTCCGCGAGAGTGGTTTTCAATTATTGAATCGAGGCGACGACCTTGGTGGCGGCGTCTTTTAGGTCGGTGGCAACGATCAGGTTCAGGCCGCTGGCAGCCAGGATGGCTTTGCCTTCCTCGACGTTGGTGCCCTCGAGGCGCACCACCACCGGCACCTTGATGCCGATCTCCGTGGCGGCCTTCACGATGCCACCGGCGACGATGTCGCAGCGCATGATGCCACCGAAGATGTTCACCAGCACGGCCTTCACGGCGGGATCGTTGAGGATGATGCGGAAGGCGTTCTTCACGGCGTCCTCGGTGGCGCTGCCACCCACATCCAGGAAGTTGGCGGGGGAGCCGCCGTGGTACTTGATGATGTCCATGGTGCCCATGGCCAGGCCAGCGCCGTTGACCATGCAGCCGATCTCACCATCCAGCTTGATGAAGTTCAGGTTGTACTTGCTGGCATCGATCTCCTCCTCGGCCTCTTCGTTGAGGTCGCGGAAGGCGAGGACATCGGGGTGCCGGAACAGGCCGTTGTCGTCGAAGCCGATCTTGGCGTCGAGGGCAGTGACATCGCCCGCCTTGGTGACCACCAGGGGGTTGATCTCCACCATGGAGCAGTCCTTCTCCACGAAGAGGCGGTAGAGGTTCTGCAGGAAGACCACGCCCTGCTTGAAGGCGTCGCCCTCGAGGCCCAGGGCGAAGGCAACCTGGCGCGCCTGGAAGCCGCAGAGGCCCAGCGCAGGATCGACGGCCACCTTGACGATCTTCTCGGGGGTCTTCTCGGCCACTTCTTCGATTTCCACGCCGCCCTCGGTGGAGGCCAGGATGGTGATGCGGCTGGAGGAGCGATCCACCAGGAAGCTCAGGTAGAGCTCCCGGGCGATGTCCACGGGCTTGGAGAGAAACACGGTGCGGACCTTGCGGCCTTCGGGGCCGGTCTGCTTGGTGATCAGCTGCATGCCAGCCATGGCCTTGAACAGCTCAGCGGCCTTGTCGGGGTCCGTGGCGAACTTCACACCACCGCCCTTGCCGCGCCCGCCGGCGTGGATCTGGGCCTTGACGACGCTGGCGCCGCCGAAGCCCTTCGTGATCATGCGGGCCTCTTCGGCGTCCTGGGCCACCTGCCCATCGGGCGTGGCCACCTTGTACTTCCGAAGCAGCTCTTTGGCTTGATATTCATGGATGTTCATGCGGGCTCCAGTTAGGTCACTCTCCAGTCTACCGTCCGAAGGCCCAGGATCGAACCCTGAAGGCTGTGACCCATGGCATCCTTTGGGGGTTGCGGAGGCCCCCATGGCCCAGCTGGATCGGTTGCTCTCTCATGTCATCACCAAAGCTGGCACCCGCCTGGAAGTCAAAGCGGACCGGAAGCCCCGCCTGGAGCTAAAGAACGGGGAGGCCATGGACCTGCTCCCCACCCCCCTGCCCTCGGTGATGGTGGATGTGCTGGCGGGGGATGTGGTGCCAGCGGAGCTGAAGGCCGCCTGGCAGCGGGATGGCGCCGCGGACTTCGAGTATGAGCTGTCCGGCATGGCCTTCCGCATCCGCCTGAGCCGCTACATGGACTCCCCACATATCCTGGCGGAGCTCAAGGGCCCAGCCCGGCCGGTCATCTCTGCCCCCGCCCCGGTGGAGGCTATCCCACTCCCACCGCCCCCAGCCCAGCCCCGGCAGGCCCCGGACCGCCCGGGAACGGAAGCTGCGGAGACCCTCCGCCTAGCCCCCAGCCGACCGACCCCCGCCCCGCCCCGCCCCCGCAAGGCCCACAGCAATCCCCTGGCCGAGCGCCTCTTGAGCGCCCTCCTCGAGCAGCAGGGGTCGGACCTCCACTGCACCAGCCAGGAACCACCCCTGATTCGCATCGACGGGGATATGAAGGAGCTGGCAGGCTTCGGCCCACTGGATTCCGCCACGCTGACCGAGATGATGGAGACCCTGGCCAACCCGGTGGCCTGGCAGCGGTTCCAGGAGCACCATGACGCCGACTTCGCCTATGCCTACGAGGCCGGGGGCTGCCGGCTCCGAGTGAACTATTTCCAGGACCGAGTGGGTCCAGGCCTGGTCTGCCGGGTGATCCCCAACCAGATCCCAGATCCCGACCGCCTGGGCATCCCCGAGCCTGTCCGCCGCCTCGCCACCCTCTCCAAGGGCCTGGTGCTGGTGACAGGGCCCACGGGCAGCGGCAAGTCCACCACCCTGGCGGCGATCATTGACTTGGCCAACCAGAAGCGGAAGGACCACATCCTCACCATCGAGGACCCCATTGAGTTCGTCCACCCCCGCAAGGGCTGCCTGGTGAATCAGCGGGAGGTCGGAACCCACACCGACAGCTTCAAGAGCGGCCTGCGGGCGGCCCTGCGCGAGGACCCGGACGTGGTGCTGGTGGGTGAGATGCGGGACCTGGAGACCATCGCCATTGCCCTGGAGACCGCTGCCACCGGCCACCTGGTGTTCGGCACCCTGCACACCAGCAGCGCCATCGGCACCGTGGATCGCATCGTGGACCAGTTCCCTGCAGACCGGCAGCAGCAGATCCGGGTCATGCTGGCCGACAGCCTCAAGTGCGTGGTGAGCCAGGTCCTCCTCAAGAAGGTGGGCGGGGGGCGCTTGGCCGCCCTGGAGACCCTTTTCATCACCCCCGCCATTGCCAACCTCATCCGGGAGGGCAAGAACTTCCAGATCACCAGCGCCATGCAGACGGGGCGCAGCTACGGCCAGCGCCTCATGAACGACACCCTGGTGGAGCTGGTCCAGGCCCGCAAGGTGGAGCCCATGGAGGCCTACCTGAAGTGCCCGGACAAGGAGAGCTTCATCAACGCCTGCAAGCGGGCTGGCATTCCCTTCGACCTGCGCCTGGGTGAGCCCGAGGCCTAAACCAGGTCGGGTCCTTTCCGAATCCCAGCCAAGAAGCCGCCCTTGCGCCAAGAGGCGGATTTCCCATGCTGTACAACGTGGGAGGTTGGAAATGGCCGTTCCTTCAAGCAAGGCCTCGCGGTCCCATCAGGTCCCAGCCCGCGCCCGGGCGCCCCTGCCCCCTCGGTCCCGGCGGTCTCGCCTGGTGGTGGCCGTGCTGCCCTTCCTGGACCTGCGGTCCGAGGTCGGCGAGGAGCCGCTCACAGAAGGTCTCGCCGAGGAGATTCTCCAGGCGCTCAACGCGGTGGAGGGCCTCCGGGTGATCTCCCGGACGACCTCTTTCCTCTACGGGGGCTCGGGGCTTTCCCTCGCCGAGGTGGGTCGCCGCCTCCAAGCGGACGCCATCCTGGGGGGATCCATCCTGCCTCAGGGGGAGCGCCTGACCATCCGGGCGGAGCTCCTGGCCGTGGCCACTGAGCAGCCTCTGTGGACCCAGACCTTCGGACTCGACCGAAAGGACCTGTTCCCGACTCTGGAGATGATCATCCGGGGTGTTGCCGAGGCATTGCAGACCCCCGCCCCACTCCGGACGCGGCGGGCCGTGGACCTTCGGGCCTACGAGTTCTACCTGCGGGGTCGGAGCTACTATTACCGCTTCAACCGTCACGGCATGGCCTTCGCCGCCCAGATGTTCCAGCAGGCCCTGGACCGCGATCCAGACTATGCCTCGGCCTGGGCGGGGCTGGCCAACTGCGCAGCCTATGCCCACATCTACATCGAGCGCACCGAGGCCCAGCGCGAGCTGGCGGAAGCCTGCAGCCAGAAGGCCCTGGAGCTGGATCCCACCCTGTCCGAAGCCCACGCCTCGCGGGGTGTGGCCCTGTCAGCGGCTGGCCGGGCCGATGAAGCCGAGGCGGCCTTCGAGACATCCCTGCGCCTGGATCCCAACCTCTACGAAGCGGCCTACTTCTATGCCCGGCACTGCTTCGCTGCCGGTAAGCCTGAGCGTGCCATCGAGTACTTCGAGTGGGCGGCAGCCCTGCGGCCCGAGGACTTCCAGGCCATCCTGCTGGTGGCCCAGGCCTACCACAGCCTGGGGGTTGAGGACGAGGCCGAACGGGCACGGCGGCAGGGGCTGGCCCTGGTGGAACAGCGGCTGCAGCACGCTCCGGACGATGTGCGCGCCCGCTACCTCGGCGCCAACGCCCTGGTAGCCCTGGGCGAGCGGGAGAAGGGCCTGGCCTGGGCTCGCCAGGCCCGGAGCATGGACCCGGAGGACCCCATGCTGCTCTACAACCTGGGCTGCATCAATGCCCTGGCGGGCGAACCGGCGGAGGCCCTGGCCTGCCTGGGTCAAGCCGTAGCCGCAGGGCTCACCCAGAAGGACTGGCTGCTCCATGACGGGGACCTGGATTCTCTCCGGAACCTCCCCGACTTCCAGCGCCTGCTCGAGAAGCTGTAGGGCGGGTCCCTACTTGCTGCGCGACAGCAGGGCCTCGGGGATTTCCCGCAGCAGCTCGCCCGTGGCTGCATCACCGGCCACATCGGCCAGGTGCGCCACAGCACTGCGGGAGGCGCAGAGGGCCAGGTCCCGGGTCTCGGCCAGGGCATCGTGTCGGGCGATGAGCTCCCGCAGGCGGGCCTCTTCATCGGCAGGAATGGGTACCTCCTCGCCCCGGTCCCAGATCGTACGGACCAGGCTCCGGACCTCGTCCGGGGCGAGCTCCAGCAGCGTCAGCATGGGCAGTGTGAGCTTCCCCTCCCGCAGGTCGCTGAAGGCAGGCTTGCCCAGCTCGGCGCTGGTCGAGGTGTAGTCCAGCAGGTCGTCCACCAACTGGAAGGCGCGGCCGACCTCCAGGCCATACTGCCGCATGGCTAGGCACTCCGCTGGATTCCGGCCCGTGAGCACGGCGCCGCTCTCGGTGCAGCCGCTGAACAGCAGCGCGGTCTTGCGCTCCTGAATGTCGAAGTAGTCCTTGCGGCTGGTGTCCAGCTTGAAGAGCACGTCGTTCTGGATGAGCTCGCCCTCGATCATCCGGGTGGTCACCTCAGCGAAGATCTCCATCATCCGCCAGCTTCGGCCGGCGATGGCCTCACCCATGGCCACCAGGTAGAGGAGGTCGCCGAACAACACCGTCAGGGTGTTCCCCCAGAGGCGGTTGAGGGTGGGCATGCCCCGGCGGAGCTGGGCGTGGTCGATGACATCGTCGTGGACCAGGGTGGCCGTGTGGATCAGCTCAAAGACGGCCCCAAAGCGGACATCCTCTTCGTTCTGTACACCGCAGAACCGCGACGAGAGCATGACCAGTGCGGGGCGGAGGCGCTTGCCCTGGCCCCCTCGCACATGCTGAGCCAGCTTCTGGACCACCTCCACGTCGCTCTGCAGGATGCGCTGGAGCTCCGCCTCCACCCGGGCGAGCTTGGGTGCGATGGGTAGGAAGTAGTGCGAGAGGTCGAGTCGGGCCACCTCAGCCCCGGTAGTTGGTGAACTGCAGGTCGAGGCCCTGATCGTCCTTCTTGAAGAGGGCCATGACCTCCTGCAAATCATCGCGGCTCTTGCCGCTCACCCGCAGTTGGTCGCTCTGGATGCTGGCCTGGACCTTGATCTTGGAGTCCTTGAGGGCCTTGATAAGTCCCTTGGCCTTCTCCACGGGGATCCCCTGCTGGATGGTGACCTCCTGGCGGACGGTGCCCTTGGAAGCCGGGTCCACCTTGCCGTAGACCATGCTGCGGATGCTGACACCCCGCTTGTGCAGCTTGGTCTGGAGCACGTCCACCACGGCTCGGAGCTTCACCTCGTCGTCGCTGGTGAGCACCAGGACCTTGTCATCCTTCAGCTCGATCTTGGAGACTGAGCCCTTGAAGTCGTAGCGCTGGCCGATCTCCTTCATGGCCTGGGCCAGGGCGTTCTTGACCTCGTCCAGGTCAACCTTGCAGACCACGTCGAACGAACACTCACTGGCCATGGCAGCTCCCGGGGGTGGATGGCCTTCCAGATTAGCGCCGCCAGAGGGATAGGAAAAGGCCGGGTCCGTTGTAGCGAGGTTCCCAGGCGTCGACCTCAGGCCTCCAGGTTGCGCAACAGGTCTGGCCAGCCCTCCCAGAGACTCAGGAGTTGAAAGGCCGACAGCACCAGGGCGTGATGGACCTCGCCTTGCGCCATGCGCTGGCGCCACTCGGTCCAGGGACAGGCCCAGACCTGCAGCTCCTCGGCCGGATCCAGCTCCAGCGCGCCCTCTGGCTCGCAGTCCAGGGCCAGGAAGGTGTGGCAGCGGTTGTTCTGGGTGGCCGGGTTGGGGGTGCAGGCGCCCAGGGCCACCCAGGTGGTGGCACGGTGGCCAGTCTCCTCCCGCAGCTCTCGGCGGGCGGCCGCCTCCGGGGCTTCGTTGGCATCACAGCCGCCGCCGGGGATCTCCAGGGTGGAGGCGTCGATGCCATGGCGAAACTGCTCCACCACCAGCAGGTCGCCCCCCCGGGTGAAGGCCACCACGTTGACCCAGTCCGGGCCCTCCAGGCGGTAGAAGGCGTGGGGACGGCCCGAGTGGGGGCTGCGCCGCTGCGCCACGATCTGGCGAAAGAGGCGGGAGTCCTGGCGGACACTCTCGGAGTCCTGGGGCCAGGGCGTGGCGGGATCGAAGCCGTCCGGGTGGCGGTGGAGGAGGCGCATCAGTAGGTGGGCACCGAGGGGTCCAGGCGGCTGTAGGCGTTGATGCCGCCCCGGAGGTTGGCCACCTGGCGGAAGCCCATGGCCTGCAGGAACCGGAGGGCCTGCATGCTGCGGGCCCCGTGGTGGCAGTAGATGGCCACCGGGCGGTCGCGATCCAGCTCCGCCACTCGGGCCTCCAGGACCCCCAGGGGAATCAGCACCGAGCCGGGGATGCGGGCCAGCTCATGCTCCCAGGGCTGCCGCACATCCAGGCGCAGCACGGTGTCGGGCAGGGCCTGGAAGGCGGCTGCGTCCAGCTGGATGTCGTCTTCAAACAAGGCGGGCCTCCCCCTGGTCCAGGACCCGGCTGCAGATGTGGTGGGTGATGACATCCATGGCGGTGCGGTTCTCCACCCCCGTAGGCACGATGAGGTCCGCCCAGCGCTTGCTGGGCTCGACGAACTCCAGGTGCATGGGGCGGACGCTGCGCTCGTACTGGTCCATGACGCTCTCCAGGCTGCGGCCCCGCTCCCGGGTGTCGCGGCGGATGCGGCGGAGGATGCGGATGTCGGCGTCGGTGTCCACGAAGATCTTGATGTCCAACTGATCTCGGAGCTCTGGCAGGGCATACAGCAGGAGGCCCTCCAGGATCACCACCTGGCCCGGTGGCAGGGGGTCTTCCCAGCCCGTGCGGTCCGAGAGGGTGAAGTCATAGCGGGGCTTGCGGATGCTCTCCCCCCGGTGGAGGGCCGTCAGGTGAACGGCCATCAGCTCCAGGTCGAAGGCGTGGGGGTGGTCCCAGTTCACGGGCTGATCGCCGAAGCGCCCCTTCACCACCTCCAGCGGGGCGTAGTAGGCGTCCATGTCCAGGAGCATGGTCACCACATCTCGGGTCCGGAGGCGGTCCACCAGCTCGACGGCCACGGAGGTCTTGCCACTGCCAGACCCCCCCACGATGCCCACCAGCATCGGCCTTTGCGCCATCGCACCCCCCTTCCCTCCATCCTACTTCAGGCCCGGGCTCCCCGCTCCTGGGAAGGCGGTCCCCCTTCTGGCCCGGGCCGAGGTCTGATATGGTTCGGCCATGCTCCGCCCTCTTGCTGCACCTCTTGCGCTGCTCCTCCTGCTGGCAGGGTGTAGCTCTGAGGACCCCAGGCTGCCCGGCAACCTCTACGAGGAGGCCCGGAAGCTGAACCTGGAGGGCCGGGGTCTGGAAGCCAAGGCCATGATGCAGCACCTGGTGGCCCGCTACCCGGACACGGAACCGGCGCGCCAGGCTCGGCGGGACCTCTTTCTCATCGAGGCCTTCGTGAACCGTGATCTGGCGGACCGCCGGAGGCAGCTCCGGACCGCCATGAAGCGGGTGGCAGATGCCCTCACCCGGTACAAGGGCAAGCGGGGGGAGTACCCCTTCTTCCTGACGGAGCTGGTGCCGGAGTACCTCGAGCGGGTTCCCGAGGCCCCCTGGGGCCACCCCTTCCTCTACCGGGCCTATGTCACCCGGCCCATCGAGGAAGTCCCGGTTCGCCGCGGCCCCGCCCGCCAGCGCTTCAACACAAAACTGGACGGCTACTACCTGGCCTGCCTGGGCACCGACCTCAAGCCCGGTGGCACCGACCTCGCCGCCGACCTCCTCATCAAGGATGGCGAGCCCTGGGAAGAGCCCGCCTTCCCCCCCATGCCCCAGCCGCAGCCGGTTCGTTGAGCTTCGAACACACGCCCT
>SESD01001483.1_pt1 | contig 12976 bp, 13 predicted proteins | sample 3171411 | NCBI WGS metagenome assembly SESD01 (sample SAMN06051880, study PRJNA518727) | freshwater metagenome | biome: subpolar coniferous forest; feature: holomictic lake; material: water; isolation source: holomictic Lake 442, 16.5 m depth | place: Canada: near Kenora, Ontario | collected...
ATTACCTGTTGATAAATACCATATTCCGCTATTTATTTATGCGCCAAAACACATTCTAGCCGTTGAAAATGCAACGCTTTCCAGCCAAATTGATGTTGCGCCGACCATTTTAGGATTGCTAAATTTGAATTACGAAAGCCAATTTTATGGGCAGGATATTTTCAAAATGTCGCCCGAAAAAGGTCGAGCTTTGGTGAGTAATTATCAAAAATTGGGGTTGTTTAAAGACAATAAATTAGTGTATTTATCGCCACAACAAAAAGTCGATATGATTGACGATCCGCTTGGCGAGCATCAGATATTGAAACCCGAATCACAACCTGACTTGCTTAATGACGTGATGGGATATTACCAATCGGCGGATTATATTTGGACGCATCGATTGAGTCGCTATCCTTAATTATGAAAGCACTTGCCGCAAAGCACCTCGCCGATTTTTTTATGCAATTAGAAATTGAAAAGCGCGTATCACTTCATACGCTGACAAATTACCAACGTGATTTGCGCCACTTGACAGATTTTTGTTTAAAACAAAATGTTGAACATTGGTCAGAATTACAGCCGAATCATATTCGTCAACACGTTGCAAATCGTCACCGACAAGGTTTGGGCAGTGCAAGTTTGCAACGTGAATTATCAGCAATACGCTCTTTTTATCATTATTTAGTGAAAAATAATTTGGTGACACTGAATCCCGCGCATTACGTCAAAGCTCCTAAATCAATTCGTAAATTACCAAAAACCTTAGATGTGGATCAAGTCTGTGGGCTATTAGATGCTGGCACAGATTCGGTTTTAGAAGTGCGTGATGTTGCGATGTTTGAATTGTTTTATTCGTCAGGTTTGCGTTTGAGTGAATTGGTTGATTTAAATTTAGCAGATTTAGATTTGAGTGATAAATCGTTGCGTGTTCAGTCGGGAAAAGGCGGCAAAGCACGGATTTTACCCATTGGCAGCAAAGCGATTTTGGCAATTCAAAATTGGTTAAAACACCGCGTGGCGCGAAATGAAACAGAATTTGCCGTTTTTTTATCCAAAAATGGCAACCGACTTTGCCAACGCAGCGTTCAATATCGACTTGAAAAATGGTGCCTTAAAAAAGGCATTGCTCAACACGTTCACCCACACGCTTTACGTCATTCTTTTGCCAGTCACTTACTGCAATCTAGTCAAGATTTACGCGCCGTTCAAGAATTACTTGGACACAGCAACATTAGTACCACGCAAATTTATACCCATTTAGATTTTGAACATTTGGCGAAGGTTTACGACAACGCACATCCGCGAGCAAAAAAAAAGCCCGTTTAGCCGCGCAAAAAGCACTCAAAACCTGCTACTATGCGCCACACTTTAAATCTCAATCAACGCAAAATCTATTTCCTTAAAAGGTTCAAATTATGGCGGCAAGCGAAAAAATATCAGACATTAAATCAAAAGGAACGGCGTGGATACTCGGCGTTTTGGGAATAATCATCACCTTAATTATGTTTATATTAAGTCAGTGGTGGGGACGCGAACCAGGGCAGTTTAACATTTTAGAATCGGCAATTTCTCAAGCTGGACTTACGCCAGCGACTCCACCTGAAGATGAAAATGCCGATGCGGGACATGGTGAAGTAGCAACAGCACCAAGTTATGAAGTTTTAGCGGCGGAGTTGCCACTTGGCTACACTTACACTGCGACATTAGCGCATATTGCTGATACGTTGCTGAATAAAAGTGGGGGCTATATTACTAACGACGTGGCACCACCTGGCGTGTTGCTTGATAACATTACCAGTTGGGAATTTGGCGCATTGGTTATGTTGCGTGACGCGACTACCGCATTACGGAACCATTTTGCCCGCGATCAATCTCAATCTGAACAAGATCCAGATTTAGCGGTTGCCGAACCTTATTTCTATTACGAACCAAATTCATGGGCGTTACCAGCGACCGAAGCGGAATATGAAAAAGGTGTTCAGGCATTGCACAAATACATGGCACGTTTGCAAGACCCAAATGCAGGTAAAAAAGCTCAATTTTATTCACGGGCGGATAACTTGTGGCAATACACTGAGGTTGTTATTAAACGGTTGGGTGATTTATCAACACGCCTAAGTTCTAACGCTTCCAGTAGCAACTTTGCACCAGGTTTGACTAATTTAGAACTTGAGGAAGCTAGCGGTAAAGTGGCAGCAAAAGTAACGTGGTTTGAAATCGATAATGTATTTTATGAAGCGCGTGGCGCGAGTTGGGCGTTGTTGCATATTTTGCGAGCGATTAAACACGACTTCCACGATATTTTGCTTGATAAACGCGCCATGCGTACCGTCGATGTCATGATTCGTGAACTTGAAAATAGTTTAACGCCAACGCTTAGTCCAATGGTTTTAGACGGCAGTGGTTATGGTTTATTTGCCAACTATTCGCTATCAATGGCTAACTATATTGCGCGTGCAAATGCTGCTGCGCTTGATTTACGCGATATTATGAACAGAGGCTAAAACGATGGAAGAACAACTCAATACCCATTTATCACAAATACAAATTTGGAAACGTATTTTTCTAATGTTGTTGTTTGCTGTAGTCATTACGATGGTGCGCTGGTTGGCTTGGGCAGTGATTCTATTGCAATTGTTTTTTGTTTTAGTTTCGGGTGAAAAAAATACTCATATTTTAAGTTTTGGTCGCGGTTTGGCAGTTTACGATTATCATCTTTTGTTATTTTTGGTTTTTGGTACAGAAACTTTACCGTTTCCATTTTCACCTTGGGCAATGTCCGCTGAATTGAAATCGCCAGATGAAAATTAAAAATCTCTCGCAAAAAAAATAGCGACACCATCGAGTGTTTAAAAAATGCCTTAAAACTAATGTTTTAGGGCATTTCAGTTTTAAAGCTGATGATTTAAAATGAAAAGAGAATATCTCAAATTGAATAAGGTTGAAAACACAATGATTTTTCCACGCAAACAAATTCGATTTGCTTTTTTATGCGGCTTATTAAGTTTTTCATCGTTAGCAAATGCTGATTTTTTTGAGTGGACGAATACCGAAATTCAATATCTTCACGGCGACAGTTATCGAATGCCCGCAAATCCTCGCAATATCAGTCAATCCATTATCACTTTTACACACGCAGATGGTTGGAAATATGGACATAACTTTATGTTTATGGATACGTCTATTACTGAAGATGGACAACCTTCACAAGCCAACGTTTATGGCGAAGCGTATAGTTATTTCAGTGCAGGAAAAATACTTGGCAAAGATTTGTCGTTCAGTATTTTTAAAGATATTAACGCGACGGTTGGTGTGAACACTGGGGAAAATTTTGATAGTCCAAAAAGCGGTACACGCATTGCGTTATATGGTTTCACCGTCGATTTTAATTTACCTGGCTTTACACTTTTCTCCGTTGATGTTCTCCGTCATCAAATTCTCGAACCCGCTGTCACTATGCAAAATTCATCTTGGCAATTTACACCCGTTTGGAAACTACCTTTTTCAATCGCCGATACAAAATGGAGCTTAGAAGGTTTTACCGATTTTATCGGTTCAAAAGGGGGCAATTATCATTACAGCATACTAGCGCAACCGCAATTACGCTTAGATGTTGGTGATTTGTGGGGCGATAGTAATCACCTTTTTGTGGGCGTTGAATATCAGTATTTTTATAACAAATACGGCATCAAAGGACTAAGCGAAAGTTTGCCACAAGCGTTAATTTTGTGGAAATTTTAAAAATGTCAAAGGTGTGATTTGACTAATTTTACACACCAGGTGGAGCCAAAACTGTTCGAGTACCATTATTTTCTGCTGCACTCACTACGCCTGCATTTTCCATTTCTTCAATCATCGATGCAGCACGGTTATAACCGACTTTGAAACGACGCTGTACACTTGAAATTGAGGCTTTGCGTGATTCAGTTACAAAACGCACTGCATCATCATAAAGAGGATCTGATTCAGACCCGCCACCATAACTATTCCCACCACCAAAACTGTCGCTTGAATCGGAACTTTCTTGCAAGATTTCTTTTAAATAATTGGTCGGACCTGTTTGTTTTAAGAATTCGACAACGCGATGCACTTCGTGATCATCTACAAATGCGCCATGAGCGCGAATTGGAATGCTTGTGCCAGACGGTAAAAACAACATATCTCCATTTCCCAAAAGCGTTTCTGCACCACCTTGATCTAAAATTGTCCGTGAATCAATCCGTGATGAAACTTGAAACGAAATCCGCGTCGGTACGTTGGCTTTAATTAAACCCGTTAAAACATCCACCGATGGACGTTGTGTCGCCAAAATTAAATGAATACCTGCCGCCCTCGCTTTTTGCGCTAAACGGGCAATGAGTTCTTCAACTTTTTTGCCAACAATCATCATCATGTCAGCTAATTCGTCAATCACAATCACAATGCTAGGCAACGTCGAGAGCGTGGGTAAATCTTCGTCATCTTCAAGTGGATTTATCATTTGGAACATTGGATCCCGAATCGTTTCACCACGTTCAGCCGCATCTTCAATGACTTGATTAAATCCCGCGAGATTTCGCACACCCATTTTCGACATCAATTTATAACGGCGTTCCATTTCACCAACCGCCCAACGCAGCGCGTTACTCGCTTCTTTCATGTCAGTAACAACTGGCGTGAGTAAATGCGGAATTCCTTCATAAACGGATAATTCCAACATTTTTGGATCAATCATAATTAAGCGCACTTGTTCGGGAGTCGCCTTATAAAGCAAACTCAAAATCATGGTGTTAATTGCAACCGATTTACCCGAACCTGTTGTTCCCGCAACCAGCGCGTGCGGCATTTTTCCTAAATCCGCACAAATCGGAATGCCCGCAATATCTTTCCCCATTGCAAGCGTGAGCATTGATTTTGACTTTTCAAATGCCGCCGATTTCAATAATTCGCGTAACGTCACCATTTCACGCACACGGTTTGGAATTTCTAAACCAACGACAGGTTTTCCTGGAATAATTTCGACGATTCGCACACTTGTGACCGATAAAGAACGCGCTAAATCTTTGGATAAACTACTAATTCGACTAACTTTTACGCCAGCCGCGAGTTGTAATTCAAAGCGTGTAATCACTGGACCTGGATGAAATCCGACGACTGTTACCGCAACATTAAAATCAGCCAAAATATCTTCCACAAGGCGAGACATATCTTCCAAATCGTCTTCTGAATAACCAATCACTTTTGTATCGATTTCGTCGAGTAATGCGAGTGTAGGCAGTTTATTTTTCTTTGGATATTTGATTTCTTTTGGTTTTTTTTCGACGACTTTTTTAGGTGATTTTGTTTCGGCAACTTTTTCAACCGCTTTTTCAGCGTGTTCAATAACTTCGGCTTTAACGTGTTTGACCGTTTCGACTAATTTATCGAACTTTTTACTTAAGGGAGTTTTTATTGGTTTATCGGTTTTTTCGACTATGTTTGATGGCTCTGATGTAGATTTCGGTTTTGCTTTTTTTACTGTTTTTTTTTCAGATTCGGTTTCTTCGTTAGTTTCAATTTCATTTAATAATTCATCAAAATCGGCATCTTCGGCATCAAAAAACTCTTCAATAGGTTTAACTTTTGGCGGATTTTTTTTACGAGCTACGTTTTTTTCAGTTTCATTAACGAGTTGTAAAATCGGTGGCTGCGGTGCGTTGTTGTGTAAAATCTCCAAAACGCCGCGATAAAACGTTCCGCCAATAGCAAAACTATGTTTACCAATAAAATCGAGGGCAGAAAGCAACGAAATTTCTGTGACTAATCGTAAGCCCGCGAATAAAATGACTAACAAAAATAGTGTTGCACCAGAATTGCCAAATGCAACGGCTAAAGCAGTTCCTACTTCTTGCCCCAAAATGCCTCCCGCATTACGCGGTAACTCAAGATTTGTGTGTAAAAAATAAAAATTAAATAACGCATCAGCAGAAATAATTGTGGTAATTGCACCGAGCCAATGCAGTGTTAACATAATGCGTGATTGCTCAATGCGGCGTTGGCTGTAAGTCAAATAGCCTTGCCAGACTAGAATGAATGGAAAAACATAAGCACATAATCCAAAAAAACTGAGTATGAAATCTGCTAACCATGCGCCAAACATACCGCACGCATTAGAAATAGTTTGCACTGAGCCGCTGTGTGTCCAGCCCGCATCGTCGTTATTGAAAGTAAGAAGCGAAATGAGGAAAAATAAAGCTCCTGCAATTACGCTTAATAATGCTACTTCACGCAAACCTCGAAACGTTTTTTCTTCCATCACAGCTGCCATAATTTAAATACCGTCGTTTAAAATTTATCAAATAAAACATAATTATAGAACAATAATTGCAGTATTTACATTAAATTTTATTCGTTATGAATGCTATTTAATGATGAGAAGGATTGATTTTTGAGGTGGTTCATTTTGATATTGTGATAGCTTTATTACAATGAGAAACTCGATTCTTAAATCGAAGAACTTTTTTATTTTGTTCAAGTTGTTTACGCCTAATTCAGTAATTCATTCAAAATTTGCCTTATAATTCGCAAACTTTTAATTTCTTGCTGAGAAAAATCAAATGACTGAAAAATATAATGCACCTATCGCTGTTGAGATTGAAGACGGTAAAACTTATGGTTGGTGTAGTTGTGGATTAAGCGGTGAAATGCCGCTTTGTGACGGCACACATAAAACCGCTGACACCGAAAAACGATCATTAAAATTCGTCGCAGAAGAAACCAAAACTGTTTATTTGTGTGCATGTGGTAAAACAAAAAATGCACCGTATTGCGACGGTAGTCATTCGCACTAAGGTTGAAAATGGCTATTGAAATCGAACACAAATTTTTACTCGCAAGTAATGGCTGGCGCGAATTTATTAGCCACTCTGTTATTTACAAACAAGGTTATTTAAGTTCACAAGCGACCAGTTCCATTCGTGTTCGTATAAGCGACAAGCAAGCGTGGCTCAATATCAAAAGCGCGACCATTGGTACGCAACGCTCGGAATACGAATACGAAATCCCACTTGCTGACGCGCACGAAATTTTGGAAAATTTGTGCTTAAAATCCGTCATTGAAAAAACACGCCACTTTGTTAAACACGAAAATCATTTGTGGGAAATCGACGAATTCGACGGTGAAAACGCGGGCTTGATTGTTGCTGAAATCGAACTAAATGCACTAAATGAAGCGTTTGAAAAACCTGATTGGATTGGCGCAGAAGTGACGCAAGACGTGCGTTATTACAATAATAATCTTGCTAAAAATCCTTATTCAGCATGGCGCGACGATGTTTGAAACCGTTGGTAAATCGTTAGATCCTGCTGATTGGATAGCATTTCGGCAACAAGCCCACAAAATACTTGATGATATGCTTGATTATACGGAAGGTTTAAATGCGCGTGATGTTTGGCAACCCATGCCTGCTGACGTTCAAGCGCATTTACGTTCGCCGCTGACTGAAAAAACCTTAACTGAAGCGCACGTCGATTTTATGCAAAACATTTTGCCTTACGCCGTCGGCAACGCACATCCACGTTTTATGGGCTGGGTTCATGGTGGTGGTACGCCAGTTGGAATGTTGGCTGAAATGTTGGCAGCGGGTTTGAATGCAAATTTAGGCGGACGCAATCAAGCACCTGTTGAAATTGAACGCCAAGTGATGCGCTGGGTACGCGATTTATTTGGCTTCCCCGACACGGCGAGCGGTTTGTTTGTCACGGGAACCTCGATGGCGAATTTGATTGGGTGTTTATGTGCAAAGCCTAAAAAAAATCAGGACGGACAATTAACCGCTTACACCTCAACTGCCGCACACGTTAGCGTCCCGCAAGCCTTAGATATTTCAGGCATTGGTATAAATGCTTTACGAAAAATCGCTGTTAATTCAAATTATGAAATAGATGTTGTTGCGTTAGAACAAGCGATTATTGCTGATAAACAAGCGGGCAAAATGCCATTTCTAGTCGTGGCAACCATTGGAACTGTTGATGTGGGTGCGATTGACGATTTACAAAAAATCGCTGCAATATGTCGTAAGGAAAACGTTTGGCTTCATATTGACGGCGCATTTGGCGCATTGGCAATGCTTGCACCCGAAATTGCGCCACGTTTGGCGGGAATTGAACTTGCCGATTCGATTGCATTCGATTTTCACAAATGGGGACAAGTGCCTTATGACGCTGGTTTTATCTTGGTTCGAGATGGCGATATTCATCAAAAAACCTTCGCTTCACCCGCCGCATATTTACAACGTCAAGAACGTGGTTTGTCGGCAAACTCACCGTGGGCGTGTGATTTAGGATTGGATTTATCACGCGGTTTTCGAGCGTTAAAAACGTGGTTTACCTTGAGCGTTTATGGCAACGAAAAACTTGGGCAGGTTGTCGCACACACTTGTGAATTAGCGCAGCTTTTAAAACAACGTATTGAAACCACACCTGAATTACAATTACTTGCACCTGTTGCGTTGAATATCGTGTGTTTTCGTTACCGTTGCGAGGACGCAAATCGTGTGAATAATGAAATCGTGATTCAATTACAAGAATCGGGCATTGTCGCGCCATCTTCAACAACGCTTAATGGCAATGTCGCGATTCGTGCTGCGATTGTGAATCACCGCACGACGAAAAATGATATTGATATTTTGCTGGCAACCACTTTGGAATTTGGTAACGCCTTAACTTTGAACAATACTTTATGAAACAAATTTTAGATTTAAATGTATTAGCAAAAACGCCTTTTATTGGTTTAGTTGAACTGATGCGATTGGCGCATGCAAATGTTGATATTTCGCCGCTTGGACAAATGTTAATCAATAAAACAGCTGAAAATCTTGATGATGCAAATGCGTTGATGGATTTAGCGACGGTTTTACAATTGCGCGGAAATCGTGAGCTTGCGTTACAAATTCAAGCACAGGCAATTGAAATACAACGTGCTTACACGCAGTCTGTAGACAATCCAACCTTGCGCGTGTTGGCATTAATGAGTGCGGGTGATTTGATGGCGAACACGCCGATTGAATTTTTGCTCGAAAATTCGGGCATTGAATTGACACAATTTTATGTGACCGACGATTTATTTACGGTGGCGGGTGCGTTAAATGAAGATTTACCTGAACATGATGTGTTATTCGTCGCGATTGCGGAATCAGAAGATAATTTGCTGTTATTAAAACAACTCGAACCGATTTTAAAATCGTGGGCAAAACCTGTTTTAAACAAACCCGAATGTATTGCCAAAATGTCGCGTGATGCGGCGTGTCAATTATTGGCGAAAGCGGCAGGGATTTTAATGCCAGAAACTGTGCGTTACACAGTTGAAAATCTTAACCCAGAAAATTATCCGTTAATTATTCGCCCCGTTGATTCGCACGCGGGTCACGATTTGGAAAAAATTGAATCGTCAACAGAGTTGAATAATTACGTTAAACGGCAAAATTTTAACGAATTTTTTATGGCGAAATTTGTAGATTATCGCAACGCTGACGGGCTGTTTCGCAAATATCGCGTGATGCTCATTTCAGGACAACCATTTTTAGCGCATTTGGCAATTTCTGACCATTGGATGATTCATTATTTAAATGCTGGAATGGCGGAAGATGCTATTAAGCGTGCTGAAGAAGCGAAAGTAATGCACAATTTTGATACTACATTTGCAAAAAAACACGCAGCTGCTTTCAAAACAATTTATGAGCGCACGGGTTTGGATTACATTGGCATTGATTGTAGCGAAACATCAAACGGTGAGTTGCTGATTTTTGAAATTGACAGTTGCATGATTGTTCACGCGATTGATTCTATCGATTTATTTCCTTATAAACCTATTTACATGACAAAATTATTTGCCGCGTTTCAACAATTAATTGTTGAATCTATTTTCTAATTTTTTACACAAAGAGAGTTACAAATGACAAAAGAAATTATCCACACGACGCTTGCTCCTCAAGCAATTGGTACTTATTCACAAGCGGTTAAAGTGAATCGCACAGTTTATTTATCAGGTCAAATTCCACTCGTTCCTGCAACAATGACGATGGTAGACGGCGACATTATTGCTGAAATCACGCAAGTTTTTGAAAACATCCAAGCTGTTGCTCACGCGGCGGGTGGCGATTTAAATGACATTGTAAAGTTGAATGTATTTTTAACCGATTTAGCACATTTTCCGATTGTGAATGAAATTATGGGACGTTATTTTGATGAACCTTATCCAGCCCGTGCAGCGATTGGTGTGGCGGCTTTGCCAAAAGACGCAGGCGTTGAAATGGACGGTATTATGGAATTGCCGATTCAAGAATATGCGTGATTTTCATTAAGTAATAGTTCCTGCAAAATAATTCAAGTGAGTTAATGTTACGCAAAATCAGCAACTTGCATTTTATTAATTTTGTTGATGACACTTGGTTGCAATGATTGTTAAACCGTATTGTTTTGCAGGAACTCCCCAAAATTAACCTATAATCAGCACATTCTAAAACTGTTAATAAGTGACTTTTTATGCAAAACACCGTTGTTACCCCCACAGATTTAAAAACTGCGCTGGTCGAAATTCGTCAAGCTGCTGCTGAACTTTATCGTTTTACCGAAAAATTAACACTGTTAAAAATGGTTCATCACGTTGCAATACAAGTGATTAAATCGGTTGATAATCTCCAAAAAGAATTAAAAAAACCGCTCACTGGTGCAGATTTATTCGTCGCTTTAGAATCATCAAAAACGGTTTTATTTTTGGAAGAAGTGGTTGATGCCGACACGATGAGTGATTTGGAAGATTATATTTTGTCATTTACAAAAAAATTAGATGACGAAGATTTAACGCAGTTTTTAAGTGAAGTGATGGACAAAGTCGAAACAAAATACAATTCGATGCTCGAAAAAACACACGAATTTAATTCACTAATCAAAGATGAATTGGAATAATCTCGTTACATTCGCTAATTTGCATCCTGTCACAACGAGTATTGGATTATTAATTAGTGGCAATATTTTTATGACTTTTGCGTGGTACGCACATTTAAAAGAATTACATAATAAACCTTGGATTGTTGCGGCTTTAGTGAGTTGGTTTATCGCATTATTCGAGTATTTATTACAAGTTCCAGCCAATAGAATTGGGTACACGGTCTTAACCATTGGACAGTTAAAAATCATTCAAGAAGTGATTACATTGTCTATGTTTGTTCCATTTTCTGTTTATTACTTGCGCGAACCTCTAAAGCTAGATTATTTGTGGGCATTTTTTTGTTTAATTGGTGCTGTGTATTTTGTGTTTCGAGAAAAGCTCTAAGCGCGACAGTCTTTGGTTTTTATGGCAAAATCAGTTTGTTTTCAATTTATTCATTTAATCGAGGGAATCATTTTATGAAACGTATATTTTTATTTTTAGTCACCAACCTTGCAGTAATGGTGGTGATTGGCGTTATTTTTAATTTGTTGGGTTTGCACAGTTCTTTAGCGGCAAACGGTGTCGATTTGGATTTGAAAAAATTGCTCGTTATGTCGGCAATTATCGGCTCATCAGGTTCGGTTATTTCATTGTTAATGTCGAAATGGTCGGCGAAACGTGGCATGGGCGTTGTGGTTATTGAATCACCGCAAAATCAAACTGAAAAATGGTTGATGGACATTGTGGCGCGTCAATCTCAACTCGCAGGAATTGGAATGCCAGAAGTGGGTATTTTTGAATCACCTGAACCGAATGCGTTTGCGACTGGTGCAAGTCGTGATAATGCGTTAGTTGCTGTCAGTACAGGTTTGTTGCACGCAATGAATGCTGACGAAGTTGAAGCGGTTGTGGGTCACGAAATTAGTCACGTTGCCAATGGCGATATGATTACGATGGCGTTGATGCAAGGCGTTGTGAACACCTTTGTTTATTTCTTCGCTACGATTATTGGTCATTTTGTAGATAAAGTGATTTTGAAAAACGAAGAAAGCGGCTACGGCTGGGCGTATTACGTTACTCAAATGGTGGCGCAAATTGCGCTCGGTATTTTGGCTTCAATGTTAACGATGTGGTTTTCGCGTTACCGTGAATTCAGAGCTGATGAAGGTGGCGCGAATTTAGCAGGTCGTGAAAAAATGATTTCAGCACTTCAAGCGTTACAACGCGCTCACGAACCTGAAGCATTACCTGGTCAATTAGCTGCGTTTGGTATTAGTGGTAGCGGTTCAATGAAATTATTCATGACCCATCCACCACTTGAAGAACGCATCGCAGCATTGCAAAATTTGCGTTAATTCACTATAAAACAGGTGCAAAGTTTTCGACTTTGCGCCTTTCTTTTGTCTATCAATTACAAAATACAAAACGATGAGCATCCAACTTTCTAATCGCGTTAATGCTGTAAAACCTTCTCCGACTTTAGCAATAACAGCCCGTGCTGCAAAAATGCGTGCAGAAGGTCACGACATTATTGGTTTGGGCGCAGGTGAACCCGACTTTGATACGCCTGATTTTATTAAACAAGCCGCGATTGAAGCGATTAACAAAGGTTTCACAAAATACACTGCTGTTGATGGCATTGCGCCGCTTAAAAAAGCGATTATCGACAAATTCAAAAATGACAACGGTTTGGAATATAACGCGAAACAAATTTTGGTTTCTTGTGGTGGCAAACAAAGTTCGTTTAATTTAACGCAAGCTCTTTTGAATTCGGGCGATGAAGTAATTATTCCTGCACCTTATTGGGTTTCATATCCTGATATGGTTTTATTGGCGGATGGCGTTCCAGTTATTATTGAAACCACGCAAGCGCAAAATTTCAAAATTTCGCCTGAACAATTACGCGCCGCAATTACTGAAAAAACGCGCTTAATTTTTATCAATAGCCCATCAAATCCTTCTGGTTCTGCATATTCGTTAGACGAGTTGAAAGCATTGGGCAATGTATTAGCCGATTTCCCGAATATCATTATTGCCACCGACGATATGTACGAACATATTCTTTGGGAAGGTAAACAATTTGTGAACATTTTGAACGCGCATCCT
>SESD01001484.1_pt1 | contig 12976 bp, 7 predicted proteins | sample 3171411 | NCBI WGS metagenome assembly SESD01 (sample SAMN06051880, study PRJNA518727) | freshwater metagenome | biome: subpolar coniferous forest; feature: holomictic lake; material: water; isolation source: holomictic Lake 442, 16.5 m depth | place: Canada: near Kenora, Ontario | collected...
GCCACGCGGCGCGGTCAAAGGCCTGCAGTTCCTCGAACTTCTCCTGGGGGAAATCCATGCCTTCCCAATCGATGTCCTTGTAGCGGGGCATCCAGCCGATGGGCGTCTCCTTGGCCCGGCCGCCGGCGCGCACCCGGTCCGTGATCCACTTGAGGATGCGCATGTTCTCGGAAAACCCGGGCCACATGAACTTGCCGTCCTTGTCCTTGCGGAACCAGTTCACGTGGAAAATGCGCGGGGTCTCGGAGAGGTTGCGCTGCATCTTGATCCAGTGCCGGAAGTAGTCGCCCATGTTGTAGCCGCAGAACGGCAGCATGGCGAAGGGGTCGCGCCGGACCTTGCCGATCGTGCCCGCGGCGGCCGCGGTCATCTCGGAACCCATCGTGGCGCCGATGTAGACGCCGCTCGACCAGTTGAAGGCCTGGAAGATCAGCGGCATGGTGGTGGCCCGCCGGCCGCCGAAGATGAAGGCGCTGATCGGCACGCCCTCGGGATTCTCCCAATCCTTGTCGATCGTCGGGCATTGCGAGGCCGGGGCCGTGAAGCGGGAATTCGCATGCGCCGCCTTCGCGCCCGTCTGCAGCGCCATCTCGGGCGTCCAGCGCTTGCCCTGCCAGTCCGTGCACTCGGCGGGAGCATCGCCCGTCATGCCCTCCCACCAGACGCCACCGTCGGGCGTGAGGGCGACATTGGTGAAGATGGTGTTCTTCGAGAGCGCCGCCATGGCGTTCGGGTTGGTGGAATGGCTGGTGCCGGGCGCCACGCCGAAGAAGCCGGCCTCGGGGTTGATAGCGCGCAGCCGGCCCTCGGCGTCGGGTTTGATCCAGGCAATGTCATCGCCCACGGTCCAGACCTTCCAGCCCTTCTGCACAAAATGCTTCGGCGGGATGAGCATGGCAAAATTGGTCTTGCCGCAGGCGCTGGGAAAAGCCGCCGCCACGTAGGTCTTCTTCCCCTGGGGGTTCTCGACGCCGAGGATGAGCATGTGCTCGGCCATCCAACCCTCGTCTCGCGCCATCGCGCTGGCGATGCGCAGGGCGAAGCACTTCTTGCCAAGCAGCGCGTTGCCACCGTAGCCGGAGCCGTAGGACCAGATCTCGCGGGTCTCGGGGAAGTGGACGATGTATTTCTCCTTGTTGCACGGCCAGGGCACGTCCTTCTCGCCCTTGGCCAGCGGCGCGCCGACCGAGTGCATGCAGGGCACGACGCGCTTGAAATCCTTGTCGATCAGATTGAAGACCTTCTGGCCGATGCGCGCCATGATGCGCATGTTGACGACCACATAGGCCGAGTCGGTCAGCTGCACGCCGATCTGCGACATGGGCGAGCCGATGGGCCCCATGCTGTAGGCGAGCACATACATCGTCCGGCCCCTCATGCAGCCGTCGAACAGCCCGCGCAGGGTCTTCTTCATCTCGTAGGGGTTGACCCAGTTGTTGGTCGGGCCGGCGGCGTCCTTGGACTGGCTGCAGATGTAGGTGCGGTCCTCGACGCGGGCCACATCGTTGGCGTCGGAGCGCGCATAGTAGCAACCCGGCCACTTGTGCTGGTTGAGCTTGGTGAAGGTGCCGTTGGTCACCAGCTGGGCGCAGAGGTGGTCATACTCCTCCTGCGTGCCGTCCACCCAGTGGATGTCCGCCGGCTGGCAGAGCGCTTCCATTTTCTTCACCCACTGGATCAGGTGGGGATTGTTCGTCAGGGGCTTGGAATTGTGCTTCATGGTATAGAATTAGACGGGTGGCGGGCACGAGTAAACGGGAAAGGCGGGCGCGCCGCGGCCATGAACTGCGCTTGCCGGCTGCATTAGGGATGGCGCTGCGGATCCGCCGCGGCAAACTGCCGCACCATGGTCAAGCTCTGCATTTTCGTCGGCACCACCGTCGGTGGCTTTGCCTTCGGGTATGCCGGCGATGCCTTGGGCCTGAGCTTCCTCTGGTCTTTCCTCCTCAGCGGCGTCGGCAGCGTGCTGGGCGTCTACGCGGGCTGGAAGGTCGCGCAGCATTTTAAGTGAGCCGGCCGGGCCTTTCGCCTTGGGGCTAGGAGACATCGCCATCATCGAGCAACCATCCTCGCCTGAGGGACTGAAGGGGAGATGAACGGCAACTGAATGTTTATTCAGCCGGTGCATTGACCGGGGGCCCGGGACGCCCCCGCCTCAAAAGATCAGTTGCACGCGTGTCAGCAAGCGATCCCGGCTGGTGGTCGAGCCGGGCCCATCACCCTTCAGGTAATTGAGCATGAATTTGATGTCGTCGCCCTTCAGGTAATAGTTCAGCCCGAGCGTCAGGGTGCGCAGGGTGTTGCCGCCGATGTCCGTGTTCGGATCGAGCCACTCCTCCCGCACGACCGCCTGCAGTTTGGCGGGGACGAGGAAGTACGCCACCGTCACCTGCGCGCCCTCCGCCGTAAAATGCGAAACGGGCAGGCCATTGGCCGGCCGAAAGGTGCCGCGCAACCATTCCGTGCTTAGCTCCAACGGGCCGTGCGTCCATTGCGCATCCAATCCACCCATGGTGCGCGAACCCGTGATCAGGTTGCCGGGCAGGCCGAGATCAGGCTTCGCAATGCCCGCGTCCTCGCTCCACAAGCCGTCGGCCCCGACGACCACCCGGTCCTTCGCCGTGGCCACCGGCGTGAAGACCAGACGGAGGGATTTCTGGAATTTGTCGTTGTCATTGGCACTGACGTTGGAGCCATTGCCGTTGCCCACCACCGCCAGATAGCTGAGCTTTTTACCGAAAAAGTCTCCCGCTGCGCTGAGGCCCAGTTGCCGACCGTCGGACAAGCGATCATTCGACAGGGCTCGTTCGATGGTCACCATCTTGGTGTCACTGAGCAGGGCCTCGGCGCCAAAGGCGGGTTTCAGCTGGCCAAACTTGAGGTTAAACTCGGCATATTTATGCCAGTTGATGAAGATCTCATTGGCGCGCGTCAGCTGGCCGGTGGCCGCGCCCAGGGTGTTGCCCTGCAGGTCGAGTTCCGCCTTGAAATCGAAAGCCTCGGCAAAGCTGCCCGCGACATAGAGGCGGGCCCGGCGAAAGAAAAACCGGTCATGCACCGCGTTCCAGCGCGGGTCCGGCGCCCCGCCGAATTCCGCCTGGCCCTGCAGAAATCCGCCCACGGTAAGTTTGACTTCCTTGCCCCCCGCTGTGGCGAGGGCCGGGGCCGTGGTCTCATGCCAGCCCAGCTGTTTTTTTAGGTCCGCATTTTCGCGGGCCAGCCCCTGCACCTGCTGCTCCAGCGCCTTGAGGCGCTCCTCCACCCCCGGGCTGACCTGGGCGTGAAGCCAGGTCGCAACACCGAGAAACAACACGCCGACGATGGGCCGAGTGAGCGCGAAGGAGGTCATGGTCTTGGAGCAGGAGCATCTTTTTGATCGCGGGCAAGCGTCATCCCAGGGTCCTTCGACCCGTACCTTGCCCCGGCCCCGACGCTTGGAATGCCCGCACCGCGAAGGAACCAGACGCGACGGGACCCTGTTTAGTACCCGACGGCTAAGTTCGTGCGGCGGGGATCGGCGTAGCCCGTGTAGCCACCGGGATTCAACTCGATCGCGTTGATGCCACCGAAAACTCGGCCGGTGCCGGGGGGTTCCGCCAGCTCCACTTTCCAACCGAGCCCGCGCAGGGCCAGGGCCTCGCCGGCGGGAAAGGAATTCTCCGCCTGGATGGATTCCTCGTCATCCCGCCGCCAGTTCCGGTCGAAATGGAAGCGCGTGTCACCGATCGCCTCCGCGAGCGACCGGTTCAGCGCCAGCCGGTCGAGCAGGGCCTGCAGCATCGCCGTCGGGATCCGCGCCGCGCCGGGGATGCCGATCGCGAAGACCGGCCGGCCGGCGCGGAAGACGATCGTGGGTGAAATCGTGCTGCGCGGGCGCTTGCCCGGCGCGACGTAGTTGATGCTGCCCGGATCGGTGAAGTTGAAATTGCTCATCGAGTCGTTGAGCACCACGCCGGTGCCGGGGGGCACCACCCCGGCGCCAAAATGCAGGCTCTGCGACTGCGTGGCGCACACGATGTTGCCGGCTGCGTCCGCCACGAGAAAATGGGTGGTGGCCGCCATGGCGCTCTCCGAAGATCCGCTGTCGTCCCGCCAGGCGGCTTTCACGGCGGGCGGGGTCGTCGCCTGCGCCTGGGCGCGGATCGCCGCGATCGAATCCGGCGCCACCAGTTTTTCGAAATTGAACACCGCCGCGGGCGCGTCGCCGATGCCGTTCTGCACGAGGGGCTGTACCACGCGCCAGACCCGGCCGATCTTGTCGAGGTTGGCCGCCGCCCGCAGGGGCCCGCCCGCAAAGGTCTCATCTTCCAGGGCCTTCATGATGGTGAGAAACAGCGGCGCCCCGCTGGCCGGGGGCGGACCGGCCAGCAGATGGTAGCCGCGGAAATCGATGCCGATGGGCTCAACCAACCGGGGCTCGTAGTGCGCCAGGTCGTCAAGCGTCAGCGCCCCCCCGCCCTGTTGCGCCGCTGCAACCATCGCCTCGGCCACCGGCCCGCGGTAAAAGCCATCGCGGCCGTGTTGCGCCAGCAATTCGAGCGTGTGCGCCAGATCCGTATTGGCCAGGCGGGTCCCGACCACCGGCAGGGCGCCGGCGGGCAGGTAGAGCCGCGCGATCTCCGCGTCGCCCCGGCGCAGCTTCTTCTCCTGCTCGGCAAAGAACTCGCGGGTCTTCGGCAGCACCTCAAACCCCGCGCGCGCCAGCCGCAGGGCGGGCGCCACGTCGTCGGCCCATTTCCGCCGGCCCCACCGCTCGTGCGCCGTCCACAGCCCGGCCGCCAGGCCCGGCACGCAGACCGCGCCATAGCCGTAGCTGTGGTCGTCCTCCGGCCGGCGCAGGTACGCCGCCACCTCGAGCGAGCCGGCTGCGTCCATCGCGTCCAGCGCGTAGGTCCGCCCCGTCGCGGCCTCGTAATACAGCAGCATGAGCTTGCCGCCGAGCCCGGAGCCGTACGGCTCCGCCACGCCCAGCGAGAGCGAGACGGCGATGGCCGCGTCGACCGCCGTGCCCCCCGCCCGCAGGACCTCGATCCCGGCCTGCGCCGCCTGGGGATGCCCCGCCACGACCATACCGTGCAGGCCGGCCACGGGCTCGACCCGGACAGGCACCTGGCCCGCCGCCACGAGCGCCAGCACCAAAAACAGCCAGCCGAGCCGGACCACCGACCCGCGGCGCGGCCGGCCGGACCGGAGTCCGGGCCGGGCAACTGGGGGGCGGAGGCCAAGGCCGGCGGTCATCATAAGCCCGGGGGCCGCGCCAGGATGGCGCCGGCCTTGGTCGCGTCAAACGCGCCGTCCCACTTCGCCACGATCAGGGTGGCTACGGCGTTGCCGATGAAATTGGTGAGGGCCCGCGCCTCCGACATGAACCGGTCGACGCCGAGGATCAGCGCCAGGCCGGCCACCGGGATCGTGCCGGTCGCCGCCAGCGTCGCCGCCAGCACGATGAAGCCGCTGCCGGTCACGCCCGCCGCGCCCTTCGACGTCAGCAGCAGCACGGCCAGCAGCCCGAGCTGCCCGGCCAGCGTCAGGGGCGTGTCGGTCGCCTGCGCCACGAAGAGCGCCGCCATCGTCAGGTAGATGCAGGTGCCGTCGAGGTTGAACGAGTAGCCGGCCGGCACGACGATGCCGACCACCGGCGGGGCGCAGCCGACGGCCTCCAGCTTGCGCATCAGGCCCGGCAGCGCCGCCTCCGAGGACGAGGTGCCGAGGACGATAAGCAGCTCCTCGCGGAGGTGGCGCAAGAGCTTCCACAGGCTGAAGCCGCCGGCGCGGGCGATGCCGCCGAGCACCAGCACGATGAAGAGGAGGCACGTCAGGTAGACGCAGGCCAGCAGGCCCGCGAGCGAGGCCAGCGAGCTGAGGCCGTACTTCCCGACGGTGAACGCCATCGCGCCGAAGGCCGCGAGCGGCGCCAGCCGGGTCACCAGGGTCACCATGCCGAAGAACACCCGCGCGAGGTTGTTGAGCCCGTTGACGATTGGCCGGCCGTGCTCGCCCAGCCCGGCCAGCGCCAGACCGAAGAGCACGGCCACCACCAGCACCTGGAGGATGTCGCCCTCGACGAACGCGCCGACGAACGTGCGGGGGATGAGGTGCAGCAGGAAGTCGACGGCGCCGAGCGACTTCGCCGCCCCCGCGTACTGGGCCACGGCCGAGCCGTCGAGCGCCGCCGCCGCCGCATGCAGCCCGGCGCCGGGCGTGAACACCCGGGCCACGACCAGCCCGAGGGCCAGCGCCGCCGTGGTCACCAGCTCAAAATACACCAGCGCCTTCATCCCCACCCGCCCGACCTGGCGCAGGTTGCCCAGGCCGCCGATCCCGGCCACCACCGTGGCGAAGATGATCGGCGCGATCAGCATCTTGATGAGCTGGATGAAGCCGTCGCCCAGCACCTTCAGCGACGCGCCCCAGGCCGGCTCCAGCCAGCCGACGGCCACGCCGAGCCCGATCGCGACGAGGACCTGGAGATAGAGGTGGGGCAGCCGGAGTTTCATCGCACGGGGGACGCGGCCGGGCCGCGACCCCCGATCTCGTCAGGGGTGCGGCCGGGAATCGAGCACGGAACGCGCGCTCAGAGCTTCTTCGTCAGCTGCAGCGACCACGCGCGGCCGCGCGCCATCAGGTTGTAGAGGGCGGGATCGTAGCCCCGCGAGTCGCTCGAGAGCGGCGGCTGGGCGTCGAGCAGGTTGACGACGCCGAAGCGGAGCGTGGTGTCGTGGCACCAGTGGCCGGGCGCCTGGATGCGGTACGAGACGTAGGCGTTGTAGGAGATCGTGTCGTGCACGACATAGCGGAAGCTGTAGCTGCCGTTGGTGAAGACCGGCTGGAGGTAGCCCGGCTGGCCCAGCGCATCGTAGGTGGTCTGGGTCGTGGTCGCGCCGCTGTCGGTGTAGTGGCCGATGTAATAGCCGGCCAGGCCGGCCGTCCACTGCTCCCGGCGCCAGTTAACCGCCAGGCTGCCGCGCCACTTCGGCGTCGCACCGCCCACGGCGGCGGCATTCGTCCCGAGCAGCTCCGTGCGGGTGGCGCCGGCGGCGTTGTAGGCGTAGAAGCTGTTAAGCAGGGTCCAGGTCGAGCTGAGCGTGACGGTGCCGAGCGGCAACTTCGGCAGGCGGTAGGCCAGGTCGAAGTCGAACCCGTTCACGAACTCGGAGGCCTTGTTGAAGTAGGTCGTGCGCAGGTAGTCGATCGCGCCCACCACGGCCCGCTGGTTGCCCGGGACCCGGGTGGCGTTGTACGCGGTGAAGAAGTCGCGGTCGGCCTGGGTCACCGCCAGGCGGCTGACGGAGCCGTCGCCCTTGTAGCCCGCCGTGCCGGAGCCGAGGGCGATCGACCCGATGGCCTGCCCGGCCGCCAGCGCCGCCTGGGTGGCGGCGAGCAGCGCCTGGTTGTCATCCGCAATCGAGCCGGACGAGGCGATCACGTTCTTCTGCCGGATCTCCCAGTAGTCCACCCCCAGCGACAGCCCCTTGAGCTGCGGCAGGTCCACCACCACGCCGGCGGACTTGCCGGTCGACTCCTCGGGCTGGAGGTTGGGATTGCCGGAGGCGATGCTGCGGCGGTTGGACGGACCGTCCGTCGGCAGGCCGGTGACGCTGCTGCGGTAGGTGTCGGTGCTGCCCGTGACCGTGCGGATCAGCGTGCAGGTGAAGAGCTGGGCGAGGTTGGGCGCATGGAACCCCTCGTTGTAGGACACCCGCACCATCGCCCAGGACGCCGGGCGCCAGTTCAGGCCGAGCTTCGGCTTGGTCGTGCTGCCGAAGTCCGAGTAGCTCTCGTAGCGGGACGACGCCGACAGCTCGAGCGACTCGACCAGCGGGAGGCGGAACTGGCGGCCGACGAGCGGGATGATGGTCTCGGCGTAGAGGGCCACCACGTGGCGGTTGCCGTGGGTGTCGGAATTGGGCGAGAAGCCGAGGAAGTCGTTCGACGCCGGGTCGAGGCCGGAGCCGGCCGGGTTCAGGCCGGCGTAGGGCGGGCGGAAGTCGTCAAACGTCTCGTAGCGGAACTCGCCGCCGAACGCCGCGCCCACCTGGTTGCCGCCCCAGAGCGGGAACAGGTCGCCGCTGGCGCGGAAGTCGCCGCTGCCGAGCTTGGTGATGCCCTCGCGGATGAACTGCGAGCGGAAGGTCGACTGGACGCTCTGGGGGTTCACGTACGGGCCGACGACCGCCAGGGTGCCGTTCTGCACCGCGAAGGTGCGGGTGAAGGGGTTGAAGGCGAGCGCCGGGTCGGTCTGGTTGATCGCCGCCTGGATCAGGCTCTTGCGGCTCGGGCCGGCCTCGTCGTCGGTGACGCGGGCGTCGGCCCAGAGCAGCGCGGCCTCCCAGTTCCAGGTCTCGAGCAGCTGGCCGCGCACCCCGGTGACCCCGCGGTAGATGCTGTCGGTCACGGTCGCCGTGCGCTGCATGAGGTCGGTCAGGCGCTTGTTGGTGATGCGGACGGCCGCGGGCGTGCCGGTGAGGCGCGGCGTGCCGTCGGTGTTGGCCGCGCCGGTCGTGGACCAGAAGCGCGTGCCGAAGGGGTTGAAGGGGTTCGTGGCGGGCACGATGATGTCGCCGTCGGTCGAGGCGGTGATGCCGTCGGGCTCGCGATAGGTGACGGAGCGGGCCCGGTAGGTGCTGAACTCGGAGAACGAGGTCAGGCGGGGCAGGAGGCGGTACTCACCGCTGAGAAAAATATTGCTCCGCTTCGAGTCGGGCTGGATCACGCGGTAGTTGTTGTTGTTCCAGTAATAGTCGTGGGTCACGCCGGTGCGGCTGGGCGTGGTGGTCTGGAAGCCGACCCCGGTGGCGGTGGGGGCGAGGAAGAAGGTGCCGGAGGAGGCGACCAGCGTGGAGGACACGCCCGTCGGGCGGGCGGCGGTGAAGACGCCGGAGGAGTTCACCGTGCCGGTGGAGTAGTTGCCGTATTCGGTGGTGGCCGAGCGCAGGTTGAAGGTGGTGTCGGTGGACACGTTCCACGGGGCGGGCGCCCGGGCGGAGTTGTCGGCCTCGGCCGAGAAGTCCCGGCCGCGCGCATAGATCGCGTCGCGGTCGTAGTAGTCGGCGACGAGCAGGGCGTGGCCCTTGCCCCCCGCGAGCGCAAAGCCGTGGGTCAGCGTCGCCCGAAACTCGGCCCCGTCATGGTGGTTGTTCTCCCCGAAGCGCAGGGTCAGCTCGGTGCCGTTGAAATTCGGGCGGGTGACGTAGTTGATGACGCCCGCGACGGCATCGGTGCCGTAGATGGACGACGCGCCGTCCCGCAGCACGTCGATGCGGTCCAGGCCGCGGTTCGGCAGCTGGTTGACGTTGGGCGACAGCGTGGGCACGCCGGCCTCGGACTGGCTGATCGGGTGCGGCGGCAGGCGCCGGCCGTTCAGGAGGACCAGGGTGTTGCTCGACGGGATGCCGCGGAGGGAGACCGTCGCGTTGTCGCCGCGCGCGGTGGCGCCGAGCGTGGCCGTCTCGTTGCCCGGCAGGCCGGTGACCTGGGACAGGGAGGTGAGCAGGTCCGAGGCCTGGGCCGCGTCGCGCGTCTCCATCACCTCGCGGCTGATCACGGTCACCGGGAGGGTTTTCTCCTGGTCGAGCCGCTTGATGTTGGAGCCGGTCACGGTGAAGGCCTGCAGGATGATCGTCTCGTCCGGCTTGTCCTTCTTCGCGGGCTCGTTCGCCGGCGGGTTGAGTTGGGCCCGGGCCAGCGAGGCGCCGGCGGCGAGCAGCAGCGCGAGGGCGGCCGTCCGGATCTGGGGGAATGTTGAGGTCATGTCGTGCACGAGGTCAGGGTTGGTGGTGGGGTTGGTTTGGAAACAGGTGGCGCAGGGCAAAGGGCTCCATGCCCGGGTCGGAATGGGCGATCCCGGGCGCCGTCGCCAAAGACCAGCCAAAGGGGGTGTTCAGCCCGGCGGCCAGCGTCCGGGACCGGTTGAAAAAATACTGCCCGCGGGCGAAGCGGCAGGGACCCTGGGCGTCCGCCTCCGGCGTGTGGCGCAGGGCCTTCGCCTTGGGATCGGTGTCCGCCTCGCCCAGCAGCACCGTGAACGGCTTGGCCAGCGCGGCGCGCACCGCGGCCGCCGTCACCGGCGTGCCTTTCAGCCCGTAGGGAAACTCCGCGGCCAGGTCGGGGAGCATGTACCAGCCGGCGTTGGCCGCCACGGCGTGGGTGAGGCGGGGGTTCGGCATGAAGTAGAGCAGGCGCTGCACGAACTGCGCGCCGGCCGAGTGGCCGTAGATCCGATAGGTGTCCGTGCGGTGCCCCGTGCGCGCGCGCACCGCGTCAAAGACCGGCTCGATCATGCCGAAGGACCACTGTTCGCGCGGCCGCGGCTGGCCGTCCGCCGTGACGGTGTTGCCGTAGTTGTAGCCGGGGTCGCCGGGAAACTCGGCCTTCGAAAACTCGGGCACGATCAGCAGGAAACGGCCCTGCTCCGCCGCCGCCGTCCAGTCGGCCAGGTATTCCTCCCCGTTGCGCCCCACCCCGTGCATCACGACCAGCACCGGCGCGTCGGGCCCCGCCGCCGCCGGCAGGTAATACCAGACCAGCACGTGCTTGCCGGCCTGGGTGTAGACAAAGTGGTGCTTGCCCGCGGGCGCGCCGGGCGCGGCGCCGGCCGCGGCCGACCCGCCGGCCAGCAGCCCGAGGAGCAGGAGCAGGGCGCGCAGGTTGTTCAGCTTCATTGGGGCTGGGCCGGCCATTCCTGCCGGGTTTCATAAATTGCCGTGAACACGCGGCCCGCGGAGTCGATCCACCCGCGGTACATGCCCTCGGTGTTGAACGGCAGGGTCAGCCGGCCCGCGGCGTCCACCGCGATCAGGCCGCCGCGGCCGGGCAGCCGCTGCCGGATCACCCGCTCCGCCGCCGCCGTCACGTCCAGGCCGAGATGCTCGATCAGCGCCGCCACGTCATAGGCCGCCACCCCGCGCATGAACGCCTCGCCCTGGCCCGTGCAGGAAACGGCGCAGGTGGCGTTGCTCGCGTACACGCCGGCGCCCGCCATCGCCGCCTGGCCGATGCGGCCGGCATACTTGTTGGTCGTGCCGCCCGACGAGGTCGCCGCCGCCAGATTCCCCGCCTGGTCCCGCGCCACCGCCCCCACCGTGCCGGCCGCCTCCGGGCTGTCGGGCGCGGCGGCCACCACCACGTCCTCGGACAGCGCGGTGCGCCCGGTGCCGCGCAGGCGCACCATCGCCTCCCAGCGGAACGGGGTGAAAAAGTAGTCCGGGGATTCCAGCGGCAGGCCCTGCGCCCGGGCGAAGGCCTCCGCCGCCGCCCCCGCCAGCGCCACGTGCGGCGTGCGCTCCATCACGCGGCGGGCCAGCCGCACCGGGTTGCGCACCGCCCGCAGGAGCATCGCCGCCCCGACCCCGCGCGTCGCCCCGTCCATGATCGACGCCTCCATCTCCACCTGGCCCTCGCGCGTGAACGCCGAGCCCCGCCCCGCGTTGAAGAGCGGGCAGTCCTCCAGCCAGGTCACCGTCGCCTCCACCGCGTCCAGGCTCGGCCCGCCGGCCGCCAGCACCCGCTGGCCCGTCCGCAGCGCCGCGTGCAGCGCGGTGTGAAATTCCGCCGCCCGCTCCGGCGTCATGTCCGCCTTGGGCAGCGCGCCGGCCCCTCCATGCATTGCCAGGCAGGTCATGGTTCAGCTCCCCGGCTGGGTTTCGTCGTCGTGCTTCCGCGCGGCCATCGTGAAGCCGGTGAAGCCGACGAGCAGGGTGAAGAAAATGCCGGCATAACAGAAGATCGCCCACGGCGCATAGGCCAGGACCGGCACGCCGAGCGCGCTGCTCATGAACGCCCCCGCAATGCTCCACGGGATCAGCGGCACCCCGACAATGCCGCTGTCCCCGACCGCCCGGCTGAGGTTTTTTCCCGCCAGGCCCATCTGCCGGTAGACCGGCGCGAACAGTTCGGTGGGCAGCAGGATCGTGACAAAGGCCGCGCCCGTCATCAGCTCGACCACGAGGCAGCTGCCCACTGTCGCCGAGACGAGCCGCCGGGTGTTGGTGGTGAACTGGAACAGCAGCTTCAGGACCGGCCCGAGCAGCCCGGCCTTTTGCAGCACGCCGCTGAAGGCGAACGCGCACAGCGCGATCAGCGTCACGTGCATCATCGCCTGCATGCCGCCCTGCGCCAGCAGCCGGTCCACCATCGGCAGGCCGGTCGCCGGCTTGAAGCCCGTCACGGTCACGTTCAGCGCCTCGGCCCAGGACACGCCCTGCACCAGGATGGCCAGCGCCACGGCCACCGCGACCGAGAGCAGCATGCCGGGCAGCACCGGCAGGTTCCGGGCCGCCAGCAGCAGCGTCACCGCGGGCGGCAGCAGGAGCCAGGGGCTGAAGACGAAATGCTGGGCCAGCGCCTGCCGCACCTGGTCGTCGGCCGCGAGCGAGGCGCCCGCCACGACGTCCGTGGACAGCCCGACGGCCGCGTACACCGCCAGCCCGGTGGCAAAGGCGGGCACCGTCGTCCAGAGGCAGTGCCGGATGTGGTCGTAAATGTTCACGCGGGCGATCGCGACGGCGAAGTTGGCGTTCGCCGCGAACGGCGAGACCTTGTCCCCCAGGTACGCGCCCGCCACCAGCGCCCCGGCCGCCTGCGCCGGCGGCACGCCCAGCCCGTGGGCGATGCCCATGAAGGCCACCCCCACCGTGCCGATCGTGCCGTAGCCCGTGCCCGTCAGCATCGACACGATCCCCGTGGCGAGGCAGGCCGTGACCAGAAACAGCTTGGGCGAGATCAACCCCAGCCCGTAGTAGATGAGCATCGGGATCGTCCCGGCCGCCAGCCAGCTCCCGATCAGCGCGCCCACCACCACGACAATCAGCATCGCGGGCATGCCCTTCATGATGCTCTGCATCATCCCGGCCTGGATTTCCTTCCAGCCCAGCCCGAGCCAGACCGCCAGGCCGCTGGTCAGCAGCGTCGCGATCACCAGCAGGATCTCAACCTTGACCTGGTAGCAACCAAAGCCGACGCCGATCAGCAGAGCCGT
>SESD01001487.1_pt1 | contig 12967 bp, 10 predicted proteins | sample 3171411 | NCBI WGS metagenome assembly SESD01 (sample SAMN06051880, study PRJNA518727) | freshwater metagenome | biome: subpolar coniferous forest; feature: holomictic lake; material: water; isolation source: holomictic Lake 442, 16.5 m depth | place: Canada: near Kenora, Ontario | collected...
CTTCGCTCCGAGTTCTTTCGCCTCCCGCGCAATCGTCCGAAAATCCTTCGCATGAGCATTGCGGATGACCGGCGTGATCAACCCATCAGGCAAAGCCACCGCAAAGGCCAGATGTACCGCCCCGTGTTGCCGAATCGAGGCTCCCTCCCACGAAGAATTGACCGCAGGAACCCGCCGCAGGGCCTCCACCGCCGCCTTCAAAACAAAATCGTTCACGCTCAATTTCAACTTCTCTCCCGCCATCTCCAAAGCCACATTCGCCGAGGCTCGCAATTTCGCCAAGGGAGCCGCGTCTACCTCACGTTCAACGTAAAAATGGGGAGCGGTCGTCTTGCTCTCAACCAAACGACGGGCGATCGCCGCCCGCATCTGGGAAACCGGACGAACCCCATCCTGGGCAATCGGCTTTCCACCAAAAATTCCTGTCGCCGATCGAACCGCTCCTCCGCCTTGTGCCGCTTCGACATCGCGACGCACAATCCGACCCCCAGGCCCCGAACCCGCCAATCGAGCCACATCCACCCCTTTTTCATTGGCAATTTTTTTGGCCAAAGGAGAAATTTTCACCCGCCCCGTGGAAGAAACCACGACCGCCGCAGGCACCGCCGCGGTTTGCGTTACGGTTTTGGCCCCAGAAGAAGTGGATGCTGTGGTGGGCGAACTCGAGGGCACCGCATCCACCTTTTCCCCAGGTTCTCCCACGACCGCGATCCGCCCGTTCACCGGAACTTTCGAACCTTCTGGAGCGGCAATCAACAAGATCGTTCCCTTATCGTAGGCCTCTAAATCCATCGTGGCTTTATCCGTCTCCACCTCAGCGATTACCTCCCCAGGCTTAATCGTGTCGCCGACTTTCTTGTGCCATTTCGCCAAAACTCCCTCCGTCATAGAGGGACTCAAAGCAGGCATGGTGATCTCTTTAGCCATAAAGTTTTTAAGAAAGTCGAGTATGCCGTCTCAAAGGCAAATCGTCGAGCGCCTTTCCCCTACTTCAGTATCTTCCCATAGGCTCGGTGTACTTCGCGGAAAACTTTTGCCACCTGCTCCATCCACTCCTTCCCATTTCGTCCTCCACACCTTTTCGCTAGCCATTCCAGATTCACCCCCTCCCTAGGTAAAGGCACCCCGCCTCTCCCCTCATCCAACCGCACCCACCACTCCGCCTGCGACCAAAATTCCAACCCTTGAAGGATCGATTCGGCTTCCCGGGGAAACTCTTGCTTCATCGCCTGCAGAACTTTTTCCGTGCTCGTCTCCACTAGACCTTTGCGCATCTGCCAAGCTTGGGCGGCAAACTCAATGTCGATCAATCCACCACGGGCCGTTTTGTACTCCCTCGCCTCCTCGCCCACCTTGACCCTTTCGGTCGCAATCCTTTCCCTCATCGCTTTCACCTCCTCAAAAAAAGCCTTACTCTGCCCTACCTTCTTCCAAGTTTTTTCCAACGCTGGCCAGAACTCCTGCCCCACAACCTTCGAACCGCCTACCCACCGGGCACGGCAAAGAGCCTGTACTTCCCACGACTGCGCCTCTTTCCCGTAATACTCCGCATATCTTTTCACTGGCACCACCAGCGCACCCTCCGCGTACGGTCGCAAACGGAAATCGGTTTTAAATAGAGGCCCAGTCCCCCGCTCCGCACTGAGAAAGTGAATCGCCTGTTGGAGCGAGTCCTCTCCTTCCCCCACCACAAGCAGATCCAAGTCCGAGCCGAAACTCAACGCCCCGCCTCCTAACTTCCCCAGTCCCACCCATGCCCACCTCGGCTTCCCCGCAAACTCCCACGCCCAACCTAAACACGCCTCAGCCAATGCGGTGAGTTCACCCTGCAAGATGGGGATCGGCGCTAATCCTAACAAACCTCTCAACGCGATCCGTAGCTCCTCCCCCCTGGTGTAAATACTCGCTCCTCCCATCGCCTCATCCCCGTCTTTCTTCTCAATTTTCAACGCCGCACGGTGCCAAGCCAATGTTCTCGCTCCGTCCAACCCAGCCTGAACCACCTCCTCAAATAGTTCTGGGTGCGCAACCAACCGTGGTCCTAAGGCTCGACTGCTTTCAAAAAAACGTATGAGTAGCTCGAGAGCTTGAGGACTGACACACAAACTCTCGTACAACAACGAACGTGCCCCATACCCCTGGGTAAAGTTAGCAAACTCCCCTAAGGCCAAATCAGGTCGCGCACATCCTTCCAGCTGCTTCTCCAGAAGAGGCCTCATCCGCTGAAAATTCTCCCGCGTCCTCGCTGTAGCGTGGACCTCACCGGAGGGAGCCAAACTAGACCACGCCGCCTCCGCCACCACCTTGTCATGCCAACCAATCGACGAGGGAAAGGTCGAACCCGCAAAAGCCACTGTCGTAGGCCGAATCTCAGCGAAGATCGAGTCGTACACCGTGCGAACCCGATCGCGCCATCCATCCACCGCATTGCCCAATTCGCCCGCTGAACTTAAATCCATGCTTTTTGCCAACCCCTCGCGGACTTCCTCCTCCTCTGGCAAGAGATGCGTCTGTCGAATATGCCTCATTTGCAGACGATCCTCTAATCGACGCCAAAAGTTATATCCGCCAAGCAAGGTTTCCGCCTCTTCGGACCGAAGAATCCCCAGCGTTTCTAAATTACGAATCGCCCGCCGTAAATCATGCGTCTGCAACGTCGGTTGCGTGGCGCCGTGTAAAAGTTGTAATCCCAATACAGGAAACTCCACTTCCCGGAGTCCACCCCGCCCACGCTTAATCTCTCGATCTCGGTCCGCTGGAGCAATCAGCTCGTCCTCCGCCCTTGATTTCTGCTGAAACAACTCCCCCAAAGCGGAAGGCGATAGGCCTCTCGGATAAATAAACGCCTGTAAGGTTTGAAAAAGATGGTACGCCAATTCCGCATCTCCCCCGACCTGTCGAGCGCGAATCCAGGCACATCGCTCCCACACCTCTCCGTAGGCTTGGTAGTAATCTTCTAATCCCGCTGAGGTAGGAACCAAAGCCCCTTGATCCCCCTCGGGACGCAACCGAAGATCAATCCGATAGAGGGAATTCCCTCCTCGTTCATCGATCTTTCCCACCAGACTCCGTGCCAAGCGAGTCTCCGCATCTCCTTTTTCTTCTCCTGCCCCACAGAAGATTAAATCAAGATCGGAAAAAAAGTTAAGATCGCCCGCCCCCAACTTTCCTAAAGCCAGAACCGAGAATGCCCCAAGATGGGTTTGATCAGTCTCTGGCGCCTCCTCTCGCGCCAGACCGACCGAAGCCTGCAAGGTAAACTCGGCCAACACCGAAAAGGCACTCACTCCGCCCACGGAAACCGCTGGGGTGGCGAACGCCACAAAACCCAGACGCACCAACTCCGCCCGTTGCCATGTTCTCAGTGCCTCCCACTTCCTGCTGGGAGATCCCGCCTGACTCCCCAGCTTTTTCCACTCGATTTTGTATTTCCCCACCCCCTTTTCCATCAGCAGATCGCTCGGATTTTTCGATCCTGCGATTAAAATCTCATTTTGCGCCAATACATCCCGACTCCCCGAGGAAAATTCAAGAAAAGCATCCCAAGCCCGCTCAGGAGTTGGAAGCTGGGAGCGGAGCTTCACGTCGGGCCCTCCTTTTCTTCAGACGAGAAGGTGAGCTCGGCGTAGGAGTGCGCGCTCCTGCGGTTGGAGAGGACGCCAGCGCCCCTTGCCCAACTCGTCCAGCAGTGGACGGAGGGCTGCTCGAAAAGTCGCTTCACTCATTCTCGCCACCTCCAGCGTAGCCGCCATTTCTTCCATACTTTTCTGCGCAGGTTTGGTTAAGATCGGCGGTTGCGGAGCTTGCTTCCGCCAACTGCGAGCTAAGGCGTAGCCCGCTAATAATCCTCCAATGTGTGCGCTGTGCCCAATAAAGGAGAGTGCTGGAATAAACATCAAAATCAGACTGAGGACGATAAAGGAACCAACCGCCTTGCTCGCCCGCACTGGAAAGGGAAAGGGGAAAATAAAGAGACGGGCGTCTGGGAAATAAATCGCAAAAGCAGCCACCACCGCCAAAACCGCCCCGCTCGCTCCGACAATTTCCTGGGAATCCGCCTGCCACCCCTGCCAAGTGTGCCCTGCCATCCACCAACCTTGCCCCAGAAAAGCGGCCGCCGCCGCCAGTCCACCCAAAATGTAGAGAATGAAAAATCGACTCGAGCCCAAACGAGATTCCACAGGTTTTCCGAAAATCCAAAGGGTCATCATATTAAAAAGAATGTGCGTCACCCAAAATCCCACAGGAGGAGCGTGCAACCACATATAGGTAAACGGTTCCCACCAAGCCCCTGCCAAAAGATAAGCGGGAGAAAGTGCCAGCATTTGCCGCAGAATCGAGTCGGAGGATGGGTGGCCATAGGTATACCAGACGTCGGCCACCGCCACGGCAACGTTCCCAATTATAATCGCCCGCGTGACCGGAGCTGGTTTTTTCACAAGTGAGGATGCGGAGAGCGCCGCTTGGCTTGAGAGCGCAAACGGAAAACATTATTCCAGGTTTTCCGTAAAGCCATCGTGCGGCTCATGTATTTTTGTTCCAGGCTTACCGCTCCTTGACGAATCGAGGCCAAAGCCCCTTTCACACTGAAGTCGTTCATTTCTAAAACAGTACAGGCTGTTCCAATCGCCTCCACATGGTGAGCATCGCTCCCTGCGGTCATCGCTAAATCCCGTTTTTCCGCATAATCATAAGCGCGCTGATTGGCTCTTTTAAAAGTGACCGCTGCGTTAAAAACCTCGATCGCTTCCAATTCAAGCTTATCGCGAATCGATTCTCGGATTCCCGCACGAAAGTTATCGTAGGGATGGGGAGGCACCGCCAAGCCACCTCCCGAATGAATTAATCCCATCGCCTCCGCAGGTCCAATCCCCTTCAGATCAGGCAAGCGAACGCCCAAGGCCAGCAGATGCCCTGCCGAGGTCGTAATCTCCTGCCCAGGCAAAATAAGAAATCCATCCACGGGTTGCCCATCCTCTCGCATGAGTCCGGTCGATAGAAAATAATCCACACAGGCACAAGTATTGTGATCGGTAATCGCAAAACCGTGCAGGCCCCTTTCCTTGGCCACCTGCACCATTTCTTCGGGTTCACTCACCCCATCAGCCGAAAAACGGGAGTGGCAGTGGAGATCAATTCGATAATTCATCCCTCAATCCTTTCAGAGTCCCGACCCTTTTTCCACCGTTTCGATTTGGACATAAGTGCGGGAGGCCGAAACATCCGTCCCTGGAGTCAGTCGGGCCACTTTCATCTCCCCAATCACCACCGTGTCCTCCGCCTCAATAATACTGTTAAAGGTGAATCGCTTAATCGCTTCCCCTTTTCCATTTAAACCATCGGCCCGAATCATCGTCTTATATGTTTTACTAATCCAGTAGCGTACTTTGGCATAGTTACTCTCCACCGGAGGAGTCACCTCATAAACCCAACAATCTAACATCATCACCGAATCTTCTCCCTTGGGTTGGGGATCGGGCCACCGCAGAAAATCAATTCCCAAGTCCTCATAGGCCAGATCAGTCCCCGCCACCGACTTGGTTTTTTCTATTCCCGTGACCACTTCCCAATTCGCGCTCTCCTTACTCCTCTTTTGAATCAGGCTGCCCTCAGGGGCAAATCGTACCCGAATCTGCAAGGGACGATCCTGGAACTCAAACTGGAGCAACCGATCCTTCGTACGGACCAAAATGGGTATCTTTTTTTCTCCGCTTTGTACCTGCCCCTTGAGTCGCAAATCTTTCATCACCAGAGTCCGCCAAAGGAAATGCTGCATCTGCTGCGGTGTCGGTGTCATCTCCTCTTCGGAGGTCGACCTCTCGCCCCCGCCTTTTGCGGAAACCGTTTTTCGATTTTGAGCCCACCCAACAGACAAAAAGCAGAGGAAAACGAGTGCGTAAACAACTTGGCGTACCATTTTTACTAATTTAGCCTCAGCCACTTGATCTCCCAAGTTTATTCGCTGGATCTCAGGCTCTTCCGACTTATCAACCGGGGAATCAACCATCCACTCCTCGATCAGTTTTTTAATCTTCTGGCAGATGGTCGATTCTGGACCCCCATCCTCGTCCTCCTCGCCATACTCCTTTTTCTCCGCGGAGGACAACGCGTCAAATCTTGGATCCTTTTCACCGCCGTCGGAATCGCCATCGGGGATCCCCTCATCTGCAATCCCCTAAAGCACCTCGTTGATCGGCCCCGTCCCTTTGAAGCTGTCGAAGGAGTTCGCGATGTCAGCCCAGGTCCTGCTGACCACCCTTGGCAACCCAGCGTCCGTATTTCTGGTATCCCCGAACGGGACGTCGCCCACGGTCGCTCCTTCCCGTCCGCTCATGTGGCCAACGCCACCACCGCTGCCATCAGCGCCAGCCTCATCTGGGGAAGCGCCCTCCGCTGGCCTTGGATTCTTGTCGGACTCGCCGCACTAGGACGCATCTACACCGGAGATCACTATCCCAGCGATGTTCTCGCCTCCATTCCACTCTCCATCGGCTACACTTGGCTTCTTGCCCATGGACTCAACCAACTCTGGGTAAAAATAGGCCCGCGCTTCTTTCCTAATTCTTTCGCTCGGCTTCCCTCTCTCTTTCCCCCTCAATAACCTTCTATGGCCTCCGATCTTTCTCTCATCATCCCATTTTATAACGAGGAGGAAAATGTCTCCGCCGTTCTTGCCGAAGCTCGGACCGCCGTCCCTGGCGTGGAAATTATCGCGGTCAACGACGGTAGCCGCGATCGCACCGGCTCGCTTCTCGATCAAGAACTTGGGATTCGCGTTCTCCACTTTCCAAAAAACCTCGGCCAAGGCCCTGCCCTCTACGCAGGATTGCTCGCCGCCACCCGACCCCACGCCGCCATGATGGACGGCGACGGGCAAAACGATCCAGCTGATCTTCCCGCCCTCCTCGAACTCCTCCGCTCCAACCGTGCCGACTTCGCCTGCGGCATCCGCACCCCTCGGATGGATTCCTGGCAAAAAAAAGTCGCCTCCAAAATCGCCAACGCCATCCGTCGCGCCTTTCTCATGGACGGCGCCCACGACACTGGCTGCTCGCTAAAAATTATCCGCCGCCACGATGTTCGTTTCCTCGTTCCCTTCAAAGGGATGCACCGCTATCTCCCCGCCCTCCTCGGATCTGCCGGACTTCGTCTCGGCGAACTTCCCGTTCGCCATCGCCCCCGCCGCGCCGGCATCTCCAAATACACTATCGCCGGCCGCGCTTGGGTCGGAATTCAAGATCTCATCGGCGTAGGTTGGTTGATTCGCCGACGCGTCGCTTGGCCCCTTGGGTTTCCACGGGACTAGATTCTCTCCCTCTCGTCACCACCTACTTTGGGCACTCTTTCGTGAAATTGGTTTGGGTTTAAGTTCGAATCTCTTATTCTCCATCTTTATGGCGCAGCCCGTTTTCCCTATCGCTCTCTGCGCTCTGCTCCTCCTCTCCGCCTGCTCCCCGCCTCCCAAGATCTCTCGGCAAACGCATCCTCTTCCCGCAGGAGTCGATACCGCCAGAAGCGAGATCGGACGCTCTGGAGGTGTCTTTATCGATTCCTCTCCTGGCGAACCCTCCACCTTCAACCCCCTCGTCTCCGAGGACGCTACCTCAGGCGGCTTCATCGGACTCTTTCTCGATTCCCTCGTCCACAACAACGCCGTCACCCAAGAAGTCGAACCCGGACTCGCCGCTCGCTGGGACATTGCCCCAGATAATCGCACCTTCACCTTTCACCTGCGCCCTGGCGTTCTCTGGTCCGACGGCCACCCCTTCTCTGCCGATGACGTCCTCTTCACCTTTCAAGCCATCTATGATCCCCGCTTCCCCAACCGCGCCGCCTTCGATCTCTCCGTCGATGGCCAAAAGTTTAAGGTCGAAAAAATCGACGACCTCACCGTCCGCCTAACCACCCCGCAGATCTATGCCCCCTTTCTTGAAACAGTCGGCGGAGTCGGCCTCCTTCCCAAACACGAACTCGAACCCGCCTTCCGCGACGGAACTCTTCTTAAATCCTGGAACGTTAGCGTCGCCCAAAAAGAACCCCAACGCCTCCTCGCCACCGGCGCCTTTCGCCTCCGCTCCTATCAACCCGCCGAACGCATCGTCTTCGAAGCCAACCCACACTACTGGCGCGCCGACGCCCAAGGCGTTCGCCTTCCCTACGTCGACTTTCTCGTGACCAAACTGGTCAAAGACGCCAACGCCAGCACTCTCGCCTTCGCCACTGGCCAAACCGATGCCGAGGGCCTCTCCCCAGATAATGTCGCTTGGATCGATCGCTACGCCTCCCGCTACGGTTTCTCCGTTTTCAATCGTGGCCCCTCTCCCAATACCGGTTTTATCTGGTTCAACCAAAACCCAGGCCACGACACCGCAGGAAAACCTTTCGTCACTCCCTATAAACTCGCCTGGTTTACCGACCGCCGCTTTCGCCAAGCCATCTCCCACGGCATCGACCGCCAAGGTCTCGTCCGCGGAGTCCTCTTCGGTCGCGGCCAGCCCCTCTGGGGACCCGAAACCCCCGCTAATAAAAAATGGTACAATCCCAACGTCACCCAATACCCCTACAACCCCGCCCGCTCCCGTGCCCTTCTCGCCGAAGCTGGCTTTCAGATCGGCCCCGACCAGAAACTTCACGACCGCCACGGCAACCTTGTGGAATTCACCCTCAACTCCAATCAGGAAAACCAGCTCCGCGTCAATATGGCCACTGCCTTCAAAGAAAATATGCGAGACCTCGGCATCACCGTAAATCTCTCCTTCCTCGACTTCGGAACCTTAGTCGGAAAAATTCAAGACTCCTACGACTACGAGGCGGGCATGCTCGGCCTCACTGGTGGCGGCGACCCCGCGGGCGGCATCTCCGTCTTCTCCTCCAAAGGCCGCCTTCATCAGTGGTATCCCAACCAAAAAACTCCCGCCACCCCTTGGGAAGCCCGCATCGATCAACTTATGTCCGATCAACTTCACACCCTCGACTACCCTACACGAAAGAAATACTTCGATGAGGTCCAGAAAATCATGAGCGACGAAACCCCCTACATCTATCTCGTCACCGCCAACGCCTATGTCGGCTTAAAAGATCGCTGGAAAAATATTCGCATCCCGCCGCTCGGCTCACTCGTCTGGAATCTCGACGAACTCTGGACCCCACTTCTCACCCCATGATCCCCTTCATTCTTCGCCGCCTCACTACCCTCGTGCCCATGCTCCTCGCAGTCACTCTGCTCGTTTTCATCTTAATGAGCCTAGCCCCAGGCGATTTTCTGACTCCCGTCAAAGCCCAACGCGATATTAATCCCGCTCTCATTGCCGAACTCCAAAAATCATTCGGCCTCGATCGCCCTTGGTACCAGCAGTACGCCCTCTGGCTAGGAAATGTCCTCCATCTCGATTTCGGCTACTCTTGGACCTACAAAGTCCCCGTCGCCCAACTCATCGCCCAGCGCGCTCCCGCCACCATTCTTCTCTCAATCACCTCCCTTCTTCTTGCCTGGACCCTCGCCATCCCCCTCGCCGTCCTCGCCGCCGCCCGCCCAGGCGGCTGGATCGATCGCCTCACCTCCGCTGCCGCCTACTTCGCCTTAGCCATCCCCGAATTCTTTCTCGCCCTCCTTGCCGTCTGGATGGCCGCACGTACTGGCTGGTTTCCTATCGGCGGGCTTACCTCCCTCGATCACGACTTTCTTTCACCCGCCGCTCAGTTTCTCGACATCGCCCATCACTTAATCCTGCCCACCTTGGTCCTCGGCCTTGGAGGAGTCGCCGGCACCCTCCGCGTTCTCCGAGCCAACGTGCTCGACGTCCTACAAGCCGAATACATCACCGCCGCCAGAGCCAAAGGCTTGTCCGAAAAAGTCGTTCTTTTTCGCCACGTTCTCCGCAACGCCCTCAACCCCCTTCTCAGTACCATCGGCTACGCCTTCGCCGGCCTGCTCAGCGGCTCCCTCCTAGTCGAGAATGTCATGAACTATCCAGGCCTCGGGCGCCTCGTCTATGAAGCCTTCATCCGTGAAGATCAGTTCGTCGTCCTTGGCTCCGTCGTCGTCGCCTGCTCTCTTCTCATCGTGGGCAATCTTCTTTCTGACCTCGCCCTCGCCTGGTCCGATCCCCGAGTACGTTATGGCCGCTGATCTCCTCCGCTCTCTTCTTCGTCGTCCCGCAGGGATGATCTCCGCCTGCCTTCTGCTCCTTCTTTACGGAGCCGCTCTCTTCGCCCCCTTTCTCTCTCCCACCATCCCCTCTGCCCAAGACCTGAGTCGTACCTACCATCCTCCCACCGCTCTAGTTTGGCAAAACGGCCACCTCAGCGTCCGACTCTACCGCCTCGTCGATCCCTCCACCGCCACCTACGAACCTCTCCCAGATCAAGCCGCCCCTCTCCGCTGGTTTTCCCATGGTCCTGCCTACAAGTTTTTTTGGCTCATCCCCTCCACTCGCCATCTCTTCACCGTCTCCTCACCCGCCACCATTTATCTTCTCGGTAGTGATGCCACCGGTCGCGATGTCTTCACCCGCCTCCTCTACGGAGCGGGCATCTCTCTCAGTATCGGTCTCATCGGAGTCGCTCTCACCAGTTTCCTCGGTCTGACCATCGGGGGGCTCGCTGGCTACCTCGGGGGTTGGCCCGACACTCTGGCCATGCGCCTCACAGAATTCCTCATGGCCGTCCCCGGCCTCTACCTTCTTCTCGCTCTCCGCGCCGCTCTCTCCTCCCGTTTTCCTTCCGACGCCACTTTCCTCCTCATCGTCGTCATTCTCTCCGCTCTCGGTTGGGCAGGGACCGCCCGCGTCGTTCGTGGACTTGTCCTTTCCCTTCGCGAACGCCCTTTCATTCTCGCCGCCAATGTCATCGGTCAACGCCCTTGGACTATTCTTTTCCGCCACCTTCTGCCCAACACCTTCAGCTACCTCATCGTCGCCGCCACCCTCAGCGTTCCTGGCTACATTCTCGGCGAAGCCGCCCTCAGCTTTCTCGGCCTTGGCATCCAAGAACCCTCTTCCTCGTGGGGACTCATGCTCGGCCAAGCCCAAGACATTAAAATCTTCATGCTCAACTTCTGGTGGCTCCTTACCCCAGGCCTAGCCATCATCCTTACCGTGATCGCTTTCAACCTTCTTGGGGATGCCCTTCGCGATGCCGTCGACCCCCGATTCCGTCTCCCTGGAAAATGAAACCCAAAAACCCTTAACCCCTTCCTCATGCCCATCCCCTCCAAACCCCTCCTCGATGTTCGCCACCTTCGCGTAGAGTTTTCTTCTGGCGCAAAATCAGTTGTCGCCGTGCAAGACCTCTCCTTCTCCATCCAACCAGGTGAAACCGTCGCCGTCGTCGGAGAAAGTGGTTCTGGCAAAACCACCGCCGCCCTCGCCCTCACCCGCCTTACTCCACCCCCTCCCGCCTGCCACCTCAGCGGTCAAGTCCTCTGGCAGGATGGCACCGATCTCCTCTCCTGCTCAGACTCCACCCTCCGCCAAGCCCGAGGAGGAAAACTCGCCTACATCTTTCAAGAACCCTCCACCTCACTCAACCCCGTCTTCTCCATCGGTTTCCAAATCGCCGAAGCCCTCCGCCTCCATCAACCCAAACTTCCTAGCACCTCCACCGAAGTCACTCGTCTCCTCAAACTCGTCGGCATCCGCGATCCCGAACTCCGTTCTCGCGATTATCCCCACCAACTTTCGGGCGGAATGCAGCAACGCGCCATGATCGCCATGGCTCTGGCCTGCCAACCCAAACTCCTCGTCGCCGATGAACCCACCACCGCCCTCGATGTCACCATCCAAGCCCAAATTCTCGATCTCCTTCGCGATCTCCGCAATCAACTCGGCATGTCCGTCCTCCTCATCACCCACAACTTCGGCATCGTCGCCAATTTCGCCGATCGTGTTCTGGTTATGCTCGAAGGAAAACTCGTCGAGCAAGGCCCCGTTAAAGAAATTCTCCGTTCCCCCCAGCACCCCTACACCCGTGCCCTTCTCGACTGCATTCCCCGCCTCGGCCAAAAAACAAAACGCCTAGCCTCCATCGACCGCGCCACCCTCGCCACCCAATAAAACCTGCTCAAACCCCATGCCTCCCCTCCTTCAAGTCTCTAATCTCTCTGTCCACTTTCCCGTCAAATCTGGATTCCTTCAGCGTCAGACCGGCGTGGTCAAAGCCCTCGACGATGTTTCCCTCAAAATCGAAAAAGGTTCCACTCTCGGCCTCGTCGGCGAAAGCGGCTCAGGCAAGACGACCCTCGGCCGCACCATCGTCCGCCTCGTCGATCCCACCGCCGGCTCCGTTTCCTACCAAGGCCAAACCATCAGTACGCTCCGAGGTTCCGACCTCCGCCCCTACCGAAAAAAGATTCAGATGGTTTTTCAAGACCCCTACAACTCCCTCAATCCTCGACTCCGCATCGGCACCATCCTCGCTGAACCTTTGGAAATTCACTTTCCTCAGATGTCTCCTTCCGATCGGGCAACCCGAGTGGCAGAACTCTTAGAGCTTGTCGGCCTCGACCCTGCCCACGCTCGCCGCTTCCCCCACGAATTTAGCGGAGGCCAACGCCAGCGCATCGGCATTGCCCGCGCCCTCGCCGTCGAACCGGAGTTCATCATCTGCGACGAACCGGTCAGCGCACTCGATGTCTCTGTTCAAGCCCAAATCGTCAACCTTTTGATGGACCTCCAAGAAAAACTTAACCTCACCTACCTCTTCATTGCCCACGATCTCGCCGTCGTTGAACACGTCAGCGATCAGATCGCGGTTCTCGAACACGGTAAACTCGTCGAAGAAGGCCCCTCCGAACTCATCACCACCCACCCCACCCACCCCTACACCCAACGCCTCCTCGCCTCCATCCCCTCTCTCCATTAGCCCAACCCCCTTCCCTGGGGTCGTAGGTCACCCAAGAAAAACACCCTCGCAACCAACTTACCAACAACGACTTGCTTGGGGTCGTAGGTCTTATAAATTGTTGCAT
>SESD01001490.1_pt1 | contig 12955 bp, 7 predicted proteins | sample 3171411 | NCBI WGS metagenome assembly SESD01 (sample SAMN06051880, study PRJNA518727) | freshwater metagenome | biome: subpolar coniferous forest; feature: holomictic lake; material: water; isolation source: holomictic Lake 442, 16.5 m depth | place: Canada: near Kenora, Ontario | collected...
AAGGCTTTTAGCCCGTCCCGGGTGCCTACTGCGGAACGCAGAGCATCGCGAATCAGGACGGAAAAGCGTTTCAGGTGCTTTCTTCCACCTTTCTCCGTCCACTCGCTTCGTGGCCGTAAGGGGTCACCTTGGCAGCAAGCTGGCAGCGGCGTCTCGCCGCTGCGTCCAAGCAGCCAGCGGCGAGACGCCGCTGCCACTTTGCTGACGCCAGCCACCGCGTGCCTGCCCCCTTACTCGTGGCCCCTGAAACTCCTTCCTCTTCCCGCGCCTACTTGTCATCATGTCGAGACATGTCTGCATCACGCACGCCCCTGATTGTTTTATTGGCACAGCCCTTGCTCACGATTCCTCTATGCGCCGTTCAACCCTTGTGAAACGTCTTTTTCCTCTTCTCTTCGCACTGCTGCCGGCCTTTGCATCCGGAACAGCGGAGGTCTGGACCAACCGCCTCGAGGTGGCTGACCGCCATGCGCTGGCGTCCATGACCTGCGCCTGGGCGGACGAAGGCCTGAAGCTGCAGCTGGTGTCCACCAACCACGCCGCGATCGAGTTCCGCCTCGCGCCGGGGCGAAAGCCGGACGTGCGGCTCGTGCCGGACCGCCTCTTTCCCGGAGCGTTCGAAGATGCGATCCAGGTGTGGCCCGCGCCCGCGCCGACCACAAACATCGTGACGGTCTCGCTGCGTCGCCAGTCGCATGCCTGGATGCTCTACGTGGCGGATGCGCCGGTGGCGCGCTTCCCGGAACCGTGGGCCAGCGGCGCGGTCACGATCCGCCACGCGGTCAGCGCGCTCCCGCCTGCCGGCGTGCGCGACGAGTATGTGCAGCGCACCGCCGCGTTCCGCTTCGACGACACCTTCATGGTGGCCAAGACCACCACCAACCAGTTCCCCGAGGCCTGGGAGCGCGCCTGCGGCGAATGGACCCTGCACAGCGTCACCGGCGGGCTCAGCGGCTCCGTGGAGAAGCGCAGCCTGGCGCGGCTCCCCACGCCCGAGCGCAGCCCGAACTTCTACAGCCTCGAGGGGCGCGGGCGGCACAGCGTGGCGCTGGCAGGCGAGCCGTTCTTCCACCGCTACAGCTTCCGCGCCTCGGTGCAGCACAACGGCGGCACCAACGGCCTGGTCTTCCTGGTGACCGAAGCCGGCGCCTGCGACGGCTTCACCGCCTTCACAGACCCGGAGACCGAACGCCTCGTGTTCCAGCTCTGGCGCGGCAGCATCGCCTCCGGCGCACCGCGGCAGGTGCTCGCCACCATGGCCACGGAGCTGCTGGCCGGACAGTGGACCCTGATGGAGGTGCGGCTCTTCGACGACCGCGTCTCCTGCCTGGCCGACAACATCGAGATCCTGCGGCAGCGCCTGCCGCTGCCGCCCGGCGGCCGGTTTGGCCTGATCGCCGAGCCGGAGTCGTCGACCCGGTTCGACGATGTGTCGGTCGCCTCGCACGAGGACTATCCGTTCGAGTCCGTGGCGGAACTGCGGTTCCATGCGCTGCAGCAGCACGGCCTGTTCCGCAACACCTCCGGCCAGACGCTGGCGCCCGCCGGCGGCGCGGCGGCCGCCGCAGCCCTGGAATCGCCGGGCGACCGCGAGCCGCGCGAATGGCTCTTCGGCGCCACCGACGATGCGCCCCACAAGCTGGAGGTCTGCTTCCTGCCGCGCGACAAGGGGGACTTTGCCTGCAGCCTCGTGGCCGGCTGGCAGGGGCCGGCGCTGCCGTATTACCAGTTCACCTGCCGCCAGCAGGGCTCCCGGCGCACGGCCTCGCTGGAGCAGGTAGCAGGGACAAATGTCACGGTGCTGGACGCCGCAGACCTCGGAAGCCTCACCGGACCGCTGCGGCTGACGCTCGACGCCCTGCGCCCCAACGAGCTGCGCGGCTCGGTCAACGGCCGCCTCGCCGTGGTGGACCGCCCCGCCGCGCCGGTTGCCGGCGCCGGCGGCATCCACCTGGAGGGGCGCGAACGCATCCGCCTGTCGATGCCGCAGTACGTCAGCACGGTACCGGTTTTTGCCGACCGCTTCGAAAAAAACCCGGCCTACATCAATGACCCGTTCATGCGCCATTGGGCCGCGCCCGAGGGGCAGTGGATCACCCTGCGCGACGGCCTCACCTGGCTGCGCAGCGATGTCCTCGGGCGCGCCAAGATCCGCCTGCCGGTGGCTGACCCCTCGGTCCTGCACCTGGCCGTCCCCGAAGACGGGACCAACGGGCAGTGCACCGTCTCCGTCCGCGGCGGACTCCTCACGGTGCGCACGCCAGCCTCCGGCACGAACGCCGCATTCACCGTGGCCACCGCGAAGATCCCCGAGGCCCTGGTTGAAAACGCCGGCAGCACGCGCCTCTACACGGTGAACTTCGAGGATGACCTGCTCTGGATCTCGTGCGACACGGCGATCCTCGGCCGCTGCCACCTGCCCCCGCTGGCCCGCGCACGCCGCGTGCGCCTGGACGGGTTCAGCCCGGATCAGCTTCGCCAGACCCTGGTCCGGCGCGAGAACGTGTTTGACACGCTCTTCAACGAGTCGCTCTTCAACTGGACGCTCAACGGCGGCACCTGGGAGGTCGTCAACCGCTTCCAGTGCGAGCCGACCTGGTCGCACATGAATGGCGAGAGCACCAACTCCTTTGCGGGCCTCTGGTCCAAGGTCGAGATGTCCGGCGATTTCTGCGTGGAGCTCTATGCCGGCATGCGCATGGGGTGGTACGAGCGCCCGGGCGACTTCAACCTCACGGTGCACAGCCGCCGCAATACGGCCGGCGACGGCTATTCCGTGACCCTTGCCGGATGGGACCCCGACCACTCGCAGCTCTACACGCGCCTCTTCCGCAACGGCGAACTGGAGGCCGTGTCCACGGCCTACACCGCCCCGCGCGTGCGCGACGGCAGCCTGCGGCGCGGCTACGAGCCGCTGATCACGTCGGCCAGCCGGCCGGTTCACGGCGCGTGGTACGGCATGCGCTTCCGGCGCGTCGGCGACCAGCTCAGCTACGTGTTCGACAACGAGCCGGTCCTCTCCTGGCGTGACCCGGCGCCGCTCGATGCCGGCACGCTGGGCCTCTGGACCTACCGCAACTCGATGATGGTCGCGCGCGTGCGCATCGCCGCGGAGTCGGTGCGACCGCGCCCCTTCCGCTTCTGGCCCGTCGCCAGCACGCCGCGGGCTGCCCTCGCTCCGGAAACAGCGGCCGCGGCCGGCATCCGTGTCAATGGCCGGCCGGCGGAATGGCTCGATCCGGCCATCTGGCAGGACGCCGACCCGGTGAGCCGGCCGCAGGTGCGCTTTCACCGCGGCCGCGATGCGCGCCCCGAGATGCGCGTCACGGCGCTCGAGGGCGGCGGAACCTTTCTCGTTGCGCCGCTCCTGCCCATCATCCCGGCGCCCCGGGTGATGGGGTGGCACTTCGAGGTGGCGCGCCATCCCGAGGCGCGCTTCAACTTTGAATTCTCCGCCGGGCTCCCGGGCGAAAAAGAACCGCAGGTGTTGCAGGAAACCGCCACCCGCTACTCCTTCGTGATCTGCGGCAGCGATGACCCGCGCGGCGAACGGCGCATCGCCGGCCGGCTGGCCCCCCCCCCCGCCGCATCGAAGCCGGATGCGGCCGGCCGCGACTGCGTCTGGACGCCGGTGGACGTGTGGCTCCCGGCCGAGGCCGCGAACAAGAACCACTTCCTGTGCATTGACGGCTTCGGCAACCTGCAGCCCGGCGACATCCAGCAGGGGCTGTCCGGCAATCCGCCCGGCGCCTGGTATGCCATCCGGAATTTTCACGAAGTCTACAGCGCCGTGCCGGAGCTGGACGGGCCCGCGGCCATGCGCCCGGAACTCGATGCCGTCACCCGGAGAGCCAGGCAGCTGCCGGCCGGCCGGCTGAATGAGCTGCGTCTGCCGGCCGCGCTGGACGTGCGCGAGCCGGTCATCGCCTGGGCCGTGCGGCCGGAAGCGGAGTTCGGCCTGGCGGCCCGCCTGGACCCGCTGACCCCGGAAGCCCTGCGCGTGTCGTCCGCGCTCCCCTGGCCAAATTTACTGCTCCCCGCGCGGGCGGCACGCCTCAATGAACAGCCTGCGCCGGGGTGGCAGGAAGGCAATGACTATGTCGTGCTGCTGCCGCGTTCGCCCCAGCCGCAGCCGGAAGCCACCGCCGCGCTGCAGCTCGACCTGGCCGACGGCCGCACATTCAAGCAGCTGGTGCCGCTCGCCACGGCCACAACCAGCCAGCCGCCCGTGCTGCTGGCCTGCGAAATGCCCGAAGGCGGCATCGAAACCTTCGAGGCCCGCACGATCAATCCGCAGCAGCACCAGAACCGCGCCGGCTTTGCCCTGTCCTGCAGCGACCCGCAGCAGGGCGCCTGCATCCGCTTCCAGAATGCCGGCGCCGCCGAGGCCCGGCTCGACGGCCGCGTGCTGCCAAACTACGACCCGCTCGTCACGCCGCTGCTCCAGTTCCGCTACAAGGCCGACCCCATGGCCCATGTCTCGCTCACGGCCGGACGCTGCAACATCGCCTTCTCAGAGAACATGGGGCTGCCTGCCGGCGCGGGCGCGACCGGCATCCTCGACAACGCCTGGCACACCTGGATGGGTGCGCCGCTCCAGGCGGCCGCCGGCGGCCCGCTGCGCGGCGGCTTTGCCGTGAATCCGGCCGATCTGCAGGTCGGCTCCCGCGGCAACCCCAACCAGACCGGACATTACAGCGCCATCGCGTTTGACGACATCGCCAGCGGACCGGCCGTCGGCCCCAAACACCCCTTTGCATTCCGCCCCACCTACAGCGACCGCAACGGCCTGGCAGAGGTCCTCTATGCCATCGCCACCGGGCCTGCGCCCTGGACCGAACGCCACGCGGCGGCGCGCGCCGCCCTGCAGTGGCTGGTCGTCACCAACCTGCAGGTCGTCGTGCCCGATCTTTCCAGCCTGCCGGAAGGCACCCACCACCTGTTCTCCCGGGCGCGCAGCTCACGCGGGCCATGGTCCGCCGTGTACGACATCCCCTTCATCCTCGACCGCCAGCCGCCACAGGCCTCCGCCGCAGTGCGCGCCATCTCCAGCCGCTACAACGGTACCTGCCTCGACATCCACGTCGACGGCGGCTACGCGCCGCCGGTCCTGCGCAACCTCCGCCTGCTGATGAACAGCAAGCCGCTCGACCTCACGACCGACAACGGGCAGGTCTCCTACGGCGCCGCCTCCGTGCACCTGGAGATCGACTGGCCCTGGCTGCTCCGGAAACATCTCCGGACCTGCAAGGATGGCGACACGATCACGCTCGCGCTCGACGGCATTGCCGACGCCGCCGGCAACGAGGCCCCCGCGCTGCCGATCCCGATCAAGCTTGTTTTTTCAAACGACAAACAGCCGCCCGCCGTCCTCCCCGTGCAGAACACCACCAACATTTTGGTCGGCGCCATGCAGTTCAGCGCCCTGTCGGACTTCTTCAACAACCAGCAGCACGTCGCCGCGCAGGAACCACAGCAGGAAAACGGCTGCAAGTTCGTGCCATTCCGCTGTGCGGGCGGCGAGAACGCCTTTCTGTCGCGCCAGTTCAGCGACAAGCCATGGGATCCCGAGGCGTTCCCCTGGCTCGCGCTCAGCGTCCGGATCGATGGCGAATCCGCCGCCGGCGCCGCGCCCTTCGAGCTGCGCCTGCGCCCGTCCGGCGATCTCCCGGAACAGGCCGTCAAGCCGAAGAACGGCACCGCCTACAACTGGCCCCTGCCGACCGCCGGCAACCAGCCGTTTGTCGTCGGCCAGGTCAACTGGAAGCCCGGACAATGGGTTGACCTGCTCGTGAACGTGCGCGACCTGCTGCGCGACCAGAGCAAGCAGCCCAGGGCCTGCAAATTGCGCGAGGTGGCGCTGGCCTTCCCGGCCAAGGCCAAGTTCACGCTGCAGGTGCGCGGCATGGCCATCCTGGCGCCATGGGGCGCGGCCGATGTGCTCAAGTTCAAGGCGTATGACCTCAACGGCATCGCCGGCATCACGTGGCAGAGCGGCGGCAAGTCCGACCAGACCGGCATCCGCCCGGCGCGGCTGGCGCTGCCGCCGGAGGACGCCGCGTGGCTCAAGCTGCGCATAGCCGACCGGCCGGGAAATCTCTCGCCGGTGTACATGATCCCGCTGCCGCCGAACGCCGCGCCCATCCCCGAAAGCCTGCCGCTGAATGTGCCGGTGGAGGATTTCTAAATCATGATCACGCGTGTCTCCGTCCCCCACCTCGACGCCAACATCATCGATGTCACCGTCACCACCTGGTGCAAGGCGCCGGGCGACCGTGTGCAATCGGGCGAGATCGTGGCGGAACTCACGACCGACAAAGCAACCTTCGAGCTTGAGTCCCCCGCCAGCGGCACACTGCTCGAAATCCTGGCCGCGCCGAAAAGCGTGGTCCCCTCCGGGTATATCCTCGCCCTGCTCGGCGAGGCAGGCGAGACAGACCCGGACGCGCCTGCGCATAATGCGGCGTTGATGAAAAAACACCGGGAAGAGGCCGGAGGGCAGAGGACAGAGGGCAGCGATCAGAGGACAGAGGGCAGCGGTCAGAGATCAGAGGTCAGAGATCAGAGGACAGAGGTCGGAGAGCAATCATCAGCCGCCACTCACTCACACCTGCCGCCTGCCGCGCCGACAGCGCGCATCCGCGCCACACCGCGCGCCCGCCGCCTGGCGCAGGAACAGGGGCTCGACCTCGCCCGCATACAAGCCGAAAGCGGCGCAGAGATCGTAGATGAAGCCGTGCTGCAGAAGTACCTGGGAAGGTGACAAATGGAAGGCGCCAGGTGTTAGAGCCTTTCCGGTCAACATACACGCTGTTGCGTGTATCGTGGAGCATCTAAGTGGACGGACACAGAGGTCACAGAGAAAGAAAGAGAGCACAGAGAGAATTTCATTCGGCTACGGCCGGTTTGCCGGCCGCAGTCAGGCATTTCTCTGTGGTCTCTGTTCCTCTCTGTGCGCTCGGTGTCCTTGATTTGTTCATTCATTGGGTTGCGGGCTGACGCCCACCTTGCGACCGATCCGGCAAAATGAAGCATGCACAGAATGATGAAGGCAACCGTGCCGCATGGTATATTGCTCACCACTTACAACCTGACACAGCCTTCTCCTTCAGCTAATCGCCACCCGAAACCATGTCTGCCGCCAAACACACGGCCCTTGTAACCGGCGCCTCGCGCGGCATCGGCAAGGCCATTGCCCTGGCCCTGGCCGCGGACAACTGCCGCGTGGCGGTGAACTACCGCTCTTCGCAGGCGGACGCCGAGGCCGTGGTTGCCGCCAGCCGCGCCGCCGGCGGCGAGGCGCAGGCCTTCCAGGCGGACATCGCCGACCCCGCCCAGGCCGCAGAACTTGTAAAGCAGGTTGAGGCGGCGCTCGGCCCCGTGACCGTCCTGGTCTGCAACGCGGGCATCATCCGGACGCAGCTCCTCGCGCTCGCCCGTCTGGAGGACTGGCGCGCCGTCATGGCGGCCAACCTCGACAGCGCCTTTGTGCTCACCAAGGCGGTCAGCCGCGGCATGGTGCGCCTGCGCCGCGGCCGCATTGTCTACATCTCCTCCGATGCCGCGCTGCTCGGCGACCTGATGCGCGCGGCATACAGCGCCTCCAAGTCCGGCCTGCTCGGCCTCTCCCGCACGGCCGCGCGCGAACTGGCCGCCAGCGGCATCACCGTCAATGCCGTGGCGCCCGGCATCATCGACACCGCCCTGATTGCCGACATGCCCGAAACCCGCCGCGCCAAACAGCTCGCCGCCATCCCGCTCGGCCGGTTCGGCAGGCCCGGAGAGGTGGCAGGTGTGGTGCGCTTTCTCTGCTCGGATGCCGCCAGCTACATCACCGGCCAGACGATTTGCGTGGATGGCGGGATGAACACGAAGGATTGAGGCAAGACCACAGACGCCAGCGACGCGAAACACTTTTTATGCATTTCCCCCACCCCCAGCGCATCCTCGTTACCGGCATGGGCGCCGTCACGCCGCTGGGCTTCTCCGTGGCCGAGACCTGGCGCGGGCTGCTCGCAGGCAAGTCCGCCATCGGCCCGCTGGACCTCTTTGACCTCGGCGGCATGGCCTGCACCCGGGCCGGCCAGATCCGCAACTTCACGCCTCCGGCTGCGATCACCGCTGCCGGCGCCTGCGACCGCGCGACCGGTTTCGCGGCTGCAGCATGCCTGGAAGCGCTCGTCAATACGGGCGCGGCATGCCGCGCCCCTACGGCCCTTGTCACGGCCACCAATTTCGGCGCCATGGACCACGGCGAAGCGGCGCTGGTTGGCGACGCCCCAGCCGCGACCGCCGCGCGCGACCTCTCTGCCGGCGTCACCGCGGACCTGCTGGCTGCCGCGCTCGGCCTGACCGGCCCGCGCGCCACCCTCACGCTCTCCTGCGCCGCCGGCGCCGCCGGGCTCGCGTATGGCGCCGGTCTCATCCGCCACGGCCGCGCAGAGCGCGTGCTGGTGGTCGGGTACGACGCCATCTCGCGCTTCGCCTGGAGCGGGCTCTGCGCCCTGCGCACCATGGCCCGGGATTGCGTGCGCCCCTTTGACCTCAACCGCAGCGGCACCATCTTCACCGAGGGCGCGGCCGCCCTGGTGCTCGAGAGCGAAGCGTCGAGCACGGCCCGCGGCGCCACCCCGCTGGCGGAACTGGCCGGCTGGGGCACCAACAACAACGGCTTCCACATCACCGCGCCGGCGCCGCGCGGCGCCGGCTCCGCGCAGGCCATGCGGCAGGCGCTGGCGCGCGCCGGCCTGCAACCAGACGCCATCGACCACATCAACGCCCACGGCACCGGCACCAAGCCCAACGATTCCACCGAATCACAAGCCATCGCGGACGTCTTCGGCGCGCATGCGCCACACATCCCAGTAACTTCCATCAAGTCATCACTCGGCCACATGCTCGGCGCGGCCGGCGCCATTGAGGCCATCGCCTCGGTGCTCAGCCTGCGCGAAGGCATAATCCCGCCCACCACCCATTTTGTGACCCCGGACCCGGAATGCGCCGTGGACCTCGTCGCCAACCAGCCGCGCGAGGTGAAGATACGCCACGTGCTCTCCAACTCCGCCGGCATCGGCGGCGCCAATGCGGCGGTGATCTTCTCCCGCATCTGAAGACCCAACCGCCCACGTTGTCGGGAACTTTATCGTGAGTTTTGTCAAACAACCACAGGTGGCCCGGGTGCCATCGCACCTTCGCGTGAGCACTTCTTTTTCCGCGGCGACGGCGCGCCGCCCGCCACCCTCCACCCTCCACCTTCCACCCTCCACCTTCCACCCTCCACCCTCCACCCTCCACCTGATCCCATGAACAACCCCATCGTCATCACCGGCATCGGCATCCTCTCGCCCCTCGGCATCGGCGTCGAAGAGACCGCCGCGGCGCTGCGCGAGGGCGAACCCGCGCTGCTGCCGTGCAGCCGCTTCACGCCGCCGGCCGGCTTCTCCCCGCTCTGCGGCGAAGTGCCCGCATTCCGCGCGGAGGAGTTTCTGGCCACGCCCAAGGCCTACCTCGACCGACAGAGCGAACTGCTGCTGGCCGCCACCGGCATGGCGCTGCGACACGCCGGACTGGACGCCGGCAAGCTCTCGCCGGAACGTTCCGGCATCCTGGTCGGTACGGCCTGGGCCGGGCAGGATACCATGGCCGCCTTCTTCGCAGACTACGTGCAGAAGGGTCCGCGCCTGGTGAAGCCGTTCCTCTTCCCGCACACCTACTTCAACACCGCCATCAGCCTGGCCGCCATGGAGTGGTCGCTGCGCGGCGTGCACCAGTCGTTCGCCTCCGGCCGCGTGGCCGCAGGCCAGGCCCTTGTCGAGGCCTGCGACCTGCTGGCGGACGACGCGGCCGACGTGATCCTCGCCGGCGGCAGCGAAGCGCTCGGGCCGGCGCTCTGCCGCACCTTGGCCGCGCTCGGCTGGCTGAAGCCGGCTGGCAACGACACACGCCCCGGACTGGTGCCGGGCGAAGCCGGGGTCATGCTGGCGCTGGAGCGCCGGAGCCATGCGGCCGCGCGCGGCGCAACGATGCTGGCAACGATTTGCGGGGCGGGGCTGGCCGCCACCGCCCCGGCTGCCGCACAGCAGGCATTGCAGCGCGCCGGCATCTCCGGCAGCGACCTGGCGCTCGTGGTCTCCTCTGCCAACGGCCAGGCCGCTGTCGCTGCCGCCGAAGCCGCCGTGGCCATCCACGGCTGCCCCGTGCTGACACCTGCCACGCTCTGCGGCGACACCCAGGGTGCCTGCGCCGCGCTGCATTTGGCGCTGGCCGTGCTGCAGGCCGCGCAGGGCCCGGCGCTGGTGCTGGCCACGGATGCGGCCGGGGGCGCCGTGGCGCTGGTGGTGGGACGATGATGGGACGGATGGGACCTATGGGACGGATGGGATCGCACGCGCTGCCCACAGTTCCCATAGCCCCATGCATCCCATCCATCCCATCCGTCACATCATCGTCCCATCCTTCCCTTCCACCCCACAAACCTCGTATAGTCTCCCCACACGCCATGGACCTCCTCACCTGCCACGAGCGCATGCTGACCATCCGCCTCTTCGAAGAAGCGGTGGAGCGGCTGTTTCAGGAGGGGGTCATTGGCGGCACAGCGCACACCTGCATCGGCCAGGAGGCCGTGGCCGTGGGCGCGGCAGCCGCGCTGCAGCCGCAGGACGCGGTCACCAGCACCCACCGCGGGCACGGCCACTTCCTCGCCATGGGCGCGGACCCCGGCCGCCTGATGGCAGAGCTGTTCGGCCGCGCCACCGGCTACTCGCGCGGACGCGGCGGCAGCCAGATGATGATGGACACCCCCGGCGGTTTCTACGGCGCCAACGGCATCACCGGCGGCAGCATCCCGTTCGCGGCCGGCCTGGCGCTCGATGCCCGGATGCGCGGCACCGGGCGCGTCGTGGTCTGCTTCTTCGGCGACGGCGCCTCCAACCAGGGCGTGTTCCACGAGACGCTCAACCTGGCGTCACTCTGGAAGCTTCCGGTGGTCTTCCTCTGCGAGAACAACGGCTATGCCATGTCCACGTCCGTCAGGCGCGGCCTCGCCAACCCGCACGTCGCCGAGCGCGCCGCCGCCTACGGCATGGCTTCCGGGCACGCCGAGGGGAACGACCTCCCAGCCGTGCAGCAGGCGGTCGCGGATGCGCTCCGGCACGCGCGCAGCGGCCAGGGCCCGGTGCTGCTGGAGTGCCGCACCTACCGCCTGAGCGGGCACTCGCGCGGCGACAAGCGCGAATACCGCCACGCGCATGAGGAGTCCGAGGCCTGGCAGCGCGAGCCCATCCGGCAGTTCGAGGTTTTTCTGAAGACGCAAAAACTCGTGGATGACACCTCACTCGCCGAGCGACACGCCGCAGCCAAGGCGCGCATCGAGGCGGCGATCCAGTTTGCAGAACAGAGCCCTTTTCCCGACACGGTAAGCGTAGCGGAAGGGGTGTATGCATGAATCGAACCGCAACCTACACCCAGATGCTCCGCGAGACGCTCGGGGCGGCGCTGCGCCGCGACCCGCGCGTCTTCCTCATGGGCGAGGACATCGGCGCCTACGGCGGCGCGTTCGGCGTGACGCGCGGGCTGGCGAAGGAGTTCGGCGCGGAGCGCGTGCGCGACACGCCGATCTCCGAGCAGGCGCTGGTCGGCGCGGCCATCGGCGCGGCCGCGGCCGGCTCGCGGCCGGTGGTGGAGATCATGTTCATGGACTTCATCACGCTGGCCGTGGACCAGCTCGTGAACATGGCGGCCAAGCTGCACTACATCTACGGCGTTTCCTGCCCGGTCATCGTGCGCACGCCCAGCGGCGGCGGGCGCGGCTACGGCGCCACGCACTCGCAGTCGCTCGAGCGCCTCTTCACCGGCGTGCCGGGGCTTCAGGTCGCGGCGCCGGCCACGGCGCTGGACGCCTCGGCGCTGCTGCAGACCGCGCTGCTGGGGTCGAGCCCGGTGATCTTCCTCGAGCACAAGCTGCTCTACCCGCTGCGCTGGGAAGTTCCGGAAGGGCTGCCCGCGCCGCAGCCGTTCGGCCAGGCGCGCATCGCGCGCGAAGGGACACACGTGACCCTCGTGGCGTGGTCCGGCATGGTGGTGCAGGCGGAGCGCGCGGCGGAGGCGCTGGCGGCGGAGGGCATTCACGCGGAGGTGATCGACCTGCGCACGCTGGCGCCGCTCGACAGCGACACCGTGGTGGCCTCCGTGCGCAAGACCGGTCGCGTGCTGCTCATCGAGGAGGGCCCGCGCACAGGCGGGTTCGCGGCGGAGATCGCCTGCCGCATCTTCGAGGCTGCCTACGACTCCCTCGACGCCCCGATCCGCCGCCTCGCCTGCCCCGACTGCCCCGTCCCGGCGGCCAGGACGCTCGAAGCCGCGTGCATCCCGAATGCGGAGACAATCACGAAGGAAGTGCGGGCGATGATGGGCAGGTAGGCCATGAGATGCCGCGGCGGGACGCCGCTGCCACCCTGTCCACCGCCGTCGTGACCGTCCGCTGTTCCCTCGCAGAACGGGGGAAAGATTGAACCTTGCCGGCCCTTCGTGCTAGTCTTGCGCGGTTGCAACACCTGTCTGAAGGAGCTTGACCATGTCCACCGACTGGCGCGCTGAGCTGGGCAGCATCATTGACAACCGGGCCAAGGCCACGCGGGCCGAGCTGGAATCCGCACGCTTTGTGCAGTTCCTCGAGAGCGTGGCCATGCCCGCATTCCAGGAGCTGGGCGCAGAGCTCGGCAAGCACGACCGCAAGGTCACGGTGCGCCAGACGACGATCTCCGCCACGATCTCGGTCTCCAGCGGCGACACGGAGGAGATCTCCTTCCGCATCCTGTCACGCTCGCTGCCGGCCGGAATCGTGCCGTATGCCGAGGTGCGCATGCGCAAGGGGCAGCGCCTCGTGAAAGCCGAGGGGAACCTCAAGGGCACCAACCCGGCCGGCACGATCGAACAGGTCGCCGCCGGTGACGTCATT
>SESD01001491.1_pt1 | contig 12954 bp, 7 predicted proteins | sample 3171411 | NCBI WGS metagenome assembly SESD01 (sample SAMN06051880, study PRJNA518727) | freshwater metagenome | biome: subpolar coniferous forest; feature: holomictic lake; material: water; isolation source: holomictic Lake 442, 16.5 m depth | place: Canada: near Kenora, Ontario | collected...
ACGTTCCGAAGCTGTTCGTGAAGGCGGCTGTTTTGAGGGTGGTGATACTGGTGATGTGGACGATGGATTCGGGTATAAGTGAGTAAAAGGCAAGGGCTGTGTGAAGGCTGATGTAAGACGGTCGATATATGCGGTTTGCCAGGTAAAAGGCGAAGTCGCGGTCGTCCATATATTCAGGAAAGGTGTAATACCCGTTCCTGAGTCTGATGAGAAGCCCCTGCCTGACCCAGCGTGTGAGGTTGTTCTTGTCAAAACCATCGCGCCAGGCATAGGCCTGGTTGGTAGTGAAGCAGCCGAGGGGATACATTTCGCGACGGAATTCCTGGAAATACATTTCTTTTTTTATGCAAATATACGGAAAAACAGAAATGAAGTCAAGTGTTTTCTATGGCTGAATCGGGATGCTGGCGCTTCGCGCCGATGCGGGATGCTGGATGAGGCAACACGTTGCGTTGCCGGGATTCGTGAATCGTGAGTCGTGAGTCGTGATTCGTGGTACGGGGTGAGAGTGGTTCGTGACACGTTACACGTTACACGCGACACCTTTTTACTTAATTGGCTGTAATTGTCTGGCAGAATGGTGTATGGTGATAATTTCTATCAGTTTATCCTCTTTAATCCTGTAAATTATTCTGAAACTCCCTGATATGATTTCACGAATTGATGCCTCTGCTGTTTCCGGGACAACCCTGCCTGCTTCTGGATGCGATTTTAATATTTTAACCCTATCCCTGATTCTTATGATCTGGATTCTTGCATATTTAACAGAATCCTTGGAGATATATTCGTAAATATTCTCCAGGTCTTTTACAGATTGATGAGTCCAGGTTATGCGAACCATTTGGCAACTTTTGCCTCTACTTGTTCTTCAGTAAATACTTCGCCCCTGTCAGCCTGATCAATTCCCTTCTCAATTTTTTCAAGAAGTATGATCTGATCAAGTATTTCTTCAATGGTAACCGAGTCGGGTAGTCTCTTAATGCCAGAAATTACTTTATCCTTTGTTAACATGGTCTCCTCTTTTATTTTCGTTGAGTATTCAGTGCATTTTTACAAAAGTACGAAAACTTCGTGACACGTTTCACGTCACACGTGACATCCTTTTTAATGCTTTGGGGAAATAAATTCCACCCGCAAAAAGCATATGCTGGCCCGGCAGTTTCATGCTGGATCAGGATTGCGCAATTTCAATACGAGTTTACAGGGAGAAATGCTATCCGCAGTCAGGGGAAAATCGTAAGAAGTTCTTGAGGAAGATCGAGAGGAAGCTGATCACATAACTTATCCAGATATTACTTGTCACGTGGTACGTGTTACGTGGTACGTGGGACGTGATACGTGACACGTGATACGTGTTGCGTGGCACTTTGCACGTTACACGTTACACGTCAATTATGCGTTATCGTTCACCGTTTGGCTGGCTGTGTTTGCAAGCTCGTAAAGGGTTTCAGGTGCTATGTCGGCACCATTTGGCCAGGAAATGGTCCATCCGTCAACAAAGAATTTTTTAAAGTAATCGAGGTTTGTTAATGGCTCAAATACTCCTTTTCCGACATAGGGTCGTAAATCAATGTTCCCTTCTTTTCCGTTGCTGAAGACAATATGTATATGATAATTATTCAGATACTTAGCTTCGGTTACACGGGGCATATATACGGCTTTCATAACCAAATTTTAATCGTTTTACTAAGTTACGTGAGATTTATCAAATCCTGACAAGTATACTTTTATTTTCTTAGCCAGTACTGCGGGTAACGCTTCGATTTCCTTCGATTTGAACTGTTCGGAATTTCCGAACTTTGCTTCGACTTTAAGTTCTTTTGACTGATAAATTTGCTTAATATGTTCGCTTACATTTGCTGTACTTGTGGAAAAAAGGGTGACAATTTGAGCTTGTGTAAGCCAAATGGTCTCGCCTTCAAATCTTACCTCGATTACGGTTTGATTTTCTGGCGCTTGATATAAAATTATTTCACTCTGGTTGTTATCGGAATTTTTCATCATCAACCTGTTAAACTTTACAGTCAGTTGCAGTGGTCGCAAATTTTGCGACTACTGAAAAGATCTCAACTTTTTCCATGAAAGATCAATGGTTTAAGATTTGGTAATACTTAATCCGCCGAAAGTGAAAAAGTGATACAAAAGCGAGTCGAGTGGTACGTGGTACGTGGTACGTGAGTCGTGAGTCGTGAGTCGTGGCACGTGACACGTGGTACGTGAATCGTGAGCCGTGACTCGTAAATCATCCATTAGTTCACCAATCACGGCTCATGTGCCAAGATTTCCCAATGGCCACCTTTATCGGGGCCGATTCTCCTGATAGATTTTTTTCTTTGAGTTTTTTTAAGTGATATTCAACGCCTCTGTGAGTCAAACCGGTTGATTTTTTTCCCAACCTTCAACAAGGGTAGGGAAACAGCCTGCAGTCGGTCATCGTTATTATGAGTACGGCTTTTATTGCAGAAAAAGTGCAATAGTACCTCCTTTTGCCGAAAAAACGCAAAAAAACCTCTTATTGCCTAAAAAATGCAAAAGTACCTCTTATTGCCTAAAAAATGCAAAAGCACCTCTTATTGCAGAAATAGTGCAATACTTTCCGGGAGCAAAAATGATGTGCCGGGACAGGTTACCGGGGAAAACCTATCACTTTTTGCACTTCGGCGGATTAAGTGTAAATGATTCCTATGAGACGATTAAAGTTATTGGTGGCTATCCGGTCTGAAATTGACAGGGAGCTGAGCCTGGCGGTTTCCGGAGGCACAGGGATATCCGCAGTCATTCGTAAATACAACCCTTATATTCCTCTGATCGGGATGACGGCTTACTCAATTGACTGGGTGTTGAAACAGAATGGAGGTTCGGGGGTCGATCATTGGCTGATGAAGCCCTTCAGCCGTCATGAACTGGAAACGGCGGTGTGGACATTGATGACAAAGCTGGCATCGGCGTGAGATGGCAGATTTCTGTTATCCGATATCAGATATCCGCCATCTGCAATCAGGCATCCGCTAGGATGCAAGAAGATGATCGAACGACTGCAGTGTCATCGGAATGGTGTCGTCGGTGAGGCGTGTGATCAGGGTGAGTTCGGCCGGGGATGGGAGATCGCAGGGTTCTGGGCGATGATGTTTTACCTGAAACATGAGCTGCAGGCGTTTGCAGTAATACCAGGCAAGCATATTTCCCGGACTGAAGTCGCAGCGGGGATCGCTCAGTTCTCTGCGGGTTTCAAGTTCGTTCAGAAATTCTTCGAGGATTCCGCCAACCACCTCTTCGGTCCTGCAAACCGCGGCAATCTCGGCCATCGCCATCGTCTGCACTTTTTCTCTCAGTTCGGAGTCTTCTATCGTAAGAACATGTTCATGAAGGATGAAGGAGTGAATAAAGATCCAGCAAGAAATGAATTCCCTGAAATTGTCGGGATGTTCCAGGCTTGATTTCTGTCCGAGAGATCTGATCCTGCTATTCATGCATTCTCTGTAAAGTTCGGGTTCCTTACCCAAAACTGCAAAAAAATCCCCCATCCAGTATTCCTGCATGGTCATGTTTTCGGTCGTCGCTTCCATAATGATAGGATTTAGGTTCTAGACTTAATCCGCCAAGTATCGAAAAGTGACAGGCCTGGAGTGTTAAAAAATGTTAAATGGACTCTATCGGATATCAGATATCCGATATCAGATGCCTAGTCCTTAACACATCGTACTGAAAACGCGTTGGATTGAAGCGCCGGATAGTTTGAAACGCTTTTGTTGGGCTGATTGAGACCGTGCGACATGGCACTGAAGGCCGTGGTTGGTGTGGAAGTCCAGAACAGGGTGGCGAAGGCCGGAAATTTCCATATGGTTTTGGAATAGAATACTCCGGCCAGCAGTGCGTTGAAACCCGATGAACCTCCTGTTTTCAGCGAGTCGCCCGCGTTTCCAGCTCCGAAAAGGTTCGATTCCAGCAAAGACCATTCGGCTTCTGTTGCAACATGCCAAACGGGGGGGCAGAGGCCCTGTGAGCCGGGGATAATCTGGTACTGCATCATCTCGTCCCACTGGTATAGTCCGCCTTTAAGCCCGCAGTTCGCGGGGTTGTCGTCGTAACAGTATTTCTCGGCCACGCAATTGTTTGTCTGGTATCCGGATGAGGGAATGAAAGTCCCGAAATCGAGGTTCCTGGCCTGCCAGCATTGTGTTCCGATGAGCCGGGTGGCGTAGGTCTTGTTATCCCTCACATCGGTCAGGGTTTGTCCGCAAACAAATCCGCCGCCAGGGGGATATAAAGTGATCACCTGCGAAGCCGTGCCGGTGCAACTGATCATGTTAACATAGGTATAAGTGATGGTGACCTGATTCTGGGCGGGGGGCACTGAGGAGGGGTCAAAAATGTTGCCTGAGACGCCGGTCCCCGACCAAACGCCGCCCAGGGGTAAGCCGCGGCTTAGAGCAAAGGGTAAGGCATCGTGGGTGGTTATCGGGTTGCATAAGGTGAGGTTTACCGGCAGGAGTGGGTTCTTGCTGATGGTGATGGTGTTGGAAGATGAGGGGTTGCCGATAGCGCATCCCGAGCTGGAGTTCAATATGCATTGTACCTGGTCGCCGTCGAGGGGGACATAGGAATAAACGGGGTTGTTTGGTCCGGCGTTGATGCCGTTGACCTGCCATTGATAGATGGGAGCGCTTCCCCCGTTGATTGGTATGGCTGTGAAAATGACCGGGTTGGTGGTGCAGACCGGGTTGACTGATACGGTGATAGAGACCGAAACCGGGAGGGGAGGGTCGGGGTTGAGGAGCATCACCAGGGTGTTGGAGACCGCCGGGTTGCCTATGGCGCAGTTGGCGTTGGAAGTAAGTATGCAGGTCACGGCATCGCCGTTGGATGGGGTGTAGCTGAATGTAGGGCTGCTTGTGCCTGCAATGCTGCCGTTTACCTGCCATTCGTATGAGGGAGTGCTTCCACCGTTAACCGGCACGGCTGTGAAATCCACGGGTATTCCCGTGCAGAAAGGATTCATCGATACCGTGAGGCCCAGGCTTACCGGCAGTTCGGGATCCAGAATCATCGTAATGGTACCTGAATACGCCGGGTTGCCCGAAGTGCAGAACAGATAGGATGTGAGACGGCATCTCACCTGGTCGCCGTTTACCGGTATATACGAATAGGTAGAACCCATTCCGCCTATAACCACTCCATTCACGTACCATTCGTAGATGGGAAGTGAACCGCCGTTTACAGGGGTTGCGCTGAAGGTTACAGGTGATCCGGCGCATACCGGGTTAGATGAGGCTGTGATGCTTACGCTTACGGCCATCACCTCATATACGGTCATGGGGATGGAGTTGGAGGTGACCGGGTTGGCTGTTGGACAGGGCTCGCTGGAATTCAGCACGCAGCTTACCACATCGGCATCGGCAGGCGAATAAGAGAATACCTGGGCATCGGGGCCGGTAGCCAGTCCGTTCACATACCACTGGTAATGGGGACTGGCCCCCGGGTAGAGCGGGTAGGCGGTATAGGTTACAGTGTTACCCAGGCATACCGGGTTGGCGGAAGCTCCTATGCTTACGCTTACCGGGGCTATGTAGTTGACCGTCATGGGTATGACATTGGATGCGGCCGGGTTGTTGACCGCACAGTTGGCTATGCTTGAAAGCAGGTAGCAGCTAACCTGGTCGCCGTTTGAAGGGTAATAAGTGAACACCGGAACGTTGGTCCCGACCCCGGTTCCGTTCACTACCCACTGGTACAAGGGGGTAAGGCCCTCGTTTACAGCTGTCGCGTTGAACGTTACAGCCGTGCCGGCGCATACCGTGGTGGCTGTAGCTGTGATGGCTATACTCACCGGTATATTGGGGCTTACGGTCATGGGAATGGGCGATGAAGTCGCCGGGTTGCCGCTGGGGCATGGGGTATTCGACGTTAGCACACAGGTAATAATATCACCGTCCAAAGGGGTATAGGTGTAACGGTAGTTATTGGTTCCCGCGCTGATCCCGTTCACCTCCCACTGATAGGATGGACCTGAACCCCCGTTGACCGGAGTGGCGGTGAAGGTCACCTGGGTGGCTTCGCACACCGGGCTCGGGGGCGAGGCGCTCACCGTCACGCTCACCGGGAGGTTGGTGCTCACGGCCATGTAAAGGGTGTTGGAAGTGGCCGGGTTGTTCGTGGGGCAGCCGTAATTGGAGGTCATTACGCAGCTCACCTGGTCGTTGTTGGCAGGGCTGTAGGTGAACAAGTCAGAGTTAGTCCCGGTGCTGATGCCGTTGACTTTCCATTGGTAAACGGGTGCAGATCCCCCGTATACAGGGGTGGCGCTGAATGTGACGGGTGATCCGGAACATACCGGGTTCACCGAAGCGGCGATGGAAACCGATACCGGCTCCGGGGCTGTATTGCTCACAACGATGGTGTTGGATGTGGCGGGATTTGGGAAGGGGCACTGAGATGCAGGATACAGGATGCAGGTTACGAGATCACCCACCGAAGGCAGATAGCTGAAAACAGATGAGTTGGTCCCGGCATTGACGCCGTTCACCTGCCACTGATACTGGGGACCGGGCCCCGGGTTCTGGGTCGTAGCTATAAAGGTGACCATTGAGGCGGGACAGGATGGATTGTTGGAGGCGGTGATGGTAATGCTGACGGGGAGCAGAGGTGAGACGGTTTCCTGGATTACGTTCGAAGTGGCCGGATTGCCGCTGTTACACAACAAGCTGGATGTAAGGATGCAGGATACGAGATCGTTATCAGATGGCAGATAACTGATTAAAGATGAGTTAGTGCCTGCATTGATGCCGTTGATCTTCCATTGGTACTGTGGGCTGGCTCCGGGGTTCTGGGGAGTAGCCGTAAAAGTGACCGATGTCCCGGTGCAAACGGGGTTGGCCGATGTATTGATGGATACGGAGACCGGGAGCAGGGGCGTCATTGACATTGTGATCACGTTCGAAGTGGCCGGATTCGGGAATGGACAAAGGGATGCAGGATACAGGATGCAGGATACAAGATCGTTGTCGGATGGCGGATAACTGAATGTGGATGAGTTGGTTCCGGCGTTCACACCGTTCACCTGCCACTGGTACTGCGGACCGGGACCTGGGTTCTGGGCCGCAGCCGTGAAGTTGACCGTGGCTCCTGCACATACCGGGTTGGCCGAAGCGGTGATGGTGACCGAGACCGGGAGATTGGGAGTGACGGTTTCCTGGATGACGTTAGAAGTGGCCGGGTTGGCTGCAGCACAGAATAAGTCGGAGGTGAGGATGCAGGATACAAGATCGTTGTCGGATGGCAGATAGCTGAAAACAGATGAGTTGGTTCCTGCATTGATGCCGTTGACCTGCCATTGGTACTGCGGACCGGGTCCCGGGTTCTGGCCAATGGCGGTAAATGTGACCGATGTTCCCAGGCATACCGGGTTTGCTGAAACGGAAATGCTTACCGAGACCGGGAGACTCGGAACAGCGCTGATCTGGATGACGTTGGAAGTTGCGGGGTTGCCCGTGGGACAGGAATAGTTGGATGTGAGGATGCAGGATACAAGATCGTTGTCGGATGGCAGATAACTGAAAACAGATGAGTTGGTGCCGGCGTTGAGGCCGTTTACTTTCCATTGGTACTGCGAACCGGGTCCTGGGTTCTGGGGAGCGGCCGTAAAGGTGACCGATGAGCCTGAGCATATCGGGTTGGCCGAGGCCGAAATGCTTACCGAGACCGGGAGAAGGGGAGTGACGGTTTCCTGGACTACGTTCGAAGTGGCCGGATTGCCCGTGGGACAGGGATAATTGGATGTTAAGATGCAGGATACAAGATCGTTGTCGGATGGCAGATAACTGAAAACGGATGAGTTGGTTCCGGCGTTGAGGCCGTTGACTTGCCATTGGTACTGCGGACCGGGTCCTGGGTTCTGGCCAATGGCGGTAAAGGTGACCAATGTTCCGGAGCAAACCGTGCCGGCCGAAGCCGTGATGCTCACTGATACCGGGAGCATAGCGTTGACGATCATGCTGATGATGTTCGAAGTGGCCGGGTTGCCCGTGGTACAAGCCAGATAGGATGTAAGGATGCAGGATACAAGATCGTTGTTGGAGGGCAGATAGCTGTAAACAGGTGAGTTGGTTCCTGCATTGACACCGTTGACCTTCCATTGGTAGTGTGGACCGGGTCCCGGGTTCTGGGGGGCGGCTGTAAAAGTGACCGTTGTTCCGGAGCATATCGTGCTGACTGAAGCCGAAATATTCACCGAAACCGGAAGGGGGAACCCCACGGTGAGGGTAATGGTGTTGGATACAGCGGTAGCGGGTATAGGGCAAAGGGATGAAGGATACAGGATGCAGGATACGAGATCGTTATTGGATGGCAGATAGCTGAAGGTAGTTGAGTTGGTTCCTGCGTTGATGCCGTTTACCTGCCACTGGTACAGGGGGCCGGGTCCCGGGTTCACGGGGCTTGCTGTAAAGGTGACCGTTGAACCGGAACAAATCGAGGTTGAAGGGGTTGATATCGTGATAGATACATTAGTGATTGGAGTAACGGTCATAGTGATGGGATCTGAAGCGGCCGGGTTGTCCAAAGTACAGGATTCGCTAGATGTGAGTATGCACACCACCACGTTGCCGTTGACAGGGGTATAGGTGAAGAGTGGGCTGTTGGCACCGGTATTGAGGCCGTTAACCTGCCACTGCCAGCTCGGGAAGGCGCCCTGGTTGCTACCGGTCGCGGTAAAGGTCACCGGTGTTCCGGCACAAACTGGATTATCTGATGCGGCTATGCTTACGCTGACTCCGAGATTGCTGACCACGTTCATAGTAATGATGTTCGAAGTAACGGGGTTGGTTGTCGGACACAGATAGCTGGATGTGAGGATGCAGGATACAAGATCGTTGTTTAATGGCAGATAGCTGAATACAGAGGCGTTTGTCCCTGCGCTAATACCGTTAACCTTCCACTGGTAGCCTGGAGCGGCCCCACCGTTAGTCGGGGTAGCTGTAAAGGTGACCAGTGATCCGGTACAACAGGGGTTATGGTCGGCATCGATCGAGATCGCGACCACCAGGCTGGGACTTACTTGCATCGTGATGGTGTTCGAGGTGGCGGTAAGGGGCACCGGGCAAAGGGATGAAGGATACAGGATGCAGGATACAAGATCGTTATCAGATGGCAGATAGCTGAATACGGATGAATTGGTCCCCGCATTGATGCCGTTGACTTTCCACTGGTACACGGGACTGGGTCCCGGGTTCTGGGCCGTGGCAGTGAAAGTGACCGATGTTCCGGTGCAGACGGGGTTGGAAGAGGGAGTGATAATGACTGAGACCGGGAGCAAGGGCGTAACAGACATCGTGATGATGTTCGAGGTGGGGGTAGCGGGCACCGGGCAAAGGATTGAAGGATGCAGGATGCAGGATACAAGATCGTTATCAGATGGCTGATAGCTGAATACGGATGAATTAGTTCCTGCGTCCATGCCGTTGACCTGCCACTGGTACTGCGGACTGGGTCCCGGGTTCTGGGCCGTGGCTGTGAAGGTGACTGTTATTCCCGCACAAACCGGGTTGGCCGAAGCTGTAATGCTTACCGATACCGGGAGATAGGGCAGAACAGACATGGTGATAATGTTCGAGGTGGCTGTAGCGGGCACCGGGCAAAGGGATGCAGGATACAGGATGCAGGATATAAGATCGATATCAGATGGCAGATAGCTGAATACAGATGAATTGGTTCCTGCATTCACCCCATTGACCTGCCACTGGTATACCGGAGCGGGTCCGGGGTTCTGGGCCGTGGCTGTGAAAGTGACCGTTGTCCCGGAACAAACAGGGTTTGCAGAGGGACTTATCGTGATGGATAAAGGCTCTGTCGGATTCACTGTCATCGCGATGATGTTGGAGGTGGCCGGGTTCCACGACGGACAGTCGTAGCTGGATGTTAAGATGCAGGATACAAGATCGTTATTGGATGGCAGATAGCTGAATGCGGATGAGTTGGTTCCCGAGTTGATGCCGTTGACCTGCCATTGATAAGCCGGACTGCTTCCCCCATTTACCGGAGTCGCGTTGAACGTCACAGCCGTTCCGGAACATACCGGGTTGGCCGAAGCTGTAATAGTGACTATGACCGGGAGGTATGGGTTCACCGTCATGTTGATGATGTTCGAAGTGGCCGGGTTTCCGGTTGCGCAGCTGTGGTTGGATGTGAGGATGCAGGATACAAGATCGTTATCAGAAGGCAGATAGCTGAAAACAGATGAGTTGGTTCCGGCATTGACGCCGTTTACCTGCCATTGGAACAGGGGACCAGGTCCAGGGTTCTGGGCGGTGGCTGTAAAGGTGACCGGGGTTCCGGAACATACCGGGTTGGCCGAAGCGGTAATGCTCACCGAGATCGGCATGCTTGGGACCGTGTTGATCTGGATGATGTTGGAGGTAGCAGGGTTGCCCGAAGGACAGGAGTTGCTGGATGTGAGGATGCAGGTTACGAGATCGTTATCAGATGGCAGATAGCTGAAAACAGATGAGTTGGTTCCTGTATTGACACCGTTGACCTGCCATTGGTAAACTGGTGTAGCGCCCCCATTTACAGCTGTAGAGTTGAAGGTGATCGTGGCTCCCTGGCAAACCGTGGTGAGTGGAGTGGATATGCTCACCGATACGGGCAGTAGCGGGTCAACGGTCATGAAAATGTTGTTCGAAATGGCGGGGTTTGGTACCGGGCAATCAGATGCAGGATGCAGGATGCAGGATACGAGATCATTATTGGATGGTGTATAACTGAAGACGGATGAGTTGGTTCCTGTATTGACGCCATTGACCTGCCACTGGTACTGCGGACTGGGACCGGGGTTCTGGGCTGTGGCGGTAAGGGTTACAAGGGTTCCCTGGCAGACCGGGTTCTGGTTTGCCGCGATGCTCACCGAAACGGGGGTGGAGTTCACGGTCATGGTCAGCGTGTTGGAGGTTGCAGGGTTTCCGGTGGAGCAGGAAGTATTAGATGTTAGGATGCAGGATACGAGATCGTTATCAGATGGCAGATAACTGAAGGCGGATGAGTTGGTCCCGGCATTGATGCCGTTGACTTTCCACTGGAACTGGGGACCGGGTCCCGGGTTCTGGGCGATGGCTGTGAAGGTGACAGGGGTTCCGGAACATACCGGGTTTGCCGAGGCCGCGATGCTAACCGAAACGGGGAGGAAAGGGCTAACGGTCATGGCTACGGTATTGGATGTGAAAGGGTTTCCGCTGGTGCATCCCTCGCTGGAAGTGAGGATGCAGGATACGAGATCGTTATCAGATGGCAGATAGCTGAAAACAGATGAGTTGGTTCCTATATTCACGCCGTTGACTTTCCACTGGTAGCTGGGCGAAGAGCCGCCGTTCACAGGTGTCGCCTTGAAGGTGACAGAAGATCCGGTGCAGACCGGATTGGAAGAGGCAGCAATGACAACGGATACCGGGATCGGAGGCACGGGATTCATGATCATCACCAGGGTGTTCGAAGTGGCCGGACTGCCTGAAACGCAGCTTGCACTGGAGGTAAGTACGCAAATAACACCATCGCCGTTAGAGGGTATATATGAGAAGAGGGGATTGCTGCTGCCTATATTAACCCCGTTGACCAGCCATTCGTATATGGGTGTGGTACCCTCGTTCACAGTCGTGGCGATGAAGGTGACGGGCGCTCCCTGGCAAAATGGATTCTGTGATGCAGCAATGCTCAGGCTAACAGGTAGTTCTGGGTCCAGGCTCATGGTGATGACATTCGAGTAGGCCGGGTTCCCGGTGGTGCAGTTAAGATATGAGGTGAGACGACAGCTTACCTCGTCGCCGGCCGAGGGTATGTAAGTATACGTGGAACCTAATCCGCCGGCAACAGAACCGTTTAAATACCATTCGAAGATCGGCAGTGAACCACCGTTGACCGGTGTGGCGGTGAAGGTGACCAGCGATCCGGAACAAACCGGGTTGGAGGATGCAGAGATGCTCACACTTACCGCGAGCACCTGGTACACTGTCATGGGGATGACGTTGGATGCGGCCGGACTGCCCGTTGGACAGGGCTCGCTGGAGGTCATCACGCAGGTTATCACTTGCCCGTTCGCCGGGGCGTAATTGAAAGTCTGGCTGTTGGTGCCTGCATCGATCCCGTTGACTTTCCACTGGTAGAGGGGAGTGGATCCGCCGTTGACGGGGTAAGCCGTGAAAGTGACCGTGGTTCCGGCGCAGATGGGGTTGGCCGATACGTAAATGGCCACACTCGCCGGAAGGATTGGGTAGACCGTCATGGGGATGACGTTCGACTGGGCCGGGTTGTTGGTCGCGCAGCCCGAGAGGCTCGAAAGGAGGAAGCAACTGACCTGGTCTCCGTTGATCGGTATGTAGGTGAAAGCGGGGCTGTTTCCGCCCGCGCCTATACCGTTTACGACCCACTGGAAGGTCGGGCTGGAGCCACCGTTGACCGGCGTGGCCGTGTATGTCACTAAGGTGCCTTCGCAGACTGGATTCGCTGTGGTCGTGATGCTTACGCTCACCAGCATGCTGGAGTTCACCGTCATGACAATGGGGACTGAAGTTGCCGGGTTTCCGCTGGAACATGGGGTGTTGGAAGTGACCACGCAGGTAACGATGTCGCCGTTCAGCGGAGTGTAGGTATAGCGGTAATTGTTAATGCCTGCGTTGATGCCGTTGACTTTCCACTGGTAGGTTGGTGAAGGTCCCCCGTTAACCGGGGTAGCCGTGAATGTCACCTGATCCCCGTAGCATACCGGTCCCGGCGGACTGGCACTCACCGAAACGCTCACCGGGAGGTTGGCGCTAACCGCCATAAACAGCGTATTGGATGTGGCCGGGTTACCTGTGGAACAGACTGCGTTTGAAGTGAGAATGCATTTTACCTGGTCGCTATTCACCGGGATATAGGAAAACAAAGGGCTGTCAGATCCAACGTTGATCCCGTTGACCAGCCACTGGTAAT
>SESD01001492.1_pt1 | contig 12951 bp, 10 predicted proteins | sample 3171411 | NCBI WGS metagenome assembly SESD01 (sample SAMN06051880, study PRJNA518727) | freshwater metagenome | biome: subpolar coniferous forest; feature: holomictic lake; material: water; isolation source: holomictic Lake 442, 16.5 m depth | place: Canada: near Kenora, Ontario | collected...
CAGCGCAATGGTGACGACCTTCGGCCAGCCCATCATGGCCGACAGCCAGTAGCCTCCGCCCAGCACAACGCCGGCGATGATCAAGAGCCAGATGAAATGCTTGTTGCGCCTGTCAGCGACCACCCAGTGCGCCTTGACGAACAGCGTCTCGTTACCGGCGGCGATCCGCCTGGCCTTCACCAGAAGATAGCCGGTGATCACGCATGAGGTAACCGGCACAACCAGCACCATCAGCGGAAAGGTACTGAACACCCCGAAGGTCGAGGCGAAGACCAGGATGTGATTGAACACCAGGTTGATCAGGAAGATCTCATGCGGCCATTTGGCACGCCTGATTTCCTCCCGTGATGCGCTATAGCTCTCCGACATCCTGCCTCCCTGAGCGTCCGTGCTTGAAGTGCGGGGCAAACGCCATATCGCGGCGCCATCGCCTGGCGAGGCAACTGCCGCGGGCGGTCACCACCTGACGGCAGTTCGGGATAAGGAGGAATGCGAAGCGAGTCATTGCGCGACCGGGAAAAGCGCATCCTCCAAGGTGATACGGATGGCCTCGCCAAACCGGCAAGGCCGGGCCGCAGGCGATTGCCGGCGACGCCCGGCTAAGTACCTTCCCGCGTCAGTTCTGGTCGCTGAATACCTGCTTGACCATCCACACGGAAAAAATCACGACCACAATTGCAGTGCCGATTGCAGCGACATCAGAGATCAGTGCCATTTCCACTCCTTTCAATAATTCAAGACGATTGCAACGAGAACCAAAACGGCAACGTTTCTTGCCATGCCCCTCTCCGGCGAATGGTCGCCGGCCGCCGCACAAATGTCAAGATGCTTTACCCCTAAACGAGGCGAACCGCGATCAGTGCCGGCTGAATACGCCGAAAAAAAAGGGTGCGCATCGCGCACCCCGAACCCCAACAGAGAGCCTTCGGGCGACGACGCGAAGTCATCACCATAAAACCCGCTGCAAGTATGGTTACTTGCCGCCCGGGGCGTTTTGATCTGAGTCAACAATAGCGCTATTGCCGGCGCCTGACGCAGCGCCGGATTTACTTCGGCGCCATGCGGATGGCGCCGTCCAGCCGGATCACCTCGCCATTGAGCATCTCGTTCTCGACGATATGCCGGACCAGCGCCGCATACTCGGACGGCTTGCCCAGCCGCGGCGGAAAGGGAACCATCTTGCCCAGCGCGTCCCGCACCTCCTGCGGCATGCCGAGCAGCATCGGCGTCTCGAAGATTCCCGGTGCGATGGTCATGACGCGAATGCCGAAGCGCGCCAGTTCCCGCGCGATGGGCAAGGTCATGCCGACCACGCCACCCTTCGAAGCCGCGTAGGCCGCCTGGCCGATCTGTCCGTCATAAGCCGCCACCGAAGCCGTGCTGACGATGACGCCGCGCTCGCCGGCCGCATTCGGCTCGCCCTTGCTCATGGCCTCGGCAGCCAGGCGGATCATGTTGAAGCTGCCGATCAGATTAACGGTAACGACCTTGGCAAACATCTCCAGCGAATGCGGACCGTTCTTGCCCAGTACCTTCTCGGCCGGCGCAACACCGGCGCAATTGACCAGGCCGTGCAAGCCGCCGAAAACCTTCAGCGCCTCGGCCACGCAGGCCTTGCCGCTGGCTTCGTCGGCGACATTGGTGGCAACGAAACGGGCATTGCCGCCGAGCTCTGCCGCCAGTGCGTTCCCTGCCGCTTCGTTGAGATCGGCCAGAACGACCTTGGCGCCTTGCGCCAGCAGCATCCGTCCGGTTCCCTCGCCAAGGCCCGAAGCCCCGCCGGTGATGATGAATACGCTGTCCTTGATCTGCATGAGCGTCTCCTCTCTGCGGCTGCTACCTTCCCGCGGCGGTGTCCGCGGGGCACAAAAGGAAAAGGGCTGCAATGATGCAGCCCTTCAAATCTTTGGTGCTGTTGGCCGGAATCGAACTGGCGACCTACTGATTACGAATCAGTTGCTCTACCAACTGAGCTACAACAGCGTCCTGAAAGGCGGCGAATTATACCTGCTTGGCCCATTGCAAGGCAACGCGCTTGCCTTGCGACACGCGCTTGCCTTGCAATGTTGCGAAATGGAATGCTGGACGATTGACGCAGCTGGCGGCGGCGCGTGTTCCCCCGGTGCCAGGGCTCGATGCAACCGCTTCGCGGGAAGTTCAGTAGCGTTCGCGCAGGTAGATGTAGGGAGCCTTGGGGGAGCCGAATTTCAGCCGGGCCGTAGGGCTCTGGTTCCAGGCGCCGCTGCTGGTCCAGGTGCCCTGCAGCCAAGCAGGAGCCGTCAGCGTCAGATCGACGCTGCCGGTGGCTGCGGTACAGGGGGTACCCGCGACGCAGGGCCTGTTGACGATGACGGTGCCGGCGCCCGAGGCAAGTGTTGACGAACTGGTCGCCATCCAGTTGCCGGTCGCGCCGGAACCGGTATTGGGGTCGGTACCGGTGATGCGGAAGTTGGCATCTGCAAGCGGGGTGCCGCCCGTGCCGTAGACGAGACTGCCCATCGTGGATGTGATGGAAGTGCAGCCGTCATCCGTGTTGGTTTTCCACTCGGTACAGTTGGGGGTAATGACGGTATTGCAGTACATGGCGCGCACCGGCATCCGGATCGACAGCAGTTCGGAGCCGTAAGCGTTTTCCAGGCGCAGGATGCCGAAGCGCTGAAGAGATGAGCCGATTGATCCCGCGGCCGTCAAAGTTACGCCATCCGAGTCGACCGGCAGCGCGGTCACCGTCACAGTGGTCGGTGCCGCCGGGTCGGTCGAGCGACTGATCTTGTGCCTGGCAGTGACAGTCGTGGTACCCGCCAGCCAGGTGTTGCCATTGGTCGCGGTCGGCGCAGTGCTGCTGGCGGCCAAGGCCGCGCCGGTGGGTTGGGACGGCGTCCAGGTGCCGGCAGCAAAGCCGAAGCCAGGGGATGCGGCGGAGGCCGGTGCCACAGCCCAGGTGGTGAGTGGCAGTTTGGCCCAACCGGTGCCGTTGCCCACATAATTTGCCGTCGTGGCATTGGTCGCATTCTGTGCGGTAAGGGTGAACACCGTGGTGAACCCATCTTGGCCGAAGTAGGTAAACGCCGTCCCGGTGGAGCAGGCAGCCGTGTCCGTGGGACTGGTCAAAACAAAATGATCCGGGTAGAAGCGCCCAACCACGCCGCTGCGTTGTGGAGTGTTGTCGAACACCAGAGCCGACATGCTGACTCCGCTGGTATTAAGGAAGTTGGTCGCAGTTCCACTCAGTGTGAAACTACCGACCTCGCTGTAGCTGAGATTGGTAGGCGTTGCAATGCCGCTGCTGAAGCAGTTCGGGCTGCCGGTCGGGCAGGCGCCGCCCAGTGCAGTGCTGACGAATGTTCCCGCCGCGCCGGTACCAGAAGGCGTATCCGAAGAGGTTGCCGGCGTGTATGGAATGCCGGCAGCAAGTGTTGTCGTCCAGGTATAAGAGGGCGTCGCGCCATTCGCCGTGATTTGCGCCAGTGTTGCGCCGGCGTCGGGCGTGCCATCGCCGCCAGTAACGTTGTTATCCGCCGCGCTGCTCCACCGATACGCTCCGACCGTCGCCTGAAAATCGGTTCCCGCTTTGGCAAACGTGGTACCGCCCGAACCATTGTTGGCAGGGTTGTTGACGGCCCCCTGCTTGATGCCGCTCACCACCAAGGCAAACGGCCGCACCGTCAGTGTCGGTGTCGTAGCCGTGAGGACAGTCGGATTGTTGTCTTTAAACTCAAGCGAGAATTTACCCACATCGGCGGTACAGAGATAAAAAGGATCGACCACCCCGTTGTTGAAATTCAGGGTTACATTGCTTGATCCGGGCAAGACGGCCGGCAGCCCGCCCGCCGGCACAGGGCTGGCGCAGGTACCGGACAAAGATATCTGCGGCGCCGTCGGCGCGAGCGTTATCCCCGAAAAATCCGCGTACGAAGCAGACAACGTCTTGTTGTTCTGGTAGTTCGTAGCCACGCCGCACTGCGTGCCCTGTTTGCGATAAGTGGTAACTTTCATCTTGTGCGGGCGGCCTGCGACAACTGTGGTGGCGGACCCGGCAGCAACCGTGCCGCCCATCGTATCCGTCGTTTCGATCACAAACTCATAGGTAGAAAATTGTCCGTCACACTCCGTCGTGACATTGGGCGCCACCGCATTGATGTTGTTGTCGCAGAGGAAGGAGCTTTGCGGCGCAACGCTTTGTGCGGTGACGGCATATCTGATTGTGCCAGGCACATCCTGCGAATAGCTTGCCGTGGCAATACCGCTCGCGCCGATGGTCACGGGATTGGCCAGCCACCCGGTGGAGGGGGACAGACTCACGGATACGCCGCCTGTGTAGAGCGAACTGCAACTGGTGTTGGCGCAGGCTTGCAAGGTGACGACATCAGGAGAGCACACCCCGGCCATGCCGTCATGCACGATGAGAATGTGATCCAGCGCACCGATAGTTACAGGCGCGGTGTTGGTCGTGCTCGCGTACATGGTACTGGCCGCTGAAATGTATTCAGCATTGACATCGCTGGTGTAGGGCGTAATGCTGCCGGGGACATTCGCGCCCGCTGTGGCGGTGTAAGTAAGCGTGATGCTTTTTCCTACAGCCAGCTCTTTGGTGGCACCGAAAGTCCACAGGATTTCCTGCCGGTTGGCTTGCACCTGATATCCGGAGAAGATTGGTGGCACATTGGTGGTGGGTATCACAACAAGCAACTTGTTGGCCGCCGTATCCGTCGTCGCAAATGAACTGCTGCCCACAGTGAAGTTGAAGCGCTTCGTGGCATCCACCGCGTTGCCGATATAGGGAAGCTCATCGTATATCTTGATGCCGCTCGCTACCACATCACCCGTGTTGGTCACCGTGATGGTGTAGGTTACCGTACCACCCAGCTGGATGGCGGAAGGTGCGGCAGTCTTGGTGACCTGCAAATTGGCTCCATTGCGCACCGAGGTCGTCACACTGGCGGTTACACCGGCCGGGAACAAGGTGGCAGTCAGTATGCCCGTGTTGGTAATGTCGGTGCCGGCGGTGACGCCTGCGCCGAGCAGCACGTCAAAACTGATATAGCCGCTGCTTGAGCCCGGTGCCGAGAACGACGGAAAAGTCAGTACTTGCCCGGCCAGCGCCGGCGTGACTGAGCTGCCATCGCGTAGCGCTGTCCCGCTAACGAACGTCGTGTTCGGCGGTATCGTATCGGTCAGCACCACATTATTGAGTGCCACCGGGTTGGCGTTGATATAACTCAGTTTGTATCTGATCTTGCTGCCCGGCACAATGATGCCATTGGTATAGGGCACGCAGGTGGCGCCGACCAACGCCGGGTCGGCATACACGCAACTCACTACAACGCTAAGCGACATCGCTGCGGGCACCGCCACCGTCACCGGCGCAGTGCCTATGGTTTCCGACATGCTGCTACTTGCGCCTGTCCCTCCGGGACCACCGGAATACCATACATTCGCACTGTTCAAATACGGCGTCGCAGACGCCGGTACGCTACTGCCCACGGTGGCGTTGAAAGTGATGGTCAACTTGCCGCCGACGGGGATGGTGCCCGATGTCAGCGTAAACGTCACCTGTTCGCTCGCCGCCGCCGATCCGGGAGGGGTAACGGTCACCGTCGGTGTCACCGTTGTCGGTACCCCCGCCGCTGTCGTTGTTCGGGCTGTTACCGTACCCGTCACGTAGGAGAAACGATTGGCCAACGCCGTGTCAAATCCTCTGGTGGGCAGGTAATCCTTGACGGTTATCGGTTTGGCAACTGTGGCGGCAACCGCCGTGCCGCCGTTGTTTGGAATGCTGATCGTATAAGTAACCGTATCGCCGGGTGCCGCAGTCGATGGACTGACGCTCTTGGCGATCCACAGGTTGGCTTGCGAAGAGACGGTGGCGATGGCGGTCGAGGTCACCCCGGCGGGCACTTGAACGCTGACCAGTTTGGCGGTGTTGATCAGCGCCGTGCCGTCAGCCTGGGCTGTGGCGACATTTACGTCGTACTGAATCGTGCCGCCCGCACCGGGCCCCAGGCTGGCGGGCGTAAAGGGAAAGGTCAGTGTAGTTGTTCCGGTCGGTGCGGCGGGGGTTGTTGTTCCGCTCAAAGCCGAATAGGACCCAGTAACATAAGTCGCACCGGTCGCCAACTTGTCTGTCAGCACCAACGAGGTCTGGTTGGCGCCACCCAAATTCATGTATTGAATCGTATAACGCAACTTGAGATTGGCGGCGTTGGGTACCACCCCCGCGGTCACGGCAGACGGTGTGCAGCCTGTGCCGGTGCATACCCCGACCAGATTCTTGAGAACCAGCAAGTTGGAGTTGGACGTTGCCACGGCCGGACAATGGTAGCGCCACTGGTTCCAAGAGCTGGGGTGCCCTCCGCCTCCGGTTGCCGCCGCACCTGGATCGAGGCTGATATCGCCACCGAAGACTTCGGTATTGTTGATGATGCTCCCCAGCGCCGACATGTCGGCCAGCAACTTGAGAGTGATGCGTGCGGTAAACAATTCGCCTACCGTGACCTTGCCCGCCGCGAAACGCACCGCAGTGGTCGTGGTCGGCAAAGGATTTGCGGATGACAGGTTATAGCCTGCCAACGTTGGAGTGCCGCCGACACAGGAGTTATTGGTTCCTGCCAAAGCCGTGCCCGTGGCGGTTCCGAGCATCGAACCGGGGTAACTGATGCGCTTCCAGGGACCGGTCGCGCCGGTGGAATCACTCATCAGGTAGGTGTTGGGGCCCGCCACCGGCGACAAACCGGCCGTCGAATAGTTGACCGTGGGCGGATTGGTGCAGGTGCCCCCTTGAGAGGGTCCATTGACGGCGGCAAACTTGGTCACCATCGCCTTGTCCCAGGCGTTGTGTGTCGTGCTCGGTAACGATATCCCGGTGCAACCGGGGTTCTGTGTCGTCAACGCATAACCATTGAGGGCGGTAATGGTGGTGGGACTGGCGAGGGTGCCCGCCGGATAGACCGCCGTGCGTGAGTCTTCGGAATAGAAGATGCCGGTATCCGAATACATCGGCACGAAGGCCGGATATACCGCCGCCGGACTTGGCGGCGCAATCTGGGTAAAGCTGCCATCGCTGTTCAGGCGCACGAACTGGGCGGCGACCACTTGCGTACCCAGTGGAATGTAGTCGGTGACGAACCCGCCACCGCCGATATTGCCGCCGTTGTCGGTCGGCGTGAACTGGATGTAGTAGGAAATCTCTTGGCCCGCCTTCAAACCCCCAGTCGCCATACTGGACATGATCAGGCTAATCGTCGCCTGATCGAAAAATTTGGTGGTTTCCAGTTCGCCCACATAGTCTGCACGCGCAGGCTGTCCAGCCAACATGGCGGCGGCAAGCAAAGTCGCGAGAATTGTCGCGCCATTGGAAGCCAGCTTTTGTTTGATGTGGGAGAAGCAAGAGCTCATGGCGTGTCAGCTTTCTTAGTGTGGCCGGGACGGCAGGTCAAAGCACCAGCACATGCTGTTTTTTCGCGCCATGAACTGCGCTCAAGGGAATCTTTCCATCAAATGTGATCAGGCGGCCGCCATGCCCGACTGCCAGGGCAAGCAAATACAGATCGGTGATCTGCCGGTGACCGTGGATGTGGGCGTGATGGAATAGCCGGGAATCAAGGAAGCTGGCGTCGTCCGGCCAGAATTCGTGACAGGAATCCGCGCAAGTGAGCGCCAGCAGGCTGACCACGGTGTTGACGGTTTGCGGGTTCGGGTAGCCGGGCTGGTTGATGATGCGCACACACGCATTTTGCGTCAGCGGGCAAGTGGCCCAACCCTCCTCGCGGTGCAAGACCCACCAGGTCTTGGCGACGGAGTGGAAAACATGGTCTGGATCGCTCAGTGCAATCAGCACATTCACATCCAGCAATGAGCGCATTTCAGATGCCTTCCCGTTCGCGCAACTGATTGATCAGTTCGTTGGTCACGATACCGCCACGCGCAGGCAGGGTGCGAAAGCCCAGTGCATGAAAGCGGCTGTCAATGGCGTCATCCACCTGACTGCCCGCGAGGCTTCCCGTAGCTTCAACGGCGGGGCCGCTCAAGCTGCGGCGCATGATCTCGCTCACCACTTGCCCCAAGGTTTTCTTGTCCCGTCGCGCTACATCCTTGGCCGCGAACAGTACATCGTCAGCAATGTCCAGCGTGGTACGCATGATGAAAATCCCCAAGTGAAATTGATGTTTGATGATAGTACATCAAACATCACAGATACAGGCGGCTTCCCCCGGTACCGCAAAGCCGTCGCGGTTACGCATCAACACTAGTCAGCGCTTGCCGGCCCGCGGTCTTGACACACCCGGGATTCCGCTTCGCGGCGGGCGAGCGGAATCCCCGGCAGACAGAGTCCGGGACGGCGGTCGACAGGCATATGTGCAGCCCGGGGGCGGGGTCAGAAGGTGACCGAAAGGCGGCGCTCGATGTAGAGGTTGCCGGGGGTGGTCGTGTTGGGGCATTTTGGTTCGGCGCCATTGGGTTGGCTACAGGCAGTAGAAAGGATGCTGTAGACGATCGGTTCGCAGGCAACTGCTGTACCCGTTCCCGCTCCAACTCCTCTCGCAGTAAACGCAGTGCCGACACTGTTGTTCGTCGATCCGATAGCTGTGAAATCAGTGGTCCCGACTGTTTGAATCCGATATGCATAGCCTGCCGAAAACGACCCGGAGTTGACGACGAATGCGCCACATGTGGGGACTGATGCGCTACAAGTGACCGTGACGGTGAAGCTGGAAAGCGTTGTTGCAGTGCTTGGAACGAAGGAAGTTGGTGCGGACGCACAGGACGCGGGGATGGTCTGCCGTTGTTGGAAGAGCCCCCACTCTAGCCCTGCTCTGGCTGCCTGATAGGCGCGCACGCCTTGCACGTCCAGCGCCGAGCCGATCTGCTGGCTGGTCGAGATGCTCATGATGAACGCGCCCAGCGCCGCCAGTACGACGAGGATGAAAATGGCCGAGACGAGGGCAAAGCCGCGAATGCGTTTGAGCTTTGATCTCATGGTGAGTTATCCACGTGGATTTGCTGGAACAGGGTGACTGACTCGCCGCTCTGGGCGAGTATAAGTTGGATGTAGAGCAGGCCGTTGCGGCCAGTGGCGGCAGAGGTGTAATCGATCGTGCAGGTAGCCGTAGGTTCCCCTGCCGCCGCGCCGGCCAACAGCGCGCCGGTGCCGGCGCATGCCGAAGGGGTGGCAAGGGTGCAGCCGGAAAAACGCCTCAGGGTATGGCCGTCGCAGACATAGCGCACGACCAGGTCGCTCTGGTCGACGACCTGGAACCGCGCCGACGGGGAAGGCAAGGGCGGCGCTTGCGCCGCAAAGGGATTGCCGGTTAATGAAACCGGGTTTGCCGTGATCGCGCCGGTTCCGCTGATGGTCGCGACATTCAAGCCGGTATAGGCGTCCGCCGGCGTGTAACCCTCACCGAGGTTATAAACGACAATGCGGTCACCACCATTCATGGCGGGCAATGGCCCCAAAACATCAAACGTCGTTGAACCGCTAGAAGTGAAGCTCAGGGGAATGCCGCCGGTAGAACCGTCCGCGGCATCCCGGTAGCGCCCGCCTGATTTCGTCATGATGAATTCAAAGCCGTTCGTTACCGTACGCAGGCTATTTGGCAGAGCCAGCCTCAGATCGCGCGTCATGCGGCGCAGGGCCACATCCGCCTGATCGGTCAGTTCGGCGCGGCGCACCGAATCGACATAGCCTTGCACCGGTTTGGTGATGAACACCGCAACGATGCCGGCGACGATGCCGGTGATGACGATCACCATGATCGCTTCGATCAGGGTGAAGCCGGCTGAGGGCCGATGGCGATGCGTCATGGCAGCATGTTGGGTGAATGGCGGGTGCGGTAGCCCTCCACCACGATAGTTTCGCCGGGGGCGACGACGCTCACCGTTACCCGCAGGGCATTTCCGCTGGCTGCGATGATCGTGTTCAGATCTGCGGCGGCAACCGTTACGGTCGCCGTGTAGAGTGCGGCACCACCGCCAGCGATGTTGGTGGTGGTCGACAGGCCGTTGTAGTCGCTGACGTTGTCGAAGGGTGCTGTTGACCCAACTGCGCGGTATTCTGCAATCCCGTTGGCAGCGGCGGTGGTTTCCGGCCCCAGGGGGGTCTTTGACTCGTCGTTGGGGCCGCCGGCGACACCGGTACAGCTTGCTGGACTGGTGGCCGTTGCCGCATTCGGATCGTCCGGATCGCACCAGGTAAACGGTTGCAACATCACCTCTTCCAGAATCGACTCGGCAATCGCCAGTGCCTGTTTCCTGATCATCGGGTCGGCGCTGTGTTGGGCTGTGATATTCAGCACCGTCAGCACGCCAGCCAGCGCCACGCTGACAATGACGATGAAGACGATCAACTCGATCAGCGTCAGACCCCGCTGGAGGCGACTAATGGACATAGCCGGTCTCCGCCTCCACGCTGATGGAGTAATTAGCTTCGCCATGGACAGTGTAGGTCGCTGCGGCATCCGGTTGGCCCAAGGGGCTGAATTTCAGCAAAGCCGGTGCCGCCGCAAAGCTAATGCCGCTAGGCGCACAGATCTGGTTTGCGCTCGTGCCGGAGGGACAAGACTTCGTGTCGGAGGAAGGTAGGCTAAGCTGGCTACTGCCTGAGTCTGGGCAAGTTAGTGCCGTGATATTCGAGAAGCTCAAGCTATCGGGGTCACGCAAATCACGAGTAAGGATCAGGCCGTTGCCATTACGAGTGACGCAGACATACCGACGTTGCGCCACCGCCGACTTTCTGGCGTATTCCAGCGTCGCCTTGACCTTGTCGCGATAGCCGATCTCGTCGAAGCCCCTGAGCAGGTCCAATCGCGGCAGCGCCACCACGGCCAGGATGCCGACGAGGATCATCACCGTGATCAACTCGATCAGGGTGAAGCCGGATTGGCGGCGATGCAGGAGCAAAGGCGACTGACTCATGCGGACAGTCTATCAAGTGCATGCAAACAGGCGCAAGGCAATCCATCGGACGACCGGCGGCAAGTGCGAGGAGATCACGTCCCGGCCGTACCATGGCACGACGCAGTTTGTGCATCCAGGTCCACGCTGTTTCGTCGCCGCCCAGACCCAACACTTAAGTCAGCACCGGTTTACACAAAAATTCTTACCTCCTCACCTGCTGAACGATTCAGTCAATCTGTTGCATCCACCGGTTGAATCCGAGGAGCAAACCTGCCGTTCCAGCGGGTATCTGCGCTCGACTCCTCCGGGCGCCGTCAGCGTCACGCCATTCGCAGACCGTTATACCGGTTTCCCAGTAATGCGAATAACGCCTTCCCGGTATTCCTTTCATCTCCTTCGCGGCATATCTTGAGCTATGCTGAAACTTGTTGCTCCCCGCTCTAATCGCTGGTCCCGATACAATACGTCTGCATGAACCCGTTCCTGCACTACTGAACTGGTCATAGTGAACAAGGAACGGCCTCTCAAAACGCCAGCTTTGGAGCCAGACCATGAAGAAACTCCTGATTGCGGACGATCACCATGTCATGCGGCAGTTGATTTCCCTCACCCTGGACATTCCGTGGCGCCTTTCCTCACCCCATTATTGCCGCACTTCGCACTTGATGGACTATCCGGATGAAACCCGGCCGCTGTTGCGCTGCGCACAAAAGTCGGCCGTGGCGCAACGGCGGAATGTCTGCGTGACGCTTGGCGGCACCACCTGCTCCATGACGTCTCATGATGAAGGCGGCAAGGTATGTTTTCCTCGTCACCTCCACGGCAAGCAGTGGGGGTGCGATCGGCGGCCTTGGCCGTATCGAGCGAATGGCTATGTCTGTGATCGAGTTCTGGTCGCCGTGAAAACGCGTTGTGCCCATATAGCGGAGGCATCACGGAGCACATGATGAATGGAAGGGGTCGGCCGCCGGTTTCGCGCACTTCGGCGGCATTTGTGTTTTTGCAGGCCCTTGCCTGGGTGTATCTTCTTTTTCCCGCCGGCGCCCTCGCCGGCAGCTACGGCTATGCGCAGATACCGCTCGCCTGGATCGACAACACCGCGCATACCGACGTTACCTGGGGCGGCTCCGCGCAGTGCGCGGCATGGAACAGCGCCCCGGTCGATGACGACGGCACGGCGCCGATCAATATCGGTTTCAACTTCACCTACGGCGCAACCGTCTACACGCAGTTGCGCATCAATGCCAACGGCCGCCTCCAGTTCGGCAACAACTACTGTGGCTACGGCACGCAGACGATCGGCCCGCCGCCGACCTACCCCTACAACTATCCGGATGCGAACATGAACAACACCATGCGCGTCTATGGCGCGGACTTTTGTCCGTCCGGCGCACCGGCTCCCTGTTCGGGCAGAGTCACCTATACCCCGACCCCGATGGGCGTTGCCCCCAACCGCCAGTTCGTCGTCACCTGGTCGCAGATGAAGGAATGGAACAGCGGCAGCAGCCTGTTCAACGTGCAGATGATTCTCTACGAAACCGGCGACTTCGTTTACCAGTACAAGGACATCGCCAATATCTCGCAGGGCGTGGGCCAGATCGGCTACCAGTTGACTACCTCCGATTACGGCCTGGCCGACATGACCACCATCAATTCGCTGTCCTATTCGGCCCTCAGGTTTTCCAAGACCTGGGCGCCGGTTGTCGAATACCGTTTCGACAAGTGCTCGGTCGCGTCGGGTGCAGGTGCCATCATCGACAGCGGACCCAACCACATTGACGGAACCGCCGTCGGCGCCTTGTCGGTGCAGAAGACGGGGGAACTGTGCACGGCGCTGAATTTCGACGGCGCTCCCAATGCCACTGACGTCCAGGTACCGGCCAATGCCGTGTTCAACATCGCCAGCAAAATCACCGTTGCCGCCTGGGTGCGTCACTCCAGTGCCGGATTCAAGACCTGGGAAACCATACTGGCCAAAGGCGATTCCGCTTACCGGCTGCACTTGAACGGCGGCTGCAGCATCGGCGGCTCGCTCTATGGCTCTACCACCGCGAA
>SESD01001493.1_pt1 | contig 12940 bp, 10 predicted proteins | sample 3171411 | NCBI WGS metagenome assembly SESD01 (sample SAMN06051880, study PRJNA518727) | freshwater metagenome | biome: subpolar coniferous forest; feature: holomictic lake; material: water; isolation source: holomictic Lake 442, 16.5 m depth | place: Canada: near Kenora, Ontario | collected...
CAGTTGTACTATTGTGCTTGCCCCGAATGAGTGTGTTCGATCGAAGCTGGCTGGTTACAATATCAGAAACATTGCAATCTGGTCGCGAGGGATAGACAAGGAGCTTTTTGACCCGTCACGCCGTTCCGAAAAGATGCGCTCAGCGTGGAATGTCGGGGAGAGGAGTGTTGTGGTGTATGCTGGGCGTTTTGTGCTCTACAAGGATATCGAGGTTGTCATGAGGGTTTACGACAGGTTTGTGCAGGGAGAATATGCTGACAGGGTAAGATTCGTGATGATTGGTTCTGGCCCTGAGGAGGAGGAGATGAAGCGAAGAATGCCAGAAGCTGTTTTTACAGGGTATCTTACAGGAGTGGAACTGCCTGTGGCCTATGCCTGTGGAGATATATTTCTGTTTCCTTCAACAACCGAGGCTTTTTGTAATGTTGCGCTTGAAGCGCTTGCATCGGGCTTGCCTGCGGTGGTTTCGGATGCTGGTGGCTGTCGGGACGTTGTTGAACGGTCATCGGGTGGACTTGTTGCCTCTGAAGGGAATGTCGGCGATTTTTATGAAAAATGCCTTGAACTGCTTGATAATTCTATCCAATATAAAGAGTTGAAAACCAGAGGCCTTGCTTTTGCAAAGACGCAGTCATGGTGCGCAGTAAACGGTGTTGTGATTGATTACTATCAAAAGATGGTGAACCAGTCAAAAAGCCGCGTTGAGATACTTGACCGGTTGGCGGTTTCAGCTCATAATACTGATTGAGGGAGTTATGAAAACAGGAGTTGTAGGGCTGGGAAAAATGGGGTTCAACATGGCGCTACATCTTCTTGAATGCGGTCATGAACTTGTGGTTTTTGATCTTTCTGAAGAGCCTGTTGCAGCCCTTGTAGGAAACGGCGCCCTTGCTGCCCGCTCTCTTGAGGAGCTTGCCGATATACTGGAATCTCCCCGCCTGGTATGGCTGATGGTACCGGCTGGCGCTCCGGTCGACAGTACCATTGACCATCTTGCGCCGCTGCTTGAGAGGGGGGACATTATTGTTGATGGAGGTAATTCGCATTATAAGGATTCTGAACAAAGGGCTGTCCGACTCAAAGAGCAGGGGATAAGTTTTCTTGATGCAGGGACAAGTGGAGGGCTTGAAGGGGCTCGGCATGGCGCATGCATCATGGTTGGCGGTGAAAAAGCGGCTTATGAAGCTATCAAGCCCTTGCTGAACGATCTCTGTGTGGAAAACGGGTACGGCTATATGGGTAAATCCGGTTCCGGTCACTTCGCTAAAATGGTTCATAACGGTATTGAGTACGGTATGATGCAGGCCATCGGGGAAGGGTTTAATCTTCTGGATTCAAGTGGTTATGGTTTTGATCTCGAAGAGGTGTCCCGTGTATGGGCGCACGGGTCAGTGATTCGGGGCTGGCTGATGGAGCTGATGGTTCAGGCGTTGCAGAAAGATCCAAAGCTTGGTTATCTGAAGGGAGCCATTGCCGATTCTGGAGAGGGGCGCTGGACGGTTGAGGCTGCTCTTGAACACGAGGTATCGATTCCTGTGATTGCAGCATCTCTTTTCAATCGTTACCGCTCTCGTTCTGATGAAAACTTGTCTGACAGGGTTGTAGCGGCACTGCGTCATGAGTTCGGAGGGCACGCCTTTATTGAAAAACCATCATAAGGCACCATCATGCAGTTAAAACCTGATAATTGCTCTGTTATTATTTTTGGCGCCAACAGTGATCTTGCCGCCCGCAAACTTTTCCCTTCGCTTTATGAACTTGCCCAGTGGGGGAATCTTCCGGATGATTATCGCATCATCGGTGTTGGGCGCGGTGATCTTTCTCATGCAGAGTTCCGTTTAACCGTTCAGGAAAAGATGGGCAGGTTATTTCCGGAAACCTTGCAGGACGAGGCCGCTTTCAGGTTGTTTTCCGACAGGCTTTTTTATGTGAAGGTAGATCTGGCTGAAATTGATGGCTATCACGCTCTTTATCATGAGCTGATGGATGTTCCGGAACAGTTGGGTATTTGCAAGAACCTGCTTTTTTATCTTGCCACCCCACCCAGTCTTGCTCCGGTTATTGTCAGAAACATGAAAGAGGCTGGACTTGGAGAACAGGAGGGTATTTGCGGTGGATGGCGCAAAATCATTGTTGAAAAGCCTTATGGCAGTAACCTGCAGACAGCACGCGAGCTGAATAGTGTTATCGGAAAGGTCTTCAGCGAAAAGCGTGTTTTCCGTATTGATCATTATCTCGGAAAGGAGACGGTACAGAACATCATGGTTTTCCGTTTTTCCAATGGAATTTTTGAGCCGTTGTGGAACCGCAACAACATTGCCAATGTAGCCATTACCATTGCAGAAGATTTCGGTATCCGTGACCGTGGCGCCTTTTATGAAGAGGCTGGTCTGCTGCGGGACATCATGCAGAACCATGCTCTTCAGCTTCTTGCTGCAGTTGCCATGGAGCCGCCGGTTGATTTTTCCGCCGATGCGGTGCGAGATGAGAAAGCCAAAGTACTTCGCTCTATCCGCCCCTTTAATACTTGTAATGTGGAGCAATCCGTTGTGCTCGGACAGTACGAAGGGTATCGTGCTGAAAAAAATGTTGCCCCGGAATCAACGGTTGAAACCTTTGCCGCAATAAAGTTTTTTGTTGATAACTGGCGCTGGAAAGATGTGCCCTTTTTTGTAAAAGCAGGCAAGAATCTGGCCGAAACAGTAACCGAGATTGTTATTACCTTCAAATGCCCGCCTCAGAACTATTTCGGGCCTGCCGAAAGTTGCAGCTATACGGCCAACCAGGTTATCATGCGCATCCAGCCGGAAGAGACCATTGCCATCAAGTTCGGCGCCAAGCGTCCCGGCGAAGCGGTGATTACCGATCCCGTCTACATGAGATTTGATTACAAAACCTCGTTTACTGAGGCGGGGTTGACTCCCTATCACCGTTTGCTGCTTGATGCTATGGCCGGGGAGCAGATGAATTTTATCCGTCAGGACAGTGTCGAATATTCCTGGTCGATTGTTGATTCCATCAGGGATGCGGTTGGAGCTCAACCTCCGGAATCGTATCTGGTTCATTCCCGGGGGCCGGAGTCGGTGGAGAGGATTTACTCGTCGTAAACCAGAAAACAGTTCCGTTTTTTGGGGTTACAAGACTTGCCGGTACACTCTTCTCCTGTTCAAGAAATATTTTTTTCGCCAGTTTGCTCTTTGAACTGCCGGTTGTAAAAAAGAGCACGTTACGGGCATGGTTAATGAGCGGCAGGGTCAGGGTCAGTCGCTTTCCCGGCGGTTTTGCTTGAGATGCGTTGACTGCAACCACCCATCGTTTTGTTTCCTGAAGCGCTTCTGTGTTCTCCGAAAAGAGCGAAGCGGTATGACCATCTTCGCCGAGGCCGAGCACGATAAGGTCAAACACCGGAAAATTCTGGCCCTCCAGAGGGTTTGCTGAAGAGAAAAAATCCCGGATGGCAGCTTCATACTCTCTTGCGGCAAGTTCCGTGTCAGAATTTTCCGCTGCCATTCTGAAAAAATGATCTTCAGGAATGGCTGATTTCGGAAGCAGTGACTCTGTTATCATCCGGAAATTGCTGTCAGGATGGCCAATCGGGACGCACCGCTCGTCTCCCTGAAAAAACCATGTGTTTTGCGGAAGCGGGTGGAGTGTCTGCTTGTTGACGAAGCTGCTCTCGGGAAGAGGTAGTGCATAATGCTCCAGTACAGCGGTTGAAACCCCTTGTGCAAGTTGTGCATAAAGAAGCCGGGGTGAGTTTCCTCCGGCCAGTACCAGTGAAAACCGTTTGTGATCAGCCACGGCACGATACGCCTCAGCAATGATGAGTGCCGCAGCATGTAATGTTATTTCGGTTGCATTGCCGCTGTAGATGGATTTGGGAGCAAAAGTATTCATTTGTGATTTCAATGTTTTTCAGGCAGGGGCTTGAATTACCTTTCTTTGCACTACAAACCCCGAGGTTCTGCAGAAAGGTTCCCCTTGCGGGATAGTTCTTGTCTTCCGTGTAGTCATTGCGTAACTTGAGCTGATATTTTCCAATGCGTGTTCCCGTCGTTGGAATTGATTTTTCCTGGATTCTTGCGGAGCCCGAATAATTTAAACAAGTACTCAAGGAAATGGCAGCTTTTGATTTTGGTGTGAAAGTCGATTCTGAGCTCTTTGAAAAACAGCTATGCACAACCCGATCAGTCAATGTGCAGGACTATATCGTACAGGGATGGGAGATGTTCAGGGCGAATATCGGGGAGTTTGTAGGGTTTACGCTCATTATTTTTGCTGTTTCAGCAGCAAGCTCGCTTTTTTATTCAGCAAGCTCCATTGTCTTTTCAGCAATTGGTGCGGCACTCTATGCGGGATATAGTATTGCTGCATTCCGGTTGTTAAGTGGGCAGCCGATTCTGTTCAATGATTTTTTCAAAGGGTTCAATTACTTTCTGCCTCTTTTTCTGGCCTCTCTTGCAACCAGTATTCTCGTAAGCATTGGCCTTTTTTTGCTCCTTGTTCCGGGTATCTACCTTGCTATCGGCTATATGTTTACTACCTTCCTTGTTATTGATTACCGTATGGAGTTCTGGCAGGCCATGGAAACAAGTCGTAAAATCATTACCAGGAACTGGTTTGCATTTTTTGGCTTTGCTTTTGCTCTTCTTGCTCTTAACCTTCTTGGAATGCTTGCTCTTGGTGTCGGTTTGCTGGTCACTATTCCAGTGACCTCGTGCGCAGCAGCAATTGCCTACAAGGAGATTGTCGGGCTTTACTCTTCAGAGTGGTAGCCAGTACCAAGTATTTTATGGTTACGATTAAAGAACTAATTATGATTCGATTTATTTCCATGCTTTTTATGGCGCTTATGATGGCGTTTCCCGTGCAGGGGTACTCAATGACTGTTGATATCCCTTTCTTCAGAACAAACGTTTCCGTACTTACTCAATTTCCGGACCTCAGCAACAGGATAAATCCCCTGGTACTCAGGATGGCACTCAACGGCTATTATTCCCTCAAAGAGAAGGGCATGGTCAACCGTGATGGCATTTTGACAGTTATCGATTTTAACCGTCCATCTGTTGACGAACGTCTTTTTGTTATTGATATTAACCGGGGTCGATTACTGTATTCAGGGCTTGTTGCTCACGGCAGAGGCAGTGGTGATAATTATGCTCTGAGTTTTTCCAATGCACCTGGTTCCCATCAGAGCAGTCTCGGCTTTTATACAACAGGAAATACCTATGACGGCAAGCACGGTTATTCTCTCAGGCTTTTGGGTCTGGAGAGGGGTATTAATGATAAAGCCGAATCAAGAAGCATTGTCATTCATGGGGCGGATTATGTTTCTTACGATTTTATCAAAAAGCATGGGCGACTCGGCAGAAGTGAAGGGTGTCCGGCTCTCTCTTTTGAGAGTTTCCAGCAGGTGATAAACCTGATCAAAGGAGGAAGCTGCCTGTTTATCTATCATGGTGGCAAGGATTATGTAAGCAATTCCACACCGTTCAAGTCTGATATTACCCGACGGCAGGCTGTTTCTGAGCATGTTTCATAATGCATAATGCACATTGCCCCTATGATAGGTATTCTTCTTTTCTGGCTTGCATTTTCTCCTGTTCAGCTCGTTCCTGTAAGGCCCCCGGCTTATCGGCAGGAGCCGCTTCAGACCGGGATAACGCATCCCCCTGGCTTGCAAAAGAGCATGGTGAACAATGCGACGGCAGAAAAGATCCGTGACCATTTTGAGCGGCTGCCCCTGCAAAAGAGTTCGAAGGGTGGTGCAGAAAAGGTTCGCGTCAACACACCTTTAGCGCGCCTTTATGCCACCGGGGGCTTTCAGCCTTTATGGACAAAGCGGACGATGGTTGCCGAACTGATTAAAGCGGTTGAAGAATCGATTGATGACGGTCTTGAACCCTCAGATTATCATCTCAGTGAAATCAGAGGGCTTTACAACAAGCCGCCGACAACTCCTGAACTGGAGGCGAGCTACGATCTTCTCCTGAGCGATGCGTTTCTTGCTCTGGCTGGTCATCTCCGTTATGGAAAGGTTCACCCGGAAAATCTTGATCAAAATTGGAACATCACTGATATCCGAAGCCGAAAGCCTCTTGAGGAGAGGCTTCAATATGCCATTGACTCAGAAAAAATCGCCGTTGTTTTGAAAGAACTTCGTCCGCAGCACCCCCAATACGAGGAGCTCAGAAAAGGGCTTGTCCGGTATCGAGTCATAGCTCGTGAAGGCGGATGGCCAGTTATCGCGGACGGGCCGAAACTTCAGGAGGGTGAAAGGGACAACCGCATCCCGGTGCTGCGTAAACGTCTCAACGTGTCGGGTGATAGTAATGTGATGAGTGAGGATACTTCAAGGGTCTATAGCGGAGAGATAGTTGATGCCGTTAAACGGTTTCAGAGACGGAGCGGTATCGATGCTGATGGAGTGGTTGGACCAGCCACCCTTCAAGTCATGAATATTCCCGTAGAGCATCGTATTGAACAGATTCGAATTAACCTCGAAAGGTGCCGATGGTTTTTAAGTGACCTTGAACCGACCTGTATCATGGTGAATATTGCCGGTTTTACTCTGGAATATGTGGAAAACGCTCACTATCGTTGGGAAACACGGGTTATTGTTGGACAGCCTTCCCGTAAAACTCCTGTTTTCAGGGCTACTATACAGTCTATTGTTCTTAATCCTCAGTGGGTCATTCCGCCAACCATATTGGCCAAAGATGCGCTCCCTGCTCTCCGGAAAAGCAGTTCCTGGCTCAACAAAAAAAAGCTGAGGGTTATTGACCGAAACGGTCGTGTTGTTCAACCAGCATCTGTCAACTGGTCACAGTATTCGGCAGCGGACTTTCCCTACCGACTGCAGCAGACTGCCGGAGACCACGGTGCACTGGGGAGGATAAAGTTCCTGTTGCCGAACAGATATCTTGTGTACCTGCATGACACGCCGAACAAGGAGCTGTTTGAAAAAAGCAGAAGAACTTTCAGCTCAGGCTGTATCAGGGTGGAAAATCCTGTAGATCTTGCTGAACTGGTGTTGCAGGACAAGGGGCACTGGAACCGATCACAGATTTTGGGAGTTATCAATACAGGAAAAACAAGAACGGTTGCTCTTCAGAAGCAGGTTCCTGTTTTAATTCTTTACCTGACAGCCGTAGCTAAAGGTGACGAGCTCTTTTTCCAGGATGATGTTTATAATCTTGACGACAACCTATTGAAAGCACTGAATAAACCTGTTCATTAATACAGCTCCAAAAATGGAACCCTTGGGCCAAAATAAAAAAAGCACCCTGGGCCAAGAGCATAAGGTGCTTTTCAAATAAATGATACCAACCCTTACTTTTTTGGAACAAGAGCTGATGTGATGTTCTGGATAATCTGGCAGCAATTGGTGAAGAGATTGCCAACAAGATCGGAAGATGATTTCACAAGAGGTTCTACAAGCTGTCCTGCCGTTTTGATTCCGATGGTCACCAGGTCAACCTGCTGCTGGGCAAGTGTCCCGATGGTCTGCAGAAGATTGTTGATGGCAACGGAAAAATCATTGATTGCATCGTTTGACATGGTTGTTATTGTTTTTATAATTGAGGAGATGTGTTTGTAAAAATAAATTTCTTTAGCGAAAACCTGCTTTGACGGGTAATTTAAAAGATTTTATGAATAGTATTGTTAAAATAATGGTGAAAATCCTCTCACACGAGATTTATCGCAACAGATAAAAAATCCTGTAATAAAATAACTGAAACAACACGATATGAATGTCCTTCCCGAGTCAGCCTTGCTTGATGACGTGCTTGCTACCTTCCGGCAAGTATTGAGTGCTGATTATAACGCATACAGGAATCACTGTATGCGTGTTTTTAACTTTTGCTTTGCCCTTGCCGGTGATAGTACTGATGGAGAAAATAAAATTGCAATTGCAGCTCTTTTTCATGACCTTGGGATATGGACAGACAACACCTTTGACTACATTCTTCCTTCTCAACTGCTCGCCCGTCGTTACCTCGAAAAGAGTGGTCGGGCGGAATGGAGTGCTGAAATTGAAGCAATGATTGGCGAGCATCATAAGCTTACCCGGTATCGGGGTAATTCTTCATCTTTGGTGGAACCATTCAGAAAAGCGGACTGGATAGACGTTTCAGGAGGGATGCTTCGGTTCCGTTTGCCGGATGATTTTGTTACAGATGTCCTTGAGGCTTTTCCAAACGCCGGATTCCATAAAAAACTTGTTGCGCTCTCTGTTGAACGGCTGAAGACCCATCCATTCAGTCCGTTACCCATGATGAAGCTTTAGAAACAATGGATGATACGGAGTTTTGAGAAGGATGAATGGTTTTAGTAAACGAAAAAAGTGATAATTTGCGGCTTAATAAAACTTCCTGAAAATCGGACTGGATTTCTCACGTAATGGTTTGAAAATATTGTTTTTTTCTGAGCGGAAGTCATGTCATAAACTTAAAAAATGGTAAAAATGAAAATACTCAAACCTTCTTTAAAAGCTCTTGTCATTCCGGGGATGCTCTTTCTCGGCGCTTGTTGCTCTGGCAAGGATGTTGTTGTTGCGCCACAGCCAGCACCAGTTCCCGCACCTGCACCAGCACCAGTTCCCGCGCCAGTGCCAGTTCCCGCACCTGCACCCGTACCCGCGCCAGTGAAGCCACAGCCAACTCCACCACCTGCTCCGGTTTTTGTGCCTCCCCTCGCGGACATATTTTTTGATTTTGACAAGTCAGACATCCGTAGTGATGCTGCTGCTCAGTTAAAGACCGATGCTGACTGGATGAATGCAAATCCGACAAAGAATATTATTCTTGAGGCTCATAGTGATGCCAAAGGATCAAGGGAGTACAATATTGCGCTTGGTCAACGTCGTGCCACTGCGGCAAAGAATTATCTCGTTAAACTTGGTATTAATCCAGCACGCCTGAAAGTTGTCAGCTATGGCAAAGAAAAACCAGTTGTGGAAGGTACCTCCGATGAGGTCAGGTCTCAAAACAGAAGGGTCCGTTTTGTCGTTGAATGACAGGGTTCAAATTATGACGAATGTACCCGGCAGGTAATTGTAACCACTCGATGACCAGTTCATCGAGTGGTTTTTAAGGAGGGCATAACGCTTCTAACCGGAAAAAGTCAACCTCTCTTATTCAGGGTTGTAATTCAAAACAGGGGCCAGCCACTTTTCAGCATTTTTCAAGCTTATCCCTTTACGCTCAGCGTAGTCCTCAACCTGATCTTTTCCGATTTTTCCAAGCACAAAATACCTCGCTTCAGGGTGTGCGATGTAGAATCCGCTGACTGAGGCTGCCGGGTTCATGGCGAAGGTTTCGGTTAGAGTGATGCCTGTGTTTGTTTCGGCGTTTAACAGGGTGAAGAGTTCCGCTTTTTCAGTGTGATCCGGGGTTGCGGGGTAGCCTGGCGCCGGGCGGATGCCCTGGTATTTTTCTGCCAGCAACTCATCGATACGGAGCGAGTGGTGTTTCAGTTCAGGATGGCAGGCACACTTTTTCTCGCTCTTCTCAATGACTTCGTACCCCCAGAGATCCTTGCGTACGCGCTCATGCAGCATTTCGGCAAAAGCTTCTGCAAGCCGGTCGGCAAGGGCCTGCGTCATGATGCGGTGATAGTCGTCCTGCTCGTCACTGAACTGTTTGAGCACTTTTTCAATGCCAAGACCGGCTGTGACGGCAAATCCGCCAATGTAGTCATGAGCTCCCGATTCAGTGGATGCGATAAAGTCGGCAAGGGCAAGATTTGCTCCACCAGCGCCCTTCTCATGCTGCTGGCGGAGAGTGTGGAGGGTCATAAGCACAGCAGAGCGGCTTTCGTCCGAATAGACCTCAATATCGTCTCCGTTGCTGTTGGCCGGAAAGAGTCCGGCAACACCTTTCATGCCCAGCAGGTGCTCTTTTTCAATCCGGTCGAGCAGCTTGTTGGCATCGTCAAAGAGTTTTTTAGCTTCACTTCCGTACTTCGCATCGTCGAGAATCTGGGGATAGCGTCCGTGCAGTTCCCATGCCATGAAAAAGGGCGTCCAGTCGATGTAGGGGCGCAAATCTCCGACGGTCACATTTTCCAGCAAGGTAATGCCCGGTTTCAGTGGCTTATAAACAATTGGTTGCAGTGAGGCGCGGTTCTTGCGGGCATCAGCCAGCGAAAGGTATTTTTTTGAGGCGTTGTTTGACGAGTGGCTCTCTCTCAACCCTGCCTGCTCCTTTTTGAGAGCTGCGATATACGACGGGCTGAGCGCCGGATTGAGGAGGCTGTTGACCACCGGAACGCTCCGGGAGGCATCGAGCACCTGGACGACCGCACCAGAATAGACCGGCGCAATTTTTACGGCGGTGTGCATTCGTGATGTCGTGGCACCACCAATCAGCAGTGGTATCTTCATGCCAAGACGCTCCATTTCGCTGGCCACATGCACCATTTCATCGAGCGACGGGGTGATGAGGCCGCTCAGACCAAGCAGGTCGGCCTTTTCGCGCTCAACCGCTTCAAGAATTTTTTCGCAAGGCATCATGACGCCTATATCAACCACATCGTAGTTGTTACAGGCAAGCACCACGGCGACTATATTTTTGCCAATGTCGTGCACGTCACCCTTGACCGTTGCCAGAAGGACCTTGGCGGCTGCGCGGGTATCCTTGTTCTTTGCCTTCTCTTCGGCGATGTAGGGCAGAAGGCAGGCGACCGAACGCTTCATGACGCGGGCGCTCTTGACCACCTGTGGCAAGAACATCTTGCCAACAGCAAAAAGGTCGCCAATGGCGTTCATGCCATCCATCAGTGGCCCCTCAATGACCTGGAGCGGGCTCGGATAGAGCTGTCGGGCCTCTTCAGTATCCTCTTCGATAAATTCGACAATCCCTTTGATCAGCGCGTGGCGCAGCCGCTCTTCCACCGGAGCGCTCCGCCATTCAGCCGCTTTGGCTTCGATCTTTTCCCCGCCGGTGGCGATGGTTTCGGCAAAACTGACCAGCCGCTCCGTAGCGTCCTGGCGACGGTTGAGCAGCACATCCTCAACCCGAACCAGCAGTTCCGGCTCAATATCCTGATAGATAGCAAGCTGACCGGCATTGACGATGCCCATGTCGAGCCCTGCACGGATGGCGTGATAGAGGAAGGCGGCGTGCATCGCCTCCCGTACCGTTTCGTTGCCACGGAAAGAGAAGGAGACATTGCTGATGCCGCCGGAAACCTTTGCATAAGGGAGGTTCTCCTTGATCCAGCGGACAGTCTCAATGAAATCGACGGCGTAGTTGTTGTGCTCATCAATGCCGGTCGCAACAGTCAGAACGTTGGGATCAAAAATAATGTCTTCGGGAGGGAAGCCGACCTCCTGGGTCAGGATATCGTAGGCGCGTTTGCATATTTCAATGCGGCGCTGATAATTATCGGCTTGTCCCTGTTCGTCAAAAGCCATCACAACGGTTGCGGCGCCGTATTGTAACACCTTGCGGGCTCTCTCTTTGAAAAGCTCCCCACCCTCCTTGAGGCTGATGGAGTTGACGATACTCTTACCCTGAACGCACTGCAGGCCGCTCTCAATAACCGACCATTTCGAACTGTCGATCATTACCGGCACACGGGAGATCTCCGGCTCAGAGGCAATCAGGTTGAGGAACTCCTTCATCACCTTCTCGGAGTCGAGCATTCCCTCATCGACATTGACATCAATCACCTGGGCGCCACTCTCTACCTGCTGGCGGGCAATAGAGAGCGCCTCGTCATAGTTGCCCTCCTTGATGAGACGGGCGAATTTTTTTGATCCGGTGACGTTAGTGCGCTCACCGATGTTGATGAAGCCTGTTGTATGGTTGACAAAGAGTGGTTCAAGACCGGAGAGTTGCAGCTCATGCTTTTTAGCCGGACGCTGCCGTGGCTGAAGATTTTTGACCGCATCCGCAATTGCCCTGATATGCTGTGGAGTGGTGCCGCAGCATCCTCCAACGATATTGACAAATCCGGAGGTTGCGAAGTCTGCGATCTGTGCGGCCATGTATTCCGGGGAGTCGTCATACTCCCCGAACTCATTGGGAAGGCCGGCATTCGGATAGACGCTCACATAACTTTCAGCAATGCCCGCCATTGCCGCAATGAAGGGGCGCATCTGCTTTGAGCCCAGCGCACAGTTCAGTCCGATGGAAAGCAGATCCGGCAGGTGGGCAATGGATGTCCAGAAGGCCTCGGTGGTCTGGCCGGAGAGGGTGCGCCCGCTTGCATCCACCACTGTGCCGGAGACCATCACCGGCACACGCCAGCCGGTGCGCTCAAAAAACTCTTCAATGGCAAAAAGAGCGGCCTTGCAGTTCAGGGTATCGAAGACCGTTTCGACAAGGAGCAGATCAACTCCTCCCTCCATCAAACCTTCAAGCTGAACAAGATAGTTATCAACCACCTCACGGAAGGTGACTGCGCGATAACCAGGGCGGTTGACATCGGGGGAGAGAGAGAGTGTCTTGTTGGTCGGGCCGATGGAACCGGCCACAAAGCGCGGTTTGTCTGGAGTTTTTGCGGTATAGTCGTTGGCGGCGCGTCGCGCAAGGCGAGTGGCCTCAACATTCAGCTCCTTCACCAGCTCTACAGCATTGTAGTCTCCCTGGGATATGGGGTTGGCGTTGAAGGTGTTGGTTTCGATAATGTCGGAGCCAGCCTCAAGAAAGTCGCAATGGAGGTCGTAGATAATCTCTGGTTGCGTGAGAACAAGCATATCATTGTTGCCAATGAGCGGATGGGAGTGCGAGGCAAACCGTGCGCCCCGGTAATCCTCCTCCTTTAATTTATGGCGCTGAATCATGGTGCCCATCGCACCGTCGAGCACAAGGATGCGCTGTTCAAGCAGGCTTAAAAGGGTGTCCTTCATTCGTCTTTCATTGTTAAAGCATGGCGGCAGTTAAAAAAAAGGAGAATATACCGAAAAGGGCGCAATTACTTGCTGTCCGGA
>SESD01001495.1_pt1 | contig 12929 bp, 11 predicted proteins | sample 3171411 | NCBI WGS metagenome assembly SESD01 (sample SAMN06051880, study PRJNA518727) | freshwater metagenome | biome: subpolar coniferous forest; feature: holomictic lake; material: water; isolation source: holomictic Lake 442, 16.5 m depth | place: Canada: near Kenora, Ontario | collected...
CTGGATGGCATAAAACAGGAATGCGTATTGCATAGCTTTCTTGCCATTGTTCTTGCTCGGCAATATCTATAATTTCAATCGTGACGCCAAGGTTATCGGGCAAGCAAGCATTGACAATCTGTTCTGCTTGTTCACAAAGATGACAACCGGATGTTCCCAAAAGCAGACAATGAAGCATTAATGTTTGGTCACTTTATCAAGGTAACCCATTAACAAGGCCGAGATTACAAAGGTCAAATGGACCAGTGCAAACCACATTATTTTGTCATTCTGAACTGTCTCAATATTCATGAATATTTTTAACAAATGGATAGATGATATAGCCACTATGGATGCCGCCACTTTCATCTTTAATGACCCATAATCATGGGTGCCCAGCCACTCCAGCTTCTCTGTTTCCTCGTTAATATTCAGGCGTGACACAAAGTTTTCATAACCACTAAACATCACAATAATAATCAAGTTACCAACCAGGGTAAGGTCAATTAATGACAGTAATTTTAACACCAACTGGGACTCATCAAGCTCCAGGATAAACGGAATAAAATGATACAGTTCTTGAAAAAACTTTATAAAAAGAGCCACTAAGGTGAAGCTCAAACCCATGTATACCGGTGCCAGCAGCCAACGACTGACATACATCAAGCGCTCCATTGCATGGCTTGCTTTTTGTGGTAATGACATGGGTTTTTCCTTAATGGTGTAAATGTGCCGCCAACCAGCGCTCAGCCACTTCGTCGGCAATATTTTTACGTTTGGCGTAATCCTGCAATTGGTCTTTATCTATTTTTCCGACATTAAAATACTGTGACTCAGGATGAGAAAAATACCAACCACTGACGGCAGATGCCGGATACATGGCATAACTTTCGGTGAGTTCTATGCTGGTATTTTCGGTTACATTAAGCAAGTCAAACAACTTGCCTTTCTCGGTATGATCAGGACAGGCAGGGTAACCCGGTGCAGGACGTATACCTTGATAAGCTTCGTTTATTAACTGCTCGGGTTCAAAACTTTCCTCTTCGGCATAACCCCAATAGTTTTTCCTGACTACTTGGTGCATATATTCTGCAAAGGCTTCAGCCAATCTGTCCGCCAGTGCTTTGAGCATAATCGAGCTGTAATCATCGTGATCTTGCTCAAATTGCTGTAATTTTTCTTCGATACCAATGCCGGTGGTGACGGCAAAAGCACCGATATAATCCGCTTTGCCACTTGCTTTTGGCGCAATGAAATCCGATAAACAATAATTGGGTCGCCCCGGCGCTTTAATATTTTGCTGACGCAAATGGTGCAAAGTTTCCAGCTTTGTCTTGCGAGTATCATCGGTGTAAACAATTACATCATCACCGTCGCTGTTGGCCGGGAAAAAACCGACCACGGCTCTTGCTGTTAACCATTCTTCGTTGATGATTTTTTTCAGCATCACTTGCGCTTCTTCAAACAACTGCCTGGCTTCAACACCGACCACTTCATCATCGAGTATTTTTGGATAACTACCGGCCATTTCCCAAGTTTGAAAAAACGGTGTCCAGTCGATATACCATGCCAGCGTTTCCAGCGGGAAACGCTCCAGAACCTTGATACCTAAAAATGACGGTTTAACGGGTTCGTAACGTCCCCAGTTAAACTTGTTACGTCTGGCATCTTCCAGTGAGTGTTGTTTGGTTTTCGCTTCACGGCCTTTGTGTCGAGCTCTGACTTCTTCGTATTCATCATGCACGCTTTTAATAAAGTCAGCCTTTAACTCGGTGCTTAACAAATTACTGGCCACGCCGACACCGCGTGACGCATCGGTTACATAAATTGTTGGGCCTTGATAATGCGGTTCAATTTTTACTGCGGTATGCGCTCGGGAGGTGGTGGCACCGCCAATCATTAATGGAATGGTAAAACCTTGACGCTGCATTTCTTTAGCGACATGCACCATTTCATCAAGGGATGGAGTAATTAATCCGCTTAAACCAATAATATCAACACTTTCCAAGCGTGCCGTTTGCAAAATCTTTTCGGCCGGAACCATAACGCCTAAATCAATTACCTCATAGTTATTGCATTGCAATACTACGGCAACGATATTTTTACCGATATCATGCACGTCGCCTTTTACGGTCGCCATAAGGATTTTACCGTTGGTTTGCCGTTCGTTTCCGGCTTTGTCGGCTTCCATAAACGGCATCAAATAAGCGACGGCTTTTTTCATGACCCGTGCTGATTTAACCACTTGAGGCAAGAACATTTTACCTTCACCAAACAAATCACCGACGACATTCATGCCATCCATTAAGGCCCCTTCGATAACATGCAGGGGTCTTTCGGCTTCCAATCTTGCCTGTTCGGTATCTTCATCAATGTAATCGGTAATGCCTTTAACCAGTGCGTGTTCCAAACGTTTACTGACCGGCCATTCACGCCATTCCAGATTTTCCTGTTTGACTTCACTGCTACTGCCATCACCCCGGTATTTTGCAGCCAGTTCCAGTAACTTGTCGGTGCCGCTGCCATCGTGACGATTTAACACCACATCTTCAACGGCATTGCGCAAATCTTCGGGTATATCCGCATAAATAGCCAACTGACCGGCGTTAACAATCCCCATCGACATACCAGCCTTAATGGCGTGGTATAAAAACACCGCGTGGATGGCTTCGCGCACCGGATTATTACCGCGAAATGAAAAAGACACGTTGGACACGCCACCGGAAATCAGCGCGTAAGGTAAGGTTCTTTTAATCTCGTGCGTGGCTTCAATAAAATCCAGGCCGTAATTATTGTGTTCGTCAATACCGGTGGCAATGGCGAAAATATTGGGATCAAAAATAATATCTTCAGGCGGAAAATCAACTTGCTCTGTCAGGATTTTATAAGCCCGCTGACATATTTCGATTTTTCTGGCTTTGGTATCCGCTTGCCCTTCTTCATCAAAAGCCATGACGATAACGGCCGCGCCATAACGACGCACGAGTTTGGCGTGTTTGATAAAAGCGGCTTCGCCTTCTTTAAGCGAAATTGAATTGACCACACCTTTGCCCTGAATACATTTAAGACCGGCTTCCAAAATATCCCATTTAGAAGAGTCCAGCATAATCGGTACTTTGGCGATATCCGGTTCAGAGGCAATCAGCATCAAAAACCGCACCATCGCTTCTTTGGATTCCAACATGCCCTCGTCCATGTTGATGTCGATAATCTGGGCGCCATTTTCAACCTGCTGTTTGGCAACGTCCAAAGCGGTTTCAAAATCACCTTCGATAATCAATCGTTTAAACGCAGCGGAACCGGTTACATTAGTCCGTTCGCCAACATTAACAAACAGACTGTCTGGGCCAATAGACATGGGCTCAAGACCCGCCAGCCGACATTTTTTTTCAATCTCCGGAATAATGCGTGGCGGATGTGTTTGCACGGCCTCAACGATGGCTTTAATCGTGGCAGGTGAAGTACCGCAGCAGCCACCGATAATATTCAAATAGCCGCTACGAGCCCAATCCGCCAATTCATTGGCCATTTGTTCGGGTGTCTCATCATATTCACCAAACTCATTAGGCAAACCGGCATTTGGATGAGCGGAAACATAGGTATCAGCAATACTCGATAATTCAGCGATGTATTGACGCAGTTCGGTTGCACCCAAGGCGCAATTGAAACCGAAAGAGATGGGTTGAACATGTTTTAATGAATTCCAAAAAGCCGCAACGGTTTGTCCTGACAGCGTTCTGCCTGATGCGTCAGTAATGGTGCCGGAAATCATGACCGGTAATTTGTAGCCGATTTGTTCAAAATAATTTTCAATTGCAAATATGGCGGCTTTCGCATTGAGCGTATCAAAAACGGTTTCAATCAATATAATATCTGCGCCACCATCAATCAGGCCACGCGCCGCTTCTGTGTAGGCAACAACCAATTGGTCAAAGGAAATATTTCTAAAGCCGGGGTCATTGACATCGGGTGACATTGAAGCCGTACGATTGGTAGGCCCCAAGACACCGGCAACAAAGCGCGGTTTATCGGGTGTTTTTTGGCTGTATTCATCGGCAGCTTGTTTGGCTACACGTGCCGACTCAAGATTAATTTCGTAGGCTAACGATTCCATTCGGTAATCAGCCATGGCAATGCTGGTTGAGTTGAAGGTGTTGGTCTCAACAATATCAGAGCCCGCTTCAAAATAAGCCGAGTGAATAGCTTTAATAATATCAGGTTGTGTTAATGACAATAAATCATTATTGCCTTTAAGATCAACATCCCACTGGGCGAAACGCTCGCCGCGATAATCCCTTTCTTCCAGTTTATAGCTTTGGATCATCGTGCCCATAGCCCCATCAAGAAACAAGATTCTTTGGGACATGCATTGTTTTAATAATTCTGTTTTGTTCATTGATTGTGCCACGGGTAGTTATGTTGCTTAAATATAATCATTGCTTAAAATGCCTGCTAGCACTATTATTTTTATCACTAAAACAGGAGATGAGCATGTCAAAACTTAACATCACTCAAGTATTTAAAAGTGTTCTAGCTGCTTTTGTCGGCATACAAAGTGAGAAAAACAGAAAAAAAGACTTTGAAAATGGATCGCTTTCAACTTTTGTTATTGCAGGATTAATTTTTACGGTCATATTTGTTGGTGCTCTTATTTTTCTTGTTTCCGCTATCGTATAGCGTTAAGTTGAGTCTAATTGATGGTGGAATACATCTTATTTTGGACACAAAAAGAGCAATAAAAAAAGCCCAAGCATTACTTGGGCTTTTTAACAAAAGCTTATTTTTTTATTATTCTGGTGCTTTAAAGCTTTGCTTTATATTTCCAAACATCTCTTTAAGACCGCTAAACAAATTTGCCGCAGAAAAGCTTTCTTTAGTGATAAACTTCCAACGAACGACTGCAATAGCCAAGAAGCCGACGACTGAAGGCGATATTTCTAAATAAAGCGACTTTAAAATTCCCGCAAAACCTAAAAAGTCACCTTCATTTTTCCTGTCAGCGCCCTGAAGGGCTTCATAACCGGCACCGCCTTCACTTGCTCTAAATGACTCTAAAATATAGATATTAAGGTTAACCAATAGTAACTGTAAAACAAAGAAACCAACTGCACCAATAGCAACCCACATCAATACATTACTTGTCTTTGCCTTTACCGCTGACTGATAAAACCAGAGTGCCACTAAAATCATCACCATACCGCTTATCATAATTCATACCCCTTTTTTATATTATAATTGATTATATTTTTGTTAGAAAATAGTACAAAAATGGACACTTTAGAATCATTTTAGAGCCCTCTTTTTCAACGACACTGCATGATTCATATTTTTCTTGTCCGGGTTTTGTCTGCTTTTTAATATCGCCATTCTCGATAGCGTATTTAATGTCTATTTTCATTTCTTTGGTACGACCCACTGAATCGGTCGCTGTTTGTTTTAAAATACCATTATCTTTAAAATCCCATTCAATGGTAACGGCTTTCTGTTCGCCATCTATCTTGGTCGCTTCAGCATAGAGCTTCCATTTTCCCAAAATTTCAGAGTTATCTTTTAGTTCAACCTGAGCATTCGCGGAAAACGCAAAAAAAAGCGCTGCCAAAGGTAATATTTTAACGTATTTTTTCATTATTTTTATTGCCCCTAGTCTATCAACTTCAAAAACAGAATTGAAACTATACCACATCAGTTATCGAGCTTTAACAACAATAGTCAGGAATATTCTTTTTCCTTACATTTTTAATGGGTTATTAACAATAAGCCTTGACATTAATTTTGCGTAAAGTATCATGCAACTTCTGCTTGCTTCAAGTTAGCAATTTCTCAAACAAATAATTATTAGGTAGGGGACACATACATGGGATTTATTTTAGATCTAACTGAAACATTAAAAACACCAGCTGGCATGGTTGGCGCTGTTGTAGTTGTAGCTGCTGTATACGCCCTGTTGAAATGGGTGTTTGCTGAGCATCCAGACGACGAAAAATAAGCGTAGCTAATCAGTTTCGGTTATACCTAGGCCGCTAACCATTCCTTGTGAATAGTTAGCGGCCTTATTTTTTCTGAACATTTCAACACTTCTCCCTCACGTCTGTATTATAATTTACACATTTTTAATAATGTAGTATTAAAATGTATAAATTTATAATAACCAAAATCCTGGCGCTTCAATCTAAACCAGCACCCGCAATCGGTATTGGCTTATTCCGGCTTTTTTATGGCTTGGTCACTTTACAGGAAATTATCTTCCTGCTGTATTTCAACCATTTAATTTTCGACCCTATACCCTACATAGACGTTGAATTCCCCATGATTCCGTTTTTTTTGTGCCTTTGGGGAATTATTGCCGGTTTTATCGTTGTTGGCTATCGCTATCAATTTTCCGTTATCTGTAATTACATTTTCTGGATTATCTTCGTTAATTTCACCACCATGCAACGTGATTTTGATGGAGGGTTTGACTCATTTATGATCGGAGCGGGGTTTTTCCTGTTATTTATGCCAGGTGACCGTGCGTTTTCCTTAGATACGCTTAGATACAAACTCAGCACGCCTTTTACGCATTACCAATCCTATCCAAAACCAACCGTTTCCAGCCTTGCTTACTACTTACCCGTCTTTATTTGCCTCGGTTTTCTCTATTTTGACTCGGCTGTCCACAAATTGTTTGCTGAACATTGGCGTAATGGCCTGGGTTCTTGGTTGCCATCAACACAGCCCTATTATGTTTCAGCCATCGACATGTCAGTGTTGCTGAATAACGAACTACTACAAAAAATCATTGGCTATACCGTACTGGTTTTTCAATTTACCTTTTTATTCTTTTTTTCAAATCGCCGCTTGCGCGGCATTTATTTAATTGTCGGTTTGGGGTTACATCTGGGTATCACCTTGTCTTTAAATATCTATCCTTTTGGCTTGGGAATGCTAATATTTTATGTACTATTGGTTCCCTTTAGTTGGTGGAGAGCCATTAGTAAGATGCTGTCAGCCAAACAACCCGCACTAACCGTCTTTTTTGACAAACAATGTCCGCTTTGTAATCGCACCGTCCTTATTCTTAATCATTTTGATCTATTCAATTGCATAGATTTTAAAAATGCCCAAGATCATGCGGCACACTACCCCGCAATGGCCGCACTAAGCCCCGAAACCCTGTTACTGGATTTATATGCGCTAAACAACTCAAATCGCGTTTATTCAGGCGTTGACACGTATATTCAAATACTGAAAAAAATGCGTTATTTATATCCCGTAGGACTTGCCTTAAGTTTACCGGGAATTTATACACTGGCGATAAAAAAATACCGGTCTATTGCAGACTCCCGTACCCGTATTACTTGCACCGCAGAATGCTTGGTATCGCCCAAACTGGGCAACAATAATTTATACCATCAAATTTTTGAAAGTTTTGCAACTCAAAAACCCAAAGCATTTTCCAGAAAGCTTGCAAAAATACTCATCGCTTTACTCGTTTTACAATTAAACAGCACACTTCATTACGGACTGGTATACCGATTACACATACCCACCAGCAACAACCCTATTAGCGCGTCTATTAACGAAGCCAGTAACGCGCTTATCATGGTGTCTCTGACCTTTTTTGGCATTACCCCACACGCGCTTTACCTACACGATCATTTTGCCGGCTATGACCGTATTTTGGCGATTACCTACACCGATCAAAACGGCAAGGAAAACTGGCTACCGTTTGTTAACGAACAGGGTCGCTTAGTCGCCCCAAACTGGGGTCGAGTTCATTCCATGTGGGCCAATATTGCCGTTACACCGACTATTAACAACACGCGTTTACAAAAATTCATTATGAAGGTGACCGCTTTTTGGGGTCATAAAATGGGTCTGGATATTAATAAGACAGTGTTTCATATAAAAGTTAAACGGATTAATGCACCTAGTTACTGGGTTCATGATCTATTGCATCAAAACTTCTCCGCACCATGGACTACTATCGGTACGGTAAAGTGGAATGACAATTTAATTTCCTTTGATTTACCTGAAAATATCAATTCCTTATAAGTTTTACAGGAAACTAAACAACTTTTATTATTGCATCATCATTCTAAGCATGATATAAATTGTCCGTGCTTTTTTATTAAGTAGCACGCAATAAAAATAATTTAAAACCTTTTGGAGGATATATTTATGAAAAAAATCTTAGCACTTTTAGCTTTGGCATTAGTTATTGTTGGTTTGTCTGGCTGCATGGATGATCCAGATGGATCAAAACAAAAAGTTTCAAGCTCTATCTCTTTGTAAGTTAAGTTAAGCTAAACTGCAATACCAAAAAGCCCAGCGTTACCGCTGGGCTTTTTGTTTATATCACGCGAATCTAATACTCAAAAGCGTTATACCAAACGCCCCCACAAGTCATATTCATCGGCTTCTTCAAGTTCAACCTCAACAAAATCACCAACTTTAAGGTGGGTCGCCCCATCAATAAAAACCTGCCCGTCAATTTCCGGTGCATCGGCCTTGCTTCTGGCAACAGCGCCCTCCTCTACCACCTCATCAACCAGAACCGTTTCAATTCGTCCTATCCGTTGCTGTAAACGATCAGCACTAATTTCCGCCTGATGGGCCATAAAACGCGCCAAACGCTCTTGTTTGACTTCTTCAGGAACTAAATCGGGCAAGTCATTAGCAACAGCTCCTTTTACCGGAGAATAAGCAAAACAACCTACTCTATCAAGCTGAGCATCCGTCATAAATTGCAATAATTCTTCAAACTCTTGTTCAGTTTCTCCAGGAAAGCCTACAATAAAAGTACTGCGCAAAGTAATATCAGGACAAATTTCCCGCCATGCCTTAATCCGTTCCAGATTATTTTGAGTTGCAGCGGGACGTTTCATTAATTTAAGAATACGGCTATTCGCATGTTGAAAAGGAATATCCAGATAAGGCAATATTTTGCCTTCCGCCATTAATGGAATTACTTCATCAACATGAGGATACGGATAAACATAGTGCATGCGCACCCAAATACCCAAATCACCCAGTGCCTCGGCTAAATCATAAAAGCGGGTTTTAACAGAGCGACCTTTCCAGTCACGGCTTTGATACTTTAAATCAAGCCCATAAGCACTGGTGTCTTGGGAAACTACCAATAATTCTTTTACCCCTGCATTCGCCAGACGTTCAGCTTCCCACAAAACATCATCAACCGGTCGACTGACCAAATCGCCTCGCATTGACGGAATAATGCAAAATGTGCAGCGATGATTACAGCCTTCCGATATTTTTAAATAAGCATAATGATCCGGTGTTAGCTTTATCCCTTGTGGTGGCAAAAGACTGGTAAAGGGATCATGTCGAGGGGGTAAATATTCGTGTACCGAAGCCACAACTTCATTTAAGGCATGCGCACCCGTCACTTTTAAAACCTGGGGATGACGCGCCCTGATTTCATCTTCCCTTGCTCCAAGACAACCGGTAACGATTACCTTGCCGTTTTTAGCCAAGGCTTCACCGATACTATCCAATGATTCCTCCACCGCCGCATCGATAAATCCGCAGGTATTAACAATCACTAAATCAGCATTCTGGTAAGTCGGTGATATGTCATATCCCTCTGAACGAAGCTGGGTTAAAATTCTTTCGCTATCAACTAGCGCTTTCGGGCAGCCTAAACTTATAAAGCCGACGGTGGGTATCTTTGTCATAAATATGTGTAAGGTATTAAAGGTAAAGGATTATTCTTTGATAAACAGGTTGCAGGATTGGTCCTGATGTTGATACCGTCATTTCGACAACGGCAACAACAGTTCAACGAGTAGAGCTGAATTTTTTATTGATACGTTAAATTGATTATTTTATCACTTTAGGGGATGGTTAAATAATCAAAGCACTAGATTTAACACAAAAGTACATCTATTATTCTTGCGTAGTGCCTGCCTTTTTTTTCAATTAGTGCGTTAAATATCAGTAAAAACAACTTAAAAACAATCAGATACACGTATTTTTACGTAGCCAAGGTAACTATTAAAGAATTAACATAAATCGATAGGACAACTATTTCAGTTGGAAGCGCAAAAAATGAACAAAAAAAACGGCATACGCTGACACTAATCAGGTTACTTTCAAATACACAGATAGCCTGTTTAACTGAATAGCCATAACGAGATTGAAACTTTTATTACCGAATATTAACGATAAAGGTTACATTATAAAGACAAAATCATTCTAAAATCCGCAGTTTTTGCAGCTTTTTAAAACTAAATTTATTGATCTCATCTCTCGATAAATTTGATTATTGCTTCTGCTTTTTTGCATGATCAGCATGATCATCCATTACATTCCGGATTATGACTAAAATATCCCGAAATATATCAATAGGTACAGCGTGCGACGATTAGTTATAGTATTAAATTTACTGGTTGGCTCATTATTACTGACCCAATCTGCGGAGATTATGGCGGCCTCTGTAGACACTAATGAAAATAATCACCTGAGCGGACATTCGCCACGCTCACGCGTAAAAAATAAAAACTCCCGCTTGCTTTCTGTTAAGCAAAATAAATTAAAAAATCCGGGGGACGTTTGGGAACGCATTCGTACCGGTATGAAAATACCTCGACCCAGCCAATTTACAACTCAGCCTAATCCAATCCTCGAAAATGGCACTAGTCAATCGCCCCCCGCCATTATTCAGAAAAGTATTGATCTCCCACTTAATCAGGCTAATTCATCAGGTACCGTTAGCAACGCTGTACCGCTTTTATCTGCAAAAGCTCAATCAGAACGAATGCTTGCTTTGCAAAAACTCAGACTGCCAACCACTACCACGACATTACAATATAAATACACGCCTTATGGTCGCCTTAAAATTAATGCCACTCTTTCTTCAAGAACAGGCAACAAAATAGCTTTGCCAGGCCAGGTACTTGCCTCAAAAAACGCTACCCTGAATGAAAATACTGCAGATCAAACACGACTCCGTTCGCGAGTCGACTTAAATCCAAGACTGCACAGGCTGGACCTAAGAATTCCCTCTGAACTACTGGTAAATTCTAATTCGGAGCCGGATAAACCGGTTAAATCAAAATATTTTGATAACGCAGAAAATCCGGAAAACACAGCACAACAAACTGTCGAACAACACTTAACGAGGCTAATTCCGCGCGATGAAAACACCTCACAACAATCTGTCGAACAGCGTTTAACGAAACCAATTCCGCAAAATACCAAAGAAGCGATTAAGTATGACCGGGTCAATAAGCATATCGTTTGGTATGCTCAACACAGCAGTTATCTGTATCAAGTAACTGATCGTGCACGCCCCTATCTTTATCACATCGTCGAAAGTCTTAGCCAACATAAATTACCTTACGAATTGGCCTTGTTACCTATTGTAGAAAGCGCTTATCAGCCAACTGCACTATCGCCAAAAAGTGCAGCCGGACTCTGGCAATTTATTCCCAGTACGGGACTTGATTTTGATTTGCATCAAAGTGAACAGTATGATGACCGGCTTGATATCACGGCCTCCACTCAGGCGGCCATGCGTTACATGTCATTTCTTAATCAGCATTTTAATGGTGACTGGTTACTTGCGTTGGCTGCCTATAATTGTGGACTAGGCACCGTCGATAACGCTATTAGTCGCAATGTCGCTGAAGGTGTTGACACGGATTACTGGTCTTTGCGCTTGCCTGAAGAAACCCAAGAGTACGTTCCCCGCTTCTTGGCATTATCCAGTATATTTGCAAATCCTGACGCGCATGGCTTAAAGTTTGCCCAGATTAGAAACGAGCCCTATTTTGTTAAAGTCAAAATTGATCGCAAGCATGACATTGACTACCTGGCTGAAAAAGAATTTAAAGAAGTTGCAGAGATGGCCAATCTTGGCTATGAGCAATTCAGTCGCCTTAATCCCGGCTATCTAGATCCCAAATTAGTCACTGATGGCCCCTACACGTTTCTTATGCCGGCCGCTAACGCCGAGCAATTACATCAACGACTGAACACTATCGCTCAATTTGTTAATCCATCAGCATCGCTAACAACCTCTCATTCGCCTTTGAAAAGAAGAGCTTTGTTTATGCTGGATGAGCAAAAAACAGCATTGTCCCTGCTAACTGACATCACATTACCTACAGGGACTGATTTAATAAAAGTGACTGACCCGTTCTTGTCACTGACCCTGAATAGCAATCAAACAACTCCCCGGATAGCTAACCAATCGGTCATATCACCCGTTGAATTGAACCCGGATTCCAAACGCCTAAAGAAAAATATATAGCAACGCCTTGCGTTAAAACAGGACTACTTATACAGTTCCCCTCTTTGAAAAAGAGGGGTTAGAGGAGATTTTATTAGATAAATCCCCCTCGCTTTGCTCTCCCCCTTTGAAAAAGGGGGAGAGCAAAGCGAGGGCTTGAAAAATTACAAACTGGAAAATCCCCAAATCAAGCAGTGGTATCAACAAAAGCCATTGCCGACCAACTAACGATATGCTTGAGATCAAGTCTGGATGTTAACGTGTGTATGGCTTTTTCAACTTTTTCCGGCTCATCATAAAATTCTATGATCAAGGGCAGTTCCAGTGACAAAGTCAGCAAGGAGGAAGTATGTATCACACGGCTTTCACCAAAACCGGCAATTCCCCGAATAATAGTAACCCCCTGAATTTTTTCTTCATCATGCAGAATATCCAGCGCCTGATTTAACTGATCATGCCCTTCAAGTGTATAAATTCTGGCGATAGTGACTTCTTTTGTGCTCATATCTGTTTACCCACTAATAAACCCAGCCAAATAACAAAAAGACAACTTAAGCCATTACCTACAAAAGTACCCAGCATTAAGTTGGTATGGGACTCAAATGAATAGCCGTGCTCAATCAAAAACAAAATTAAATACAAACCGGATAACGTTAAATAAGTACCCACCATGATCACCATAATAGCGGCACGGTATTCCATGGAAAGCGCTACT
>SESD01001496.1_pt1 | contig 12921 bp, 13 predicted proteins | sample 3171411 | NCBI WGS metagenome assembly SESD01 (sample SAMN06051880, study PRJNA518727) | freshwater metagenome | biome: subpolar coniferous forest; feature: holomictic lake; material: water; isolation source: holomictic Lake 442, 16.5 m depth | place: Canada: near Kenora, Ontario | collected...
TCAATATGAGCAAGAATGCCTTGATAGAGGCTCTAATGACGACGTTTGTAAATCATTGGGTCTTTTATATGATAAAGGATACAGATAAACCACGTCGCCTTTTTGTTTTACAGTTTTCACACGGAATTTTATGATTTTTAATACGATAGATTTAAAAGATATAGGCGTTCTCCTAGCGTTGGTAGTTTATGTTACAAACTCAATACGGTACCGTCGCCAATTAACTGTTGATAATGCGTTACGATTTATCGATGCACATCAGAAATTAGTTGATACAAAATTTCTTTCTGAAAACAGGGATAAACTGGAAAGCGGAGATTTTCATCGTGATACACCGAACGGCGAGGAGGATAAAAAATTTATTGAATTGTTACGAGCCTTTGAACAAATTGCCCTTTTACAAAAGGCAAAAGCAATTCCAAAATCAGCCAACACATATATGTTCGGCTGGATAGCACAAAAAATCGAACCGTTATTAACTCCAGCCGAAAGAAATGATTTTTATTGGGTAGTTGCCGTGGAATTTATAGATGAAATGAAGTCATTAGCAGATGATTTCGACAAAAAAACAAAAGACGAGCGCGTCCAGTATTTTAAAGGCATCAATTTTTCCAAGTAAATCCTCCTATGAACATTCACGAATATCAAGCCAAACAATTGTTTCAAAACTACGCGATTCCAATTCCCGAAGGGCGCATTGCGACGACGGCGATTGAAGCCGAAAAAATCGCTCAAGAATTAACGCACGAATCGTGGGTGGTAAAAGCCCAAATTCACGCAGGCGGACGCGGCAAAGTCGGCGGCGTAAAAGTCGCTAAAACACCCGACGAAGTTTTCACGTTCACGCGCGAATTATTAGGCACACGTTTAGTCACCAAACAAACGGATTGCGTCGGTTTGCCGATTGATTCGGTTTTGATTGAAAAAACCTACCCGATTAAACGTGAATTGTATTTGAGTTTGTTGGTTGAACGCAGCGCAGAACGATTAGTTTTTGTTGCATCAGCAGCAGGTGGAATGGAAATTGAAACCGTCGCGCACGAAATGCCTGAAAAAATTATCACCGTGGCGATTCACCCCGCGACAGGTTTACAAGCCAGTCATTGCCGCAAAATTGCGTATGCGTTGAAACTCGAACGCACTCAACATTCGCAACTTGAAACAATTATGCGCGGAATGGTTGAGCTATTTTTGGCGAAAGATGCGAGCCAAATTGAAATCAATCCGCTAATCGAAACTGAAAACGGCGAGTTAATCGCACTCGATGCCAAAATAAATTTTGACGACAACGCGCTGGCGTTACATCCCTATATTTTGGCGTTGCGTGACGTTCGCCAAGAAGAAGCCAAAGAAAATGAAGCGCAACAATTCGGGCTGAATTACATTGCGCTCGACGGAAACATCGGTTGTATGGTGAATGGCGCGGGTTTAGCGATGGCAACAATGGATTTAGTGAAATCAAAAGGCGGATTCCCTGCGAATTTCCTCGATGTCGGCGGCGGCACAAATGTCGAAAAAGTCTGCGAAGCGTTCAAATTGATTTTAGCGGACGGCACGGTCAAAGCGGTTTTAGTGAACATTTTTGGCGGTATTGTGAAATGTGACGTGATTGCCCAAGGAATTTTAGCGGCGATGGCGCAAATCGAAGTCAATGTGCCTGTCGTGGTGCGTTTGGAAGGTACGAACGCCGAACAGGGCAGGGCGTTATTAACAAATACAGGTTTAAAACTTTACGCTGCAAACGATTTAAATCACGCCGCCGAACAAGTTGTGGCATTCGCGGAGGCGGCAGAATGAGTATTTTAATCGATAAAAATACGCGCGTGATTTGCCAAGGTTTCACGGGCAAACAAGGTACTTTTCATTCACAACATGCGCTGGATTACGGCACAAAATTAGTCGGTGGCGTTACGCCAGAACGCGGTGGCGCGACACATTTGGGTTTGCCTGTTTTCAATACCGTTGACGAAGCGGTGAAAAATACAGGCGCGACCGCGAGCGTGATTTATGTTCCGCCATTTTTTGCCGCTGATGCCATTTTAGAAGCCGTCGATGCGGGCATTGAATTGATTGTCTGCATTACTGAAGGCATTCCGACGTTGCAAATGTTGCGCGTGAAAGCCGCGATGCAAGGCACAAAATCGTTGCTGATTGGCGCGAATTGCCCTGGAATTATCACGCCAGATGAATGCAAAATTGGTATCATGCCTGCGTCGATTCATCAAGCGGGCGTGATTGGAATCGTGTCGCGCTCTGGCACATTAACTTATGAATCGGTGCATCAAACCACGCAACAAGGTTTGGGACAAAGCACTTGCGTCGGGATTGGTGGCGATCCAATTCATGGCATGAATTTCATCGACGTATTACGTCTTTTTCAAGCTGACCCAAAAACCAAAGGCATTGTGATGGTTGGCGAAATTGGCGGCAGCGACGAAGAAGCCGCAGCAGAATATATCAAAGCGCACGTCACAAAACCCGTTGTCGCGTACATTGCGGGACAAACTGCACCCACTGGCAAACGAATGGGACACGCTGGCGCGATTGTTACGGGCGGAAAAGGCACGGCTGAGAGTAAAATGAACGCGCTGAAAGCCGCTGGTGTTGAAGTCGTGAACGCATTGACGGATATTGGCGTTGCAATGCAACGTTGTTTGTAATTCAAATCGAGGAAAAATTATGAAACATTTACATTTATTATTTGTCGCGCTGTCATTAGGCAGTTTTTTAGGGCGTGTCGCCTTATCGCAATTTCGTCCTGAAATGTTACAACTAAAATGGGTCAACATCGCACCGCACGTTATTAACGGTTTGTTATTGTTGACGGGTTTTAGTTTAGCGTTCAGTTATCCAGGCGATTACGGTTGGATTGCCGCGAAATTAGTCGCTTTATTGGGTTATGTTGGCTTGGGAATGATGACGTTAAAAAGAACTGATGTGACACGTTGGTATGCGTTTGGTGGCGCGTTGTTATTGTTCACCTATATCGCAAAAGTCGCCATGACGAAAAGTATTTTTTAATTAAGTAGGTCGGGTTAGCATCGCGTAACCCGACTTTTTGACCAGAATTCACACAATTATGATATGCCTGCGTTTTTACGTTCAAGATCTTGAACGTAACGCAAAACAATGGATTCTTCCATTGGCTTTAATTCTCTAAATTTAACCCCCACCAATTCAGAAAACGTCCCTCTTTTGAATCCGATCATTGGGGATTTCGTCACAATTTGAAACGAGATATTAACGTTATCGTGATCTGGCATGACGAGAGTGCAGTTTTCATAAATGGTCTCAGGCATCAAAAAATATGAAAACGCCCTGTCCTCATTTTTCATTGAAAAGCCAGTCAAGCTAATATCGTGCAAATTTAAGCGAATCAAATTTGATAGCTGTTCTTCAAGATCATCGGCGTAAGCTGCACTATTTTTCTGCTCAAGCCTTGCTTTGATTTTATTTGTTAAGGTCATTTTTTCATACGCTCTAATAAAAGCTTCTTTCCTGGCAAGCAACACTTTTTCAATTTTAGCGGGTAACTGTTCTTTGATAAGACTAATGGCGTTGTTATAGGCTTCCGTATATTCTTCGGCACTATCTTCTTTCGGAGCTACGAGTGCGATTTCACATATACTTGGATTCGTTATCGGTGTGTTGACTCGGTAGCAGTCACGCCGATTGTACCAAAGTAATGAACTGGGAATGGGCATTGAAAACGCGGGATTACCTTCATACTTTACCAAGGATATTTTGTCACCCGTGAAAGCGACTTTAATTCCGTTAAATCTGGTTGAGAATTTAACGTACGGCGTACTTACTAATTTTTTATTAAAATAATCCGACGAACCATAATCTAAAATGAGCGTACCCTCCTTGTAATTTATAGCGATAATAGAAACTGAGATACTCTCTCCCCCTCCTAAGTCAGCCGTTATCTGATCGAGCATCGATAAATTGTTAACAATCATCGCTCGATTGTGAAGTATTGAGGAATCTTCGTCTTTCATTTGTATGCCACCAAAGTTTTAAAATTGTTTATTGTAAAAGAGGATTTAATTTATGTGTTGGTTGTTTTTAATCGCAACGGGTTGTGTTGAAATTATTTTCGCTTTGAGTTTGAACTATGTTTTTATTTTACATTATTCGTGCTAATTCATAGAAAAATAGTCGTTAATTTACTTTTTTTAAAATATACCCCCAGCAAAAAACGCCGCTGTCACGAATACCGTTTCGACCAGTTTATCGAATTTTTGACTCAACGGTATTTTAGCGGGTTTGGTAGATTTTGCGACGATGTCTAATGGCGCGGGCGCAGATATCGTTTTGGGCTTTTTTACTGTTTTTTTTTCAGCCTCTGGCTTGTTGCCTTCAACGTCGTCGAGTAATTCGTCAAATGTACCTTCCGTTTCTTCAACTAATGGCAATGCGGACGGCGAGTTGTGTTTGACAGAAACTTTTTTGCGGGCGACGGGGCTTTCAGCGTTGTTGACTAATTGCAATGCGGGTTGTGGCGTGTGTTTATGCAAAATTTTGATAACACCTTGATAAAACAAACGACTTAAATTAAAACAGTGTTTGCCAATAAAATCGAGTACCGCCAACAATGAAATTTCGGTGATTAGACGTAAACCGGCAAAAAGTATGACTAATAAAAACAGCGTGGCACCCGAATTACCAAACGCCACAGCTAAACTGGTACCAACTTCTTGTCCCAAAATACCGCCACTGTGACGCGGTAATTCAATGCCTGTGGGTAATAAATAAAAATGAAACAACGCATCTGCTGCCACAATCGTCGTCACCGCGCCCAACCACTGCAGTGTCATCAGTGTGTGTGATTGCTCCAATCGCTTTTGACTGTAATTCAGATAACCTTGCCAAACAATAATAAATGGAAAAGTGTACGCGCATAATCCAAAAAAACTAAGCATAAAATCGGCGAGCCATGCACCAAATACACCGCCCGCATTTGAAATCGTTTGCACTGAACCGCTGTGCGTCCAACCGGCATCGTCGTTATTGAAGGTCAAAAGTGAAATCAAAAAAAATAATGCTCCCGCAATGACGCTTAATAATGCGACTTCGCGTAAACCTCGAAACTTTTTTTCTTCCATTACTGCTGACATAATTCGATGCTCACTGTTTAACATTTATTTTTTTCGTCGTCATTGCAGAGATTTGCGATTACATTTTTTCTGTATCGCCTAAATAACGATAAAGAATACTTTGCCAATTTGGCTGGGAAAGTTTATTAAGCAAGACATAGTTGATTTGTTTTCGTATAGAACTATTTAATGGTACAGCGATGGCATAATTTTGTTTTTCGAAGGTAACAGGAAGCACCCGAATAGTTCCGTTAAATTCCGTATTGACCAAGTATTGCAAGGTAGCAATGTCATACACAACGGCTCCTACCTTCTTTTCAGATAATGCTTCTAGGCTTTCTGACGCGGTTTGATAACCTACATAGTTTCTATTATTTTTATTTAAATAATTTTCACTGGTCGAATGTTTCACCGTCCCCACTTTTATTTTTGCTAAATCTTCAGGGCCATTTATTGTGGACTGTAACTTATTGACAGTGATAGAAGAGGACATCGTAGCCGTAAAAGTAGATATCATTAAAATTGCCGTGAACATCCAAAACAGTGCGACTAATCGTCCACCCAGAGTAATAGGATATTTATCGCCATAACCGATAGTCGTCATAGAGACGGCAGACCACCAAAATCCACTCGCTACGCCTTTAATAATGCCGCCACCAAAATGATTAGGGTTCTTGGTGCGTTCAAATGTCCAAACCAAAAAGCCTACGGAAAGAAGTGCTAAGGTTAAATATAAAATAGTCTTTGCCACATCCCAAGATAATAGACTGGTTAAAAATGTAGAGCTACTATACGAATTATCCATTGATACAGCAATGCCTAGTCCTGTGTTGTAATAGGGCTGAGAGAAATCAAACTTTTCTTCTCTAGTGGGTGTGACTGATAATGCCGCAATTCCAACATCAACCGTGCCATCAGAAAGGGCGTTAATTAAACCATTTAAATCATATTCTACAAATTCATAGTTCACATTCATATCCACAGCTAGTTCCCGCCACAAATCAACACTGATTCCGCTGAAAGCACCATCAGGACTTTTAATGACAAATGGAGCGATTTGTTTTATACCAATAGTTAGTGTTTTTGTTGGTATATTGGAAGATGTGGAGATGTTTTCTGTTGCAGAAGCTAGTCCAACAACATTAGTTAGAAAAAAAACAGCTATTAAAAAAAATCGTAATCTCATCTTTTAATCCTCTTTGCTAATATAAAAGTCGCCGTAGATAATGGCATCGTTACCAAAATCGGATGTCATTTTTTAAGTTTTCTGTTGTTGTAATGTCAAATGGATTGTAATTGAACTATCCAATTTGAACTAACAAAAACGTGCCGCGATAAATTTCTTCTACCGTCTTAAGAATCCACTAACGTCGAAATTCCGCCTAAATCATCCAATTCATTGTCGACAATTTTTCGCAAAATACGACGCATAATTTTACCAAAAATTCCTTGCTGGTTTAAAGCCCCGCCCTTTAGGGCGGAAAGGTAGCCACGCGCAACGAGTAAGGCGAAGTTGCATTCAATGTGGCTACCGATTTGGGCGGGGTGTTTGCTCCCCCGTCCAAATCATCAAAGCATCCGACCAACGGGAGGATTCCTCATGCAAGAGCGGGAAGCGGGAATGGTTTCTGGTCACTATGACGACTTTAGATCAGACCACATCGTGGTATTTCTCAAGATAAGTTGCCTCTATATTACTTTCTACTCTTGTCAAAAAAACCTTGGAATCCATATAGAGCCTAATTTTTAAATCTTTAAATTTATCTTCGTATTGTTCGTATTCTTTAAGGCGTTGGTGCATAAATACCAAAAATATGGCAATCTTTAGCAAATCATTTTCAATTAATTCTGAAAATTCACTGAGTCAAAGTCAAAATACAAAATCACTTGTGGGTTGAATACGATAAAGCGAACATTTTTTAAAACAATACTTAAAACCACGAGAAACAATCAAAAACTATGGCAGATAGACCAAGAAAGCGCGTTAGTCAGCGTTACGACAGACCAAATCAAAACAGGAAAAAAAAACAACGCTCTTTTTGGGGGTGGTTTAGCGGTAGTCTATTTCTTATCGCGTTAGGCGTGGGTGGCTTTTTCTTGTTTAGTTATTTAGGCTATTTGGATTACAACGTTCGCAAACAATTTGAAGGCAAACGCTGGGCAATTCCAGCGCGAGTTTATGCGAGTCCCGTTGAACTCTACGCGGGTTACAGCATGGATGTCACGCAGTTTGAAGCGTTGCTAAAAACGCTGCATTATCGCCAAGATAATAATTTACTTGCCGAAGGAACTTACGTTAAAAAAGCACAACAAATTACCGTGAAAACACGCCCGTTTAGTTTTTGGGATTCACCGCAAAATAGTAATTTGGTGCGTTTGAATTTTGCCGAATCGAATGTCACAAACATCACCGATTTAGGTAATCAAAACGCCGAAATCGCGTTATTGCGAATGGATCCCGTGCAAATTGGCAGTTTATATCCGCGCCTCAAAGAAGATCGCGTGTTAATTAAATTACAAGAAGCTCCGCCCGCGCTGATTAACGCTTTGTTGGCTTCGGAAGATCGTGATTTTTACCATCATTTTGGCATTTCATTTCGGGGAATTGCCCGCGCCATGTTGGCGAATTTCCGTGCTGGGGCGATGGTTCAAGGCGGCAGCACGATTACCCAACAATTGGTGAAAAACTTTTATCTCAGTTCCGAACGCAGTTTAACTCGCAAAATTAACGAGGCGTTTATGGCGTTGATTTTAGAATATCGTTACAGCAAAGATGAGATTTTAGAAGCCTATTTGAACGAAATTTATTTGGGGCAAAACGGCAATAGTTCCGTGCATGGTTTTGGTTTAGCCAGCGAATTTTATTTTGATAGCACGTTGAAAGATTTACCGTTGCATCAAGTCGTTTCACTGGTCGCGCTGGTGCGAGGACCATCTTATTATGATCCACGTCGCGTGGCGGATCGGGCGTTGCAACGACGCAATTTAATTCTCGATGAAATGGCAACCGCGAAATCAATTACCGTGAAACAAGCGACTGATGCGAAGGCGAAACCGTTGGGCGTAATTGCCAATGTTCACCGTTCGGCAAATCGTTATCCGTATTTTATGGATTTGGTGAAGCGGCAATTAAGTCAGGAATACCGCGAAGAAGATTTAACGTCGGAAGGCTTGAGTATTTTCACCACGTTGGATACGCGCGTTCAAGATACGCTCGAACAAACGGTTAAAAGCCAATTGGTTCAACTCGAAAAATTACCGAAAGCCACCGACAATTTAGAAGCTGCTGCGGTGGTCACTCGTCGTGATAGCGGTGAAATTGCCGCGTTAACCAGTGGACGCGAAGTGGTTTCTTCTGGATTTAATCGCGCTTTGGATGCGGTGCGTCCGATTGGTTCGTTAATTAAACCGGTGATTTATTTGACGGCGTTGAACAATCCGAAAAAATACACGATCACCACGTCGGTGAGTGACAGCGAAATCGTGGTGCCGAATAAAGGCAGCGAGCCGTGGAGTCCTAAAAATTACGATCATCGTGAACACGGCAGCGTCACGTTGCATCAGGCGTTGGCGCATTCGTACAACTTAGCAACGGTGCGTGTTGGCATGGATGTGGGCGTGGATAGCGTCATTGAAACCTTACGAAATATGGGCGTGACGCGCGAAGTCGAATCGTTCCCGTCGTTTTTGCTGGGTTCGGCGCAACTCACGCCGTTGGATGTGACGCAAATGTATCAAACGCTGGCGGGCGATGGATTTTTAAGTCGATTGAAAGCGATTCGCGCAGTGGTTTCAGCAAAAGGCGAACGCTTGCAAAGTTATCCGTTTATTGTAAAACAAGCGATTGATCCAGGGGTGACGTACATTGTGAATACGATGTTGCAAGAAGTAATGACCGAAGGCACCGGACACAAAGCGTACGATGTATTTCCGAAAAATTACGGTTTAGTCGGTAAAACCGGCACGACTAACGATGCCAAAGACAGTTGGTTTGCCGGTTATACCGGTGATTATTTGTCGGTAGTTTGGGTCGGGCGAGATGACAATAAACCAATGGGGTTAACGGGTGCCACTGGCGCGTTACCGGTTTGGTTGGCGATAATGAAACAAATTTCGACCCAGCCTGTGAATTTAATTGCGCCGGATAATATCAAAATGGCTTCATACAGCAGTTGTTTCACTTCGCGCCGTTATCCGTATATTGCCGGCTCCGAACCGCGTGCAACAAGTTGTAATGAGAGCAGTGGCGGCAATGGTTACTACGCCCCCAAAATGGGCGGCGATAACGCTATCGCGCCAGTTGAATCGACAACTGACGACGAATTGCCCGAAAATTTTTAGTGTTGAGTTGAGAAATAATTTATGAAAAAAAAGCGTTGGTTTATTGCTGCGTTGTTGAGTTTGAGTAGTTTCATTGCCGCTGCGGAAGATGTGCCGGTGAAACAATTGAAAGCCTTTTTAGCTTCCGCTAAAACCATCACGGCGAATTTCAAACAGGTGTTAATTAACGAGGCGGGCGATCCGTTTCAAACCAGTTCGGGCTTGTTTTATTTGCAACGTCCGGGCAAATTTCGGTGGGATTATACCAAACCGTTTCAACAGCAAATTATTTCCACGTCCGGTAAAGTGTGGTTTTACGATACCGATTTGGAGCAAGTCACGATTAAAAAGTTAGACGAGTCGGTGGGTTCAACGCCTGCGTTATTGTTGAGTGGCGATGTGCCGTTGGAAGATAATTATTCGATTGAACAACAAGGTGCAGAAGGCGATATGAACTGGGTAAAACTGGTGCCGAAAAGCCAAGATAGTACGTTTAAATATGTGTTAATTGGGCTTGAAAAAGGCGTGTTGAGCGGAATGCAATTGAATGATAATTTTGGACAATTAACGCGAATTTATTTTTCAAATTTAAAAGTGAATCAACCTGTTGAGGCGAATTTGTTTGAATTTATTGCGCCCAAAGGCGTGGATGTATTTTCCGAATGAAAAACGGAGAGGCGCGAAACGTAAATTTAAAAACCTGTTGTTTTTTATCAACATGGTGTGATTAGTTTTCATTTATTTCGTTTACTTGTTGATAAATAACGAAATATGTAGGTTTTAAAAATGGTTGTAAAACTTGTAAGGAAATAATTTTGCTGGTATTATCGCCACTGTGACATAAGTTTTGTTGTATAAAAACAAATTTAAAACTTGCAACCCAAATACTTTCTGAGGATTCAAAATGACAAAAACAAAATTAGCTTTAGGCGTAACGACGACTTTATTCGCATTCGCCGCCGCAACCGTCGCACCAGAAGCGGCTGCACATGCTAGCAAAAAAGCACACAAACACGCTAAAAAAGCACCGACTTACCAAACGACTGAAACACACACGTCATCGTTTTCACATTCAAACAGCAGCAACTCAAAAGTCGATGCGTTAGAATCACAATTGCAAGCGATGCAATCTGAAATCCGTAGTTTGAAAGCGGCTTCCGGTCATCATCAAATTGATCCTGATACAGCGAAAGTTCAAGAGTTAGATCAGTGGATGAGTTCTGTAAAAGAACACAAAGAACATCACAAAGGCGGCAAAGACAACATGGTATTCTTCCGTGGTGGTTATGACTTCGGTAATGATTCGCGTGGTTCTGGTAAAGATATTTTAGTTGGTGCAAATGCAGTCAACTCGGACGCTTGGTATTTCGGTGCAGGCTTTGATTGGAGCATCAACGACAACTTGTTCGGCATGATGAATGGCACAGAAGTATTAGCTGAATTGATGTTTGATTACAAAGAATTTTCAGATAAAACAACTAGCTTATTAACCAAAGAAAGCGTGACAACAAACCAATTAACGTTGGCTGCTTCACCAAAAATTAAATTCTTGAAAGGCAGTTCATTCCGTCCTTGGTTGATTCCAGCTGGTTTTGAAATTAGTGTTATTAGTCCTCCATCGGGTTCTGTTACCGTATTAAACCCAGGCATTATGTTTGGCGCGGGTGCTGATTACAAAATTTGGAAAGACATTTATGTGGGTGCTGATGCACGTTACCACTATTCAGCTGACAACATCGATGGCGTAAATACTGACGGCGTAAGTGCTGGTGGTTATTTAGGTTTAGGTTTCTAAAGTTTGTCGTAAAAAAACAAATTTTGACTAAAAAGGGAGCTTTTAGGCTCTCTTTTTTTGTCTAAAATTTTACGTCCGCGAATGACTTTCTTCATTGAAGACGATTTTTACGCGCTTAAAATTATCATCCCCCGATATTTTTTCACACAAAACCCGCGTTAGCCTTTATCATATTGATTCATTTTTTAGAATTTTATAAGGTTTTAACATGCAAATTAGTAACAACACCGCCGTTTCCATTCATTACACCCTCACCAACGAAGAAGGCGAAGTTATCGACAGCAGCGTCGGTAATGATGTTCTCTCTTATTTGCACGGCACTGGCAGCATCATTGCGGGTTTAGAAAAAGTTTTAGACGGTAAATCTATTGGCGATTCATTTACCGCACACATTCCTGCATCGGATGCTTATGGACAAATTATGGAAGATCGCGTGCAAACCATTTCGCGCGATATGTTTGAAGGCATCGACAACATCCAAGTTGGAATGCAATTTCACGCAGACGTGAGTGAAGGTCCTGGCATTGTGACCGTCGTCGCCATTGATGGCGAAAACATTACCATCGACGGCAATCACCCGTTAGCGGGAATGCCGCTGAATTTTGACATTGAAGTGATTGAGGTGCGTCCCGCGACTGAAGAAGAAATCGAACACGGTCACATTCACGGTGCTGACGGACACCACCACTAATCGTTTCGATTTTCAGGAGTAGCGTTTATGGCTTTTATGCAGGGCAAACGGGTTTTGATTGTGGGCTTAATCAGCAATCGTTCGATTGCGTGGGGAATTGCCCAAGCAATGCGTCGTGAAGGTGCCGAACTCGCGTTCACCTATCAGAATGAAAAGCTCCAAGAGCGCGTGGCAAAAATGGCGGCAGAATGTGGTTCGTCAATTGCGATTGAATGCGATGTGAGCAGCGACGACCAAATTAACCATGTTTTTGCAGAACTCGGCAAACAGTGGGACGGTTTAGATTGCATCGTGCATTCAGTCGCGTTTGCGCCGCGTGAAGCATTAGACGGTGATTATGTCGAAGCGACCACTCGCGACAATTTCCGAATCGCGCACGATATTAGTTCTTACAGTTTCACCGCGTTGGCGAAAGCAGGACGTTCAATGATGGCGGGTCGTAATGGTGCGTTATTGACGTTGAGTTATTTGGGTGCCGAACGTGCCATTCCGAATTACAACGTGATGGGCGTAGCGAAAGCGAGTTTAGAAGCCAATGTGCGTTATATGGCGGCGGCGTTGGGTGCTGAAGGCACGCGCGTAAATGCAATTTCTGCGGGACCAATTAGAACATTGGCGGCTTCGGGTATTAACAATTTCAAAGCAATGTTAGGCAAAGCAGCCGATGCGTCACCCTTGAAAAAGAATGTCACGATTGAAGAAGTAGGCAATGCGGCAGCGTTTTTGTGTTCAGATTTAGCGTCAGGTATTACGGGCGAACTCACTTACGTTGACTGTGGTTATAACATTATGGGATTGGCTGCGGTTTAGTTTTAGTTAAAAATGGCGGTGATGTTTTAACGAATATCACCGTTAACAAAAGTAAAAATAGCGTATTATTTGACTTGGCTTTTGTAAAACTGAATGGGGATTTTTCTATTTGGAAGATGTGCTGAGGAAGGTAACCTTGAAATGGTGCCCGGGGGCGGAATCGAACCGTCGACACAAGGATTTTCAATCCTTTGCTCTACCGACTG
>SESD01001499.1_pt1 | contig 12904 bp, 12 predicted proteins | sample 3171411 | NCBI WGS metagenome assembly SESD01 (sample SAMN06051880, study PRJNA518727) | freshwater metagenome | biome: subpolar coniferous forest; feature: holomictic lake; material: water; isolation source: holomictic Lake 442, 16.5 m depth | place: Canada: near Kenora, Ontario | collected...
TTCTATCTATTTTTGACTGATTGTGAACAGCTCTTTCGCATTATGAAACTTGAGCAATGATTACTCGTCGTAACCAAACTCATTAGCTAAATCAGCGGCAGTTTCCAATAACTTGGGCGAAAACTTCTTAATAAATGAATCTGTTACGCGAGAGGTAGGTCCGCTAATCGATATAGCTGTTGGCGGTGATACTCCTAAGAGCGGCGCTGCAATACAACGAACACCTACTTCTTGCTCGCCCTCATCGATTGCAAAACCAGTTGATCTAATACCCAGTAAATCATTGTTCAATGACTTCCAAGTGATGTGTGTAGAGGATGTGTATTTAGGCATCCCAGTATGAGAAATAATCTCTTTCGCGTCTTCTTCTTCTAAGGTCGACAAGATAGCTTTTCCAACGCCGCATGCATGCGGTAATACACGCCGTCCGGCTTCGGTAAACATTCGCATGCTGTGTTTAGATGGCGACTGTCCGATATAGACAATGCGGTCGCCTTCAAGAGTTGCAAGATTGACGGTTTCTCCGCACTCATTAGCGAGCGTTAACAATGTCGGTTTAGCCCATGATGCGATTCCGCGCGATGCCGCTTCACCCAATAATAAAAGCGATGCACCTAATGTGTATTTACGCGAACCATTTCGTTTTGCATATCCCAGCGATACAAGAGTTTTCATGGAGCGATGTACTGTCGGAACGGCAAGGCCGAGTTTGGTAGCCAAAGTGGTGAGACCTATTTCACCACCATTGCGCGCCATCTCCTCCAAAATGGAAAAAGCGCGCTCGACCGATTGAACACCTGAAACTTTTGTCTCCACGGGCTCGCCTTTCTGCGCACTTGAAGTTAGCATAGATTTCAGTTAATGAAAAGTGTTTTTCACATAGTGAAATATTGAAATGGAGTGTACGCCATGAGTTCAACGAGCCCTGGATATGGAATCACAATTCGAGTCGAGGCATCTACTGAGTCATCGCCAACATCATTGATTCCAGCGGCCATTGTTGCCGCCGGTGGCACGTTGACCGCTCTCGATGTCGTTGAGTCCCACCACGATCGAGTCGTTGTTGATATCACCTGCGATACACGCGATGCCGACCATGCCGAAGAAATATCTGCGGCAATTACTGCAGCCTCTCCGCACTTTAATGTTAAAAAAGTTAGCGACCGAACTTTTCTCATGCACCTCGGCGGAAAATTAGAAGTTGCATCCAAAGTCCCACTTAAGACCCGTGATGATTTATCACGTGCATACACACCGGGGGTAGCGCGAATTTGTTTAGCAATTGCGGCCGATAAATCAGATGCACGCCGCTTGACCATTAAGCGCAACACCGTCGCCGTAGTATCTGATGGATCGGCGATTTTAGGCCTTGGAAACCTAGGACCTGAAGCTGCAATGCCAGTGATGGAGGGCAAGGCCGTTCTATTTAAGCGTTTTGCAAATGTTGATGCCTGGCCAATCTGCCTTGATTCGCAAGATACCGAAGAGATTATCCGTGCCGTACAAATGATTGCACCCGGCTTTGGCGGAATCAACTTAGAGGATATCTCAGCACCACGCTGCTTTGAGATTGAGGCGAGATTAAAAGAGACTTTGGATATTCCAGTCTTCCACGATGATCAACACGGTACTGCAATCGTTGTTTTGGCTGGTCTACTCAATGCTTTGCGCTTAGTTAAAAAGGATATGAGCGAAGTTCGAATCGTGATGATGGGCGCTGGTGCTGCTGGTAGTGCAATCCTGCGCCTTCTCTTCCTCTGTGGCCTTAAAACAGCGTCGGTTTTTGATTCTAAGGGCATCCTTCACAATGGCAGCAAGGCTGAAAATGACATGCGAAAGTGGCTCGTAGCAAATACTAACTTAGAGAATAAAACACACTCTATTACTGAGGAAATGAAGGGTGCCGATATCTTCATCGGTGTCAGTGCGCCCAATGTAATCACTGAGGCGCATGTGGAATCTATGGCACACGACGCCATCGTCTTTGCAATGTCAAACCCGGATCCAGAGATCGACCCTGCTCTTGCACAAAAACATGCCCGCATTGTGGCAACTGGTCGAAGTGACTATCCAAACCAGATTAATAATGTTCTAGCTTTCCCTGGTCTTTTCCGCGGATTACTCGATGCAGGCGTCTCCAAAATTACCGATGAGATGTTAGTTGCAGCTGCGCGTGCAATTTCAGAGTGTGTACGCCCCGAGCAACTCAATGAAAACTTCATCGTTCCTAGTGTCTTTGATCCTGCAGTTTCACCGTCAGTCTCTAATGCCGTCTATAAAATCGCAACTGAAAAGAAATAGGAGAGATAGTAAATGGCACAAATCACCGTAAAACCCTCAAACGTTGTGGGCAGCGAAAAAGTCTTAACGAAAGAGGCCATCGATTTTGTAGTTCACTTGGATGAAATGTTTCATGCTCGTCGCGAAGAGCTTCTACAACTTCGAGCAGCTAAGCGCGCAAAAATTGCAGCCGGTGAAACTCTGGATTTTCTTCCCGAAACTGCTGAAATTCGAAATGGAAATTGGAAAGTGGCGCTCGCTCCCCACGATCTGAAAGATCGCCGCGTCGAAATTACTGGACCCACCGATCCAAAGATGGCGATTAACGCGCTGAACTCTGGGGCTAAAGTCTGGCTCGCAGATTTAGAGGACTCCAATACTCCGCACTGGTTAAATGTTGTAGAAGGCCAGTTAACTCTGCAAGGTGTAGCCAGGCGCACGCTAGCTTTTACTTCTCCTGAAGGTAAGTCTTACGCGCTCAATGATGGGCCCCTGGCCACATTAGTTGTTCGCCCACGTGGTTGGCACTTAAATGAACGCAATGTGACTATCGATGGGCGCCCAATGGTTGGGCCGATCTTTGATGCTGGCATGCACATGTTCCATAACGCTAAAACTCTAATCGCTAATGGCTCTGGCCCATATTTCTATTTAGCTAAGAATGAATCTCATTTAGAGGCGCGTCTGTGGAACGAGATATTTACAGAGGCCGAGAAAACTTTGGGTATCCCTCACGGCAGCGTTCGTGCAACGGTTTTAATCGAAACTATTCCTGCCGCCTTTGAAATGGATGAGATTCTCTACGAGCTCCGCGATCACATGAGTGGTTTAAATGCCGGACGTTGGGATTATTTGTTTTCAATGATTAAAGTCTTTAGAGATCGTGGCGCCGAGTTCTTGCTCCCCGATCGCGGCCAAGTTGCTATGACTGCACCGATGATGCGTGCATATACAAATCTACTGGTACAGACCTGCCACAAACGTGGCGCATATGCCATTGGTGGAATGGCCGCTTTTGTGCCAAGTCGTAAAGATGCCGAAATAAACAAGATCGCTTTCGATAAAGTGCGCGCCGACAAGGTCCGCGAAGCTGGCGATGGTTTTGATGGTTCGTGGGTAGCCCACCCAGATTTAGTTGCAATCTGCCGCGAAGTCTTCGATGAGGCATTGGGAAATAGAACCAACCAACTCGATGTCATGCGTCCGGACGTACATGTCACTGCCAGTGATTTGTTGTCCGTTGATAAAACTCCGGGTCAAATAACCCAAGAGGGTCTTCGCCTCAACATCGATGTATCCCTGCAGTATTTAGCTGCCTGGCTCGGTGGCAGTGGCGCAGTAGCAATTCATAACTTGATGGAAGATGCAGCAACGGTTGAAATCTCCCGTTCACAAATCTGGCAGCAAGTAAAGAACTCAGTTAGCTACACCGACACTCACGCCGTTGCAACCAAGGAGTTAGTGCGGGAAATTCTGGCAACAGAGGCTGCCCGACTAGTGAGTGAAGGCTGGGATAGTGGCAAGATCAAGGCGGCATCGGCGCTTTTTGAGCGTGTAAGTCTGGATGATAATTACGCAGACTTCCTTACTCTGCCCGCCCTTGAGATGATTGATTAATGTCCTTTGATTTAGTCATCCGTTCTGCCCACGTTATAAGCGATATTGGTGATCGACCTGCTGCCGTATGTGTCAGCGATGGCCGCATCGTTAAAATCGCTGGCTTTGAGGATCTTTTGACTACTAAAAAAGATATAACAATCACTGGCGCACTTATTCCAGGTTTAGTTGACTCGCATGTTCACATCAACGAACCTGGGCGCACCCAGTGGGAGGGTTTTGAATCGGCAACGAAAGCCGCTGCTGCCGGTGGTGTAACAACGGTTATCGATATGCCGCTCAACAGTATTCCGCCGACAACTAACGCCGCCGCTCTTGCAGTTAAGAAAGCCGCGGCAGCTGGAAAGTGTTTCGTTGATGTCGGTTTCTGGGGCGGTTCCATTCCGGGAAATGTTGGGGATCTTAAGGCTCTGCATGACGAGGGTGTTTTTGGTTTTAAATGTTTTCTTCTGCACTCAGGTGTTGATGAGTTCCCCGGATCTGACCTACCTGATTTGACTGCAGCCCTTAAAGAGTTAGCAACGCTCGATGCACTTATGGTTGTTCACGCCGAGGATTCAGTTGCGATTGAAAAATCTACCAAGCCATCATCACGTTCGTACTCGGAGTTTTTAGCCTCTCGTCCGAAAGGCGCAGAAAATGTCGCAATCGCACAGCTAATCGAAGAGGCCCGCATGATTAAGGGCCGAGTACATGTTCTGCATCTTTCAAGCGGTGATTCATTAGCGCTAATTCGTTCGGCTAAAGCCGATGGTGTACGCATTAGTGCCGAAACCTGTCCTCATTATTTAGCGCTAACTGCCGAAGAGATCGCCGACGGTGCAACGCAATACAAATGCTGTCCGCCTATTCGCGAGAAGAGCAATCAAGACGAGTTATGGCAGGGCTTAAAGAGCGGTGTCATTGATTTAATCGTCTCTGACCACTCGCCATGTACCGAAGATTTAAAGATTTTCGACGTCGGCGATTTTCAACAAGCGTGGGGTGGAATCTCATCTCTTCAACTAGGTATCTCAATCATTTGGACTAAGGCGAAGGAGCGAGACATACCCCTCTGGCAAGTAGTGAAGTGGATGAGTCAAAAACCCGCTGAACTTGCCGGACTCGCGCGCAAGGGCGCAATCAAAGTTGGAATGGATGCCGACTTTGCCGAGTTCGATACAGAGGCACATTTCACGGTTGAACCCACGCAGTTATTTCATAAGAACCAGATCACGCCATATCAAGGAAAAACTCTGCAGGGGAAAATTAAGCAAACCTGGCTACGTGGAGAATTGATTTACAAAGATGCTTCCATGATAAATTCACCACACGGCGAATTCTTGATCAGGGGAAAGAATTAATGGATTTCAGACAGCTGCAAGACCTTGCCCTTCGCCAATCTGGTGCCGGCGTCGTCTATGCAAACGATGAGTTCTTTGCCGAAAAAGAAAATCTTTTAAATCCTGGCCGAGCCAAGTTCGCCTCCCATACCTTTGGACATAAGGGCCAGATTTATGATGGTTGGGAGACGCGTCGTCGTCGCAATGAACCCGGCAATGACTTTGCAATTATTCGCCTAGGTCAACCTGGAATTATTAAAGGCGTCAATATCGATACCGGAAATTTCACGGGCAACTATCCCCCGCACGCCTCCGTTGAGGCTGCAGCCTTTGACCACATCCCAACGATTAGCGAATTACTTGCTGCAACATGGACAACAGTTTTAGACAAGGCTGAACTTGCAGGAGATTCTGAAAACTTATTTGCAGTCAGTAGTGATAAACGCTGGACACATGTGCGTTTAATAATGCATCCCGATGGAGGCATTGCCCGCTTTCGTGTCTTTGGGACACCCGTGCCAGATCCAGCGTGGGTTGCAGCTTGTGGACCAAAGAATTTGGCGGCCTTAGATAATGGCGCAGAGTTCTTAGGCTCTAGTGATGATTTTTATTCATCGGCTAAAAATACTTTGCAAGCGGGAGATCCTAAAAATCAAGGCGATGGTTGGGAGAACAAACGTCGGCGTGGTGGCGGCAATGACTACTTTGTAGTTCGCTTATCCGCCCCTGGCACCATTAACGCACTAGAAATCGACACTACGCATTTCAAAGGCAATCCCCCAGCTGAAGTTATGGTTACTGGCGGAAGCGCCGAGACGTTAATGAAGGCCCCTGGCTCTGTAGTTTTGCTTGCCCGAACTGGTGTGCAGGCCGATACTCCCCATAAATTTATTACCCCGTGCGATCAAGTAATTGAAGCGGTGCGACTGGATGTATTTCCAGATGGCGGTCTTGGACGTTTTCGCGTCTGGGGACAAGAAGCCGGCAAGGCTTAACATGGTCCTGGATAAATCTTTTTTTGATAAAGCAGATGCAACTCTTGCAGATGCCGATAATTTATTAGCAACTAAATATCGCGGCGACTTTGGTGGCCGCCAACCTATACATACCTGTTATGTACCAGCCGATAAGTTAACAGCTACTACCCCTGCGCAGTGGGGTGCGATTGCGCTGCAAACTATGGAAGAGCACACTCCAAACGCTAAAGCTCTAGCAACTGCCGTTGGCGCAGATGTCGCTGGAATCGAAGAGATTTTCGATCGCATTAAAGTCAAGATTAAAACTCAACCCATTGAAGATCTACGTATCGATTTTGAAGATGGATATGGGCGACGCGGCGATGAAACAGAAGAAAAGGATTTAGCTGCTGCCCTAGTCGCTTTCAAAGAGATCAAAACCCCATTCATCGGCATCCGTATGAAGGCGTTGGAGGCCGTGACGCGAGATCGCGGATTAAAGACCCTTGATCAATTTATTGCCAGCATTGTCTCAAATGGAAAATACCCTGAGAATTTTATTATTACGTTGCCCAAAGTTACTTTCCCCGAGCAAGTAGATGTCATGGTTGCCGCCCTTGAAGTAATTGAAAAGGCCCACGCTCTAGCGGCCGGCACAATTAGATTTGAAATCCAGATTGAAACGACGCAGGCGATTATGGATCAAAATGGTTCAGTAACTGCCGCCCAATACATCGATCGCGCTAAAGGGCGACTTAGCGCATTTCACTACGGCACCTATGACTACTCTGCGGCCGCTGGCATTTCATCGGCATATCAAACCCTGGATCATCCAGCCGCAGATTATGCAAAGAACGTTCTGCAAGTGGCAACTGCCGGTACAACCGTTCGTATCAGCGATGGTTCAACAAATATCCTTCCAATCGGAACAACGGCCGAAGTCCATGCCGCAATGCACAATCACTACCGACTTGTTCGCCGCTCTCTAGAGCGCGGTATCTACCAAGGTTGGGATCTTCATGGCTCGCAACTTCCTACACGAATTGCAGCTAACTGGATTTTCTATCGTGATGGTTTAAGTGCCGCTTCACTTCGCTTGCGCAATTATTTAAATAGCGCAGCCTCAGGGACTATGGACGAACCTGCAACGGCTCTTACTTTGGCCCGCTATTTCTTGCGCGGCCTAGATTGCGGCGCGATTGAATCTAGTGAAATTGAAACACTCACTAAGCTCGATGAAACTGGGCTGCGCGATATCGTCCTTAAAAAGGGCGTCATTTAATTAATTACGCGAGTGATAATCACGCGGGCTTGATCACCGTAGTGCACACTGCCCGGCTCATACACATCGATCCGCTTAATCTCTGGAGTCTGTATCGCACCAAGGGCGACTAAAGAATCTAACTCCCCCGCAAAACCTTTTGACTCAAAGTGTTCATTGTTAACGCCAACTACTAACCAGCCATCGTTGGCAAGAAGTGGCAACAAATTGCGCAAACACTCAGGACCTAAATGCCCATGCGTGAATGTGCCGGAGCTAAAGAGGGCTTGATAAGTCGAGTTCTCATTAGGAACAGCCTTGGTTAAATCCCGCTCATAGAGTTCGCGATAAACAACGCTGCCATCTTCTCGGGTCTTTAACTTAGCTTGAGCCAACATCTCAGGCGAAATATCCATGCCATCGATAACAACGGCAGGGCGAAGGCGTGTTACATACATCCCGGTTAAACCAGTTCCAGTGCCGATATCTAAAATCCGAGTGACGGTCGGGACGACATCGTTAAAAACCTCGGCGATCGCTTTGGGATAGCGATATTGCTTAGCATCAACAAAGGATGACTCATACGTTGCCGCCCACTTGGCATAGAGCCGGCGATTATCATCTGGTGTCTTTACTGAATACGCCTCATCGAGACCTAACGCATCTTCGCTCATTATTAGCCGCCGATTGCCGACATTGGACGTGATGGTTGAATAAAGCTTGGATCATTAATTCCGTGACCTGGAAGCTTCGCCTTAATCGTTGAGTGAAAGGCTTTGATTAAACTCTCGTGCTTTTGTTCATCGCTTAAATCTTTATTGCGCAAAATCCCACGCATGTCGGTCTCAGTCATTGAAAATAGGCAGGCGCGGATTTGACCATCTGAAGTTAAGCGAACGCGATCGCAATCACCGCAGAATGGTCGCGTAACGCTGCCGATAATTCCGACGACTTCTGGGCCGCCGTTGATGTAGAACTCTTCGGCGGGCGAAGAGCCACGGTTTTCAACGGGAGTAAGAGTGAAGGCTTTACCCAACTCGGAAAATATTTCATCGGCAGTAATCATCTTCTCGCGTGACCACGCGTCTCCGGCGTCAAGAGGCATCTGCTCAATAAAGCGTAAGTTCAATCCCTCTTTCAGCGCCCATTGAACAAGGGCGATCGCCTCATCGTCATTAGTGCCACGCATCAGAACTGAGTTAATTTTCAGTGGCTTTAGACCTGCTGCGCGCGCAGCCTCGATACCGGAAAAGACATCGTTGATTCGATCTCTAAACGTTAACTTCTTGAAACGTTCGCGATCGAGAGTATCCAAACTGATATTGATTCGACTCAAACCCGCATCCACCAATGGCTGTGCTAACTTGGCAAGGGCTAAACCATTAGTTGTCATTGAAAGTTTTGGTGGATTTGTAATTGCATTGATGCGGGCAACGATTTCAACGATATCGGGGCGCAGTAGCGGCTCTCCCCCAGTTAATCGAATCTCATCGATACCTTGCGAAACTGCGGCTTCAATTACTGCAATTAACTCATCGGTCGTTAGAAGATCCTCACTTGGCAGCCAGGCATTAAAATCATGGGGCATGCAGTACGTACAGCGCAGAGAACAGCGGTCGGTTAATGAGACACGCAGGTCGCGATGGGCGCGGCCATATGTATCAACTAAAAAACTCATAGCTCATTCATTCAGAGTTCAAAAATTTCTGCAAATCGGCCGGCGTATCTAGGTCTAAACCCGCCCCTAAGTCATCTAAAGCTAAGTAATGGATATCTGAACGATTGGCTAAGTACCCTCTGGCCCCACTATCGCCTCGGGCGCTTTCAATAATCCCCGCCCAGTGAGAACGTGCGAATTTAACTGGATGTCCAATGGCGCCACGGTAAGTTGCAACAACTACTTCGCGCGGCGTTTTTGCAATTACTTTTATGGCCTCACTAGTGAGCCCAGGTAAATCAACGAGTGAGATAATTACGCTATCGATGTCTTCGATTTCACTCACGTGAATTAAACCTGCACGCAATGAACTCGCCATGCCGCTTGCCCAATCCTTGTTTTCAATAACAGTCGCACCTTCAACTGGACCGACCCATGCGCCAAGGACCACAAAAATCTTTTCTATCCCTGCGCCTTTGAAAACCGCAATGGAGTAATCAACCATGCGCACGCCATCTATTTCCAGCGTTGCCTTCGGTTGGCCCATACGTTTGCCGCCACCTGCGGCCAGGATGAGTCCAGCAATCATTATTTTCTCATCCTTTCTCACCAGATAAAAAGCTTGGATTGATACACTCACACATATGCGCGAGATCATAGATCAAATCACACCGTGGTATGAAAGCGGTAGCGCCTTTGCAGTAGCAACTGTAACTAGAACTTGGTCATCGGCTCCACGACCGGTCGGTGCGGCGATGGCAGTTTCACAAAGTGGCGAGGTTATTGGCAGTGTTTCAGGCGGTTGCGTTGAAGGTGCGATTCACGAAGCAGCCCTTGAAGCTTTGCAAACTGGCCAAAGCGTCAGCGTGACTTACGGCGTTAGTGATGACAGCGCCTTTGCCGTCGGCCTCACATGTGGTGGCACGATTGAACTATTTATTCAGATAATCGATAAAAAGAGATTTCCGGAGTTTGACGAAGTTGCGGCCGCCATTAAAGCGCATCGGCCAATTGCAATCGCAACTGTAATAAGTGGTGCGGCAAGAATCGGCGCGCGCATGGTCTTTGATGCAACAAGTGTTTTCGGTTCTCTTGATTCTGCAGGTTTGGATTTTTCAGCCAGCGAAGATGGACGAGGTTTACTCGATCTCGGTCACACCCGCACGTTAAAGTTTGGCCCCGCCGGTGAGCGCATGGAGGATGGAGTCAGCGTCTTTATCGAGTCTTATGCCCCAGCCCCGCACATGATTGTCTTTGGCGCCATTGATTTTGCTAGCGCCGTAGTCCGAGTAGGAAAGTTCCTCGGCTATCACGTCACACTCTGCGATGCGCGCGAACTTTTCGCCACGGCGAAGAGGTTTCCAGATGCCGATGAAGTCATCGTGGACTGGCCTCATCGATATCTTGCAAAAACCGATATCGATGAGCGCACCGTTATCTGCGTACTCACCCATGATCCAAAGTTTGATGTTCCAGTATTAGAGATCGCCTTGCGCAGTAAAGCCCGCTACATCGGTGCAATGGGAAGCCGTCGCACCCATGATGATCGAATGAAACGTCTGCGTGAAATTGGTATATCCGAGACTGAGCTTTTACGACTTCGATCTCCGATTGGTTTAGATATCGGCCCTCGAACTCCTGAGGAAACCGCGATTTCAATTGCCGCCGAAATTATCGCTGACTTAACAGGTGGCACAGGTGAGCCACTTTCACGTGGAAGTGAACCCATCCATAAGCACACATTGGCCAGCGAGAGCGGCCCAAGGGTTTAAAACTCTCAGGTTCCACTCAGGTGGCGCAGATTAAATCCCCACCTGCCTGCTCCATAGTTACCTCATTCCCACTCGAGGGCTATCCGAAAGGCACCACACATGAAGAAGTTATTAACTGCCGCATTGATCTCAGTTGCATTAATCGCAACATCAACAGCAGCTCAGGCATCATCTCCAAAACCAACTATTAAGAAGCCAGCGGCAGCAGCTGCCGAAGGCACTGCAGCTCACGAGTCTGGCGAAGGCACTTCGACACAGATGACAGAGAAGAAAACTGCTAAGAAGACAACAACTACAAAGGTCAAGACTCTAGCTCCTGTTACTAAGAAGAAGAAGTAACAACGACATAGATTTCCCCAAATAAAAAAGCCCGCCGAATATGGCGGGCTTTTTTATTTTCTAAATTGTTGGCTACGAATTTTGAACTTTTATCGTGTGCCAACCTTCAGCGCCGTCGGGTATTACTGGGACATTGGCTTGGGATTGCAGTTTTCCATCACCATCGGTTGCTCTAACTGCAATCACATGACCGCCCTTTTTCGGCTGCCAATCGATCCACCACTGTCGCCACGTTGTCTTTGCAATCTCAGGGCCAAGTGTTGCAACTCGCCACGGCTCATTATCAATTTTTACTTCTACTTGAGAAATGCCACTCGTTGCAGCCCATGCCACACCAGCTATCGCCATTGGATCAAGCTTTAAATCTTCACCATTCATCGGGGTATCAATTCGCGAAGAGGTCTTAATCGGTGCGCGCTCTGCCCACCCCTGCGAAATCCAATAGCCATGCTTTGTATCAAAGCGAGTTACTTCAATTTTACTGAGCCATTTAGTTGCCGAAACATATCCGTAAAGCCCGGGAACAATAATGCGCGCAGGGTAGCCATGCTTAGGAGGCAAAACTTCGCCATTCATTCCAAATGCAATCATTGCGTCGCGACCATCTAAGGCGGCCAGTGGAAATCCTGCAGTAAATCCATCGACAGAGTAACCCAATACTTGATCGGCATTAGCGTTCGGTGCTGCTTCACGAATCAAATCATCCAAGCGAATACCTTGCCAGCGCGCATTACCTATCAACGTGCCTCCAACTTCATTTGAAACGCATGAGATTGTGTCATCGAGTTCAAATGTAGGACGGGCGATTAACTCTTCATATGTAAAAGTGAGCGGTTTTGCAACCATCCCGGTTATTTCTAGCTTCCATGTATCGAGTGAAACATCGGGAACAGCAAAAGAGGTATCGATTCGGAAGAAATCTTTATTTGGTGTAAACAACGGAGATAACCCGGGTGTGCTTAACGCCGGATCCACTGGGGGCTTAGCTAAAAATTTGAGCGGCTTAGGTAGCGCAGCTGCAATTTTTGTAACTTGAGTAGTGACCTTGCCAGAGAGTAATTTGGCCGCTCCAGTAGCGGTAATTCCAACCGCACCGACTACTCCAAGGGCTTTGAGTAAATTTCGACGTGACAGCATTGCACTTGTCCCACCACCGTCGGCCGAATCTTTATCCAAGTTCTCCCCTTTATAAATTTTAGATCTTTATGTAAATCGATCCTGCGCTCTCACTTGCTACATATTTACGAAGTGGATTTGCCGCAGGACCATTATTGACCGCACCAGTGCTGAAGTTATAACTCGATCCATGACATGGACATACAAGTTCGCTCTTATCTGCCTCGACTATGCACCCCTGGTGTGTGCAGACCGCTGTGAGGACAACGACTTCTCCGCTAAAACGTGTCACCGAAACCGAAACCGTTGCCCCCGAGGCTGGCTTGACGGTCACAATCTTGGCTGAACCTTCGACAATATCACTCGATTTAGCAACGAAAGTCAGCGCCGATGTTGTGCTGCTCGGCTTTGCACTCTCTGTCGGTTTTGCAGATGCACTTGGAGATGGCGCAATAGCAACACCGTTATCCCAAATAAGAGTTTTACCTTTCTTAATGCATGTGTATTTCTTATTTCGAAAAATTACAGTTTGTCCAAGACGTGTTGGTTTTATCAATGGGCCGGTAGCTGCGATCGCCCCTTGT
>SESD01001502.1_pt1 | contig 12864 bp, 10 predicted proteins | sample 3171411 | NCBI WGS metagenome assembly SESD01 (sample SAMN06051880, study PRJNA518727) | freshwater metagenome | biome: subpolar coniferous forest; feature: holomictic lake; material: water; isolation source: holomictic Lake 442, 16.5 m depth | place: Canada: near Kenora, Ontario | collected...
TTTGAAGGCTTGTTGTGCGAAGGTGGTCATGCTTTGTGCCCCCCCTCACCCTGACCCTCTCCCCCGTGTCCGGGGGAGAGGGAATTAACCCCCTCGCCCGCCTGGGCGGGAGAGGGTTGGGGGCGAAGCCGGGATTTCGCGGAGCATGCTCCGCGCCGGCGGAGCGGCTTCGGCCTACCGGCCGAAGCGCACGCTGCAAGTGAGGGTAGGGCGTTCAATTGCTGTGACATAGTCAGAGTTAGTGCAGCCACCCCTCACCACCATAAATCGTCTTCAACACCTCATCACTCAAGCCGGCGGCGCTGCCGTCGTAGACCACCTTGCCGCCGGACATGCCGATGATGCGGTCGGCGAAACGCCGCGCCAGTTCCACGTCGTGCATGTTCACCACCACCGGAATGGCGTACTTGCCGCACATGTCGCGCAGCAATTCCATGATCTCGACCGAGGTCTTGGGGTCAAGCGAGGAGGTCGGCTCGTCTGCGAGCAGCAGCTTGGGCTGTTGCATGATGGCGCGGGCGATGCCCACGCGCTGGCGCTGGCCGCCCGAGAGGCTGTCGGCGCGCTGGTTGGCAAAGCCGGCGAGGCCCACGGTTTCCAGCAACTCGAACGCGCGCGCGATGTCTTCGGCCGGGAACCTGCGCAGCCAGGCCTTGAGCGGCGAGATGTAGCCCAGTCGCCCGCACAACAGGTTTTCCATCACCGAAAGGCGTTCCACCAGGTTGTACTCCTGGAACACCATGCCGATTTGCCGCCGCGACGCGCGCAGTGCGCCGCGGTCAAGCCTGGCGAGGTCGGTGCCATCGAGCAGGATTTCGCCCGAAGTCGGTTCGACCAGGCGGTTGATGCAGCGGATGAGCGTGGACTTGCCGGTACCCGAGGGGCCGATGATGGCGGTGATGCCCTCGCCGGAAATATCGAGCGAGATATCGCGCAACACCGGATTCCCGGCGGTGTATTCCTGCGACAGGTGGCGGATCGACAGTGCGGCGCTCATGGGTGGGGGCTCATCGTGAGAAATGGTCTGGGCAGCGAATTGTAATCAGTAACTTCGTCATTCCGGACGCGCACAGCGCGATCCGGAATCCATGGGGTTCGTGGCGGTGTGGCGGGCTGACCCCATGGATTCCGGGTTCGCCTGCGGCGCCCCGGAATGACGGGTAGGGAAGATTCCGGGTTGCTGTCACTTTTTCCCCGCCGTCGACGCTGCGGCCGCCGCATCGGCCTTGGCTTTTTCCTTGTCAAACGCGGCGCGGGTAAATGACTGGCCGGATTCCTGCGCCACCTTGCGGATTATCTCCCAGTCGCGCTTGTAATCGATGGGCAGCCAGCGGTCGGCGCCCTGGAAGCCCTTGACCATTTCGGGCGTGTACTTGAAATTGAAGGTGCAGTCGCGCAGTTTTTGTTGCAGCGCCGGCGCGAGGTCGTGGGCCATCGACAGGCCGCCGGGCGGGAAGTCGCGCGAGCGCCAGATGATGCGAAAGTCTTCCATCCTGACCATGCCGCGCTCGGCCATGCGCACCAGGATGTCGTGGGCGATGGGCGCGGCGTCGTAATCGCCGCTCGCCACGCCGGCGACCGAGTTCTCGTGCTTGCCCGAGTAGAGCACCTTGTAGTCCTTGTCCGGCGTCAGGCCCCCGGCCGGAAAGAGCGCGCGCGGCGCGAGGTTGCCCGAGTTGGACGAGGGCGTGGTGTGGGCGACTTTTTTGCCCTTGAGGTCGGACAGTTTTTGCAGCGCGCTGTCTTTTTTGACAATCACCCACAGCTGGTAACCCTGCGGTCCCTTGGCGTCGCCCCGGATGCCAAACGGGATGGCGCCGGCGACGTTCACCGCAAAGGCGGTGTCCCCCGAAGACATGGTGCCGATGTGCATGCGTCCCGAGCGCATCGCCTCGATTGCCGCGGCGCTCGAGTAGACGTCGTAAAAACGCACTTTCTTGCCCGAGCATTGCGCCAGGTGTTCGACAAACGGCGCCATCAGCTTGTTGAACACCGCCGGGTCATCGAGCGGCGAGTTGGTGAAAAACAGCGTCTCCGGGTCCTTGATGCGCCGCGCCTCGCGCGGCGTGTCGGCGAGCAGGTCGCCGTTCTCGTCGCAAAAGGGTGTGTCGAGTTCGCCGCGGGATTTGCAGGTGTCTTGTGCGTGGACAGTTGCCACGAGGAACCAGGCCGCGAGCGCAAACACGATCTTTACAACGTGCGGCATGCCGGCTTCCTTTGATCAGTTGGAAAAATCCGACCAGCTCCGTCATTCCGGGGCGCCGCAGGCGAACCCGGAATCCATGGGGTTTGACCGCGTCGCGACCAACCGTAACCCCATGGATTCCCGCTTGCGCGGGAATGACGGCGCAATGAGGCCGGTTTGTTCGATTGACTGAGTCCGTGCCTTACTTTTTCGCCGCCGCGGCCTTGGCGCGCGCTTCTTCCTCGCGCTTGGATTCTTTTTCGTAGCCGGCGCGGTTGAATTTCTCGCCGCCCGCTTCGGACACCTGGCGCACAACTTCCCAGTCTTTCTTGAAGGTCACCGGGAAAAAGCGGTCGGCGCCGTCAAAGGCCTTTTGCATTTCGGCCGGGAAGCGGTAGTCGTAAAAGCACTTGAGCATCTTGTCGCGGAACGCCGGCTCCAGGTCATGCGCATAGGCGAATGACGAGGTCGGGAATTTCTGGCTGCGGAAAATGACGCGGAAGTTCTCTTCCTTGATCTGGCCGCGCTCGCCCATGCGGTGGTACACGTCCGAGGCCACCGCCGCACCGTCATAGTCACCCGAGTTCACGCCCAGCACCGACTGGTCGTGCTTGCCCGAGAACAGGATGCTGTAGTCCTTGCCCGGGGCGAGGCCTTCCTTGGGGAACAGCGCCATCGGCGCCATGTGGCCGGAGTTGGACGAGGGCGAGGTGTGGGCGAATTTCTTGCCCTTGAGGTCGGAGAGCTTCTGGTAGGGGCTGTCTTTTTTGACAATGACGATGAGGTTATAGCCCTGGAATTCCTTTTCCGTGCCCTTGACCGCGAACGGAACCGCGCCGGCGATATTCACCGCAAACGCGGTCGGGCCGGTCGAAAAACCGCCCACGTGCAGACGGCCCGAGCGCATCGCCTCGATTTCGGCGGCGTTGGACTGCACCTGGTAGAACACCACGCGCTTGCCGGTGCAGGTGCCAAGGTGGTCGGTGAAAGGCTTGAACACCTTTTCATATACCGCCGGGTCTTCGACCGGCGTGTAGGTGAACACCAGCGTGCCCGGGGTCTTGAATTTTTTCGGGTCCTTGGGCGTGTCGGCGACCAGGTCGTTGTTGTCATCGCAATACAAGGCGTCGAGGTCGCCGCGGTTCTTGCAGCTGTCCTGGGCGGCGGCCTGTGCGGCAAAACCGAACAAGGCGGCGAGCGCGATTGCGCGTATGAGATGGTTCAACATGCGGTGTTCCTCCTCGAAATGGCGGCTGGCACTACAGCGGAAAAAAGCGCGGCTGCGCGCATTTTGGCTGTCCGTAATATAGCCCCGGCAGGCGGGCTGTGCAATGCGCGGCAGGCGGGACTTTTATGTCCTGCGTGATAACATTTGCGCATCTTCGGGCATTTCAACGTCAAATCGCCGGACAGGCAAAAACCATGAACGTCGTCATTCTCGCTGCCGGACAGGGCAAGCGCATGAATTCGGACCTGCCCAAGGTGTTGCACCGCCTCGCCGGCACGCCATTGCTCGGGCATGTGCTGGCCGCGGCCCGCGCGCTCAAGCCCTCGCGCATCGTGATCGTTTATGGCCATGGCGGTGAAGCGGTGCGCGCGATGTTTGACGCGCAAAGCGACCTCGTCTGGGTGAAACAGGAGCCGCAGTTGGGCACCGGCCATGCGGTGATGCAGGCGCTGCCCCTCCTTGATGACAAGCTGCCGACGCTGGTGCTCTACGGCGACGTGCCGCTGATCCGCGCGACGACGCTTGCGCGCCTCATCGAGGTGGCGGGCAAGGACGTCGGCCTGCTGACGGTCGAGCCCGATGATTCTGAGGGTTACGGCCGCATCGTCAGGAGCCGCGGCAAGGTGACGCGCATCGTCGAGGAAAAAGACGCCACGCCCAAGCAGCGCGAAATCCGCGAAGTCAACACCGGCATCATGGTGGTGCCGACGAAGAAACTCAAAACCTGGCTCAACGCGCTGAAAAACGACAACGCGCAAAAAGAGTATTACCTCACCGATGTCATCGCCGCCGCGGTGGCGGCCAAGGTGGCGGTCGGGACCGAACAGCCCGACGCCGACTGGGAGACCCTGGGCGTCAACAGCAAGACGCATCTTGCCGACCTCGAGCGCTTTTACCAGTACGAGACGGCGAGCCTGTTGCTCGAAAAAGGCGTGACCCTCGCCGACCCGGACCGGCTCGATGTGCGCGGCAAGCTCACCTTCGGCCGCGACGTGTCCATAGACATCAACTGCATTTTCGAGGGCGAGGTGGTGCTGGGCGACGGCGTCGTTGTCGGCCCGCATTGCCTGCTGCGCAATGTGCGCGTCGCCGCCGGCACGCGCATCGAGGCGTATTGCCATTTTGAGGACGCGGTCATCGGCGCCAACTGCCGCCTCGGCCCCTACGCGCGCATCCGCCCCGGCACCAGGCTGGCCGAGGACGTGCACATCGGCAACTTTACCGAGGTCAAGAACAGCGACATCGGCGCCGGTTCCAAGGCCAACCACCTCTCCTATGTCGGCGACAGCTCGGTCGGGCGCAATGTCAACATCGGCGCCGGCACCATCACCTGCAATTACGACGGCGCCAACAAGCACCGCACCATCATCGAGGATGACGTGTTCATCGGTTCGGACACCCAGCTGGTGGCGCCGATTCGCGTGGGCAAGGGTGCAACCCTCGGTGCCGGCACGACATTGACGCGCGACGCACCGCCGGGCGAACTCACCGTGTCGCGCGCCAAGCAGGTCAGCATTCCGGGCTGGAAGCGTCCGGTCAAATTGCCAAAAGCCTGACCCCCGTCCGATGGACAAGCTGCAGCACGACATCAAGAACACGCTGGACGAGCTGCTGTTTGTCGCCGCCGACCAGTTGGTGGTGGCCTGCCAGGAGCGCATCGCCGCCCTGCTGGCGCAACCGGCGTACGCCGACCCGCGGCGCCTCGAGCGCCATGGCTTCAAGGGTTATTCGCAGCAGGACGAGGACGGCATCCTGCAGGAGATTTTCCGCCGCATCGGCGAGGGCGACAGGCGGTTTATCGAGATCGGCGTCGGCGACGGCCTGGAGAACAACACGCTCTACCTGTTGTACCAGGGCTGGCGCGGCTTGTGGATGGACGCCGACCAGGAGCGCTGCGCCACCATACGCGAACGCTTCGCCCGGCCGATTGCCGGCGGCCAGCTGGCGCTCACCCAGGCCGGCGTCAATGCCGAAAACATCAATGCGCTGATCGCTGATGCCGGTTTCAGTGGCCTCGGTGGCAATGGCGCCGGTGAGCCCGACCTGCTCAGCATAGACATCGACGGCAATGATTATCACGTGTTCGATGCGATCATGAACGCGGGTGTCCTGTCGCCGCGCGTGGTGGTGATCGAGTACAACGCGCGCTTCCGGCCGCCCTTGAAGCTGGTGCAACCCTACGACGCCATGTACGCCTGGGACGGCAGCGATTACTTTGGCGCGTCGCTTTGCGCGCTGCACGAACTGGCGCGGCGCAAGGGCTATGCGCTGGTGGCCACCAACCTGACCGGGGCGAATGCGTTTTTTGTGCGCAAGGATCTCGCCGGCGACCATTTTTATCCGGATACCGATCCGGCGGTGCTGTTCAACCCGGCGCGCTACCGCCTCACCCCCGGCTTTGACAACGGCCACCGTCCCAACTACGGCCACTACATGCCCAAGTAGCGCCGCGCCTTAGCGACCTTTCACCATTCACTTTTCACACGGAGAGTCTCCCCATGTGCGGCATTGTCGGCGCCATCGCCAAGCGTAACGTAGTACCCATTTTGCTCGAGGGCTTGAAGCGCCTCGAGTATCGCGGCTACGACTCGGCCGGTGTGGCCGTGGTGAAGGGCGGCAAGCTGCTGCGCATGCGCTCGACCGGGCGCGTGGCTGAACTGGAAAAGCTGGCGCAGGCCGGCGCACTCGCGGGCGAGCTTGGCATCGCGCACACGCGCTGGGCCACCCACGGCGTGCCCTCCGAAAAAAACGCCCACCCGCATGTCTCGGGCAATGTTTCGGTGGTGCACAACGGCATCATCGAGAACCACGACAGCATGCGCGAGATGCTGCGCGCCAAGGGATATGTGTTTGTCTCGGACACCGACACCGAGGTTATCGCCCACCTGGTGCACGCCAAGCTTGAGGGCGGCGCCGATTTGCTCGAGGCGGTGCGCCTCGCCGTGGCGGAGCTCACCGGCGCTTACGCCATTGCCGTGGTCGATGGAGACTACCCGTCCCGCCTGGTGGTGGCGCGCAACGGCGCGCCGCTGCTGCTGGGCCTGGGTGAGGGTGAGAACTTCGCCGGTTCCGACATGTCGGCGCTGATCCAGGTGACCAAGCGGGTGATTTACCTCGAGGACGGCGATGTCGCGCAAATCAGGCGCGACGGCATTCGCATCATCGACGCCGCGGGCAAGCCGGTCGAGCGCGCCACGCACGAGTCCAAGCTCACCGCCGATGCGGTGGAACTGGGCCAGTACGAGCATTACATGCAAAAGGAAATCTTCGAGCAGCCGATGGCGGTGGCCAACACCCTCGAAATCGTCACCGGCGCGCATTCCATTTCGCCGCAGATTTTCGGTGCCGGGGCGGAAAAGATATTTTCCGAAATCGACGGCGTACTGATCCTCGCCTGCGGCACCAGTTACCACTCGGGCATGGTGGCGCGCTATTGGCTCGAGGGCGTCGCCGGCATTCCCTGCAACGTCGAGATCGCCAGTGAATACCGCTATCGCGAGTCGGTGCCCAATCCCAGGGCGCTGGTGATCGCCATCTCGCAGTCGGGCGAGACCGCCGACACGCTGGCGGCGCTGCAGCACGCCAGGGCGCTCGGCCACAAATACTGTCTATCAATCTGCAACGTGCCCGAATCGGCGCTGATCCGCGCCGCCGACCTGCGTTTTCTGACGCGCGCCGGCCCGGAGATCGGCGTTGCCTCGACCAAGGCCTTCACCACCCAGCTCGCCGCCCTGGTGTTGCTGACGCTTACGCTGGCCAAGATGCGCGGGCGCCTCACGCCCGAGCGCGAGGCTGAACTGCTGCTGGCCTTGCGTCACCTGCCCAAGGCCCTCGAAAAAGTGCTGCACGTCGAACCGCAGGTCAAGCTCTGGGCGGAAAAATTCACGCACAAGCATCACGCCTTGTTCCTGGGCCGCGGTATCCATTACCCGATCGCCATGGAAGGTGCGCTCAAGTTAAAGGAAATTTCCTACATCCACGCCGAGGCGTATGCGGCCGGTGAATTGAAGCACGGCCCGCTCGCGCTGGTGGATGAGGACATGCCGGTGGTTGCGGTGGCGCCCAACAACGCGCTGCTGGGCAAGTTGCGGTCCAACCTGCAGGAGGTGCACGCGCGCGGCGGCCAGTTGTTCGTGTTTGCCGACGAGGACACCGAGCGCACCGGCAAGGAGCCGGTCGAGATCATCCTGCTGCCCGAGCACGCCGGCATCCTCTCGCCCATCCTGCACACCATTCCCCTGCAGCTCCTGGCCTATCACGTCGCACTGGCGCGCGGCAACGACGTCGACAAGCCGCGCAACCTCGCCAAGAGCGTGACGGTCGAGTAATACGGCGCCGGTCGCGCTGGCTGATATGCTGCAAAACTCAGCCTAATACGTGTTGGCAGCAATCAACCCAGATAAAGGATACGACATGCCATCTCCCGGCCTGCAGGCAAAACTCGATGCGATCTTCAGTGCCCATGAGGACGCGGAACTGGCCGGCGACCTCGACCAGACGCTGGCTACGATGGCGCCAAATCCGCATCTCGTAAACGTGCCGACCATGGTTGGCGGCCAAGGTTCGCGAGGCGTCCGGGCGTTCTACTCGAAACGCCTGATCGGCCAGTTCTTTCCGCCTGACGTCACGTTTGAAACGGTGTCGCGCACATACAGCGAGGAACGGCTGGTTGATGAGCTCATCATCTCGTTCACGCACACAAGCAAGATTGACTGGATGCTGCCTGGGGTCGAGCCCACCGGGAAACGGGTCGAAGCGGTGTTCGTGGTGATCGTCGGGATTGAAGGTGACAAGGTCTCCTACGAGCACATCCTGTGGGATCAGGCGAGTGTGCTCGTGCAACTGGGCCTGCTCGATCCGAAAGGTCTTCCAGTCGTTGGCGCGGGTGCCGCCGCCAAATTGAGAAATCCGGCCTTGCCGGACCCGTTCTTCAACGAGGGCTAGCCTGGGGCTTGGTGCCAGCCCCTGCAGGTCTAACCGGGTGCGCAACGAGGGCATCGGCGCGGTTTTCGCCGGCCTGTTTCGCTGATCGGCAGCGGCGCCGCCCGCGGGGGCGATTCGCAATACCCGCCGCCAGTGACGCGAAGTGCGACTGGCCTGTCTTTGGTGTGTCAAAATGCAGGGCTTCGCCAGTTCCCAACCCCTGCAATAAAGCCAATCGCATCCTTGAATACCACTGATGGCGCCAATTCACCCCCGGGCCATGCGCCCGTGAACGCGGCGGCGCCGACGGCGCTGTCGCTGTTAAAGGAAGTCTTCGGTTACCCGGCTTTTCGCGGCGCGCAAGCAGAGATTGTCGATCACGTCGTCGCTGGCGGGGATTGCCTGGTGCTGATGCCCACGGGCGGGGGCAAATCGTTGTGCTACCAGATCCCCGCATTGCTGCGCCCGGGACCCGGCATTGTCATTTCGCCGCTGATCGCGCTGATGCAAGACCAGGTCGCGGCGCTGCTCGAGGCCGGCGTCAAGGCGGCCTTTCTCAATTCGACGCAAACGGCCGAGGAGGGCTACGCCGTCGAGCGCGACCTGCTGGCCGGTGAATGCGACCTAGTGTATGTCGCGCCCGAGCGCCTCTTGACCGGGCGCTTTCTCAACCTGCTGGAACGCCTGAACAGTTCGGTCGGCGTGGCCTTGTTTGCCATCGACGAGGCGCATTGCGTGTCGCAGTGGGGACACGACTTTCGCCCGGAATACATGCAACTGTCGATGCTGCACGAGCGCTTCCCGGGTGTGCCGCGCATCGCACTGACCGCCACCGCCGACGAGATCACCCGCGCCGAAATCATCGAGCGCCTAAACCTCACCGGTTCGCGCCTGTTCGTCTCGAGCTTTGACCGGCCCAATATCCGCTATCGCATTGTCGAGAAGGGCAATGCCAGGGCGCAATTGCTCAACTTCCTGCAGACCGAGCATGCGGGCGACGCCGGCATTGTTTACTGCCTGTCGCGCCGAAAGGTCGAGGAGACCGCGGCCTGGCTGGAAGAAGAGGGCATTAGCGCGCTGCCTTATCACGCCGGCATGGACACGGCGACGCGGGCACAAAACCAGTCGCGGTTTCTTCGCGAGGACGGCATTGTCATGACCGCGACCATCGCCTTTGGCATGGGCATAGACAAGCCCGACGTGCGCTTTGTCGCCCACCTTGATTTGCCCAAAAGCATTGAAGGCTATTACCAGGAGACCGGCCGAGCCGGCCGCGACGGCCTGCCCGCGAACGCCTGGATGGCCTACGGCCTCGGTGACGTGGTCAACCAGCGGCGCATGATAGACACCTCGGAAGCAGCCGAGCAGTTCAAGCGCATTGCCGGCGCCAAGCTCGACGCGCTGCTCGGACTTGCCGAGAGCACCAGTTGCCGCCGCGTGCGCCTGCTGCAGTATTTTGGCGAAGCATCGGCGCCCTGCGGTAATTGCGACGTGTGCCTGGAGCCGCCGCAGGTGTGGGACGGCACCGAGGCGGCGCGCAAGGCCTTGTCCTGCGTGTTTCGCACCGACCAGCGTTTTGGCGCCGGGCACCTCATCGATGTGCTGACGGGCCACGATACCGACAAGGTGCGGCAATGGGGGCATGGCGGCCTCACGGTGTTCGGCATCGGCAAGGAGCTGGACGAAAAAAACTGGCGCGCGGTGTTCCGCCAGCTCATCGCCCACGGCCTGCTGATGACCGACCACGACAGTTTCGGCGCGCTCAGGCTGACTGAGGCGAGCCGCGCGGTGTTGAAGGGCGAGCAGCAGGTGATGTTGCGCAAGCTCGCCGAGGGCAAGCGCGCCACCGGCACGCGCAAGAGCGCGGGAAAACCGGCTGCGGCCGCCGCCGCCGGGCTGGAGGGACGCGCGCAGTTGCGCTGGGACCGCCTGCGCGCCTGGCGCGCGGCGGTGGCCAAGGAGCACGGCATCCCGGCCTATGTGGTGTTTCACGACGCCACGCTGACCGAGATCGCGCGTGCGCAACCGGCCAACGAGGAAGAGCTAGGGTTCATTTCCGGTGTCGGTGTGCGCAAGCTAAAGCGCTACGGCGCGGAATTGCTGGAGATACTCAGGCAGGATTGAAACAGGTTGCGTTAAAGTGGAGCAAGCCGGTTTTAGAATAGCGCTGCGCCCGGAAAATTCAACCGTCATTCCGGGGCGCCGCAGGCGTCCCCTCCGGGGATTTCTTGGGTCAAACCCGGAATCCATGGGGTGGAATTTTGCGCGGGACGACAAACCCCATGGATTCCCGCGTTCGCGGGAATGACGTGCTCATGGGCGAATTGATATGCTGTTCGTAAGTTCGCATTGCAAGAAAAAATATGTTCAAAACGGAGATTGACCTGAATCCTTTTCGCATCGTTGTTCTGGTATTAGCCTACGTGTTATTGCCGCAAGCGGCGCTGGCGCAAGCCTGGCCGGCCAAGCCCATCCGCTTTATCGTCTCCTTCCCGCCCGGGGGCAGTGCCGACATCATTGCGCGCACCCTGGCGCAAAAATTGTCCGAAAGTTTGGGCCAACAGGTGCTGGCGGACAACCGCCCCGGCGCCGGCGGCAATATCGGTGTCGATCTTGCCGCCAAGTCCGCGCCAGACGGCTACACCATCGTGCTCGGCGCGGCCGGTGCCATCGCCATCAACCAGAGCCTGATGGGCAGCCTGCCCTACGACCCGCAAAAAGACCTCGCGCCCATTGCGCTGCTGGCGACCATCCCGATTGTGCTGGCGGTGAACCCTGCGACGCCGGCCAATACGGTGCGTGAGTTGATTGCCCTGTCCAAGGCCAAGCCGCTCGCCTTTGCTTCGGCCGGCAACGGCACGGCGATGCATTTGGCCGGTGAACTGTTCAAGCTCAAGGCCGGCGTCGACCTGCAGCATGTGCCCTACAAGGGCAGCGGCCCGGCGGTGACCGACTTGATGGGCGGACAGGTACCGGTGGCCTTTGTCGATTTGTCCTCGGCCCTGCCGCATATCCGTTCGGGCAAGGTGCGCGCCCTTGCCGTGGCAAGCGGCAAACGCACCATTACCGTACCGGAGATCGCGACCATCGCCGAGTCGGGCATTCCCGGCTACGACGCCGTTGGCTGGTTCGGCCTGTTTGCCCCGGCCGGCACGCCGCGCGAGATCGTCAACAAGCTCAACGCCGAAGTGCAGCGCATCATGCAACTGCCCGAGGTGCGCGACCGGGCGCTGGCCGCCGGTGCCGAGCCGGCGGCGGGCACGCCGGAAGAATTCGCCGCCTTTATCCGCACCGAAATCCCGAAGTGGGCCGAGGTGGTGAAGGTATCGGGGGCGAAGGCGAATTGAGTCAGGCACCAAAGCCGTCATTCCGGGGCCGCGCAGCGGAACCCGGAATCCATGGGGTTCGTCGTATTTTGACCATCTTGAACCCCATGGATTCCCGCGGTCGCGGGAATGACATCATGAATAAGAGAATTTAAATTTGAACCAGCAAGGAACAGCATGAGCGCCGTCATCGACGTCCACACCCACACCCTCACCACCGAATGGTTCGACCTGTTGAAGCAGCACGGCGGGCCGCGTTACACCACAAAGGAGGTTCAACCGGGCCTGCACGCCATTCACCTTGACGGTGCGCCCTTCATGACGCCGGTGCCGCCGATGTTCGATTACGACCTGCGCCTGAAAAAAATGGACCAGGCCGGCATCGACATTGCCGTGCTCTCGCTCACCTGCCCCAACGTGTTCTGGGGCGGCGAGGCCATCAGCCTCAAGGCGGCGAAAATCATGAACGTCAGCATGGCCGCGGCGCAGACCGCTCATCCGGACCGCATTCGCTGGATGGCCTCGCTGCCCTGGGAGTATCCGCAGACCGCGCTGGCCGAACTCGAGCGCGCCACCAGCAAGGGTGCCGGCGCGGTCGGCGTGATGGTGCTCGCCAACATCAACGGCAAGGCGCTGACCGACCCCTTGTTCGAGCCGATCTGGAAACGCATAGACGAAAAAGGCCTGCCGGTGCTGATCCATCCGACCGCGCCGCCCGGTGTGGCCGAGATGGGCATGCACGAATTCCAGCTCACCGCCTCGATCGGCTTTACCTTCGACACCACCCTGGCGATATCGCGCATGATGCTGGACGGTTTTTTCGAGCGCTTCCAGAAGCTCAAGATCATCGCTTCGCACGGCGGCGGCGCGCTGCCCTTCCTCATCGGACGGCTCGACCAGTGCTGGTATGAAATCCCCGCCACGCGTGCCAAGACCGACCATCGGCCGAGTTATTTCATGCGGCCTTCGGACGCGCTGCGCATGATTTATTGCGACGCCGTGGTGTTCCGGCAGGACGCGCTGGAAATGGCGGTGAGCGCCTTTGGCAGCGACCGCGTCATGTACGGCTCGGACTACCCGCACACCATAGGCGACATGTTCGGCTGCCTCGCCCGCGTCGACCGGCTCACCGGCGGCACGCGCCCCAAGGTGCGCGGTCAAAACGCGCAGCGGCTGTTCGGCATCTAAACCGTAATGCTCTC
>SESD01001503.1_pt1 | contig 12862 bp, 10 predicted proteins | sample 3171411 | NCBI WGS metagenome assembly SESD01 (sample SAMN06051880, study PRJNA518727) | freshwater metagenome | biome: subpolar coniferous forest; feature: holomictic lake; material: water; isolation source: holomictic Lake 442, 16.5 m depth | place: Canada: near Kenora, Ontario | collected...
GTTTCGCTGGGATCGTTTCCCACATTTAATGTGGCGGACGCAGGTGTCACCCTAGGGTGCGTGATGATGTTGGTGTGTGTCGTTGTTCGACGGCCACTGTGGAGGACTCGATGAGCAATGTACCGGTAGACCCCTTTGACGGAGAAACACTCGACGTCACGGTGCCGGAATCACTCGACGGAATGCGCGTGGACCGTGTGATTTCCATGCTGACGGGTCTTTCGCGATCCGAGGCCACCGCTCTCGTGCATGAGGGTCGGGTAGTGATTAACGACGCAGTGATTACCAAGGCCTCCCTCCCTATTATGGGCGGAGTTCACCTCGTGGCCGAGCTGCCTCCCGTCGATACCGGCTACGTCGAGCCGGACGAGAAGATCACTGTCGACGTGGTTCTCGAAGATGAATCCTTCGTGGTAGTAAACAAGGGTCCCGGACAAGTGGTGCACCCCGGAGCGGGGCAGCGCGATAACACCTTGATCGCGGGTCTGCTCGCTCGTTATCCAGAAATGCAGGATCTTTCGAATCGTGAGATCTGCGAGCCGGGACGTCCGGGCATTGTGCACCGTTTGGACAAGGGCACCTCGGGTTTGTTAGTGGTAGCTCGCACCGCCGAAGCCTTCTATTCTCTTAGCGCCCAGCTGGCCGATCGTTCCATGCGACGAACCTATCTGGGTCTCGTGGAAGGGCACGTCACCGAGGAGCGTGGCGTGGTAGATGCCCCTATTGGACGCTCGAGTCGTACTCCCACCATGATGGTGGTTCGCGCCGACGGCCGACCCGCTCGCACCGGATACGGCGTGTTACAACGAATCGAGAAGCCGCACGCGGCAACTCTCCTCGAGCTCAAACTCGAAACCGGTCGAACGCACCAGATTCGTGTGCACTTGGCAACGATCGGGCACCCCGTGGTCAACGACACACGCTACGGGCATCGACGCGATCGCCGATTAGAAGAGGAACGATTTTTCCTGCACTCCACGGCCCTGAGTTTTCTACACCCCTCATCGAATCAGCGCGTTGAGACTCATCAGCCCTTGCCGGCTGATTTGGCGGCCTTAGTGCCGGAGTACCGCGACTAAACGGATTCGTGAGCGGCCACGACACTGCTGTCGTGTCGCAAGGAGGCCAGTGCCTCTTCCTCAGCCCGACGAACTCGACGTACGCCGATGTCGAGCTTGGTAGCCGTTGCCTGGAGGCTCAAGGGCGTTTGACCGTCGAGGCCGAAGCGCAAAGAAAGCACCTGGCGCTGTAGATCGTCGAGTTTGTCGAGGGCGCCGCGAATTTGCTCGTCCATCATCTGACGGTTGATGTCGCCGACCCAATCGTTGCCGTCTTCAGCCACCAAGTCACCCAGGGTGGTGTTGGAGTCCGAGGATGCTTGCTGGTCGAGTGACGCCGTCACCGTTGCCAAGCCCTCAAGGTGCTGACGCATTTCCTTATCGAAGCCGGTGGCTTCGGTGAGCTCGTCGTCCGTGGGCTTGCGACCTAGAAGAGCCGTCAATTCCGAAGTGGTGGCTTCCAGACGCTGAACTTGTTCGCCCACTTCGAGTGGGATGCGAATAATGCGTCCGTGTTGCTGCACGGCGCGCTGCAAGGCCTGACGGATCCACCAGGTGGCGTAGGTCGAGAACTTGAATCCACGCTCCCAGTCAAACTTCTCGACGGCACGCAGTAAACCAAAAGTTCCTTCTTGCACGAGGTCGATCATGTCGACGCCGCGGTCTTGGTAACGACGAGCCCAGTGCAATACGAGACGAAGGTTGGCCGCAACCATTTGCTTCTTCGCTTCTTCGTCGCCGAGGGTGACGCGTTTGGCCAATTCCACCTGTTCGTCGTAGTTCGGCATGGGGTAGCGATCCAGGTCACGCAGGAGAAGACCCAACATGTCGTTGGTGTTCGCGGCGGCTCGACGGTTGTTGGCGGGGGTGGTGGCCATTCGTACTCCTCAGGGTCTCGCAGAGCCTTTGTTACTACGGCTCTGTGAGTAAGTTACCACGCGGTAACACAGAGGGTGGGTCAGTCGTGGAGCCGAAAAATAAGTATTTTATTACTATTCGTGGGCCAGGACAACCCGTGGTCCACCGCGTGATTGTCGAACCATATCGGCCAGAGTGAAGCTCGATAAATGCGAGCGCATGTGTTCACCGACGTCGGCCCACACCGACAACAAGACGCATTGCCCCTCGTGATCGCAGGCACCATCCTGGTGCGGGACCCCAAAGTCACCGGCGACAATCGGTCCGTCGACCGCCGCCACAATTTCGGCCAGAGTGAGGGATTCGGGGGGACGATTCAGGACGTAGCCACCACCCACACCGCGCTTGGAACTCACCAGCCCGGCCGCCTTGAGGGCCAAAAGGATCTGCTCGAGGTAGGGCTGCGGGAGACCCGTCCGGTCGGCGATATCACGAACGGTCGTAGGGGAGCACTCGTCTTCGTGCAGGGCGAGACTTAACAGGGCTCGGCTGGCGTAGTCACCGCGGGTAGAAACTCTCACGGGAGAAGTGTACCGAGCGGGCGTTTCACGCGCCGGTGGCCGGAGGGGTAGGTTTTTTGGCGTCGATTTCGTCCACGCTGGCTTGTAGCTGCGCTACGAAGGCATCCGCTTCCCCGGCGTGGCGGGCAACAGCGAGGTCGAGGTAGAACTTCACCGATTCGCCGACCTTGGGGCCGTAGTACACAATCACGTTTTTTTGACGATTGGAAACGCCCACCGTGAGTTTCCCCAAGTCGTCGTCGCGGTGCATGGCAACGACCTTGCTCAGGAGCATTTCGTGCGATTGTTTTTGCCCGGAGTACACGAAACGCTGGTCGGTGATGTAAAAAGTTCCCACGTCGACGGCGGTGGGGGTGGGGACGCCCGGCACGAAGTGGCCCCGCTGGGCCCCGACGCGGTAGCGCACGCTACGACCCGCAATGGAACCAATCGGAACCGAGACGCCGGCGGAGCCTCCGACGTAGTGGCCCGGCGTGGTGCGGTCTTGGACCAAACTGGCGCCGGTCACGTAGCCCACCACCGCTTCGCCCGACTTCAACATGAGGTCACCCGCGGTACTCCCAGGGTGAATGGCCGTGGCGTATTCCACGAGGTGCTGCGCTTGGTCGTGCTCGGCCTGCCACGTGGCCATGGCCTGCTGGTAGACGTGTTGCTGGGCCAGAGCGGCGCGTTGCTGCTGGGCGGCCGTGGCGGCGGCGGCCCGCGCCGCCTTTTTCCTCGCGAGTGTGGCCCGAAGTGCATCAAACATGTGGGTCTCCTTTGGGGACAAGTGTAGGGGGAGAGGTAAGAATCCCTCGGCTTTCTGGTCACGCCCCGCACGCTTTCTGGCACACTCGTGGTATGGAATCTGAATCCTCCAACATCTCCGTCGATCCTGCCGACGTTCTGAGTCCAGGGTCTTCTCCTCTGGTTCCGACGCCCGAACCCGATCCCTCGGGAGACGTGGTGACCGAGCCCGCCAAGGTGCTGCGCTTGGGATCCATGGTGAAGGGCCTGCTCGACGAAGCACGTGCGGCGAACCTTGACGAGCCGGGTCGGGCTCGACTCGCCGAAATTTACCGCACCACGGTGGAAGAACTCAGCGGTGCACTGTCCAAGGAGCTCGGCGACGAGTTGGTACGCATGTCGCCACCTTTCACTTCGTCGGTTCCCTCCGAGTCGGAGTTACGCATCGCGCACGCACAGCTCGTTGGTTGGCTCGAAGGGCTCTTTCATGGAATTCAGGCCTCCCTTTTCGCCCAGCAAGCCATGGCGCAAGCCTCACTCCAGCAGGGGAGCCCCGGTCCCAGTTCGGCCGGTGAGTCAGGCGACGGGGTCCGGGGGAACAGCTATCTCTGAGCACGCCCACCGTCCGAGCTCGTGTTACGGGTGGGGGCTACACTTCGAATTCCTCGGGTATTTCTACACCCGTTCCACGTCGTTCTTAGGGGTTTGCTCGCATGGCGAGTGACAGTTTCGTTCATCTCCACAATCACACCGAGTACTCCATGTTGGACGGGGCTGCGCGTATCGAAGAAATGGTCCTGGCCGCCCAACGTGACGGTCAAACTGCCATCGGTATTACCGACCACGGAAACATGTACGGGGTCATTGAGTTCTACAAGACGTGTCGCAAGTACGGAATGACGCCGGTCATAGGACTCGAGGCCTATATGGCGTCAGGCAGCCGTTTCGATAGACCCCCGCGCAAAGGGAAAATTGACGATACCGGCGGTGACGTCGAAGGTGGCGAGAAGCTCTATAACCATCTCACCCTCTTCGCGGAAACCACCGAGGGCTACAAGAACCTCATGAAGGCGTCGTCCATGGCTTTTCTTGAGGGCTACTACTACCAGCCGCGTTTGGACTGGGAACTACTCGAGCGGTACCACACTGGCTTGATTGCCACCTCGGGTTGCTTGGGTGGTGTGGTGTTGCAGGCCTTATTGAAAGATGACTATCAAAAGGCCAAGGAGCTCGCCGCGCGCTTTCAGACCATTTTCGGTCGCGACAACTTCTTTATCGAATTGCAAGATCACAGCCTTCCCGAACAACGACGAACTAACCCGTCACTGTTGCGCATCGCCCAAGAAATTGGGGCACCACTCTTGGCTACCAACGACTTGCACTACGTCAAGCACTCAGACGCCGAAATGCACGATGCCCTGTTGTGTATTGGTACCGGCTCGTTGAAGTCAGACCCGAATCGCTTTCACTTCGAAAGCGATCAGCATTACCTCAAGACGTCCCGGGAGATGCGCACGCTCTTTGACGAGCTGCCCGAAGCGTGTGACAACACTTTGCTGATCGGCGAGCGAGCGAACGTGAACATTGAGTTCGACAATGACGCACTGCCGGAGTTCCCGATCCCCGAGGCCTTCCAGCGTGGTGATCACAAGGAGAGCGCGAATCACTATCTGCGTGAGCTCACCTACGAAGGCGCGCGTCAGCGTTACGGGGGGACTCTGTCGGACACGGTACGTGATCGTTTGGACTACGAGTTGGCGGTCATTACCGACATGGGTTTTGCCGACTACTTCTTGGTGGTCTGGGACCTCATTCGTTACGCCCGTGACACCAAGATTCGCGTCGGTCCGGGTCGTGGATCCGCCGCCGGTTGTTGCGTGGCCTATTGCCTCCGCATCGTGGACCTTGATCCCATCGCCAACGGATTAATTTTTGAGCGCTTCTTAAACCCGGGCCGCAAGCAAATGCCTGACATCGATATGGACTTCGACGAACGTTTCCGCGGCGACATGATTCGTTACGCCGCCGAGCGTTACGGCAGCGACCACGTGGCGCAGATAGTGACCTTCTCGACGCTCAAGGCGCGAGCGGCCGTACGCGATGCCGCGCGCGTACTGGGCTTTGCGCCCATGCTGGGCGACAAAATTGCCAAAGCCATGCCCCCGCTGCTGATGGGTAAGGACGTGCCGCTGGCGGCCTGTCTCACCAAGAATGATGAATTCGGGTCACGCTTCTCGGAATCAGCAGGGGTGCGTGAGCTGTACGACACTGACCCGGACGCCAAGAAAACCATCGACGTCGCTCTGGGCTTCGACGGTAAGCGCCGGCAGGCGGGCATTCACGCTGCGGCCGTGGTGATTACCAAAGAGCCGGTCATGGAGTACGTACCGGTCTCGCGCAAGCCCAGCCCGAATGGTCCCGCCGAAGAGTCGCCCATCGTGACCCAATTCGAAATGCACGCCATTGAAGAACTCGGTCTTTTGAAGATGGACTTCTTGGGGCTACGCAACCTGGCGGTCATCGACCGAGCGGTGGCGCTCATTGCGGAACGCACCGGCGACGTGGTGGACGTCGATAATTTGCCGCTCGATGACCCACTGGTCTTTGACATGCTCGGCAAGGGAAACTCCATTGGCGTCTTCCAGCTCGAAGGCGGTCCGATGCGCGCGTTGATGCGCAAGTTGCGGCCGACCAGTTTCGACGACGTGGGAGCGCTCGTGGCCCTGTATCGCCCGGGACCCATGGGGGAAAACGTTCATAACCACTTCGCCGACCGGAAGAACGGGCGTCAGGCGGTGAGCTTTGACCACCCCGACCTCGAAAACGTTTTGGGCAACACCTACGGTTTGATGATTTACCAAGAAGACATCATGAACGTTGCCCAGCGCATTGCCGGCTACTCGATGACCGAAGCCGACAACTTGCGCAAAGCCTGCGGCAAGAAGATTCGTGAAATGATTGTGGCCGAGCGCTCAAAATTTATTGATGGTGCCGAAGCCACCGGCTACGGCCGTGAACTCGGCGAGATCCTTTTCGACAAGATTGAACCTTTCGCCGACTACGCCTTCAACAAGTCCCACGCCTACGGCTACGGGCTGGTGGCCTACCAAAACGCCTGGCTCAAGGCCCACTATCCGGTCGAGTATCTCTCAGCTCTGCTGACGTCTTTTCGTGACGACAAGGATAAGACGGCGCTGTATCTTGCTGAATCGCGAGCCAATGGCATTACCGTGCGCGTTCCGGACGTGAACGAATCGGTGGGCGACTTTGCCCCGTCGAAAGTGCACGCGAACACCATCAACTTTGGTATGGCCGCTATTAGAAACGTGGGCGCGGCTCTGGTCGAGAAGATCGTGGCGGAGCGTGAGGCGCGTGGGTCCTTTGAGTCGGTCTACGACTTTGTGCGTCGCGTCGACACCCAAGTATTGAACAAGCGCTCGATGGAGTCTCTGATTAAGGCCGGTGCCTTTGACAGTCTGGACGTGTCGCGACAGGGCTTCCTTTTGGCGATGAACGAGATCATCGAACGCACGTTGGAGCGACGCGCCGATTTGTCGCGCGGGATTTCCACGCTGTTTGCCTCCCTGGGTGACGACGGGGGCAACGACTGGGAGGGAACGGACATTCCCATTCCGGTTAACGAGTACTCCAAGGGCGAGAAACTCAACTTTGAACGAGAGATGCTCGGTTTGTACATTTCCGATCACCCCGTCCGCCCGGTGGAGGCCGCCCTGCGCCGCCTCACCGACGGCACTATTTCGGCGGCGCGCGACATAGCCGCCGAACGACCGGAAACCGGCATCATGTTCACCATCGGGGGAGTCCTCTCGGAAGTGCAATTCAAGAGTTCCAAAGCCGGCAACACTTTCGCCCGCGTCGTGGTGGAAGACCTCGACGGTTCCATGGAAGTGATTTGTTACGGCAAAGTGGTGGAAGCGGGCGGGCCATTCCTGCGTAAAGACGCCATCGTGACCATCAAGGGTCGCATGGAACTCAAAGATGACGAACTGAGTTTCCGCGCCACGGAAATCAAGGCTCCGACGTTGCTGGCGCCCGAGGACACCGACATCACCGTGTGTCTCGAGTCGAACTATTTAAATCCCACGGGCGTGAAGCACTTAAAGGATATTCTGAGTTCTTATCCTGGCCCGACCGCCGTGATTGTCAAGAGCCGAGCCGATGGAAAGCGCTTTCGTCTGGGCTCCGAGTTCAACGTGAACACCTCCACCGTGGTGGGACCGTTGCGCGTGGCCTTCGGTGAAAACGTTATTGAAACAGCCGAAAATGAAGGGGTGGCGCTTTCGTCGTAGAATGGTGACTTATGGCATTGACGGTCACCACCAAAGACACCACCGCGTTGAAGGAAGCAGAGCTGTTGGAAATGGCCGCGCTGTGTGAAGGGCGATCTCCTCGTTTTGATTTTGCCTTCCTTACCGAGCAAAAGGAAAAGTGGGTTTTGGTGACGCACGCCCGCGAAGGTAACAAGCTTCGTGGATACGCCTATTGCACCCTCGAACGCATTGGGGGCACTCCCGCGCTCTTGATTGGCTTGGCCTTGGTAGACCGCAACGCCAAAAGTGACCAGACTCTCAAGACCCTCTTGCACGATCAACTGCGCCGCGCCCTCTTAGCCTTTCCGGATGAAGACGTGCTCATCGGCACCCGCCTGACCACCCCTGACGGCTTTCGCGTCTTTAACGGACTCGAGGACATCGTGCCTCGTGAGGGCTACCGCCCCACCGGTGAGGACCGTGCCTGGGGTCGTCGCTTGGCCAAGCGTTTTGGTTCAGAAAAATCCATCGATGACAAGACCTTCATCATGACCAACGCCGCGGACAGCGTGGGTGGCTTGGATTACGTGGTGGCCAAGGCCGCTATCCCCGAAGGCGCCTCCAGCGTCTTTAAGGGCGTCAAGACCGACAAGGGCGATCGACTGATTGCCTTTGGGTGGGCCATGGCCGAAGCCCTGGCCTCGGGCAAACTCGCTAAGTAACTACGAACGCGCGAGCAAACTCGTGCAGATTTTGTAGCAGTGTCCGTCTTGAGGCTCCGACAAGGTGGCCAAGACGTAGGTGGGTCGAAAACCCAGCGCCGTGGTCAACTCTTTTCCGGTGAGCGAATCACGACGCGCTGCATCGAGGGCGCGGGCCACGAAACGATCCTCGCAGAGCAACCACACGTCGTCGAGTTCCCAGCCGAAGCGCACCCAGGTGGAGTTGTCTTCTCGTCGGCGCAGAACTTGTGGTCCGGTGGCGGTGGCAATGAGAGCCACGCTCGGACGATCCCCGCGAAACTCCCAGTAGGGCGCACTGGGTCCGCGAAATCCAAAGAGTGGTCCGTCACTCGGGCTCGCCACGTTCTCCAGCAGCGCCCGCACGTGCTTGCCGCGGTAGGTGCCGACCTGGCGCGGGATGTCCGCCAAGCTCACCGCTTCGGGTTGGGCCAGGTCGTCGTCATCGAGGCTCTGGGCCAGAGTTCCCTCAATGACCCCGAAGGGTTCGAAGAAGGGCTCGGCGTCGTCCGGCCATGGGATGCGCCAGCGCAATACCGCACCACTCTCTAAATCAATCACCACCGTGTCGACCGGGGTGGAGCCCAAGACCAAGCCGTGCACCGTGGCCCCCGGCTGGAGGTAGACGCGGTCGCGTTGGGGCAGGGTGGCCAAAATCTGGCGCACGTCGTTACTCAGATGGTCACGGCGGAAAAGCGCCATTAGGTCCTCGCCAGGACGAGACGGAGCTCGGATTCGCTGGCCACGGGCTGCTGGCACACGCCGTGCGTGCACACGTAGGCCAGCCCCCGTTCACGGAACTCGTGATGACTGGCGGGTTCACTACCCGTAATGAGGACACTAAAGGGCACGAAGAGTAAGGCTACGAGGTCCGCGAGTTCCCCGCGAGGACCGGGAATCACTATCTCGCGTCCGCGAGAAAGAAAACCCCAGGCCCGTAGGAGGTCAGGAACGGCGGAGGGGTGTTGATTCACCACGGAGCTCGCGAGCTGCACCAAGCGCTCCGCGACCACCCGGTAGTCATCGGAACTCATGATCATGGCGGCCCGCGCAAATGCGGTCGCGGCCACGGCGTGCGAGGAGGGGGTGGCGTTATCGAAGATTTCCTTGAGGCGTTGGGGGAGATCCGACACCTCGTCGTGGGTGCTCCAGAAACCCAGACCCACGTCACGACTGCTCGGTGTCGGTCGAGGGCCGTCCCAGTAGTGCGCCATGAGTTCGTCGGCGAGAGGGCGCACGGCGTTGAGCCACTGGGCGTCACCGCTGGCCTCGAACATCGACAACTGGGCTTCCATCAACCACGCCAGATCGCCGGCGGTTGCGCGCGCGTTTTTCGACTGAGTGCGCCACCAGCCGCGCTCGTCGCGGTGGCTGCTACTGAGGGAGCGAAGGAGTTCGCTGGCTACTTCGAGGAGCTGAGGGTCGCGGGACTCGGCGCAGGCGGCGGCGAACATGGCATTCCATTCGAGGATGACCTTGTCGTCGCGACCGGCGGGCACACGCTCTTGTCGAGCGGCGTAGAGAGCGGCACGCACCGTGACTAGTTGGTCGGCGCTGAGCGCGTCGGTACGGCTCAGCATGGGGATGCTGCGCCCTTCAAAGTTCCCTCCCGGGGAGATGCCGTAATAGGCACAGGTGGCGTCGATCAAAGTGTCGTGACCGCGCGCGCGGAGGGCCTCGGCAACTTCATCGGAAGTCCAGGTGATGTGCAAACCTTCCCCACCGTTGCTATCGGCGTCCAGCGAGGAAGCGTAACCCGACGGAGTGCGAAGTTCCCTCACGACGAAACTCAAGGTGTCCAGCGCCACCTCACGCCAGCGTGCGTGGCCGCCCTGTGCGCGGTCGGCGCGAAGGTAGACGCTCGCGAGGAGGGCTTGGTCACTGAGCATCTTTTCGAAATGCGGCACGTGCCACTGCGCGTCGACGCTGTAACGAGCAAAACCACCACCCACGTGGTCGTAGAGTCCACGCTCCGACATGGCCGCCAAGCTTCGCTCCGCCGCCGCGGCGACGACGGGGTCGTCCAGGCGGTGGAGGAGGGCTTCGAGATAACTGGGTCGGGGAAATTTGGGAGCACCACCAAAACCACCGTCCTCGTCGCAACGCGCCACCAGATCGTCCACCAAGGCGTCGTTGATCTTCGCCCACGGCTCGATGGGGGGAGAGCTCGTGAGGTGATCGAGAAATCGAGTTTCCTTGAGAAGCCCCTCGCTCAGTTCCTGCGCGTGCTGCTCGACCGTTGCTCGCTGGGTGCGCCAAGCGTCATCCATGGCGAGGAGGAGTCGTTCCAGACCGACGTGACCCGCCCTGTCGGTGGGTGGGTAATAGGTACCGGCCATAAAAGGGGAACCGTCGGGAGTGAGAAAAACTGTCATGGGCCACCCACCGTGACCGCTGACGAGTTGCGTCGCGGCCATGTAGAGCGCATCCACGTCGGGACGTTCTTCACGGTCGACCTTTACCGGCACGAAACGCTCGTTCACGATGGCGGCCAAGGCCTCATCTTCAAAACTTTCGTGGGCCATCACGTGGCACCAGTGGCAGGCGGAATAACCCACCGAGAGGAATATCGGTCGATCGAGTTCGCGGGCGCGCGCGAAGGCCTCGTCTCCCCATTCGAACCAGTCCACGGGATTATCAGCGTGCTGGCGAAGGTAGGCGCTGGTGGAATTGACGAGTCGATTGGTCATGTGGATCTCAGTAGCGAGGGTAATCGCTCCTTCGCGCTGCAGTAGCCCCGTGAAGGGATGTCTCGGTATCGTGGGGGCATGGAGATTCGTTTGGATGGAAAAGTCGCCCTCGTCACGGGAGCCTCGCGCGGTATTGGATTGGCCATGGCGCAACGTTTTGCCGAAGCCGGTGCCCGGGTGATGCTCTCGTCGCGCAGTGAAGAAAATCTCACCGCCGCCCTCGCCACCTTGTCCGCGTACGGAGATCGCGTTGCTATCTGCGCGGCGCACGTGGGCCGAAGTGCGGACGCCGATCGATTAGTAACCACTACCTTGGAGCGCTTCGGGGCGCTGGACATTTTGGTCAATAACGCCGCAACAAACCCTTATTTCGGACCTTTGGTCGACATCGATGACGCCCGCATGGTTAAGACCTACGAAATAAATCAAGCCTCGGTGCTCACCCACGTGCGCTCCGCGTGGCACCAGTACATGAAAGACCACGGCGGCGTTATTTTGAATATCGCCTCGGTGGGCGGACTCGGACCCGAGCCGGGAATCGGTTGGTACAACGTCACGAAAGCGGCCGTCATTCATTTGACCCGTCAGCTGTCCTACGAGCTCGCACCCACAGTGCGGGTCAACGCCATTGCTCCCGGTTTGGTCAAGACTGAATTAGCGCGCGGGCTGTGGGAAGAACACGGGGAATCCATCGCGCGCCACATTCCTCTGCGCCGCTTGGGTGAGCCCGACGACATCGCGACGGTGGCCCTGAGTCTCGTGAGCGACGCCACGGGATGGCTGACCGGCCAAACCATCGTGGTGGACGGTGGCACCACCACGCAGCCCACCGGTGGCGTCGGCTAAATCAGAGTGGCCAAGAGGTCACGTCGCACCTTGCCGTTGGCGGTGCGAGGGATGCTCGCGAGAACTACTAGTCGTGATGGGCGAGCCCAGGGTCCGAGGTGCTCACGGGCGACGGCTCGAAGATCGGCCAAGACGGCCTCCGGATCACGTCGCGTCACCGCGGCGACCACGACGCGCTGGCCCCATTCGGCATCTTCTTCTCCCACCACGGCGAGATCGGTAACACCAATGAGTCCCTCCATCACCGACTCCAAATCTTCGGGCCAGACCTTTTCGCCTCCCGTGTTGATGACGTAGGCCAAACGACCCGACACCGACACCGTCCCCGCATCGTTCACGCGTCCACCGTCACCCGTCGGAAACCATCGGGTGCCGTGGTCATCGAGCACCCAATCGACGTCGCTATGACGATACGCCCGCAAGAGAGTGGGTGAGGCAATGAGCAGCTCACCGTCTTTTTCGCGTACGCGGACCCCTCCGAGGGGCTTACCGTCATAGACCACGCCCGAACCCGTTTCGGTGCTGCCGTAGGTGGACACGACGTTGGCGGGTCGATCGTGGGGAGCCGGTCCGCCACCGACCAAGACGCAGGCGTAGTCCGAGAGGTCGTAGCGATGGAGCTGGGTGGTCACGACGGCACAGTGCGTAGCGCCCCGCGGTGGTCCCGCAAGAAGTTCGTCACTGGTACCAAAGATCAATTCGTCGTCGGTCAACAACGCGCGCACCACGACCGCACAACCACCGATATGAACGGGGGGAAGCGAAGCGAACCAGCGGGTCGGCCCACCTCGCCGAAGGGCAAGGCTGGTGCGCTGGGCCGAGGCTGTCAGGGCGTCCCAGGTGAGCACCGCGGCCCGCGGACGTCCACTAGTGCCGCTGGTAAGTACTACCGCGCCGTCGCCCTCGGCAATTCCGAGGGGCTCATCGGGTGGTGCCAGAAAACCTTCACTATTCCGCACGACGTGGGGCCGCAGGATGGACAGCATGTCGCGTCGGCGCAACTCGCTCCAGCGTTGGTCGAGAACGCTGAAGGCCTCGCCCGCGTGGTAACAGTCGGCGATGGCGCGCTGGAGTTCGGGTCCGAGCGGCAAA
>SESD01001505.1_pt1 | contig 12856 bp, 10 predicted proteins | sample 3171411 | NCBI WGS metagenome assembly SESD01 (sample SAMN06051880, study PRJNA518727) | freshwater metagenome | biome: subpolar coniferous forest; feature: holomictic lake; material: water; isolation source: holomictic Lake 442, 16.5 m depth | place: Canada: near Kenora, Ontario | collected...
TGCCGCACTGCTATTGTTCGCGGTCGCGTGACGGCCTGCCGCATGCAGTCTTATGGAAAGAGCTACACCACACCGCCAACCGTGACCGTAGGTGATCCACAGACAATCATTACTCGCGGCAGCGGTGCCACAGCCACGGCCGTAATGTCCGGGTACGTGTTTGAGGTTGTTCTAACAAATCTTGGTAGCGGCTACACATCCGAGCCAACGGTGACAATCGCGGCCCCAACGAGCGGCACCACCGCCACCGCACGTGCGGTCGTTAATTCGATCACCAATAAAATTGACGCCGTCTACATCGAAGACGCAGGCAGTGGCTACACGTCCGCCCCAGCCATTACCTTTAGTTACGGCGGCGGCAGCGATGCGGCGGCAACCGCCAAGGTGTTGTTCGGTGTGGCCAGCCTGACCATTACAAACGGTGGGTCTGGGTACTCGGGTAAGCCTACCGTTACTTTCTCGGCGTCTCCGAATGCCGGTGGAGCGCAGGCCGAGATGACAACGTCTGGCGGAGTGTGCACTAGCTCTACGATTCTACGATCCGGTAGCGGCTACATGTCCGTACCAACCGTAACGATACAAACCTCGCCGTTGGACACACCAACAAGGGCGATCTTATCGCCGGTCATGGTGCCTGAGTTTGTTGGAAAGTACTGGATGGCCATGCGGTACGTTCAGCAGTTGACGGAGCTAGACGAGAACGGTGAGCACCTAGCCATTGCCAGCTCCATCACGGAGCTATTGGACATTGAGCTAACCACTCCTGGCTCGGGGTTTACGTGGACGTGGGGGGGTGCAGTTGAGGCCCGTGCAACGCACGTGGAGTTGTGGCGTTCGTCGGCGGACCAGGCGATTGTTCTGTATCGCATTGCCCGCCGCCCGCTGATCGACGAGGAGTACATCGACACCGTTGGGGAGGCCGAGCTAATCAACCCCAAGCGGGATGGCTTTAAGGTCTTGCCCATTCTGCTTTCTAACGGGGCCATCAACGCTCGGCGGTTCACGCCACCATCATTGACCGTGGCAGTCATGGTGATGTTCCAAGACCGCATGTGGTACGCCAAGGACTCCGCGGCCAAGCGTGCGAACCACATTATGTTTTCGGAGGCCAATGAACCCGAGTCAGTCCCGAACACCAACGAGCTTCGCATCCAAGAGAACGTACGTGGCGAGGATCAAATTGTCGCCCTAATGCCGTTTGGTTCGGCGCTTGTCGTCTTTCAGCAACGTCACTGCCATCGCCTTGCCTATGTTTCGCAACCCATTATTGACGCCTCTATTGTACTGATTGGCCAGCGAGGTATTTTAAGCCAGCGATGCTGGGACACCGCCGAGGGAGTGGCGTACGTTGTAGACCACTATGGCATGTACACCCTAGAGGCCAGCACCATAACGCCAATCAGCGATGTAGTGGACGACTACTGGCTCGGCACAAAGGATGGCCACATTGATTTCTCAGCGACGGCCGATATGTTTGTGAGGTGCGACCCAATTACGAAGGTGGTGCGTTTCTTCTTTAAGCCTCTCGGTACAGCCACAAAACAAGACCGTGCTCTCTGCTACCACTCACTCACTAAGGCGTGGTGGGAGGAGCGGTACGCACAGAAGATAATGTCTGGAGGCTTGGCCGTCATTGGCAATCGACCACGCCTGTTACTGGGTGGCGAACAAGGAACCGTTCTGGCATCGGACAGTGGCTACCAAGACCATAGCGCCACGGACTCGCTCGTGAATATATCTTGCACGGTACAGACAGGGAACATGGGCATTGACCAAACGACCGCCCGAAACGTCACGGCAAGATATAAGCCAACCACAACAACCTCTAACCTGACGGTTGGACTTCACTTCAACAACTCGTCAACCGCACGACTACCGGCTGCCTACGAGGACGACGGTAGTGGGTTTATCTTTGACCCGGCCTCTGGTGCCACGCTAGACATGAACGCCACCCGCTCTGCGTTAGGTGACGCGGTCGGACAGGCAACGGCACGCTTTGCTGGACGATCTGACGCACGTTCAACAGGAACTGACCGCCACTTGGCCGTTGAGTTATCGGCCACGGTAAGTGCCGACACAAACGCCGTGGTTCTTCGCGGCCTAGCAATTGAGGGGGTAACCTAGCGGTGTTTACTTTATCTAGTGGACAGATACGAAACTCCCTCAGTGATGCCGGTATACCAGACAGTTCGTCGGCGGAGTTCCTACAGGCCACCGCAAATTGCGCCCAGCCGCTGACTCACCGTGGAGGGGTATCATTTTCTTCGCCACCTCCCTCGCAGCAATTTCCCGGCCTTCAGCAACCACCGGGCACTAACATCTCCATTTTTCCGCCGCCGTGGCAAAACGAGGTGTTTCAGCCACAGCCGTTTATTGACGTTCCCTCCTTTGCAGGTGGCTGCCACCACGGTCAGTACGGGTGGCAGGAGGCACCTGCCTCTAACATTACGTCTGGACGTGTGTGGGGCAGCGACTCCGCTGGTCCCATGACCGACGCGGTAGGTGGGATGTTTGAGGACGGCCAAAGCATGTGCGTGAGCGGTCCAAGCCAGTTTGGAGATATCTCCGCCAACGGCGTTAATACGGGCGGCCTGGTGACGCAGGAAATCTACAACGAAGGCCCGACGTGGCAGGAAGGAGATGTGTTTGTAGAGGGCAACAGCTCTTACGGCGGGGACACCGTAATGAACAATAAGTTTAAGGTGGTTAAGCAGTCCACCTTTGTAGGCCCCGTGACTAACAACGACCTGTCCGTGCACAACGGCCCCGTGGAAAACAACAACGAGGTCAACAACTTTGGCCCCACAAACAACTTTGGCCCCGCAGTTTTTTGGGGCCCAACGTGCTTTCGCGGCCGCGCCCACGTAGACGACCTACGTATGAATAATGTAGCGTTTAGGCCAGTCACCTTTCGATGCGTGGTGGTGATTGGTTGCATTGGCGGTGTCCTGAAGTACAAAACGCAGGAGGTGACCGCCCCATGCCTGTTAGGTGGTATAAGCGCCTGGAAGGTCGCGGAAGTGTCTTAGAGACTGGTTTCTGCTCGGTGGACATTGATTCATATAGGAGAAAACTGATATGCGACTCGCCCTTCCGTTAGACCAACTGTGCGTTATTGCCGCCAGCGTTGCGTGTTTGGTCTCTTGGCTCCTAGGCTGGCAGGACGCGGCTAACGGCGTGGATGTAGTTTTGGGGTACTGGACGTCGTATTCTGGCCCAAAATTTGACCCAAAGAACTACGACAAAGGACAGTTTGGCACCGCCAGTCAGGAAATAGAAAAAATAAAGGCAGACGCCGCTAAGTTTAATACCTACACCCAAGGCCAGACGAGCGGGTTTAATACTGGCATGGGCGTCTTGGGCGGCCTTGGCAACAACAACGCAACGCGATATACCGGACTGGCCACCGGGCAACAAGCCGTGGCAACTAACCAGCAAACGGCACTTAGCGGCCTTGGCAAGAACTACTCAGACCTTGGCGGCTCCGCCATTACTGGCCACGCGACTAACGCAGGCGGGGCATACAAGTCGTTATCAGATCAGTCCGTTGCTAACCAGCAGGCGTTGGCACAGCTTTCGGCCGTGTATGCCAATAACGCCATTGGTGAGGCAAACGCCTACGGGCAAGACAACGTCTCTAACCGCAACTTCTTAGGGCAAATGGCGGCAATGAACGCCTACGCAGGCATGGGCGGTGGTGGCGGCGGTGGTGGAATGAACGTGTCTGGCCCACAAGGGGCGATCTCCAGCGGCAGCTACACAGGTGGTGGCGGCGGAGGTGGTGGTGGTGGTGGTGGTGACTTGTTATCCACAAGTAACGACGCCTCGCAGCGACTGTACGGTGCCGTTGGCAATGCCTTTCAGGCAAGCCGGGCGGGAATAGATGCCTCACGCGGTGACTTAAACCGCAATTTTACGACGGGCGTTGACAACGTCAAAAGCATCCGCGACCTAACTAGCGGAGACATCTTTGGTTCGCAGTTGATTGGCGGTGCCGGTATTGACTCCGTCCGTGGAGACATTAACGCGGGCGCGAACAACTACTACACACAAGCTAACGCCGGGTATGACAAGGCCGGACAGGAGGCGGAGTTACTGCGGAACAACGTAAACACCAGCATGGATCAGTTCAACACCGGCCTGCGAAACGACTACAGACCAACGCCACCGCCCGTTCAGACTCGCCAACAAAAACGAGACGAGCAGGTCCAAGAGAGATCGGATAACGAACGGTATGCGGTAGAGGACGCCCAAAGGGAGTGGGACCGGAATGAACGCAACGGCACGAACGAACGTATGCGGCGGGACTGGCCAAAGAACCGTAATGGTCCGGTTCCAACGACACGGCCAACCGCCGACTGGCCAATGGGCGAGGCACTCTTTGATCAACAAGGGCGGAGCCGTTAATGCAAACAAACTTTCGTACAGGACTTGGGTCTGGCGGACCGGCCGTCGATCCCGGCACTCACGTTACCAACCTATCTAGGCCGCCTGCCACGATGTTTGGCGATGGCGGCCAGCAGCAATTTGAGGACGCCTACAGACAGGCGGCCCAGTCGCGGTCGGTGGACCTAAGCCGAGAGGCAACGCTTGCCAATCAGTCACAGGCCGAGGCCGTTAGTGCCGCCCAGCGGCAGTCCGCGTTAGCGGGTTTATCTCAGCTTGGCACTCAGCAATCTAACGACCTAAGTAACCAAGCGAGGTCACAGTCTATCTTGGCCGGTCTGTTTAAGAACGCCGCGTCAGGCGTCATGTAGGATAAGCATATGGCATCTAATATTGAACTATCGCCAACGGGCTACCAGCCGTACGCAAACTCGGACCCGTACACCAGCGGCACGTACAACACGGCCGTTGCCCGTGCGTACCAAGCCGCCGACCCGCGTTTACTCGGCAAGAACCTGTCCCGCAGCGGATTGGGCCGGAGCAGTAGTGCCGTGGCTGGCGAGGCAGGAAACACACTGGCAGAGGGTCTGGCGGATGCGGAGTCCATTCGCAACAAAGAGCGAGCCTCCAACGTAGGCAGCAACCTTCAGGCGGCCTCCGGTGCGTCCCAGTACGGAACGGCCTTACAGGGCCTGATGGACAGGCAGCAGCAACTAGGAAAAGACGCTGACTATCAACGACGCTCGGGGGCAATGAGCTTTGCGGGCCAGAGTGCGTTTCGTCCAACGCCATTACTTAGTGGGCTTTCGTCCTATGGCAGCAATTGAAAAAAGGGTACACCGTATGCACTTAGACCTAGACGATCTCACCAACGCCGCGTTAAAGCGTCTTGTCCAGAAGCTCCTAGCGGGTGACGAGGAAAATGACGCCAAGGTCGCAAAGACCATTGGGCCGCACAACTCAAAAGAGGAGGCAGCCGAGGAGCACGGTAAGACAAAGAACGACCTTGCTGACCTAGACGAGGAAATGCACGGCAAGCCAAACACCCCAAAGGTTACACGCGACGACCTGCCGTACGAAAATGGTGAGTTGCCTGACGTTCTACCACCTAAGAAGAAGAAGAAGGCATAACAATGGACCCAAAACGCGCCGCACGTTTGCTGTCTAGGGACACGTACCTCCGCAATGGTCTGGTCGATGACATGATCAACGCCGACCCGCGACCTACTAGGGATGCGTACCTACGGGGCGGCCTAGTCGATGAGATGGCGGACCAGATGGCCCCGAGCATGTACGACATTACGGAGTCCCCACGCTATCCGATGGGCGAGCTTCCGCTCCAGACTATGAAGGACATGCGACAGGCTCAGTTAGGGCTAGAGGCCATTCGGAGCGGACGTATCCAGAACCTGCGTAACGCAAACCCATTTCAGGGCGTTGCCCGACAAAGCATCATGGACGCAGATGAGGCCCACCGTGCCGCAATGATGGGCGACGACGGCCGTGACGGCATTGCGGCGGCGGCCGCACTACTTGCAGTAGGTGGCATGGGTGGCATGGCAGGTCAGACCGTCAGTGACCACCGGCGTGGCCTAAATGTATCTCGTGACCTAGAGCGACAGGGCGCACGTGACGCCTTTGTTAGTCCAAGCTACCCGCGTGACATGACCAACCTAAACGGTCGCGGCGACCTTGCGGCCCTAGTAAACGAGTACAGGCCCGTCCCTATGTCTACGCCACGGGTGGCAGCAGATAACGAAGACGACAGCTTTGCGAGAGCGTACATTGAGCGACTGATGCAACAACGGTTTATGAAGTAGGACCAACATGCCAGACAACAACCTCCTCCCCGCCCGTTACAGGCAAAAGACGTTTGACCAGATAAAAGACACGTACGCACATCGGTACGACTACCTCAAAGACTCACGCCTTCCGGCCCCGTCACCAGCAGACATAGCCGATCTGGAGGCGGCGTACGACTATATGAATGGAAACGGGCCAGTTACAGTCAACCCCGGCCAGGCACAGCCCATCACCCCACCCGTGGTTGATTCAAACCCACTAACCGCCGCGAATAACGCCCGGCTACGTCAGGAGGCCGCCGCGGCCCCGATGACGCAAGACGAACGACGCGCAGCCGCTACACGTAATTACGATATAATCAACGGAAGACGACCGCTTAACGACCCGCACGCACCGATGGCACCGCCCCCACCGATGGCACCGATGGCACCAGGCCCTTACCCTCAACAAGCGGCGGTTGAGACACCCATGGAGGTAGAGCCCGACCAAGGTGAGCCACTGTTTGCGCCTGAGCCGCCAGCACGGCAGTTCACACCAGATATGCCACCCCGTGGCGAGGACCCGCGTGTTCGTATCCCCGGTATTCGTTCACAGGAAGTTCAGCCCGGTCGCTTGCAGAATGACTACATTATTGGCTACGACCCGTACGGTCAGCCCGTTAGACGCAGCATCGCCCCTCACGCTGACGACTACCAAGTGCCCGCAACCAATAAGTGGACAGGCGCGCAACGCTTTGACCAGCAGGCGAGCAAACAGCAATTGATTGCCATGAAAATCATGATTGATGGTGGCATTGCCCCCGAGCGAGCCGAGCAAGCCGCGTTGGGTATGCTTTCGCTAGATCAACGTGAAATGGATATGCTACGGGCTAACCAAAAGGCACAACGTCAACGCCAGGCCTCACAAGAGACCGCCCGGCGGCAAGAACGAATGGGAGATTACTACGATGGCAATTGATCCAAACGCAGACTACATGCAGGCCGAGGCCATCCTGAACGGCCAGATGGACGAGCGAGCCGCCACACCGGCCGCACGGGCACTAGCTCTTCGACGGATGAACATGCCACTGCGTTACCCTAACAAGCCAGACTCTATGGGTGGTGCCCGTCGCCCGCGTGGCGCAACTCCGGTTGGCCCAGCCTCGCTGTCGTCAGGTATGGCAGGCGCACCGTCAACACCGATCAGCACGGACGAGGCGATGGCTAACGAAGACATACAGGACATGGAGACCCAAATTCAGGGACTACGAACAACCGGAACCACGCCTGACGGCCCTAACGACCCAACACTCGGCGCGCAAGATCGGATTTATAACAGAAAGGTAAATCCTTATAAGACACCAGACGATGCCGCTACAGACAGGTCGATTGCGGAACGTAGGAAGAACAGGGGTGAGTACGACTTGGGGGTAATTACAGACCAAGACCGTGCGGACGAAAGGAGCTGGCAACAGTTTGCAAACGCCAGTCCGGGCAGCCAGACGCAGGCAACTTATGACCCACGTGCGTACGCGGAATACGAGAACCGCGTAAGGGAAAACCTTCGGGCCGCCAACGCACGCGAGCGATTTGCACGTCAGCAAGAGCTAGACTCGCGGACGCCCGAGGAGCACCAGGCAATACTAGACAACGCTAATACAAAAAATAAGCGAAGACAAGAAATACGCCGCAACGTGGAGGTTGCGGCTCGCACTGGCAATTCGGAGATACCTGTGGACAGTATGACACCTGCTGAAAAAAGAGAGAGTGCCATGCTGTTCGCCCGTGCTAGTGAGGCACGCGGCCGTGAGGAGTCCTACCGCCGACAGGTAAGACTTGGGGGCGGAACGGTTAGTGGTCGAACGGCACGTGCAGACGAGGTCCTCCAAGGCATGACGCCTGACGCCAGAAGCAGAACACTGGCGCAAATTATGGGCGGTGGTGCTATGGGTGCGAACGACGTAGAGGCACAGCAGGGAGCAAATCTGATCCGCGGCCTGCTTTCGGGTAACATGGGGCAGGGCGGTGCCGCCAATGGTCCGTTAGCTCAGGCGCAAGCGGAAGGGGCTAACCAACAGAACGCACAGACTGCCCAAGACCTGCGTCGTAAGGACGAAGATCAAATCATCGGTGACCGATTCGCCCCGCCCCGAAGTATCTTGCAAGGTGGTGGACACAATGCGTTTACGCTAGACGAACAAAACCAAGCCGTCGCAGACCTGAGGGCACGCGGCTACACGGAGCAACAAGCACAGGACGCGGTTCGTCGTATTAAGAACGAGCGTACCGGCATTTGGGGCCAACCAGGTATCTAGGGGTCAACATGGCACGCTCTCCACTGTACGACCTCTACGATCCGTACGGCAGTAATAGCCTGTACCTACCGTACGAGGACGGCACGGACATAGAGCCGCTCGGCCTCATCCCGTTTGGCAAGCCGAGGATTGAGGACCTTCTTCCCCCAGAGAGAAAGAAGTCCATGCTCACCGACTTGGCAAACGCCGGGTCTAGTGGGCTGTCTGGCCTTGGTTGGTTGCTAGACACTCCCGGTGCTATGGTGCGTGGTGGCCTGTCTGGTGGATTGGGCAAGGCGTTGTCTGCCCTGTATGAAAGCTCGGACGACCGTGTTACGGGGCGAGAGCTTGTGAGACAGTACGGGCTGGTAGGCGACAAGGATACGTGGGGTAACTTCTTTGGTGGCTTGGCGAGCGAGGTGCTGCTGGACCCACTGACGTACGCATCCGGCGGTTTGTCTGGTGTTCTCAGCCCTGCTAGGACAGTCGCTGGAAAGGCAATGACCAAGGCCGGTCTGCTGGACAACGCACTCAACAAGGCCGCCATTGCTGATGACTTCACGGGCAAGCGTCAGTGGATGCGAGCAAGCACGCCTCGGTCGGTTATTGACTCCCTACCAGAAGCCGAGCGGGGTGCGGCGTGGAAGGCGTTTACCACCGGGCTCGGTAAACAGGGCGGCGACATTTCAACCTTTGCTGACGACGCCCTGTCTGCCACAAACCGCGTTGATCTGCCGTGGCAGTCTATGGGCGCACGCGACCTGTACGGTAAGGCCGCAGGTGACTTCCTTGCGAAGACCGGCGACCGGCTTGGGGAAGCAATTAGCGGTGCACCTATATTGGGTGACGCCGTGCGTGGTGCCGGTAAGTTATTTAATACGCCTGTCTTGGGTTTCCTAAAGGCCGACCGGCAACGCGAGGGACGTGTACTCAACCAGACTCGTGAGGCCGCTGATGTTTTACGGCGAGAGGGCCTGGCGGCAGATCAGATCGCCTTGCTATCCAACAAGCTGCCGGGCGTGCCCCCGGCAGACTACAGCCGCTACCTGCAAAATGAACTCACGGCCCCCGAGGATTTCTACAACCTTTCCACTGGCCGCTCGTTGCAGCCATCTGCAAACAACCTGCCATCCGCGTATGGGCTGAACGACGTTGATGCGTTCGGCCAACCCGTGTTGGACGACCGTCTTAAGGCACTGCAATCTGCGTTCGGCCCAGGCTCAACGTCTCCACATCACGACTTTGTTGCTAAGTACCGGCTGGACCGAGAGCGCATGCTAAAGGAACTACGAGACTTGGGCGCTCCGGCTCGTAGGGCCGAGTCCGCACAGGGGGCAACCTTTCTTCCCATGCAGCAGGTTGGGTTTGACACTCCGCGTCCCCGTGTTCGTCAGCCCGGTGACCCTAACTACGTCTCGCCAAAGGCACGCACCGCAGAAAAAGTTGCGTCGGTCAACAACATGGACGCCGGGAGACAGGCGTACCTAGACGTGCCGGGCACCTACGACACGATCAATCAAATGTCGATGGACGCGGGCCTGCAAGACGACATCTTTGCGTCCTCTCCATCTGAGTACGCGGATGTTTTTACATCGTGGCTGAGAAGATATGATCCCAGTTTTCCAACCGACTCCGGGCTGTACGACAAGGTGCTGGATAACATAAAGCCAGACAAGCTTCCGTTGCTTCCTGCCTCACATCCGATCAGCAAAGAGCTAGACAGCCTCAGTGCCCTAAAGCAATCCGGTACGCAACTGAGCCCGGAGCAGGCAGATCGCATCGATCTATTAACTGCCGCGTCCAACACGGAAAGACGTAGCCTGAAGGAGGAGGACCTTTATAAGCAACTAGGAAACTTCCTCAATAACTTGGACACGCAGTACGCATCTAAGGGCGTTCCGGTCTTTGGTGAGCACCCCGCCGCTGCGATTGCTAACTACACCATGTCCCAAGGGCGGGCAGTTGACAACGCTAAGTTCCTGACGGAGCGGCTAAAGAAGTGGCGTCTTAACGAGGCGTCCAACATGCGTCCTGGTGCACAGGTGTACACCGCCGAGGAGGCACTGGCGAAGCTAGGGTTTGACCCAGAGACGGCACCCGCTGTCATGGCGCGTGAGTTCGGTGTCCCCGACCTGTCAGAGGTTTCTTTTCCAAAAGAGATGATTGACGACTACGCTGCCAACGTGCCGGTCGCCACCGTAAAACCTAAAGACGCCGGTCCGCTTGCCCAAGCGTACGACCGAGTGACCAAGAGCTTTAAGACGCTGGCACTTGCCTTCCCATCTACGAAGGTACGCGACAGGTACTCCGGTATGTTTGCGTCCGCACAGAAGGGCATCTTTAGCCCGGAGTCACGGCGTGCCGGTGAGTTAATCGGTGGCGGTAACTACGAGGCGGCCGCCAAGCTGATGCAGAAGTACGTCCCCGAGTACGCCGACCTGTCTACCGAGGAGGCAGTGCAGCGGCTAAAGGTTGAGATGGGCGGCCGGTTCGGCGCAAGCTCCAACATCATGGAGGAGACAGGTAGTGGCGCACGCGGCGTTGACATGCGTGAGATGTTCCCCGGTGCAAGCGAGCCAAGCTGGGCAGACATTGGCCAGAACTTCAAAGAGAACTGGCGGTCGATCCCTAACCTAGCGGCCGTTCGCAGTATGACCGGGAGAAATCCTAATCCGTTGTTGGACCTTGCCGACCGTGCCCAGTCCTCGGGTGACGCGGCTAATCGCTTTGGGGCGTACCTAGCCTCTCGGGCTCAGGGCAACGCACCTATAGAGGCCAAGCGACTGTCCGACCTGACGCAGGTGGACTACTCCCCCGAGGCGTTCACGGCCTTTGATCGAAAGCTCAAAACTCTTTTCCCCTTCTACAGCTACACTAAGGGCATCGCCCCACTAGTGGTAGACGAGATTTTAAACAACCCGACCGGACTGATGGGCAAGTCCATCCGTGGAATCGACGCTGGCTCCCGTCCCGCCGAGGGCTCGTTTGTACCGGAGTACCTTCGTCAGTCGGCCAGCATTTCGGTTCCCTCTGGCATTCCGTTTCTGTCGTTGCCCGAGGGCTCCGGTCAGTCACGCAAACTTGCGAACATCGATCTTCCCTACGAGGGACTGGTCAATCTTTTCTCGCCGGGCACTGGCCTTACGGCGATGGACAGGACCGGGTCGGCCGTACAGAAGACCGCGATGAACGTACTGGGCGCACTCAACCCGCTCATTAAAGGCCCGCTAGAAATGCTGTCCAACCGGCAGTTCTACTCTGGTCGCCAGTTGTCTGACACCTACTCCACGCTAGAGCAGACCCTTGGAACTCCGGGGCGGCTGGCCGAGCAGGTGCTACAGAACACGCCCGGTGGGACAAAGGCACTAAGCTGGTGGAGACAGTACGCCGACGCACGGATACCCGAGGCACAGCGGTTCCCAGTTAAGGCATCTAAGTTCTTAGTCAACGAGTTCACAGGACTGAAGTTCCACGACATTGACGAGGAACGAACAAAGCAACTGGCGGCCAGAGACATGCTGACGCAGATGCTGAAGACCACCCCCGGTGTCCGCACGTACGAGAACCTAACTGTGCCGGAAGACGTGCTGCGGCAGATGCCCGAGCAGCAACGGCAACTCTACCTCCTCTATAAGGTTATTCAGTCGGAGGCGGCGAGACGGGCACGCGAAAAGAAAAAGGCCGCCGCCGCGACCAACCCAATGCAGCTCCTAGACTTTATTGAGAACCGCTAGGTTGTTTAGTTTCTTAGCAATAAAACTGTTCGGCTCTAGGTCGTCTCGCTGGTCGGGCGTGCGTGCGGACCACCTAAGACGGCAGCCGTGCTGCGCGGCGTGTGGCCGAAGCAAAAAGCTAGAGGTCCATCACCTCACGCCCGTGCACGTTGACCAAAGCCTAGAGCTTTCTCCCGATAACCTGATGACCCTGTGTGCGGACCCGTGCCACCTAGTGTTTGGCCACCTTCTCAACTATAAAAGCTGGAACCGTAACGCCGTAAAAGACGCCGCTAGGTTTCTAGATGCAGTTCAGAACCGGCCCCTTGTCTCATAATACTAAGTGTCCTACGCTTGTTTTTAGGCGTTTTCTTCAGTGCCTTGCCTTTCTTGTGTGATCTTGCCTACACTCTCCCTGTGCGGCACGTCGTCGCCTTTCTTTAGGAGGAGAGCATGGAACTACCAACAAAGATTATTGGTCTGCCCGCGGAGGATTACTTTGCCGTCCGCGAGTGTGACTCACGTTCTTTCTATCACTCGGTCTACAGGTATGGCGGCGAGGCCCAGCGTTGGGCAGACATGGGACGGTCGATGTTCGGGGGTTCGGCCTCAACGCGAACAGGCAGTAAGTTTGACGCTCTAGTCACATTGATGTGCGAGGGTAAGAGCGTCACCGACGCAC
>SESD01001506.1_pt1 | contig 12852 bp, 10 predicted proteins | sample 3171411 | NCBI WGS metagenome assembly SESD01 (sample SAMN06051880, study PRJNA518727) | freshwater metagenome | biome: subpolar coniferous forest; feature: holomictic lake; material: water; isolation source: holomictic Lake 442, 16.5 m depth | place: Canada: near Kenora, Ontario | collected...
CCTTTTATTCTTGAGATTAACCCTAGGTTTGGCGGAAGCCTTTGTGGGTTATTTTTTTCTTTTATTGAGCATCTTGGATAATTTGCAGGATAATAACTTAACGTATATCGAGAAAATAGTAAATAGGGTTAATCCCTGACTTATCACCACCAATTTACGCTATCTCGAATGAGTCAACGTAGCCTAATAAAACAGCTCGCGCTTGTTCCAGTATTAAGACGAAGCACATTTAGAGAGAATATGGCCGGCAGGCAACTCTGGTGAGAACTATAACCAAATACGGTGGCATAAATGGAACCGAGAAAACTAAAAATCAGTCAGGTGCTTAAATAATGTGTTTATTTTTTACATTTACTGCAGAGTTATAATTTGTCTACTCATCCATTAGTTTCTGTGGTGATGCCTTCGCTTAATCAGGCCGGTTTTATTAATGCCGCCATTGATAGTGTCTTGGGGCAGGATTACCCAGGTATTGAATTGATTGTTGCGGATGGTGGGTCGACCGATGGTACGCTTGAGCTACTTAAAAACCGCCAAGCCATTGATACTCGTTTGCGTTGGTTTTCGGAGCCAGTTAATGGCCCTGCAGAAGCGATTAACAATGCTTTGTCTAAAGCGCGCGGCACGATTATCGGTTGGCTTAATTCCAATGATTTGTATGCGCCTGGCGCTATAACGCGTGCTGTTAATTGTCTACAATTAAATACCGAGTTGTTGATGGTCTATGGGCAGGGTCAACAGGTGAATGGCGAAGGCAAGTATTTGAGTAATTACCCCACCTTACCGTCAACCACATCAGTTAAGCAGTTTTCAGAAGGTTGTTTTATTTGTCAGCCGACAGTTTTTTTTAAACGCACAATGCCTTTGTTATTGGGTCAGTTGGATGAAAGTTTAAAGACGGCATTTGATTTTGATTATTGGCTGCGTGCTTTTATTGCTTTTCAGGCGCGTATTGGTTTTGTGAATGAAGTGCAAGCTTATTCGCGCTTACATGAAGATTGCATTACCTTACGGATGCGACGAGCTTTTGTGTTGGAGGGGATGCACCTGTTAGCAAAATATTTAGGTTACGCGCCCAAGGAATGGCTGTTGACGTATGTTGAAGAGTTATTGATTTTAAATGTACAGAATGATGTTGGCTTTTCAAAACGCGCTGATGTTATGGCGGCATTTGAGGTCGCTAGTAAGTGGCTTACTTTAGAGGATAAAACTTATCTAACCAAACATCTGAATAATGATGATCGTTTGGATGCCTGCCAGCCAGTGTCACCGGTTGATAATGCAAAGATGGCGATGGATGAGTTTTTTGCTGGCGCTATAACGGTCAGTAGTACACCCAGTATGTTGACGTTAGAAACAACTTCTCGGTGTAATTTACGATGTGTGATGTGCCCGCATGCTATCAATGCAGTCAATCGACCTAAGCATTTAGAAGACGAAATGGTTAATAAGCTAAGTCGATTTATTATTCAGGCAGAGAGTATTCAGCTTCATGGGATTGGTGAGCCTACCTCAAGTCCGGCATTTTGGAAAATGCTTGGTTTGTTGCCTTCTGCTAGTCTGTGTGAGTCTTCTATTAATACTAATTTGACATTGCTTGATGATGAGCGCTTGGAAAAGTTGCTTAATTCAAACCTTAAGATTATTAATGTTTCTTTAGATGCTGCTCATGCAGACACTTATCAAAAAATTCGAGGTTTTTCATTTGAAAAGGTGCTTGCTAACCTTGAGAAGTTGTTATTAGCTCGCAATATGAGTGGTAAACATTTCCCTTTGGTGTATCTTAATATGACGTTAATGCGTTTTAATATTGAAGAGTTACCGGATTTTATTCGTTTGGGTGCCCAGTTAGGTGTAGATAGGATTTTTTTATGGCATCTTAATCGTTGGTCTGAATCTGAAATGGCGCGTTATGTGGTCAAACGAGAAGATTGGACCTTTGATTATCAAAAAGAAGGCTTGTGGAATTTTCCTGCATTATCTAATCGCTTTTTAAGGGAAGCCGAATCTTTGGCAGAAGAATTGGGCGTTCAAATCCATCTTGATCATAACAAGACTATTTATTTTGCAGATGAATCTATTATCAATTGAAACAACCAAGAATTGTCATTACCCCTGGACATGGATGATGGTAACGGCAGATGGCATGGTAACGCCCTGTTGTTTTGCTTCCGGTCATTTGGGTAGTCTGCATGAAGCGACTGCTGAAGCTATTTGGAATGGCCCGATAGCAATGGAGCTTAGGCAGTTTATTAAGGCGGATAAAATCCATCCTGTTTGCGCGGGTGCACCTTGTAAGTTTGTACAAAACGCGTTGGCCGCTAATACAGCGGGTAAAGATTCTGAAGATAATGGCGTCAATACGTTGATTTTTGTTGAAGCGCTCTATTTAGAAGCTAATCCTGATGTAAAGATTGCAATAGAGAATGGTCAATTTAAATCGGGACTGGATCACTTTGAACAATATGGGCGTAGCGAATGTAGGCGCTTAAAATTATAGAACGTTGATGCATAACCGAGTCATATATGGTCCGCCCCATTTAATAATTGGGGGCGAAGTAAATTTCTATTTCAAATCCGTTCGGTCCTTTGAGGTTTCTATAGCACTTGTATTATAATGGTTTAAATTAGTTATGCTTAGTATAAAGCAACTGTTAATACTCGAGATTATGTATCAGTAAAGGTAGTTTGACTCGCCGAGCAACACAGTTGGTTTTAGATTGAGTAGAATTGCATCATGCAGAATTATTGGCTGATTGGGGTTTGTGCCAAGCTAATCAACATCCAAATAATTCACGTAAAAGCCTTTATCTTAGTAACTGATACGAATGCCAATTTCTGCACTACGACCCGGATCGGGTGCAAAGTTACGTAAATAGGAGGTTGAGTTACGGATGTTTTCGTTTAGCATGTTTTTGCCGGTGGCAAACAACTGGACTTCTGATTGATGAAACGTTGCTAACTGATACTGCGCGCCTAAATTGAGTAATAAGTAACCGGGTGTGTTGGATTGATTTTCTCCGGCATCGTTTTGAGCCTCACCCCGGGTTAAACGAGCTTGTGTTGTTATGTCATTTTTCTCGTAACTGAGTTCAAATCCATAACGGAGCGGTGGCATACGTGGGACATTACCGCCTTGATCAAAGGTCCCTCGGGTATAATCACCAAATAAGGTTAAATCAATAGCGCCGTAATGATTTTGCATTAACGGGAATAGGGTTTTGGCCTCAAAGCCACGGAAAACGGCGTTGGCTTGGGCGCTTTGCAAGACAGGCAGACACGCTCCGGGATCTGAGCAGATCAGTTGAAAGTCTTCAAGGTCTTCGTTAAATACTCGATAATCTTGTTGTTGGTATATGTAGTCATTCACCCAGTTATTGAAAAGATTAAGTTCAGAAGTCATCCAGCTGGTATTGAATTTATAACCTAAATCCAGATTATAAGAGATTTCTTTTTGGAGGTTTACATCACCTTTTTCATAGCTCATGGTCGCTTCATGCACACCATTTGAAAATAATTCCTGTATTTGTGGCGCTCTTTGCGATTGGGTGACGCCAAGACTCAGTTGGTGTTGTTTGGTGATATCCCATAATGCTGAAACTGAGCCGCTTAGTGGTACATAAGACACGCTGCTGTAGGTCGTTTCTGGACTAATGCCCTGCCATTCGCCGCGTAGACCCAGTTCGTAGGTAATATCTTTTATTTTGAATGATTCAACGGCAAACAAGCCATAAGAGTCGATTTTTGATTGAGGAACCAACGCTTCGGCGCCCAGTGCCGAAAAGTCGCTGTTGACTGACTGGAAGCCCATCACGCCTTTAACAATACCGAGGGGTTGGTGTTCAAGTTCCAAGCGGCTTTCGTAGGTTTTATTAAGAAAAGTAGTGGCTACTTCACCATTATTAAGTTCTACATGCTTATAATCGGTGTAGCCAAATTTTAAGCGCAATTCTTTAGATAGTGCGAAGGGTTTATTCAGTTGCCCTTTGAAATCGTATTTTGTTTGATTCATTTGTACTCTGACGGGGTCGCCACCTGTGCCATTAGGTGGAATGCCGTAATTATTTTCGAGGTTATTAATGGCCGCACCCACCAAGCCGATGTCACCGATGACTGAAGCGCCTGCAGAGCCTCCACGTGAGCGTGCATTGGAATTAGGAATAACACCATTTGGATTGTTTAATACGGGGGTGCCTTCAAGGGTTGGGTCGGTTGCACGTGCTGCAGATTCGTCTATTTGCTGGCCACCAATATGGGTATTGTTTTGATCGTTATAAAAGCCATCCAAATGGAAGGCAAATTTATCCTTGCCGCCATCCAGTTTAAGGGCACTTGACGTTAAATCAGAGGCTGAGTCATAGCGTTGTGCAACCGCACCGCCCAGTAATTTATCAGGCACTTGTTCTGGTATGCGATTGTCGATAACGTTTATAATGCCACCAATGGCGCCATTTCCATATAAGAGAGTGGAGGGGCCGCGCAAGACTTCTATGCGTTCTGCACTAATTGGATTAACGCCGTTGGCATGATCAGGACTTAAGGATGAGACATCATTATTGCCTACGCTATTTTGTAATACGCGGACTCGTGGCCCTGATTGTCCTCGTATAACCGGCGTTCCAACGCCGGGTCCGAATGATTGGCTGGTAATGCCCAGTTCGTTTTTGAGGGTGTCGCCAATGGTTGTGCCCATTTTTGTTTGTAGTTCTTCGCCGGATAAAACGGTTACCGGTTTGGCTGATTCTGAGGTGTACTGTTTTATGCCGGAGCTTGTTATATAAACATCATCCAGTTTGTATATCTCATTATCAGCAGCGACTGCGTTAAATCCAAGGGAGGATGTTGATAAGAAAAAAATGCCAAGTTTTCTGTTCATAAGGTTGTTGCGTTCTAATTTATAAAGCGGTCGTTGCTATCTTGGACAATAGGTTATGTTATAATATAACAAATAGCAACTATGCTTTAATAATTCTAGAGTGCTATGGTTACAATTTAATGTATTGATTTAGTTGAGCGGGTAATTTTGGTGCGCTGGACTTTGTAAGAATCATTTGATCTGTGGAAGATACTATAAGGACAAAGGTCTTAAATAGAGATTCTAAGTATCTCTTAATATAAAACGTTAGCCATTATGAGATGTAACAGGTTGATTGCTTTCGTGCAAAAGCCGTGTTTAATTAACCCTTAACCCGGGTTATTTTTAAAACGATGGGTAACTCTTTCAAGCGGCGGAAGACTTTGGCTAAGTGGACGCGGTCTTTAACTGTTAGGGTAATTAGGTCAACGCAAACTCGGTCATCTTGATCAACCACAGTGACATTCTCAATGTTGGAATCCAGTTCGGAAATGGTCGAGGCTATGGTTGCAAGCGCTCCCCGTTGATTGAGTATTTCTATACGAAGTTCCGTAGAAAAATCCCCGACGGCGTCTTTACACCATTCGACGTCTAGCCAGTTGGTATGTTTTTTACTGACAATAGATCGATTGCGGCATTCGTTGTGATGAACAACAATGCCTTTTCCGGGGTTAAAGTAACCGATAATTAAATCACCAGGAATAGGTCTGCAGCATTTGGCCAGTTTTATCACCATGCCTTCTGTGCCCTTTATAATCAGTGGTGATTGTTGGGATTTATCGGTGTTATCCAGTTTGATGTTGGCACTGATATCATCTTGGGTTAGTTGCTTGGCGATTAAAAACGGCATTTTATTTCCCAAGCCGATATCTTCAAGTAATTCATTCATGGACTGCATCGACATGACTTTAAGAAATGCTAGTACTCGTGCTTCTTCAATATTTTCAAGATGAATGTGCATGGATTGCAATTCTGTTTCTAATAATCGACGACCCAAGCTAATAGCTTCTTGCTGTTTGAAATTTTTAAGGTGGTTGCGTATGCTGGAACGTGCTTTTACAGTTGTGACGTAGTTGAGCCATAACGCATTTGGTCTTGCCCAAGTCGCAGTAATAATTTCAACGGTCATGCCGTTTTCCAGCTTGGTTTGCAAAGGAACCAATTGTTTGTCAATACGCGCAGAAACGCAGGCATTGCCAATATCGGTATGAACGGCATACGCGAAATCGATAATAGTAGCCCCTCTCGGTATTTTTATAATGCCACCTTTGGGGGTGAATACAAAAACTTCTTTGGGGAATAGATCAACTTTTAAATTATCTATAAATTCAAGCGAATCACCAGCTGACTTTTGTATTTCGAGTAAGTCTCTTAGCCATTCATTGGCACGTGCCTGAAACTTTTCTGATTTATCGTCATCGGATTTGTATAGCCAATGGGCAGCAATACCGGATTCTGCCATGCGGTGCATCTCGTGTGTTCTAATTTGTACCTCAATTGGAACGCCGTAAGGTCCGATAACGATAGTATGTATGGATTGGTAGCCATTGGCTTTGGGCAGGGCAATATAATCTTTAAAGCGGCCGGGGATGGGTTTGTACAAATTATGAATAACACCAAGCACACGGTAACAGGTGTCTACATTGTCACAAAAAATTCTAAAGGCATAAAGGTCAAATATAGAGGATAGAGATACTTTTTTTTGGAGCATTTTTTTGTAAATACTATAGATATTTTTTTCCCGGCCTGACACTTCACAAGGTAATTCGGTTTGTTGCAAGCGGTTTTCAATAGTGCTTTCAATAGTATCTATGATTTTGCTACGGTTGCCACGGGCTTTTTTTATGGCATGGGTTAAAACGGAATAACGAAGCGGGTGCATAGCCTCAAAACTAAGTTCTTCCAATTTGTGCCGGATTTTATTCATGCCCAAGCGATTGGCAATGGGGGCATAGATATCTAATGTTTCACGGGCAATACGGCGCTTTTTTTCTGAAGGCATAACGCCTAAAGTTTGCATGTTATGCAGGCGATCAGCCAGTTTGACTAATATGACGCGGAGGTCTTTACCCATCGCAAGGAACATTTTACGCACATTTTCAGCTTGTGCTTCTGCGTGAGTTTGGGATTTGCCGTCAATTTTTGTTAGTTTGGTAACACCATCAACCAGTTCTGCTACTTCTGCGCTAAACTGATTGGTGAGTTCTTTTTTGGTGATGGGGGTATCTTCAATAACATCATGAAGAATTGCGGCCATAATGCCGCTTGCATCCATACGCATTTCTGCAAGAGAGATGGCAACAGAGATAGGGTGACAAATGTACGCTTCGCCACTTTTGCGTAATTGACCTGAATGTGCATCCGCACTAAATTCATAAGCACGGACGCAATCATTAATTTGATCTTGATCTAAATAACCGGATAGGGTGTTGCATAATTTCTGAATCAGTTCGTCCTGAGGACGTTTTGATTCGATCTCGTCGGCTATTTTCGACATAGGTGCAATATTTTAGAACATGGGGTTGTGGTCGTGTGTTTCACCCACTCGATGAAGAAGAGTAATATTTTCAGTCGTTACGTGACCGGCTGCGATTTCGCGCAAGGCAAGAACGGTATCTTTATCTTTTCCACGGGGTAGAAACTCAGTCGCGCCATGGCTTAGTTGGCGTGCTCTAGTGCTTGCCAATAAAACCAGTTTAAAACGGTTTTCGACATTTTCCAAACAATCTTCAATTGTAACTCTGGCCATTATAAAACCTAAATTAAGTAAAAAAGCAATTAGCCTGTTCTAACAGGCTAATGGTGAATTCAATGTACAAGGTACAGGATGCAGGCTTAAGGTACAAGATTTAAAAACCTTAAACACTGTCCTCTATTTCTAGCTCCTTGTTTTTAATATAGCGACAGCAGGTAGTTCTTTGCCTTCAAGAAATTCAAGGAAAGCACCGCCACCGGTAGAGGTATAGGAAACCTGGTCATTTATGCCGTATTTATCGATTGCTGCCAAGGTATCCCCACCACCCGCAATGGAAAAAGCGGTGCTTTTTGCAATAGCGGTTGCGAGTGATTGGGTGCCGTGACTAAACTGTTCGATTTCAAATACACCGACCGGGCCATTCCAAACGATAGTACCGGCAGATTTGATTAATTCGGCATAGTGTTTTGCCGTATCCGGACCTATATCCAAAATCAAATCATCGGCTTCAACGTCTTGAACCTTTTTAATGGTAGCGACTGCTGTTTCAGAGAATTCTTTGGCACAAACCACATCAACAGGGATGGGAATATCTGAACCTGCAAGCTTTGCAGCAGCAATTAAACGTTTTGCTTCATCTAATAAATCGGCTTCATAAAGTGACTTGCCAACCGGAAAGCCGGCCGCTGCTATGAAAGTGTTGGCAATGCCTCCGCCGACGATTAACTGGTCAACTTTTTCAGATAATGATTTTAAAACGGTTAACTTAGTCGATACTTTAGAGCCACCGACAATGGCTATTAATGGTTTTGCTGGTGTTTCAAGGGCTTTGCCCAAGGCATCCAGTTCACTCGCCAATAAAGGGCCTGCGCAAACAATGGGTGCAAATTTTGCCACACTGTGGGTTGAAGCTTGTGCTCTGTGAGCAGTACCAAAAGCATCCATGACGAAAATATCACAAAGTTTGGCCATTTTTTGGCCTAACTCATCGTTATTTTTTTCTTCTCCAGCATTGAAGCGAACATTCTCACAAAGAACCACTTCTCCCGGTGATACGGTGACGCCGTCCAGCCAGTCTTTTTCTAATCTTACAGGTTTACCCAGTAATAGCGATAAGCGTTCAGCAACCGGTTTTAAGGAGGATGCTTCATCATATTGGCCTTCAACGGGGCGACCAAGATGTGAAAGGAGCATAACTGCAGCCCCGGCAGCCAAGGCATGTTCAATGGTTGGAACACTGGCTTGAATACGAATATCGCTGGTTACTTGGCCATTTTTTACCGGTACATTTAAATCTTGACGAATTAATACCCGTTTCCCTGATAAATCCAGATCAACCATTCTTTTAATAGACATATTTTACTCTCTTAGTTTGTTTGTGTTTGTAATGATAATTAGGCGGCTTTTAGGAGATTATTTCATGAGCTAAATGATATTTAATCATGTATGAATAATAATCAGTCATTATAGGTGGTTAGTTAGGGTTTTCGCCTGATTTCCATTTGATAGAGCAACCCATGCTTGGTATTTGTTGCTGTGGTCCGTGACCTGTTTCTGCAACAAGTTTCATGGCTTCAAATAAGTCGCGCTTGGAATCAATAGGAGCTGTTTCCTTGCTGCTGGCATCAAACCGGCCTCTATACTGCAATTCGTAGTTCTTATTATACCCAAAAAAGTCAGGTGTGCAGACTGCATTATAGCCCTTGGCAATTTGTTGGGTTTCATCGTATAAATAGGGGAAGCTAAAATCCAATTTTTTAGCCAGTAACTTCATGTTTTTAAGAGAATCTTCGGGGTATTCAGTGATGTCATTGGACATGATTGCAACTGATTCAATACCCAATTGTTTAAGCGCTTTGGTATCTCTGGCAATTCGTTCTTGCACGGATTTAACATAAGGACAATGATTACAAATAAACATAATCAATAACCCATTATGACCCATGCATTGCTCTAAAGACCAAGTGCGGTTATCAATGCCGGGTAAGGTAAAATCAAACGCTTTTTTACCAAATTCACAAACAGGTGTTGCTAATAATACCATCGTTGAACCTCGCAGTTATCATAATAGATTAATCGTTTTTAACTCGTAACTTGTTAATAACAGAACCATATTTTTAACAAAAAATAAACGATAAATTTAATTTATCAATGTCCGTTGTGTTTGTTGCGCAAGTAATCTGTTGATTGCATTTCAATTAATCTTGACACTGTGCGTTTAAATTCAAAAGCACCTTCACCCTCATGGTAAAGCTCTTGGGCAGCTACTTCTGCGGTGCACAGTAGTTTTACTTTGTGTTCGTACAATACATCAATCAAGGTCATAAAGCGTTTGGCTTCATTTCGATTTTCTGTAGATAATTTTGGGATATTAGCCATAATCAAGATGCTAAAATTACGGGCGATGACAGCATAATCGACGGAGCCTAGAGAACGTTCGCAAAGTTCTTCAAATGAGGTGAGAGCGACATCCCCGTATATTGAAGATAAAGTAACGTTTCTACCTAGTATGTTTAAAATGCCAGATTGTATTTTTGCGTAATTGGTACATTTGTTATAGGTATCCAGTAAGAATTTATCAGCATGATTATCCAGAGGGAAATAATAGCTAACTTTAGTGGCTCGCAGCCGAATTTGGCGATAGTCTGTCTGTGCAATAAGCTCTATGATTTTAGATTCTTTTTGCAAAAGTTGAGTGAAGATCAAGAATTGTTCTCTTTGCAGTCCACCAAGATATAAATCGTCCGGATGGCGATTTGAGGTCATTACAACTACTAAATCCAGTTCATAAAATTTACGAAAAAGTCTTTCTAGTATCATTGCATCTGCTATGTCGGTAACATGAAATTCATCAAGACAGAGAAGTTTGGTTGATCCACTTATTTTTTTTGCTAATGCGGTTATTGCGTCGGACTTGTGCAGTTGTCGCCATTTGTGAATAAAAGTATGTACCTCCAGCATGAAAATATTAAAATGTATGCGTCTTTTATGTTGGATTGGACAGGCGTCATAAAATAAAGTCATCAACATTGATTTGCCTCGGCCCACATCACCAAAAATATAGAGGCCTTGGCATTTAACCGGGGTAGGTGAGAGTAGTCGATGTAAATAGGCTTTTCGATTATGAGTGGCAACTGCCAAGAGGTTATCCAAAAGAGATTGCAGGTTTTCTAAGGCAAGCCATTGGGCTTTGTCGTGTTGAATATTTTTTTGATCAACTTGTTGCTCGTATTGTCTGGCAAGTAGCCCGGATAAATTAGAAGTTTGTGTTGATTTTTTACGTTGGAAGATTTTTTTTAACATATAGGCAATTATTGAGAGTCTATACCAAGAGTAGCATCAATTCAGCTTGTCTAGCTAGATCAAATTACCTGTTTTTAATGATTATTAGGTGTTTAACCGATAATCGCCATTCCGTATTTAAAAATGTATAAAATAGCCAATTTACTTTTCTTTGTCAGGTGGAGTGTCAATTGAATAGCTTTTTATGGGTCACATTGTGGTAGAATTTGTAATTTTTTTGCCACTTCACTCGGCGTTATTTATTTTATGATTAAACAACGAACTTTAAAAAATACCATTAGAGCCACAGGCGTAGGCCTTCATACCGGTGATAAAGTGTATTTGACTTTACGTCCGGCTGAGCCCAATACCGGGATTCAGTTTCGTAGAGTGGATTTTGCTGAGCCCGTTACAATTCAGGCAACTCCAGGAAATGTTGGCGAAACAGTTCTTTCTACAACGCTGGTTAAAGGTGATGTGAAAATATCAACTATAGAGCATTTGCTTTCTGCCTTTGCCGGTTTGGGCATAGATAACGCTATTATTGATGTCAGTGCGGCAGAAGTGCCAATTATGGATGGAAGTGCAGGTCCCTTTGTATTTTTGCTTCAATCAGCAGGTGTTGAAGAACAGGATTGTCCAAAACAGTACATTCGCATCAAGCGCAGCATAAAAGTTGAAGACGGCGATAAATGGGCTTCTTTTGATCCATTTGAAGGCTTTAAGGTTACTTTTACGATCGATTTTGAGCATCCTGCTTTTGAGCAACATTTAAAGACAGCGACTATGGATTTTTCTTCAACGACTTTTGTTAAGGAAGTGAGTCGAGCCAGAACATTTGGCTTTATGAAAGATATCGATATGCTAAGAGAAAATAATCTTGCTTTGGGTGGTAGTCTGGATAATGCAATTGTGGTTGATGACGACAAAATTCTCAATGAAGATGGTTTGCGTTGCGCAGATGAGTTCGTTAAGCATAAAATTCTAGATGCGATTGGTGATTTATACCTTTTGGGACATAGCTTGATAGGTGAATTTACCGGTTATAAATCAGGACATGGTTTGAACAATAAATTACTCCGTACTTTATTAGATAATAAAGATGCTTGGGAGATGGTTTCTTTTTCTGATGAAGATGATGCGCCAATTTCTTTTATGCGTTCTGCCGAAACGGTAAGAACCGCGGATTAGTTTACTCAATATTGCTGGATAATCTTTCAAGTGTTGCGCTTAGTTTTTGGAGCGAAAGCCTTAATTGATTATCCTCAATAGTCAGGCTATCCATTTTAATGGCCTCTATTTTTTCTACAGAAGGTAATTTAGCTTCTCTTGTGGCGGTTGATACAAGCCCTGAAGTACCAGTAATTATCTTGATTTTCATGCTCACAACGGGCGTTTTAGTTAGCGTAATAACAGCATCAAGAATGGCGCTGTTATAAAAGCGTAGTTGAGTCGCCCATGTTGCGGAATTGGTATAAATAATTAGTTTTCTTTCTCTTAACAAGCAATGCAGGGTTTGTTTAGCCAATGTATCTGGCAAAACGGTTTGTATTTTTTGTAAAATCTTGTGTTGTTGTTCAAGCTGATTATAAAAATAAACCATTGTTCGGTTTTGAAACACTAAAGACGTTTTAAATGTGGGCGGTTTTTGGGGCATAAATGCTTTAGTCAGTTATTTTAAAAAAATAGGTATACAGGAATACAGGTTTTCAGAGTAACTCAAGAAGTGCTGAAAAACATATATTTTTTTTGTGATTCCTTTTTACAGTAGAAAATTGCCAGAGCAAACGTTAGTTTTATATTTTAAATAAGGTGTTGAAAAGTAAATAATCTGATGGGCTAGGGAACGATAAAATGGTTGCTTTAGGAATCAGGTGAAAACGATTTCTATTTAATCCTCATAAGCTATGGGTAACTCTGTGGATTGCCGGTTAGCAAGCACCTTAACTGACTTATTTATATTATTTTTTGGTTGATTAAGGTATTACTTAATTAATAATCAATAGGTTATGATAGATTA
>SESD01001508.1_pt1 | contig 12829 bp, 10 predicted proteins | sample 3171411 | NCBI WGS metagenome assembly SESD01 (sample SAMN06051880, study PRJNA518727) | freshwater metagenome | biome: subpolar coniferous forest; feature: holomictic lake; material: water; isolation source: holomictic Lake 442, 16.5 m depth | place: Canada: near Kenora, Ontario | collected...
TTCTTTATGTCGCTATAATTTTGCAAATCGACAGCATAAGGCAAATCTGAATCAGCTAAATCCAGCAGTATATCTGCGACTAAAAAGCGGTCTATCCCTGTTCCTATCAGGACTAAATCAACATCACTACGATCATGAAAGTTGCCTTTTGCGCGTGACCCATAGAGTTTTACGCTTGCAACTTCGGGATGCCTTTTAAACACCTGTTGTAAAATCAGCAGATGTTCAGGTGTTAAGCCAGTTATACTCATGGCTCGTTAATTTCCGTTAGCAATGCAAGTACCATTCTTGCAGCATCGGTAAATAGTCATCAGCTATTGATTGAATAACAGCTTCAAATTTAACAAAGTCATAGGTATGGCTCATTAAGTTTCTGTCACCGATCATTTTTAACCAGGTTTCAGGATCATCAATGAATTTTGCAATGTAGGCTTGTCTGATAACAGCTTTTGGCGAAATTTGATCTAATACTATGCCGTCATTTTCCATTTTGTCTTTTAACACCTTCCAGGCAAGCTCAAAAGTATATTCAAAGCGCTGGATAATACCTTCTTTTTCTAACTGGCTGAGTGTTGCCAGATCATTTTCCATCGCTTCGCGCAGCAATAAAAAAGCCCGGTTAAAGTTATTAAAGCGCTGTTTCCACCGAATATCCTGCATAGTCTTTTTTCCTGTTAAAGTTAATCCCATTCAAATCCCTGCAAAATGCCCTTCGACTTACCCCCTGTGACTGTTTTTCAAGTTACCTGAAACGGCTATTTGTTGAGTTAGTCATCAAGGTGCTTTAGACTCACTAACTTTAAAGTAAAATAAGATTTTAACAAAACAGTATTTAGCCTTTATTAAAACCGTTGAAATCCAATTAGATGTGGCAAATAATAATATCGCTACAACAAAGGCAGGAATAAAAGGAAAACGTATGTTAATACAATTACAGCCAGAATTTGATGAAGTTTTACAACCCCTTGGTAGTCATGCGGTCGAGTTTTTCTTGGCGGCAAGTTTATACCACGCACGGAAAATAAGTTTTGCAAGTGCCGCTTATATTGCAGGATTAAGTTTCGATGCGTTTCGATACCGATTAGAAGAGCATTTTGACCAAGGTTATATTATTTCCGATGAATGCGTATTGGAAGACTTGCAAACGGTAGAACATATCGCGTCATGAGAATTGTCCTGAATACCAGTCCAATTATTTTTCTAGGCAAAATCAACCGCCTGAATTTATTAGAGCATTGCGCAAGTCATATTGTCACCCCCAAAAATGTCGCTCTAGAATTAGGCGATTATGAGTTACCAGATTTTATTCACGTTGAAAGCTTATCGATGGTTGGGTTGGCTTACGTAAAAGGCGCTATGGGGCGCTTGCATGAAGGCGAGCTTTCAGCAATTGTTATAGCACAAGAATTAGCTGCAGATTTTGTTATCTTGGATGATTTATTGGCCCGACAAAAAGCTCAACATTTAAAGATTAACGTGATTGGAACACTGGGATTGTTATTACTCATGGCAAAACGTGAATTACTCAGCCCCCAACAAGTTTGGCTGAATATTACCGAATTAACGCAACTGCACGGTATGTATTTGTCACCAAAAATTATTCGGGAAATTAAGGCAAAATTATTTGTGCAAGATAGCTTAAGCTAAATTCGGAAAATACTCCTATCCTTAGTTGTTTATAACGAATGACTTTTTCACATGCTTCACTGAATCTAGATAAAACAATGCGCAAAATTATAAATCTGCTATTCATTTTAATATCTATTACTCCGATTAGTGTATTTTCTGCAGCCATAAGATAGGCTTTATATTTTATATGAAGCCTCTTATATGCCTGCTTATCCGTTGTACTAACATCGTTTTTATCTTTCAATAACCCTAATTAACTAACTGCTGATTAATATCCTCTAAATCACTTTCCACAATAATCCCGGCCGCTGCCTTTAACCGAATAATATTGACCAGATAGCTATAGCGGGCCTGTAATAAATCCCGTTTAGCACTAAACAACTGCTGCTGGACATTAAGCAAATCCACACTGGTCCGTGAACCCACATCATAACCTACCGTCGTGGAATCAAATTGACTTTGACTACTCACCAAGGCCTGTTCATAAGCTTTTAGCTGCGCGATACTGGTATTTAAATTTAAATAGGCCCGTTGGGTTTCCTGCTCCATTTGACGACGTGCCGCATCGACATCATTCAAGGCTTTTTGTTTATTAAACACCGCTTGCCGAACCCGCGAACTGGTAGCCCCGCCTTGATAAATCGGTATTTGCAGCTGTAAGCCAATTGAACCCATTTTAAGATCGCTACCAAAACCATAATAACTGCCACTCGCATAATTATCGGATACGTTAGCAACGGCATCCAGGGTTGGCAAATGCCCTGCATTAGCACGTTCTATCTCTTGATCGGATAAAGTTGCGGCTTCTTGCAGAATCTGGATATTTAAATCATTCTTAGCGGCCACTTCCAGCCATTGTTCCATACTCTGATTTAAGGTGTTGGGTTTAACATTCGCTCTGACGGTGGCTAATTTTTGCGGAATTTCTCCGGTAATCACTTGCACAGCTCTTAAAGCAATTTGATGGTCATTCAGTGCCGCAATCTCCTGCGCCACAATTAAATCATAACGGGCCTGGGCATCATTCACATCGGTACTGGTTAATGTTCCTGCCTCAAAATTGGCCTTAGCTTGTTCCAACTGCTTTAAAATGGCCGCTTTCTGTGAAGCCATCAAATCAATTTTATCTTGAGTCAATAACACATCAAAATAAGCCAGGGTAGTACGCAGGATTAAATTCTGTTGGGTTAAATTCAGCTGCTTATCCGCCAGACTCACCTGAGTTTTCGCCTGATCCATCGCCACCAGATTTTGTTTACGATAAATTGGCTGATGGGCTTCAAGACCGTATTGATAACCTGTAAACGACTGCCCTCCTCCACGGAATGGCACACCCGCCCCCATAAATGAAATATTGGTGATCGTAGCATTTCCACCGGCATTAAAATTAACTACAGGACGATATAAGGCTTTGCTTTGCTCAATCATTTCCTGTGCCGCCTGATTGGCATTTAAAGCCGAAGCCAAGGTAGGATCATGCGCTAAAGCCAGGTTGTATATATCCACCAAGGATTGCGGCTTGATCTCTGCAAACACAGTCGGCATGATCAAACTATTGGCACACAACAAGGCAATAGCAAGCCCAGAACGCTTTAACCTTGGAGCACTGACTAAACTCTTTTTAATCTTCATTAGACTCCATCCGTTTCAATTTTAACTCTAAACCAGGCGGCATAAAGTGCTGGCAAAAAGAGGACTGTTAATAAGGTAGCGAACGCCAGGCCACCCATAATAGCTACCGCCATGGGACCGAAAAAGACGCTTCGGGTCAACGGGATCATGGCTAATATGGCCGCTGCAGCGGTTAACACGATCGGTCTAAACCGCCTGATAGTCGATTCAACAATGGCTTGCCAGGGAACGAGTCCTGAGGCTCGATCCTGATCGATTTGATCCACCAGAATCACCGAGTTCCGCATAATCATACCCGACAGGGCAATCGTTCCTAACATGGCGACAAAGCCAAACGGTTTATCAAAAAGCAATAAGGCGATGGTCACGCCGATTAAGCCCAAAGGTGCGGTCAAGATGACCAAAAACACCCGAGAAAAGCTTTGCAGTTGCACCATCAAAAGCGATAACACGGCCAGTAAAAACAACGGAAAACCAGCTGCAACAGATGCCCCGCCTTTAGCTGATTCTTCTACAGCCCCACCCGTAGCCAGACTGACACCGAGTGGTAATTGCGCCTTAATTTCAGTTAATGTTTGATCCACCTGTTCTGAAACCACAGCCGCCTGTAAATCTCCCTGTAAATTGGCACGAACGATAATGGAAGGCTCGCGATTACGGCGCCATATCACCCCGTCCTCAAAGGCTGAAGTCAGTGTCGCAATTTGCGCTAAAGGCACCGCACCTGACGGCGTATTAATCATTAAATCCGGCAAGTGCGACAAATGACTGCGTTCCAGTTCAGCCCCTCTGGCCACCAAATCTATCCGCTCGTTACCTTCTCTAAACTCAGTGATAACCAACTCATGCAAAGCACCATTAAGGACATTGGCAACATCCACCGGACTTATCCCCAAGAGACGCACTTTGGCCTGATCCACTTCCACATGCACCACCTTACTGGGCTCTTCCCAATTGAGTTGCACATTAATCAAATTAGGATTCGCACGCATATGATTTGCGACTTGACGGGCAATATCCCTAATTTGCGGAATGTTAGGCCCCGAAACCCTAAACTGAACGGGAAAGCCGACCGGTGGACCATTTTCCAGGCGCAATACTGAAGCGCGTAATTCTGGAAAATCCTGCTCAAATAACGTTAGCAAGTCTTTTCTTAACGCTTCACGTGCTTCCAGGTTTTGGGTCAAAATAACAAATTGGCTAAAGCCCCGATGCGGTAACTGGATATCTAAAGGTAAATAAAATCGCGGCGCTCCGGTTCCAATATAAGCAACAAAGTTTTCTACACCCTCATGTTGTTTTGACCAGTTCGTTAACCACTGCTCCAGTTTCTTGGCTTGGGAGTCCGTAGCTTGATAAGAAGCCCCTTCTGTCATCCTTAAATCAACAATTAATTCCAGTCGCGTTGAATCAGGAAAGAATTGTTGCTGTACCTTACCAAAGCCAACGATAGACAATACAAAAATAGCTAGAGTTATGGCAATTACCGTTTTTCGATACCGAACACAGGCAGTGACAATGATCCGAAAGGTTCTATAAAACGGGGTGTTATAAATATCATGATGATGAAGATCTTCAGTTTTGGGGCTTAAGTTTAACCGACGTTTAAACCAGAGTCCCAGTTTAGAAGGTTCAGGCGCATGGGTATAATCGGGCAATAAGTGATAGCCCAAAAAAGGGACTAATATCACTGCTGCGAACCACGAGATAACTAATGCGATAGCCGATACCTGAAAGATCGAGCGGGTATATTCACCCGTGGACGACGCCGCTGTTGCAATCGGTAAAAAGCCGGACACAGTGACTAAAGTGCCGGTAAGCATGGGCATAGCAGTTGAGGTATACGCAAATGAAGCCGCTTTAACCCTGTCCCAGCCCTGCTCCATTTTAGAGGCCATCATTTCAACCGCGATAATTGCATCATCGACCAATAATCCCAAAGCCAGAATCAAAGCGCCTAGGGAAATTTTGTGTAAGCCGATACCATAGATATACATCACTAAAAAGGTACTGGCTAATACCACAGGTATCGTAATCGCTACCACGATACCGCTGCGCCATCCCAAAGAAATCAAACTAACAGTCAGTACGATAACCAAGGCTTCTATCAATGACTTTACAAAATCATTGACTGAGTGGGTAACGATTTTGGGCTGTAAGGTAACTGGGTTAAGCTCTAAACCAACGGTAAGTTGCGATTGCACTCGGGCCACGACTTCATCAAGCGCATGACCCAATCCGATCACATCACCGCCGTCCTTCATACTCACACCCAATAGCATGGATTCTTTGCCTTGAAAACGAACTCGATCATGCGGGGGATCTTCATAACCGCGATAAATACGCGCAACATCACCAAGTTTAAAATCCTGGTTATTAGCCCGTAGCCGCAACTCACGTAAATCGTCTAAGGTATCGTAACGACCGGATACTGCAATGCGGATGCGCTCATCAATTGAATCAAAAGTGCCACTAGCAACAACGGCGTTTTGCGTCTGTAACAAATTAATCAACGTCTGCGTAGTAATACCTAAAGTCACTAACTTGGCATTGGACAGCTCAATAAATAAGCGTTGCTTCTGTTCACCAAAGAACTCAACTTTAGCAACATCAGGTACTTTTAACAATTCAGTTCTAATCAACTCAGCCTGTTTCTTTAAAGCAGCATAATCAAAACCATCACCCGTCAATGCGTACATACTGCCATAAACATCACTAAACTCATCATTAAAGGTGAGGCTCTCAATGTTTTGGGGCAGAGTGTGGCGAATGTCGCCAATCTTCTTACGCACCTGATACCAGACTTCAGGGATATCCTTAGAAAAGGTATCATCCCTGATAACAATAAAGATCATTGACTCACCGGGTCTTGAAAAACTATTGGTATAATCCAGATGCGGGACTTCCTGAAGCTTCTTTTCCAGTTTATCGGTAATCTGCTGCTCCACTTCCTGAGCACTCGCCCCTGGCCAGGTTGTGTGAACCAACATCAGTTTAAAGGTGAACGGTGGATCTTCTGATTGGCCTAACTTGGTATAGGTCAACAAACCAGAAATAGTTAGCACCAGCATCAAATACAAGACTAAGGTTTGGTGACTTAAAGCCCAATCCGATAAATTAAAGCGCTGCGTTAGTTTTGATTCACTCATGGCGCGGCCTCAATCACTGGCTTAACGAGTTGATCTTTAACAAGCGTATGCACACCGGCAATGGCAATTTTTTCACCGGCTTGTAAGCCTTCGGTTATCAAGACCCCGTCTTCTCTAAAGGGGCCGGCAACGACAGAACGTGGCTGAACTTTATTATTAGCATCGACTACCCACACGAGCGTTTTGCCATTGATTTCAGTCAGGGCTTTGCTGGGTATCAAATAGCCAGCTGCGGATTGCGAATCTCCTAGAGTAAACTTTACCCCCGCAGTAATCCCCAGTTTAAGCGCGGCATCAGGTTGAGTCACCGTAACCCGTACATTAAAAACCCGTGTCGCCGATTCTGCTGCCGGTGACATCTCGCGTACTACACCCGTATAAGACTTTTCTCGGTCTGACCATAATCTGATAGTCACTGGCGCATTGAGCTTAACCTCGGCCATGCGAGATTCTGGAACGGCTACCAACACATCAATTGATCGAGTATCAGCGACCTTCACAATAACTTCGCCTGACTCAATGACTTGTCCCGGTTCTGCATGTATAAAGGTGACAACCCCATCACGGTCAGCCGTAAGCTGGGTGTATTGGGCTTGATTATCGGAAACATAGGCTTGTGCTTTGACTTGAGCAAGGCGAGCGTTTGCTGTTTTATACTGAGCTTCACGTACATCCAAGGCTGAAGCAGAAATAAATTTTTTCGCATACAATTGACGCTGGCGGTTAAGCTCGGCCAAGGCCAGTGCAGATTCAGCTTCTGCTGCAGACACTGAAGCTTGGGCAGCGGTTACGTTTAAATGACTATCTGCAGGATCAAGTCTGGCGATAAGCTGACCTTTTTTAACTAGCGATCCCACCTCTACTTTACGCTCAATGATTTTTCCATCAATTCTGAAGCCTTGACTGGATTCATAACGGGGACGCACCTCACCCACTAACGCCATCGTACTGGCAGAGGATCTTTCTCCGACCACAGTAACCAAGGCAGGACGAGGTGGAGCTTCTGGAGGTGCTGGCTTGTCACAGCCAGTCAGGAGTAATAACAATGACCATCCAACGAGTCTTTTTTTCATAGTCGCCTTTTATATATAAAATGGAATTAGGTTATTAGTTGAAAGTTAGCAGTCACCGATGATAGGTAAGCCCGTGCTAAAATCGGATGGCTCTTTAAGCTGTTCTGGATGTTGCAATAGTCCACTTAATATTGACCGTTGCATTAATGATAAGCGTGCATCCAGGCTAGCCCAATTAATCCAGGGATCATGTCCTAAGGCAATTTCCAGAGAGCACACACCGTGTACGCTGGCCCATAAGGTCTGAGCAATTAATTCATAATCGGTGATATCGTCTTTAAATAACCGTGCATCAAAGACCTCTTTAACAACCCGCTTTAATTGCGCATAACCATCCTGCTCAGGATTACCTTGTTCAATTTTGGTCGTGTCTAAATTACAGGGCGCATGAGGTGTCATAAACATCAACCGATAATGGTTTGGATGATTTAACGCGAAAAAGGCATAGCCCTTACATAAGGCTTGTAGACGATCAATTAAATCAGGCAATTTCATAATGTCTTGGATACTGCCAGCCAATGCTAAAAAATCTTCATCACAAACTGCTTGTAATAAAGCTTCTTTATCAGTGAAATGGTTATATAACGTGGTCGCTGAATAATTGATTTTCTTTGCTATCTCGCGCATAGAAACTGCTTCTATACCCCGCTCTACAAATAAGGAGCGTGCCGCATCCAGGATGAGAATACGCAGCTTTTCACGGTCTTCAGGAGATTTAATTTTAGGAGCCATAAGTATTAAAATATAAAATAACGCCGTTAATTTAACACTGTTAACTTATCTTGTAAAATATATTTTCCAAGGAAGAGGATAAAACGCTGGGGTGTTTTGCACCAAAGTAAGGGTGTCCAAGTGGTCAATTGCCCCTATCAGTCATCGCTGTTTTTTAGCAAGCACGCTATAAGCTCATGAATTGCATTACCTTTACCTATGGCCTGTAAATTGCTTGAGAGATACACGGGGGAAAACAGGCGAAACCCTTTTTTTATGATTCCAAATGGAATTGTTTTAAGTAAGCAATGTCTGAAATTATGATTTATTATTTAAATGATATTTATAATAATGAAATACCATTTATTACCCAGCGGCACATTAACTAATGTCCCACTGCATTGATAATGCAACACACGAAAAGAGGAATTAAATCTATGTTAAAACGCTCAATCTATACCATTGCAGCCCTCTGTATGATGCTGGGCTTTACAGCACCCAGTTTTGCTGAAGCCGATGCTTCCATGCATGAAGTCTATGTAGCAGCACAGGAAGGCAAATTTACTGAAGCGCAAGCCATGATGGATCAAGTCCTAAAGGATCATCCCAATAGTGCCAAAGCGCATTTTGTAGAAGCTGAGTTGTTAGCAAAACAGAACAAACTCAGTGATGCAGCGACGGAACTCGATATTGCTGAGAAATTGGAACCTGGCTTGGCTTTCGTTAAACCTGAAACCCTACAAAACCTGAAAAAACATCTCTCGCAGACCGCACAAACTATCGGAGCACCCTCTGTAGCCGGTCAAAATCTTCCTTCGGTTGTTAAGGACTGGATACCGTTACTGCTTATATTTTTAGGTCTGGGTTTACTGGTCGCCATCATTGGTTTTTTTACTCGCAGAAACTCTGGATATAGTGGAAACAGCGGTCTTCCCCCTCAAGTTAACAAATATGGAAATTACGGACCTAACCCCAATGCGCCTCCGATGGGTTATGGTGGTCAGGCAATGGGACAACCCTCCCAAGGTGCTGGCTCTGGCATCATGGGTAGCTTAGCCACCGGCGCAGCCATGGGAGCGGGTGTTGTTGCAGGTGAAGCATTAATGCATCATTTTATTGATGGTAATGACCATAATAACGGTGGAAACCAGCCATTAGCTGATAATTCATCTTGGGACGATAATAACAACCTCACTAGAACCAGTTACTCACCTGGTATCGATAATGACGACGACATGGGTGGTACAGACTTTGGTATAGCAGATAACTCATCCTGGGATGATGATAGCTTTGATAGCGGCAGCAATGACGACTGGACTTAATCATTAAATTAATGATCAAATAGGCGATTAAGAGCAATCTTAAATCAATTAAGTCAGAACAGCCCAAGACCACAATCTGAGTCTACAAGCTGTTCTGCTTAAGTTGAGAGGTTACATCACCTTAACCGGAGCAAGATAATGAAAGCATTTAATCCACAAAAAAACTTAATTGCCGTCATTATTTCGGCGACCTTATACATGATGGGCTGTACTGAAAAAGATACAAGCACCCCACAGGTTGAGACAAACACAACATCAGTCACTGAAGACAAGATAGCCCAATTGCAGCGGGAAGCCCAACAAGGCAGCGCTGACGCCCAATACGAGCTAGCCTATCTGTATGAAAACGGCATCGGTGTCGCTAAAGATGAAGCTAAGGCGCTTGAGCTATATCAACAGGCAGCCGACCAGGGTCATCCAGCCGCTAAGACTAATCTTGATGATTTAAAGAATGAAAAACAGCAACTCTAACAACTTATCGCATCATATCCTGCCTAATTCTGCGACCATGGTTGGCGTCTGCATCATGGTTATCAGTATCGTTAAAACAATGTCTCCGGGATTGACGAACTATTTAATTGATAAGGGACTCGCTATTGATAGCTTACTATTTATGATAAGCGCCCTACTCTCATTCTCATCCATACGCATAGATAACGCTTCCGAGACATTAGAACGCTGGGCTGAGATCATCTTCTTACTCGGTTTATTTTCCATGACCTTGATTACGATTATCTTCTCTTTTGAAATCGTTTAAAGCCAATCGGCTCTTCTAATGATCAGCCCCAATAAACGTGATAACGCAAAAAATTATAAGGCTTTTTGGAGTACTTCCGTTCAGGAACAACTGGATGGGTTAACAACGACCACAGAAGGTCTGACTAACGAAGAAGCCGATCAACGGCTGAAGCGCTATGGCGCCAATCGCCTCAATAACAAACAGGAAACCGGCAATATTCAACTGTTTATTGCGCAATTTAAAAACTCAATTATTCTGATCCTGCTGTTTGCAACCGGCTTATCTTTCTATCTGCATGATAGAGTCGATGCAATCATCATTTTAACGATTATCTTAATCAGTGGAAGCTTAGGCTTTTGGCAGGAAAAGGGTGCCGCTAATGCGGTCAAAGAGCTAATGGCAATGGTACAAATAACCGTTTGTGCCCTACGAGACAAAGTCGCCACAGAAATAGCCAGTGAAAGAATCATCCCCGGTGATGTGATACTACTAAAAGCCGGAGATGTTATTCCGGCTGACTGCCTGCTGATTGAATCTGATAATTTGTTTGTTGATGAAGCCCTCTTAACGGGAGAAAGTTATCCTGTTGAAAAACTAGCCTCCGTATTACCCGCTGAAACATCCTTAAGCAACCGTACCAATGCCTTGTGGATGGGAACTCATGTGCAAAGTGGTTCGGCTAAAGCCTTAGTAATTGCCACTGGACGCACCACAGAGTTTGGCAAACTATCCCAGCGCATCAAGCTTAAAGCACCAGAAACAGAGTTTGAGCGCGGTGTCAGACGATTTGGCTATCTCTTGATGGAAGTGACATTAATTCTGGTGATTCTCATCTTCGCAGTGAATGTTTATCTGGCTAAACCCGTGGTCGATTCGTTTTTATTTGCAATGGCGTTAGCCGTCGGCTTAACTCCACAATTATTACCCGCCATCATTAGCGTTAATCTGGCTCATGGCGCCAGACGCATGGCGGAACATAAGGTCATTGTCAAGCAACTGGCTTCGATAGAAAACTTTGGCAGCATGAATGTATTGTGCTCGGATAAGACCGGGACATTAACAGAGGGACTTGTTCACCTAAGTGGCACACTGGATTTATCAGGCTTCGCCCACGATAAAGTAGCCCGGTATGCTTACCTCAATTCAATTTATGAAACGGGCTTTAAAAACCCGATTGATGAAGCTATCAGACAATATCGCAATTTCGATTTAGATGGCACTGAAAAACTCGCTGAAATTCCCTATGACTTTTATCGCAAACGCTTAAGTCTGTTAATCAATGACCAAGGCAACACGCTTCTCATCACTAAAGGTGCATTAACTCATATTTTAGCTATCTGTAGTTCAGCAGAACTCAGTGATGGCACTCTGATAGATATTAACGACGCCCAACAGGAAATCGTACAGCGCTATGAAGATTTCAGTCGAGAAGGCTTTCGCACCTTAGGGCTTGCTTACAAACCCTTACCTGATCAAACCCAACTCGATAACACGGATGAAAACGACCTTTGTTTCTTGGGCTTCTTAGTATTTTTCGACCCACCTAAAGCAGGCTGTAATGAAACTATTCAGCAATTAAGTGAGCTAGGGGTTACGCTTAAAATCATTACAGGTGACAATCGCCTGGTTGCAGCAACCGTTGCCAAGCAACTCGGTCTGGCAGAGCATGAAATACTGACGGGGCCGGAAATTCGTGCTATGAGTGATCTGGCTCTTATCAACCAAGTACCTGACGTTGATCTATTCGCTGAAATTGAACCTAATCAAAAAGAACGCATTATATTAGCGTTAAAAAAGGCCGGCTTTGTTGTGGGCTACATGGGAGACGGCATTAATGATGTCTCCGCTTTACACGCAGCAGATGTCGGCATTTCTGTTGATAGCGCAGCCGATGTCGCCAAAGAAACCGCTCAAATTGTCCTACTGGAAAAAGACCTGCGGGTCTTGGTAGAAGGTGTTAAAGAAGGCCGCATGACCTTTGCCAACACCTTAAAATATGTCTTTATGGCGACCAGTTCAAACTTTGGCAATATGTTCAGCATGGCGGGTGCCTCGTTATTTTTACCGTTTCTTCCTTTGCTCCCCAAACAAATACTGTTAACCAATCTACTGACAGATTTTCCTGAGATGACCATTGCCTCTGACAATGTCGATTCTGAAATGGTCGCAAAACCTCGGCGCTGGGACATTAAGTTTATACGTAAATTTATGATTACCTTTGGCATCGTCAGTTCACTATTTGACTACATGACCTTTGGTTTATTACTATTATTAGAGGTCACACCTGAACAATTTCGCACCGCATGGTTTTTAGAATCTGTAGTTTCAGCCGCGTCAATTGTCTTTGTGGTGCGCAGCAGTCATGCCTTTTTTAAGACTCGACCCGGTGTGTATCTAACAGCGGCAACTTTAAGCATTGTTGCCATCACAATCACTTTACCTTACACCCCCATTGCCCCCATCATCGGCTTTGTTCCCTTACCACTGTCTTTAGTCGCAATGTTGTTAAGCATTGTGCTGCTGTATTTGGCAACAGCCGAAATAGCCAAGCACTTTTTTTATAAGCTGGTTAAA
>SESD01001509.1_pt1 | contig 12826 bp, 11 predicted proteins | sample 3171411 | NCBI WGS metagenome assembly SESD01 (sample SAMN06051880, study PRJNA518727) | freshwater metagenome | biome: subpolar coniferous forest; feature: holomictic lake; material: water; isolation source: holomictic Lake 442, 16.5 m depth | place: Canada: near Kenora, Ontario | collected...
ACGTAAAGATATCAAGCATTGCACTTGCGCGGGGGATTTCGTACCTTTTGGCTTGTACGTGATCAAGTAACGCACGTTTCCGTGACGGGGTGTCTGCCATGCGCATCGACAATGCCGACCATATCATTGTAACCGGCGGAACGGGTTTCCTCGGCAGTCACCTGCTGCCGATCCTGCGCTTCCGGTATGCCACGACCCGCATAACCGCGCTCTGCTCCAAGGATTACGACCTGATGGATCCGGGGCAGGCGGAAAAGATGTTCACGGACCTGAAGCCGACCGTGGTTGTTCACCTGGCGGCCTATTCCGGTGGAATTGAGTCGAACCGGCTCCATCCGGCCGACTATTTTCATCGGAATCTCATTCTGATGGAAAATGTATTCCATCAGGCGGCACTTCATGGCATCCGGAAATTGATCTATCCCATGGGCGGTTGCTCATACCCGAACACCGCCACTTCGCCCATCGATGAGTCCCAGATGTGGAACGGCATTCCCGTCGGGACCAGTCTTGGTTACTCCATGGCCAAGAAAATGGGCATCGTGGCCGGTCTGGCTTATCGCCAGCAGTACGGACTGGACAGCGTAATCGTCGTTCCCGGCAACATGTACGGCGAATACGACAACTATCGTCACGGCGAGTCCCATGTGATTCCCGGCTTGATCCGGCGTTTTTACGAAGCCAAGGCGAACCGGCTGCCGTCGGTGACCATCTGGGGCACCGGCCGCCCAACGCGGGACTTCGTCTATGCCGGCGACGTTGCCGCGGTGATGCCAGATTTTCTCGAGGATGACGCGGAAAAAGGACCTGTCAATATCTCCTCGGGCACAACCACCACCATTCGCGAACTGGCGCTCGCCATAGCTCGGGCAACGGAGTTCACGGGTGAGGTGCTATGGGATGACACTAAACCTGACGGCCAACTCAACAAGATCTTTGACGTCCGCAAACTGCATTCGCTGGATTTGGCCTGCTCGACAACCTTAGATGAAGGTCTGCAACGCACGATCGCGTGGTTTGCAAAAAACTATCACGTTCCAGGAGCGGTCCGACTGTGAAGGTGCTCGTCATTGGCGCCAATGGCCTGGCTGGATCGGCCTTCATGCGCGTGTTGCCGGCGCTTGGTTTTGAATGCCAGGCTGTCACGCGTCAGAACTATGCCCAGTTCAAAGGTGCAAAAGCGGATGTGCTGATTACCGCTCACGGAAACTCCGCAAAATACCTGGCCACGCAGGATCCGGCTGGGGAAGTGGCTCGTTCGGTGGCGGCAATTATGGCCGCTTGCACCGACTTCACGTTCGACACGTGCATACATCTGTCCAGCGCAGACGTCTATTCCGATACATCTGACCCGGACCGGAACATTGAAACAGCGGATCTCGATCCGGCACAGCAGAGCGTTTACGGTCTGTGCAAGCATCTCGCGGAGAACGTGGTTCGCAACCGCAGTCGTCGCTTCTGCATCCTGCGCCTGGGTGGTCTTCTTGGGCCGGGGTTGCGCAAGAATCCGCTGTTTGACTTGCTGACCGGGCAACCGCTGCGGGTGCATCCCGACAGCCAGTTCGGCTACATCCATACGGACGAAGTGGCCCGCCTTGTGGCGCAGATCCTGAAAGGCGGCACTGAATACGAGTTGCTCAATGTCTGCGGGCAGGGTCTGGTCTCCGTGCGGCAATTGATGTCATGGGTCGGTGGAACGTTGCCAGCCCTCCATCCAACCGCAGTGCCGCAGCGTTACGACATCAACAATCAACTGCTTGCTTCGTTCTGGCCTGTGCCGGAGAGCGCGCAAACGGCTAAGGATTTCATTCGGTGGTGGAGAGAGCAGGCCATGGCATGATCTCACGTGGAGGCATTCTGCCATGTGGAATATTTCAGGCGGGTTGTGGGTCAGCGGTTGCCCATGAAAATACGGTTGTTGCGCCACGGGTGTGTATACGGCGCAAAAGCGGGATACGCAATGAGTAGCGAACGCCACCAGATCGCGCTTAACTGGGCTTTCACGGAGCCGGACTTTCAGGATCGGATTTTTTTCTATGAACGCCCAGGTGATCTTTTTCCGCGTTTCTTTGCTCTCTTCAAGGAGCACTTTAATAACCACCATGTCGAAGTCCACACGATCGACATGGTGGACTTTAACGATCCGACCCTTGACTACGTGATTTATGTCGATCCGAGTTGGCGCACGTTGTTGCGCGACCCTTTCCTACGGAGGATCCCGCGACACAAGCGTGTCATCGTGGTTGAGGAGCCCTCGACGATCAACCCGTCTCTGCACTATCTGCCCTGGCCACGGCGCATGTTCCCTGTTGGTTTCAGTTGGCAGGAGGAACATGTCCGAAAGTACGGTTACGTCAAACGATTCGCCATGGTCTTCCGCGACCCAGACCAGTATGTGGACAATCCGTTCAGAGACAAGGCATTCGACCTGAAAAAACATCTCGTCGCCATTAATGGGAACCGTTGGAGTTATATGCCGACGACGTATCAGCATCGGATTCAGGCCTTTCAGTACTTCGATCAGAACTTTGCGGGGCAATTTGACCTTTTTGGGAGAGGGTGGAACCAACCCAAAATCTTCTATGAGAAATGGACCGGTTATCCCCGGTTCTCGTGCTATCGGGGCGCTTTGCCGGATTCCGTAGACAAGAAGATTAAAGTATTGTCAGACTACAAATTTTGTCTTTGCTTCGAGAACACACTCAACGATCCCGGGTACATCAGTGAGAAGATTATCGACGCCTTTTGCGCGCGTTGCGTACCCGTTTACTATGGCTGGAGTGGTGCTGCCAAGTACATCCCGCGTGATGGCTACATAGATTTTAGGGACTTCAGGAGTCTTGCCGATCTGGGGAGATTCTTGGCAAACATGCGTCCGGAAGAATATTCTCGTTATGTTGCCGCTATCGACCGCTTTATGGTCAGTCCGGGTGCCTCTGTTTTTTCGAATCGCCATCTCATCGAGTTGCTTTATGAGCGCCTCTACGGGCAACTAGTCCAGGTTGCCGGCGTGACCCGATAGCAGGATTTAGGATCCTATGTGCGGAATATTTGGAGTTATCGCCCGCCCGTCTCGGTTCAACCGCGACATCGTGGATACTGCTGTCCGGACGATGCGTCACCGCGGCCCTGATGATTTCGGACTGGAGTCTTTTTTTGTGGGCGATTCCTGGGAGGTTTGGCTTGGGCATACACGATTGTCTATTCTCGACCTTTCCGCTGCTGGCCATCAGCCGATGAGCGGACAGGGGAGGGACGGGCGTGTCGGAAGCGTTGTCTTCAACGGCGAGATCTACAACATTGGCGAACTCAAGTCGGCGCTCTTGCAGGAGTGGGAGTTTCGCTCACACTCGGACACGGAAGTCCTTTTGGCAGGTATTCTTGGCGAGGGGTCAGACTTTCTGCGTCGGATGAACGGGATGTGGTCTTTTGGTGTGTTCGACCGCCGGAAGAACACGCTTTTGCTTTCGCGCGACCGTTTGGGAAAGAAGCCGCTCTATTACTACGCGGGCAAGGACGTGTTTGTCTTTGCTTCGGAAATTAAGGCGATTGTGGCGCTGGGATTACCGTTGACTATCGATCCGGAAGCGCTGGCATTCTATCGCTGGCTCGCCTATATCCCTGCAGAAATGACGGTTTACCGGGAGTGCCGTAAATTGCGGGCGGCTTCCTTTTTGACGGCTGATCTAAAGGGCGACAGTCTGCAGGTGATGCAGCCGCAAGACTACTGGGATCCCCTGCAACACGTGGGGCGGCGCAACGCGGTTCGCTATCAGGATGCTGTGATTGAATTCCTGGACCTTCTCGATGATGCCACGCGGTTACGCATGATTGCCGATGTTCCCGTTGGGGTTTTCCTTTCTGGAGGAATCGATTCCACTCTGGTGGCTTCAAGTGCTGCCAAGTTTTCATCCGGCGGTATCAAGGCGTACACCGTAACATTTGACGACCCACTGTTGGACGAATCGCATCTGGCGCAGGAGACCGCCAGACAACTGGGACTGCAACACCAATTGATCTCCTTGACGACGGATGCATTTGCGCGTCAACTCGCGAAACTGGCGTATCATTATGATGAACCGTTTGCGGATGGCTCACAGATTCCAACCATGGCCATCGCCGAGGCGGCGCGCCAGCATGTTACTGTTGTCCTGACCGGCGACGGCGGCGACGAGTTGTTTTTGGGGTATGGATGGTCGCGAATGCCATCCGCCTTGCAATGTCTGATGTCCGCCTTGAAGCAGGTTCCCTTTGTCGCCAGACTGTTTCGTCGGCTGCTCAATACAACGGAGGGTGGCAAGGCACTTCGCGTACTGCTGCGAACGTTCGGTTTTGGCACGCACGACTTCGGTTTGCGCATCAGTGTGTTGAACGAAATTCTGGCCGGGAAGGATCTCATGCATTTGCATGATTTTCTGACTACGGGGTTGACGCGCGATGTCCTGTCTGTGGATGACCGACGCGTTCTTGGTGACGCTACCTTGTTGGATTGGACGCGGCGCTGGTACCCCGGCAACGACTGGAACCGGCTTCCCGTCGGCATCGAGGACCGCATCGGCCTGCTGGACCTGATGACATACCTGCGCGACGGCGTACTGACGAAAGTGGATCGCGCGACGATGGCGTATAGCCTGGAATCGCGTGCACCACTGCTCGACTACCGCATCGTCGAGTTTGGACTTTCGCTGCCAGTTGACTTCAAGATCCGGGGAGGTGTTCAGAAGCGCCTGCTGCGTGATGCGCTGGCCACCCGGATCAGTGGCGCCGTGCTCACAGCGCCAAAACGCGGTTTCAATGCCGGTATTCCCTCGGATCTGCCGCCCGGGGACAATTTGCCATTGTGCTGGCGGGCCCTGGTTGAGAACCGGTGGCGTCAACAATGGCAGGGCGCGAAGTGACTGGGACTATCTTCGAAGTCCGCCAGATTGTTTGTGAATCCATTAACGGCAAGGTGACCGATGCAACGCGAACACTATGAGCAGTACCTGGCGAAATGCTATACACTTGAGGTCTCGGAGCAGGACAAGGTGACCGGAGATATCGGCACAGGCACTTTGATTCCGAGAGACACGGCGCGCCAGTCAGCCAAAATTGTCAATGGCATCCCGCGCTTCGTGCCCCAGCGCAACTATGCAGAGAATTTCGGGTTGCAGTGGAATCTTTTTCATTCCGCGCAACTCGACAGTCACTTGGGCAAGCCGATCTCGTTCAATCGCTTTTGGAACTCGACGCGATGGAAACCCAAAGATTTATTTGGAAAGACGGTCCTTGAAGCCGGCTCGGGCGCGGGACGATTCACCGAGATCCTGTTAGATGCAGGTGCCAAGGTGGTCAGTTTCGACTTCAGCAACGCCGTCGATGCAAACTACTCGAACAACAAGGGGAAGGGCGACTTGTTCCTGTTCCAGGGAGACATATACGACCTGCCCCTGGATGACCAACAGTTCGACTTTGTCTTTTGCTACGGGGTCCTGCAACACACGCCCGATCCGGTCCGGACTTACCAGTGTCTGTTCCGTAAACTGAAGCTCGATGGCAGGCTTTCTATTGATGTGTACATGACCGCCCCATATCCGAATAGTTCCACAACCGCCAAGTATTTCTGGCGCCCGATTACATCGAAAATGGACCCTCGAAAACTCTTGAAAATTGTGCAGTTCTACGTCCCATTGTGGAGGCCAATTGATACTTTCTTCCGGCATATACCTTTCTTCGGTCCGGCTATCCTGACATGCCTCAATGTGCCCTGCGCCAACTATGTTGGGTTCGGTTTAAGTAGGAAACAGCGCCACGAATGGGCAATTCTTGACACATTCGATATGCTAGGCGCGGCCTATGATACGCCCATGACTGTCACGGAACTTCGCGCTCTTGTGACGTCGCCGGAGAATGATGTTAGTTGTGAGGTGTTCCCAGGAAGCAACGGAGTGGTAGCCAACGTCACGCGGAAGGCGTGATCACGTCAAGTGAGACACAGAATGTCTGCTAAACTAATCATCGATGCCTGCCTCCGTCGTCTGGGTTACCATATCGAGCGCGTGGAAACGAGAAATCGGTTCCCAGTGTTACGGCCCATCGACGTGAATGGGGTCGAGGTTCTGGGCGACGAGATTTTTCAATCGTCATGTAGGGCGCTTGGAAATCGTACACTCCTGGACACTCCGCGACTCGCCAACTTGTGGATGTTGTGCCGGATGACAGACCCCGCCGGAGCGATGGCGGAGATCGGGACGTACAAGGGTGGCGGCGCACGGCATCTGGCGAATTGTTGTCCGGGGCGGTCGATCATTGTCTGCGATCCATTCTCGTCCGAGGGGTTCGAGAATCTCGATCCGGCGGTCGATACGCGGTTCGAGTACGGATCGTTTTCGGATTCCAGCGAAGCGTCGGTGGCCGAACTTCTGAAAGGTTCCAACTTCCGCATTATCCGCGGGTATTTCCCAGAGTCCGCGAAAGGCGCAGACCTCCCACCGCTTTCGTTTGTCCACCTGGATGTTGACGTTTACAAGGCCACGAAGGCGGCTTTGCTGTTTCTTCTGAGCGAGTCGCGCCTAAAACCCAGATCCCTGATCGTATTGGACGATTTCAACCGGGGTGCATTGGGGGTTAACAAGGCCGTGGATGAAGTTGTACGGGAGGTGCAGGGAACCCTCGCGTTTCCTTTGTTTCCCGGACAGGCGCTGATCGTGCCCAAGACGTGGAGTGAACCTATCTGCTCGCATACAGATAGCAGACCTTGGTGATGTCAGCGGTCACTTCGCACGTGCCATTGCAGGAAATGACACGGAAACCTGATTCTGTCAACGTCTTGATGAGTTCGTTCACGTCGCCATATTCCTGATGGACTTCCATCGTCAGGCGCTGCACCCGGTCCAGGATATGAGCCTCCTTGAACAGCGCGAACTCGCTACCCTCGATGTCAACCTTGAGAAAGTCGACCCGCTCCATGGCATGGTCGCGCAGGATGTCGGACAGACTCTTCGTATGGACGCGCATTCCGACGTTTAGACCACCATCGCCCACAAACACGTTCTCGATGGCCACGTTCCGAAAACCATTCAACTTAAGATTGTGCTGCAGGGGCGGGATGAACTTTGGGTTGCATTCCACATAGACTACCTGTCCGTCAAAGTTGGCCGCCAGAAGGGTGAACAACCCACGGTTGCCGCCGAGGTCGATGACATTCTTCAACGTGGAGGGGTCAACCGCGTGGTGTCTGAGATAACAGTTCCAAATGTAGATCTCCCGGACATAGACAAATGTTGCGCCACCTGGTTCGTTCACGGAATCATCCACGTGCCTGCAATCGATTATGAAGTGCCGCCCAAACACTTTCACTCGCACCCGCCGCGACATACGCAGGTCCACAGTATGGAGGTTTCCTGCCCTGACCACTCTGGGGAGTGAAACGAGCAAGGCCAACAGGAAGCGCATGTATTGTCCGAACCCCAGAACTCGTATGGCGTTCAGGCCGAAGGACCGAAAAAACGATTTCATAGGAGGTACCTATTCTTTGATAAAAACGAACAACCTATCATTTCGGATGTCGCTCGTCGGTAACCATCCAGCGCGATTACTGTCAATGGCACACCTGTTGGTAGAGATCTAGATACCGCCGCGCCACCTGTCTGGCGTCGAAACGGGCCTTTGCCATCTTCCGTGCGGCAGCATGTAGGTCCAGTGCCGAACTGTTTTTCAAGGTCCACACGATGCCTTGCGCCATGTCTTCGCTGTCAAGATCTTTTGCAAGATATCCTGTTTTCTGATGATCAACCAGATCCGTGACTCCGGTATTATTAAAGGCGACCACTGGCGTCCCGCAGGCAATCGATTCGATGGGCATCTTGGGGCACGCATCCTGCACGTACGGTGCCACGAGCATGTCCGCGGCGGAATACAAGGTGGCCAAGTCGTGGTCGTTCCGGATGAACCCGTACTGATGCATGGGATACGGGAGTCTCATCGACGCCCCGGATGATCCTCCGAACAGTACGATTTCTATGTTGGCCGGGGCATCCGGAAGTTCGCGTAAACGCCTCATCACCTCCGGCACGAAGGCCCCGCCCTTGCGAGGGTCTTCGGCTCCGCCAAAAGCCCCCAGCAGGAGGATCACCTTATCCTGAGGTAGCCCCCACTTCTCCCGTGCACGCGCCCTGTCCTGGGGACGGAACGTGTCGATGTTGACGCCGTTCTGAATGGTGGAAATAGGGAAACTCTTGAGTATCGTGCTGGCGGCGGCTTGCTCGGAGAGCCAGGTGCTGACACCCACAATGTGCAGGGGCAGTCCGTTCCAGTGCCGCAACTTGCGCCGGTACGTCCAGCGGCTCAGATCCTCCTCCCGTCTTGAATGCAATTGCGGACAGTCGCCGCACGTGCTCTTGAAACGAGTGCAGGTGCCCGCGAAACCGCAACCACCGGTAAAAACATGCATGCCGCGCATGGTGCAGACGAGTGGTGCGCGCAAGGTTTTCAGTTGCTGAATAGCGAGCAGGATGCTGTACCATTGTAAGTGCACTAGATCCGGTTTGAGGCGCCTGATGATCGATGGCACCCGACTTGGCAACCAGCCGCAAAACCAACCGACCGGTTCGCGTTTGGGGTATAGGTGCAGTGGGGACTGGTCGATTTTGGCGCGCAGGGCACCGACGAGTCGGGCGGGAAGGCCGCGCAGTCCGTTCGCGCTGATAACAGTGTCGTCCTGGCTGAGTTTGACCTGTACCAGCATGCGCGAGTTTACGCCCTCGGCCAACAGTGCTTTGTGCAGCCAATACGCGCCGCGCGCGGCACCATCCCCCAAGTCTGATTCACTAAGATGCAAGATCTTCATTGCGCCCTCAATTTGACAAAATGATCTTCACAGAAGTGCGTCTAAGGGTCAAGGCGGCAATCCCGTTTCCGCTCGGGAATCCGGGAATATTTGGACAAACTCACCGGGCAGTATGCACATCACGCTGATTCATGCGGTACAAGTCGCAGATTTCCCGGAATGCCAGATCAAATTGCTGCGCAACCTCCTGCCAGGTCAGGACTGGGATGTCCCGGAACGCGTTGGTTGCCAGGGTCATCCGCAGTTCCGGGGAACTGTAGAGTTCCATGATGGCGGCAGCGTAGTCGCGGGTCAACAAGGCGTTGATGTGGTTCTTAAACTGCAGATTAGGGTCACCATCATATCCCAGGATGGGCTTCTTTGCCCGGAGGTAGTGATAGAACTTCCCGTTGCAGTCTTGATGGGCGGTGCAGACCAGCACGTCGGCCTGATCCAGGACCCCCCAGAGGTCTTCCCACGACACAGGACCGGTGAAGATGACATTCTCTGACGCGTACTTGAGTAGGTCTCGATTGGGGTTCCCGACTAGATACAGTTTGATCTCTTTAGGAACACGGGCCATGGCGTGGACTACGTCTTCCGTGTGCTTGTATTTACCCTGGTCACCGAGATGAACCAATTTCATCGCGCCTTGCAGTTGCAGTGTGCATTTGGTGCGGTCGAAGGTGGGAATCTCTTCGGCGCCGTTGGGAATGCGCCAGACCCGTTTGCCCCACGCTTGTGCGCGGTTCTGTAGCGCAAAGCTCGGAGTGGTGATGTAATCGGAACGCCGGATAATCTGTCGTTCCCAAAGGTGGACTAGTAATCCGAAGGCATGACCAGCTACATTGGACCAGATGTCGCCGTAGCAGTCCTCCCACCCGTGGACAATGGGACAGCGCCACGCACGGAACAACCGCTGCGCCACGATCGGACTGAGGGCCGTCACGCCATACGTGTAGACGACGTCCGGATGGAACTCATTCATGACACGGGCGACGCGCAGCGGATTCCAGCTTTCTCTGAATCCGAGACGCCGGTTCTCCCAGCCTAGCTTCTCGAGAAAGTACAGGCTGGCTGCGACACCGTGTGGTGCCGCGTTATAGAATCGCTCCGTGGTTGGCAGGGTCACGATTCTATTTCTTGAACTTGTGATGTAGAGGATTCGGCGCATTTGCTTTTTTAGTTAGCAGGTGGCGAAGTCAAAAGGTTTCCAGTTATCAGTTTGCTTCTTCGGCAGCGAAAACGACGGGTAATCGAGTGCTTCCCAAAGAGAATAGCACAGTGAAGCATGGCGGTTCATATCGCACTGTTCTGAGACAAGCCTCCAACCCATTTTGTTATTCTTTTTTTTAAGAAATAGGCTTCCCGCCAGGCTAGCATCTTGAGGCGATCCATCCACGGGGGGAGAGGAAGTCCTTCGAACCGCACCTTGATTTCTTCATCCCTTGCGTATTGGTATGCCTCCTTCGTCCATTGGCGTTCGGTGATAGCCGTTGCCACATAGTCAATTCCATCCGTTACGTTCCATACACTCAAGAAACGGTCTCCAAAACCTTCCGTCAGTTGGTTGCCATATTTCTCCATCTGTGACAGGCCATATTTTGGTGTCAGAATGCTTTTGAGGACCGATACTCGCCAAAGGGACGCCATGAAGGACAATCGATAGTCGCTATCCTTGTTAATGATGCCGAGCCTGTTATCTTCAGGGAAGGCGCGGTCAGGCCCAGGGTTGGGGAACAAACGAATATAATCCGCCTTGTTCTGTTGCAGAATGCCAAGGTAATCCATGATCTTGCTGGTCGGAACGGTGGACTTGATCCAGTAGTCTTCATGCATGAATAGAATATAGGGGGTCATGATTTGCGCCAACCCCATGCTAATCTTGGGGCAACAATGATTCACGTTTCCGACCTTAATCGCGGTGCCACATGGAGGTTCGGCGAAGTTGGTAAGGAAGACGAGAGGGAAAGGGCAGTCAGGCCAATACTTGCGTAGACCATGACAGAAGACAGGCCACGCCGGTTCGTAGGTGTCCCACGCATAGACCAGGATAGTTGCTAAAGGCGTTTTGTTTGATGTATTCAAAACTTTCCCTTTCATGAATCGGCGCAAACGCAAAAAGTGGCACCCTGCCGTCGCGCTCCCTTCGTCGTTTGTCTACTCTGAGACTAGATACTTGACCCGGCATACCAGCCCACGCAGTTCCTTCTCCGCGTTCGCCGGCGCGTAGTGGCCTTCATAGTACGCGCGCGCCTCGCGGCGCATGGCTTCGTGGGCTGTTGGGTCGTTTGCCAGTCTGGCAATCTCGGCGGCGAATGCCGCGCGCGGGACTCTTTGCACGGCCGGGGTCTCAAAGGAGTTTCCCCGTTCAGCCGTGCAGATCACGGGTACCCCCATCATCAGGTACTGGATCACCTTCATCTCGATCAGTCCGCCCGCGCTCCAGACCGGCGACATGGCCAGATGGCAGATGCGCAGGTAGCTGTTCACGTCCCGGACAAACCCGGCATAAATAAGATTCGGCTGTGGCAGCCGCAGCGCATCCGGCACGTCGCCCATGACCAGCAGCTTGATCCGCTTTTCCGGCGCCAGTTGCGGCGCGACTGTCTGCTGGAGCAGTTCCAGCGCATCGCGGTTGGAGTAGGTGCGGAAATTTCCCAGGTATCCGACCACAAAATCTCCGGGTTCGATCCCGAGCAACCGGCGCAACTCGGCGTCGCGGTCAACGGACGTCTCGTTCACCACCGGGTGGATCACAACCACGCGGTGCAGCGGCTTGCCGTAGCGCCGGCGGATCAGTTGGCGATGCGCCTCGTTGACGCCGCAGGCGAATGTTGCGGCACGGATGCCCATCCAGATAACGACGTACGAGAGCGCGATCCGCAAGGCCCAGATGCTCTTTCTCAAGGGCCCCGTGACCTTGACGCCAAGCCCCAGCGCGATCTGCAGCGGGTCGTCAAAGCTGTCGCAGACCGATGGCTTTCGCAGGAGCCGCGCCCAGCCATGCAGCAGCCAGGCCCGCTCCGGGCCGCCCGTGGAGAAAAAGGCGTCGGCCGACCGGATCAGCGCCATGGCGCGCCGCAGCGCCGGCAGTGAATCCGTGGTGCAGACCTGCTCCCAGTCCACGCCGGACATTCCCAGCCGGCGTGCGATCCAGAGGGTGAAATCATGCCAGCAGGTGCCCGGGCTGTAGCGGAAATCGAGATGGGAGACCGTGATGTGCTCCGGCAGCGGACATGTGATCGGATACACCGAAAGCACGCGCACGTCAAATACCTCGGCAAAGCCGGCGAGGTAGCGGAAGAAACGGTCGAAGTCCGGGTGATTGCTGTTGCGCCAGTCGTAATCCGGCGGCAGCGCAGACCCGAAATACGCCGCAAGGACGGGGCGCCGGCTGGAAGGTTGTTCGTTCACGGGTATGATTGGATCAAGGCAGCCACACCTCTCAATCTGCGTTAATCTGCGAAATCTGCGGCCAAAACCGAAGTTGCATCATTGTTTAGCCGCAGATTTCGCAGATTAACGCAGATTGAGAGGTTGCTGTTCGGTTGCGGGCTTACGCCTGCCTTGCGAGATTGTCGACAAAAGGCACCGGACCGATCCGAGATCTACGCCCGACCGTTTCCCAAGCCGCTTAGAAGAGTACCCGTCCAGACGCGCCAACTCAACCCGAAACAGAGCAACTGTAAAACACCCAACCGCGTTCCGAGGTAGAAAAGAGAAACCACGGAACACACGGAAAGGTGGAGGGTTGAAGGTGGGGGTGGAGGGTGGAAGGTGTCAGGACGTGAGTTGGCTTGCAGCGAACGGATTGTTTACATTTGCATCTCTTCCGTGTGTTCCGTGTATTCCGTGGTTACCCGTCAGACCCGTCAGACACGCCGCTCCCCCCCTTTAAAAATCAAAACTCTGCAGTTTTGCGGTTCTCCCGGTTCCACCACCTTCGCAATGTTCGCGTGACATGATGGTGGCACATGATGTAGTATTTCTTGCATGAAGACCATGGCAACAATGGTG